>Ga0081539_10000728_pt1 | contig 65949 bp, 59 predicted proteins | sample TabmetS4T2R2_FD_71023 | JGI IMG/M metagenome (GOLD analysis project Ga0081539, IMG submission 71023) | Tabebuia heterophylla rhizosphere microbial communities from the University of Puerto Rico - S4T2R2 | ecosystem: Host-associated > Plants > Roots > Rhizosphere ...
AGCCCCCCGCGAGTATGAGTCGCCCGACGACCTCACGCGTCCGACGCGCGACGCTCCAATCGAACGTGCGCCCCGTCCCGCCCCAAACGTCGCGCGCGTAGGCATCGAGCAGCACGGCATCCGTCTCAAACCGCGCCGCGGTCTCCACACTGAAATCGTCGCCCACTCGCAAAGCTTTGACGATGAAGTTTACGCTTGCCTTCATCTTCAACTCGCGCCGCACGCGTGCGCAAAACTCCGGCGACTCGTCGCCATGCAACTGAACCGCGCCGACGCCGGCCTCCGACGCGACGCGCACAACGCTCTCGACATCATCGTTCACGAACACGCCGACGCTCAAAATCGTCTCCGGCAAACGCTCAATAATCCGCCGCGCGTCAACGGCGGCGACGCAGCGCGGACTCCTCGCGTAGAAGTTGAAGCCGAGCAAACCAGCGCCCGCCTCCAAAGCCGCGAGCGCGTCCTCCTCGTTCGTGATGCCGCAAATCTTTACGAGTGTCATGATGAACCGATTTTAGATTTTGGATTTTGGATTTTGGATTTTGGATTGACGATTGATGAGAGACACGGTGTCTCTCATCAATCTTTCTTTGGACGACTCGGCACGGGCTTGATTGAAAACAGCGTCGCCTTCATCAGTCAACGAAGGAAGCGACGGCCTTCCGTCAATCCAAAATCCAAAATCTAAAATCCAAAATCACTTGATTGCCGCGTTCGTCAACGCGCTTAAAGTCTCTTCTGGACGCCCCGCTCGCATGAGCGTCTCGCCGATGAGGAACGCGCCGTAGCCGCACGCGCGCAGGCGCGCGATTTCTGCCGTGTCGCCGATGCCGCTCTCGCTCACGAGCAGCGCGCCCTCCGGCGCGTGCGGCGCGAGCGAGACCGACGTTTCGAGCGCTACACTGAACGTACGCAGGTCGCGGTTGTTCACGCCGATGATACTCGCCCCTGCTCGCGCCGCGCGCTTCAACTCCTCGCGGTCGTGAACTTCGACGAGCGCGTCCATCCCCAACTCGTTTTCCGTCAGCCTCAGAAGGCGCGCGAGCCTGTCGTCGTCCAACACGGCGACGATTAGAAGCAACGCGTCGGCGCTCGCCGCCGCCGACTCGAAGACCTGATACTCGTCGAAGATGAAGTCCTTGCGAAGCACGGGCAGCCGCGTCGCTTCTTTTACCGCCGCGAGGTCTTCGAGCGAGCCGCTAAAAAAATCCTGCTCGGTCAAAACTGAGATAGCAGCCGCGCCGCCGCGCTCGTAAGTTCTGGCCGTCTCCGTCGCCGAAGCGTCGCCGCGAATCAAACCCTTCGACGGCGACGCGCGTTTGAACTCCGCGATGATGTTCACGCGCGACGCATCCGAGAGTGCGTCGCGGAAAGCGTGACGGCTTGCGTTTGCGCGCGCGTCGAAAGCCGCGCCGCGCACGTCTTCCAACGACCGCCGCCGCGTTGCCTCGTCAAGCCGCCGCTTCTTCTTTTCTATTATCTTAAAGAGAAAATCCATTCAAACTTTCCACGGACTTTGCCAAATATTGTAAGGGGGCAGGGTTTATCCCTGCCCGTTCGACATTAAGATTACTGTTTATCGAACGGCGGGCAGGGACAAGCCCTGCCCCTACAGGATTACAGGCGTTCGGCCTTTAACCGGCGCGCGACGCACGCGCGAGTTGCTCAAGCTTTGCGAGCGCGCCGCCGTCGTCAATGCTTTGCGACGCGAGTCGCGCGGCGGTTTTCAAATCTTCGGCGACTCCGCCGACGTAGAGCGCGGCTGCGGCGTTTGCGACGACGAGCGTGCGCGCAGCGTCGCGTCGCCGGCCCGCGAGGAGTTCGCGTATCGTACGCGCGTTCGCTTCCGCGTCGCCGCCGCGCAACGGTTCGAGCGACGCGCGCTCAAGCCCGAAGTCTTCCGGCTCGACATCGAAGAGTTTGACGACTCCTTCCGAAACTTCCGCGACCGACGTTTTATCCGCGAGCGTTATCTCGTCGAGGCCGTCGCGCCCGTGTACGACCCACGCGCGACGCGTGTCGAGCGCAAGGAGCGTGCGCGCGAGCGGCTCGACCAATGCCTCGTGCCAGACGCCGATTATCTGTCGCGGCGCGCGCGCGGGATTCGTGAGCGGGCCGAGCAGGTTGAAGGTTGTGTGGACGCCGAGTTCGCGTCTGACGCCCGCGACGCGCGCGGTCGCGCTGTGGTAGAGCGGCGCAAACATGAAGCAGACGCCGATTTCGTTCAAGCAAGATTCGGAGACCGCGTGCGGCGCATTGACGTTGACGCCGAGCGCGGCGAGAACGTCGGCGCTTCCCGAACGGCTCGTCGCGGCGCGGCTTCCGTGCTTTGCGACGGGGAGGCCCGCACCCGCGATGACGAAGGCGGCTGCGGTCGAGACGTTGAAAGTTTTGGCGCGGCTCGAACCCGTCCCAGCCGTGTCTATGAAACATTCGTGGCGCGCGTTGATGCGCGTGGCGCGCGCGCGCATCGCGGAGGCGAGTCCGGCGAGTTCGTCAACGGTTTCGCCCTTCACGGCGAGCGCGACGAGCGCCGCGCCAATCTGCGCGTCGGTAGCGGACGTGTCGAGAAGCGCGTCGAGAAGCGCGGCGGCTTCCGCGCGGTTCAAGTTCTCGCCGCGCATCAGTCGGAGAGTGAACTCGCGCAGTGGCGAAAGGGTTGCGTCGTCGCGCCGCGCGGGCGTCGGAAGAAGCCATGAGGGGCGCGTCTTGTTTTGTGATTCCTCTTCCGTCATCAGAAAAATTCGGCAGCTTAGAGCGACAGAAAATTCGAGAGCAGGCGTTTGCCTTCGGTCGTGAGGATTGATTCGGGGTGAAACTGCACGCCCTCAACCTTCATCTTGCGATGGCGAAGGCCCATGATGATGCCGTCGGGCGTGGTGGCGGAGATTTCCAGACAGTCGGGCAGACGCTCGCGCTCGACGACGAGCGAGTGGTAGCGCGCGGCGGGGAAGCGGTATTCGAGTCCCTTGAAGATAGTCTTCCCGTCGTGGCAAATCTCCGCGGGCTTGCCGTGGACGGGAACGGGCGCGCGCACGACGCGTCCGCCGAAAATCTGTCCGATGGCCTGATGGCCGAGGCAGACGCCGAGGATGGGGATGTGGCCCGCGAGCGCGCCGATGAGTTCGAGCGAGACGCCCGCTTCGTCGGGCGTGCCCGGCCCCGGCGAGACGACGACGCGGTCGGGGCGTATGGAGTCTTCAACCTCCTTTATCGTCACCTCGTCGTTGCGCCGCACCTCGACCCGCGCGCCAAGCTCGCCGAGATACTGCACGAGGTTGTACGTGAACGAATCGTAGTTGTCTATCAGTAAAACTTTCTCACTCATCGGACTGACAGTTTAACGATTCCCTTCGCGCCTTTGCGTGCGTAAAGTCAACGCAAAGCCTTTTATTGATTCTGAGACTTCTTACGCGCTTCGGCGGCGTCCTTCAACAACTTCACGACTGCGTCGCGGTGCGTCTCAACTGCCCACTTGAGCGCGGTCTTGCCGTCCTTGTCTTTGGCCGACGTGTCCGCGCCGTAGTCGAGCAGAAGTTGGACGATTCGCGTGCTTCCCTTCGACGCGGCGACCATCAAGGGCGTTCCGCCGACGCTGTTCGAAACGTTCGGGTCTGCGCCGCGTTGGAGCAGAAGCGCGGCCAAGTCCTCCGTGTCGTAGTATGCGGCCCAAGTCAGCGCAGTCCCAACGGTCGTGTCCGACTGGTTTACGTCCGCGCCCGCGTTGAGAAGTATTTCGACCAAGTCGCGCCTGTCCGCCGAGACCGCGTACATCAACGCGGTCGAGCCGTCGTTCGACTGCGCGCCGACCTGCGGCTTAAACTCAAGGATTGTCTGCACGGTCTCGACGGGCGCGTTTAGAACCGCGCGGTCGAGCGGCGTCAAGCCCTTCGCGTCCTTCGCGTTCACGTCCGCGCCCTTCTCCAAAAGAGCGCGAACGGCCTTCGTTTGAGAGTTGCGCGCCGCGAGATGAAGCGGCGTCTCGCCCGCCGCGCTGCGCACTTCAGGACTCATGCCCGCGATGAGAAACAGCTTGACGCCGACGACGTCGCCCTCCTTCGCGCTGTCGAGAAAACGCTCCTGCTTGTAGTCATACCCGCGCAGGAACAACTCGCGCCGCGCCGTGTCGGCGCTGATGACGCGCTCCCCGCCCGGCGAGCACGAGAGGGTGAAAAGGAGGAGGCAAATAATCAGTACCACGAGCGGTAGCGAGTGGGTATGACTTACATGACAAAGCCCGCGCGATGTAGCTAAGACCCGCTCGCTACCGCTCGCGGTACTGTATTGCCTTTCGCATCTCATAATCCACGCTCGGCCAACTCAATCGCGTTCAAAAGCGCGCGCGCCTTGTTCACGGTCTCCTCAAACTCGCGCTCCGGCACGGAGTCGGCGACAATGCCCGCGCCCGCCTGCACCGACGCGCGCGAGTCGCGCATGACGATTGTGCGTATCGCAATGCACGAGTCGAGGTTGTCTGCGTAGTCGGCGTAGAGAACCGCGCCCGCGTATATGCCGCGCGCGTCCGGCTCAAGCCCCGCGACAATCTGCATGGCGCGAACCTTCGGTGCGCCCGTCACCGTTCCTGCCGGGAAGCACGCCGCCAACGCGTCGAAGCGGTCGCGGTCGTCTCTCAGGCGCGCGCGCAAACTCGTTACCAAATGCTGCACATGCGAGTAACGCTCGATTGACATCAACTCGCCGACCTCGACCGTCCCGTAATCCGCCACGCGCCCCAAGTCGTTGCGCCCCAAGTCAACGAGCATCGTGTGCTCGGCAACCTCCTTCTCGTCCGAGCGCATCTCCTCGCCCAAAAGCCAATCCTCCGTCTCCGTCGCGCCGCGCTTGCGCGTCCCCGCGATTGGACGATAGTCGAGACGCTGCCCGCGACAGCGCACGAGCATCTCGGGCGACGCGCCGATGACGAACTCCTCGCCCAACTTCAAAAAGTACATGTACGGCGAAGGGTTCGTCGCGCGCAGCGCGCGGTAAATCTGAACTGGATTGACCGCGACCCGCTTCGAGTAACGCTGCGACACGACCGCTTGATAACAATCGCCCGCAGCGATGTGCTCTTTGACGCGACTGACCGCCGCCTCAAATTCCTCACGCGCCCAGTTCGACTCGAAACGCGAACCGACGCTTCCCCTCCCGTCGCCTTCATCTTCAACACCGACGCCTTCATCCGACTTCGGCGGCGACGCGCTTTCACAAAGAAGCTTCTCGACGCGCGCCGTCTCCGCAACCGCCCGCTCGTAAAGTTCTTCCAAACGCGCGCGCTTGCCTCCGGCCTCATCCGTAAAGACAACCGAGGCAATCTCAATCTGTTGCCGCACGCGGTCGAACGCCAAAACCGTTCGGAAGAGCATGAAGACCGCTTCGTCCGCCTCCGTCGTCTTCAAATCCTTCTCCAGAACAGGCTCGAACCAACGCGCCGCGTCGTACGCGAGATAGCCGACCGCGCCGCCCGCCATCGGCGCTAACCCGGCGCGCCGCGCAAGCCTTCGCGTGCGGAAGTATTCGCGCAAAAACTCGGTCGCGTACACGCCCTTGAGAGTCTTCGTCTCGCCGCCTTGTTCGACGAACGTCTCGCGCCCGCGCCCGCGCACGATCAACTCCGGGTCAGCGCCGAGGAACGAATAACGCGCGATGCGCTCGCCGCCCTCAACCGACTCCAAAAGGAACGCGTAGCGCGACTCGCCCGCCACGCGCAGCAGTGCGCCCACGGGCGTCTGCAAATCCGCGAGCACAGTACGCACCACGGGCACGACGTTTCCGCGCGCCGTCTCGCGCTCAAACTCCTCGAATGTCGCGGGCTGAAGACCGATCATAGAAGAAGTGATGAACGCGGAGTGATGAATGATGAATGAAAAGCAGCGTCTTTGTCTTCATTCATCACTCCGCATTCCGCATTCATCATTTCGCATTCAGCACTCCGTTGTTGAGCCAGTGGCCGCCGTCAACGGCGATGATTGCGCCGTTGATGAAGGCGGCGGCGTCGGAGCAGAGGAAGACTGCGCACTGCTCTATGTCGCGTATGCGACCGAAGCGACCGAGCGGGATTTTGCGGCGCAGACGTTCCTTGATGTCGGGCGGGACGAGACGGCTCATGCCTTCGGTGTCCTCGATGGGGCCGGGCGCGATTGCGTTGACGCGTATTCCGTGCGCGCCCCACTCGACGGCGAGGTTTCGCGTCAGCGCGTCAACTCCGGCCTTCGCCGCCGAGACGTGAAGTTGAAACGGAGTGCCGAGGTAATGAAGCGTCGCGCTGATGTTGAGAATCTGCCCCCGCCGCTTCTTGAGTTCGGCGAACGAGGCGCGGCAGACGTTGAACGTGCCCTTCAAATCAATGTCAACGACCGTGCCGAAGCCGTTCGGCGACAACTCCTCCGCCGCGCAGAGGAAGTTTCCAGCCGCGCCGTTGACCACTATGTCAATGCGCCCGAAGCGTTCGATTGTCGCCGCGACGGCGCGCTCGACCTGTGCGTAGTCGCGCACGTCCGCCGCGTGCGCCAGAGCCTCGCCGCCCGCCTCCTCTATTCGACGCGCGGCGGGTTCTAAGTTCTCCGCGCGACGACTGACGAGCGCGACACGCGCGCCCGTTTCCGACAACGCGCGCGCCACTCCGCCCGTAATCCCCGTGCCGCCGCCCGTGACCAGCGCAACGCGACCCGCCAACAATCCGTCCGCGAAGATTTTTCGCTCCTCGCTCATGCAGCCTTTAGCGCCTCCCGCAAAGTGAATCGCCCTTCGTAAAGAGCCTTCCCGACAATCACGCTGTCAACGCCGCAACGCCCGATGCTCTTCAACTCGCGCAGGTTCGCCAGCGACGACACGCCGCCCGAAGCCGTCACGCGCAAACCCGACTCGCGCGCAATCGCGCACGTCTGTTCGAGATTGACGCCCTTCAACATTCCGTCGCGCGCAACGTCAGTATAGACGATTCGATCCACGCCCGCGTCGGCCACGCGTCGCGCGAGCGCCGGTGCGTTCAACTTCCCTTCCTTCTCCCAACCGTGCGTGAGCACCGTGCCGCGCCGCGCGTCTATGCCGACGCAAATTCGGAAGCCGAAGAGTTGGACAAATTTCTCCAGCGTCTCAGGCGATTCCGCCGCGAGCGTTCCGATGACTACTTGCGCCGCGCCGAACTCTATCATCTGCTGTACGTCGGTCACGCTCCTGAGTCCGCCGCCGAACTGTACCGGAATCTCCACGGCGCGAATGATTCTTCGCACAACTTTACGGTTCTTCGCGTTGATGTCTGCGAACGCGCCATCCAAGTCAACCACGTGCAGCATACGCGCGCCCGCGTCCTCGAAGCGGCGCGCAATCTCAACGGGGTCGCCGTCATAAACCTTCGCGTCGTGCCTGCGCCCCTGCGTCAGACGCACGCACTTGCCATCTCTCAAATCAATTGCCGGAATGATTAACATCAGAAATGATGAATGATGAATGATGAATGATGAATGATGAATGAAATCAGAAGTCGTTGTTTCATTCATCATTCATCATTCATCATTCATCATTGCTTTTTCGGTGTCGGCGTCGGTTTCCCTTCTTCGTCAGCGACATTTGGAGTTATGGGAAGCGGGGCTGGTTCGCCGTTCTCGCCCCGCTGCTCGCCGCCGCCAATCTGCTCCTCGGTGTCGGCTGCCGCCTTTTGCGCCGCGTCGTTGTCGGGGTCGAGCCGGAGCGCGCGCTGGTAGTCGGAGAGCGCTTCGCGCAGACGCCCGGCGGCGCGCTGCGAGTCGCCGCGCCTGACGTAAGCTTTGGCGAGCGCGTCGCGCGTGTCGTCGTCGCCGGGGTTTCGCTCGACGAGTTTTTCCAGACGCTCTATCTCCGCGTCAACCGTTCCGGCCTCCGCGTTCGCATTCGACTGCGACGCGCCGTTCGCGTTCGCGGCTTGCGAGTTCGCGTTCGACTTCGCGCCGCCGCACGCGCAAGCAAGTAAAAGGACGGCGACGGCGAAGCACGCGGCGACCACGCCGGCGCGTGCGGCGGCCACCGCGCGCTCGCGCTCGAGTGCTTTTATTATGCCGGCCTGAAGGCGCATTCGGCTTAGCCCCCTTGCACGTATGGGCGCGACTGTACGATGAAAATCTGCCCGCGCATGAAGACCCATTCGATGTCCTGTTCGCGCCCACGGAAGACGCTCTTGATGAGCGACGCCGCGCGCGCGAGCTTGCGAACGACCTCGTCCGTGAGCACCGCGCGCTCGCCCGAAATCGGAACTTCCTTGACGCCGCCTTGTTCATCAAACGTGAGCAGGCTGTCTTCCTCCGAGCGCGTCAGAACCTTCACCGAGTTTGCGCGCGGCAGGAAAATTATCTGTTCGGGAATCTTCTTTCCTTCGACAACCTTGATGCCTAAGCCCCGCTTCGCGCTGATGTAAATCGCGCCTCGGTTGTCGGAGTCGAACGGGTCGGTCGTAATCATCACGCCCGCGCTGTCGGCGTTGACGCCCTCTTGGACGAGCACGGCCATGAATGCCTTCGAGTGGTCAATGTTGGCGCGCTCGCGCGCCTCGTAAGCCTCGAAGTTCCAGAGCGACGCCCAGACGGTCTTGACGCCTTCGACTATCTGCTCGCCGGTCTTGGCGTTCGGCACGGTCGTGTAAAGGCCCGCGCCGTTGAAGTTCGGAAGGTCTTCGACGTTCGACGAACTGCGTATGAACAGCCCCTTCCCTTCAAACTCCGCGTGGACTTTCTTCAAGAGCGCGTCGCGCAACTCCGAGGACACCGCTCCCCTTTGGAAGCGTTCGCGCATCTCCGCGAGACGCACGCGCCTGTAGGCGGGGTCGTGTACGAACTTCTGGTCGTTCATCATCTCGTAGATTGCGTCTTCGAGTTTGTTCTCCTTGATGAACTGGTCGTAGTAGAAAACGGGAATGCCGAAGCCGCCGGGCACTGTGATTCCGGCGAGGCGCGAGCGCGCGACTTCGCCGAGGTTGGCCGACTTCGAGCCGTAGGCGTCGGCCATCGAGGCGCGCTGCTGCGCGAGGTCGAGCAGACGACGCTCCGTGAGGTTGAAGCGCGGCGTCATCACGTCCTTCACGGCGGCGAGTCGCTTTTGATACTCGTCGAGTTGCTTCACGTCGGCGCGCTTGATCGTGTAGTTATTCGCGTTCGTCTCAAACGAGACCCACCAACCGTCGTACTGCTTCAACAACTCGCCCGCGTTCTTGATGTAAGCGTTCGGCACGCCCCAACCTTTGACGAGGAGATTGATGTGCGAGAGCGGCGTCGAAGGCTTGGAGACGATGACGCCCGCGACGGGCGGCAGGCTTATCGGCACTTCGTTGAGAACGAGGATTTCGTTGAAACCAATCTCGGTGTGCTCGTCCAAATGTTCGATGATGTGTATGCGCCCCAAGCCCTTCGCAACGTTTAAGGGCTGATACTCTTGTTCGCGCGCGATGTCGCTCTGCGTGATGCGTTCGAGTCCGGCGATGTTTGAAGAATCCTGTTCCTGTCGAAGCGAGTTGGGCTTGAAGGCGACCGGCTCGAAGAATGTTTTGTTGAGGGTGTCGGCGGTGAGTTTTATAAGGTCGGTCGGAATCAGGTCGCCTTCCCAAAACTCGAAGGTGTAGCGTTTGACGGGCGCTTGGTAGGCGAGCGTTCCGAGGATGAAGCGGCGGTTGGCGTTCAAGTAGTTGTTCTTGAAGAACTCGTCGCCGCGTTCGAGCGAGAGGTAAGTTCCGTTGACGAAATCTTTGTGGAAGCGGTAGCGCTGCGAGTTGACGTAATAGACGCGGTTGTCGTCTTTTCGGTCAATGACGAAGAGGACGTGCGGCAGCGCGTAGGGCTGATCGGTATAGACGCGCGCGAGTTTGTCGAACTCGGCGCGCGTGCGAATCGCGGGCGCGGAACGAAGCGCGGGCGCGACAGACTTCGCGGCGACGGGCGCGCTCTTTCTGGAACGTCTCTGAGCGCTCGCGCGGGCAGCGGCCAAAGGCACGGCCAGAAGGGCCGCGACGCAAACAGTAGCCAGACGAATTTTCGAGGACTTCATAATTTCAACCCTCCGTCTGAAAGCCGATGGCACTTCGTAAAGCCGACAACGCAACGGCGGAAAGTTCGTCAATCTCCGTTAGACAAGAAAGTTTGTCACTCTCCGCGCGTCAACTCCGCGCCTTCGCGTCTCAGTAATTCTACCAGATTGTCAATGTGACGACGCTCGGTGAGGAAGCTGTTGACGTTGATTCTCAATGCGCGTCGTCCGTGCAGGACGGTGGTTGCGAGCCAAGCCTCGCCGCTTCTTTCGACGCGTTGCTGCAAGGCGCGCTGCAAGTCGTCCTGCTCGGCGAGCGTCTTTTCGCGCGCCGATTTTGGAAGGAAGCGAACGCAGCACAGCGCCGTCTCGACTTCGCCGGCGCGCGAGAAGTCTTCCAATTCGTCGAAGCGCGCGGCCAAGTGTTCGACCAACTCAATCTGCCGCTCGACCACTTCGCCGTAGCCGCGAACGCCCAGAGATTTGAGCGCGGCCCAGACCTTGAGCGCCATCGCGCGGCGCGTTCCGAGTTGGCCGTAGCGGAAAAAGTCGTACTCAACGTCGGCGCCGCCGCGCTCTTCGCTCAAGTATTCGGGCGTGATGTCGAAGGCGTCGCGCAGCACGCGTCCGCCCGCGCGCACGAGCAGCGCGCCGCACATGAAAGGGACGAACATCCACTTGTGCGGGTCAATCGTTACCGAATCCGCGCGCTCGATTCCCTTGAGACGCGCGCGATACTTTTCCGAGAACGCGAGGCCGCCGCCGTAGGCCGCGTCAACGTGAAACCATAGACGAAATTCGCGCGCGATGCCGGCCAACTCTTCGAGCGGGTCAACGACGCCCGTCGAAGTCGCGCCCGCCGCGCCCGCGATGCAGACGGGCGTGTGGCCTTCGGCGATGTCGCGCTCGATTGCTTCACGGAGCTTGTCAGTGCGAACGTGGAAACGCTCGTCCGTGTCAATCTTGCGTAGGTTTTCGCGCCCGATGCCGAGTATGTCAACGCTTTTGACGAATGAGTAATGACACTGTTCGGACGCATAGACGATTAACTGGCCGCGCGCTCCCGCCGCGCGCAGTCCGCGGTCGCGCGCATCCGCGACGACGCGGTCGCGCGCGCACTTCAGTCCGATCAAGTTCGCTTCCGAGCCGCCGCTCGTAAGCGTGCCGAAGCTTTCGGCGTCGTAGCCTATGAGTTCGCAGAGCCAGCGCAGGACGCGCGCTTCGATGACGGAAGCCGAAGGCGAATTGCGCCAAGCCGCGCCGTTCTGGTTGATTGCGGCGGCGAGCGCATCGGCCCAGACTGCGACGGGGAGCGGCGTCGGGTTGAAGAGTCCGAAGTAGCGCGGACTCGGAATGTTCATCGCGTGCGGCAGAAGGTCGCGCTCGAACTTAGCGAAGATTTCTTCGGCGCTCGCGCCCGTCTGCGGCAGAGGCTCATCGAAAAGCGCTTCGAGTTCTTGCGGCGTCGCGGTCGAGCAGACGCGCGCGGCGTCGAGCGTCTGCGCGTAAGTGGAGATGATTTCCGAGACGACGCGCGCGAGGCGTTCGTGCTCGTCGGCGAGTGTTCGGGTCGTCGGCACGGGGCTGTGAATTGGTTCGGACATCCGTTAAGCTTCGTTCGGATTTCGGGAGATGGCTAAAGAAAAATTATCATCACGCGACGAGTTTGACAAAGCCCTGACGCACAGCGCCGGCGCGTTCGGCGTTCGGTTGGACGCGGTCGCGCGCACGCGCCTGTGCGACTACTTCGAGCTTGTGATGCGTTGGAACGCGCGGCTTCACTTGGTCGCGCCGTGCGCGGCGGCGGAGTTTGCCGTGCGACACGTTCTTGAGTCGCTCGTCGCGCTGCGTTTTTTGACGGAAGGCGCAAGCGTTGTTGACGTCGGTTCGGGCGCGGGCCTACCCGTCGTTCCGTGTCTGATTGCGAGGGCCGACTTGACGGCGACGCTCATCGAGTCGTCTAAAAGGAAGGCTGTGTTCTTGCGCGAGGTTTTAAGCGCGGTCGGAAGAGGCGACGTGGCGCGAGTTGTAGCCGAACGCTTCGAGCGCGTCGAGCCGCCCGCAGCGGATTTTCTGACGTGCCGCGCTCTTGAGCGATTCAAGGAAGTTCTCCCGTCACTCGTCGCTTGGGCTGCGCGCGTCGAGACGCTGCTGCTTTTCGGCGGCGAGGGCTTGCGCGAAAGGCTTGAGAGCGTCGGGCTGTCGTTTGAGACGGTTCGCGTGCCTGAGTCGGAGAGAAGGTTTCTTTTTGCTGTAAAGCACAGCCGCCCGCCAGTCCAAATCTCCATGCGCCGACGGGATCGGTAAGGTGAAATTTAGTGAAGCGGGCCACTTGAGAGGGAGAGTTGAACAGTGCTGTCGAATTGAGAGAAGGTCATATTGTGGTACTGCCACATCGGGTCGCGCAGACGCCCGCTGTTGGATTTAACGACGCCAGCGATAATCTCGAACACGCCTTGCGGCCCACCCGTCGTGACGTAGAACGGTTTGGCGTCTTGCGGCAGTAAGTCGGTTGCCTTAAGCTCAGTCCTACTCATATCAGGGTTGAGGAAGAGGTAATACTGCTTCCCATCCTCCATCTTCTTGAACCAAGGTGTCCTCACCTCTGCATATACTGTCTTACCGTCGGGGCTACTGAATGCGTAAACACCTCCGGGTAAGCTCACACGGATTGTTTGCCCCAAAAGATTCGTGCTCTCAGCTTTTATTACGCTGTCAACTCTAACGTCGTAAACAGTGCTGATGAAATTCCCGTCAGCCGATAGTTGTGTCTGGTTGCTCAAGGCTGTGCCGTTGATGACGAGCGTACTTAGACGGGTGACGGTATCTATATCAGGGTACGAGGGCGCGATACTCGTCGGCGCGGAGGTGATATACCTACCCGACGGAGAAACGCTGGCCCTCTCCTTGAGCGTAATCGGGTCGGGAGTTTGAGCGTAGCTAAGCACCAGCGCGGCGAAGGCGATGGCGGCGGCTAGGGTGTACTTGCGCATGGCTCGATCTCCTTATTGGTAACAATACATGCCCGCGTTATAACAAGCTGAGCCGATGTAACGGCAGTTATAGTAAGAGCCTGTCTCTTCATGATAATTGCACTCGTAGTAGTCGTAGCACTGATACCTGTTGTAGCATCCCCCACCTTGAGGCTCTGGGTCGTAATAATAACAGTCGTAAGTAATCGAGGGGTCGGAGTCGTCGCAATCGCCGTCGCAAGTGGTTACGCCATCAGCATCTTGGTCAAGACATACCTGCGCATGAGGATTGTTAAGCGTGGCAGCGCAACACTGGCCTCTATCGTTAAAATTCTTATTCATCTGATATACGTCGCGCTGCTCTACTTTTTTGTACTTACCATTGTCGCCCATTATTGTATCTGCATTCTGGCAACCTGATGATTGCTTGTATGCATCGGCTAGACCACGGTCATGTCCAAATTCATGAGCCACAACAGCAGCGAGTACATCCAACGGCATTGACGCGGCCCAATTAGGGTTAATAGTTATCGTAGGTGGGTTCGTATTCGGATTGTAATTCGCTGTGTTTGTGCTCGTGTTAAATTCGATGATTATGTCGGCCTGACTTTCGTCATTTGTGTTATCAAATTCATATGGCGGCTTTATAGTCTTTCCCGGTTGTGAGGTCGTATCTACGGCTGTGCCCCATAGTTTTTCTCCCGCATCAATAGCACTCGTCATTGTGCCGTTTGGTGGATTGCGGGCGTAAACGTTGACAACGTATCCATTTTGGCTCGTGCTTATACCCTGCCAAGTGCCGCCTTTTGTCGGTATGCGCGGGGCAACGTCACGGTTGCAAGGCGGGCAATTACCAACGTTCTGATTTCCTTGACAATAATACTCAGACTGAGCGTAAATCCTCATAGGCGAAAGTATAATCAGAATCGCTGCTATCGCCGTCTTCATACACCACTCCCTGCAGGCAAAGCCTACTTATGCTATAGATAAGTTTACATATGAACCTAGGGAAGACTTAATTTGCTTCTCAGGTCTTCCTTAAGTCGCTCAAGGGAACCAGCGTGGTAAGTTTTAAGTACCTGGGGTAGGGGTTCTGCCTCCAGCCTATCGTTAAGACTGTTATCAGGATTAAGTAGCAGGAAGCCCACAGGGCCGAGGTCTAATTCACCAATTCGGGTCGTGGGGTCAAGAGAGAGAGCAAGCATGTATTTCTGCCCCTCGTGGAAAAACTCGAAATCCGAATTCAACTGAGTCACCTCTAAACCATCAATCATCGTTGTGCCTCCCTCTGTTGGCACAACAATTTCGTCCTCACGTATTGGAAGAAGCTCATCAGAGACAGCAGGCCTGTTGACATATTTCGGTCGCGGCGGAACACGTGCAATTGCGTCTAACATCTTGAACTTGTTCCACGTCCTGATAGTCGTATCACCTTCTAAGTGACTGCTCTTTTTGATTAAGATAGCAACAACAATAGTGTAATCAGATAATTTTGCGTTTAGCTCGTGTATGCTTGAACCCACAGGATAATAGGTTGGATTGCCGGGCACGGTAACCTTGCGTTGCCCCCTCGCCCTTGCTAACTGCAGGCGTTCGCTGAAGGTAAGCCAGCCTTTCTTCTCTTTTTCAGTGAGTTCTGTTAGTTGCTCAGCTGATAATTGCGGTTTCTGAGATAAATACTGACTGTTCGATGCGCTCTTAACGACTAACACAACTACGAGAGCCAATACCAATGTAGAAAGAGCGGCAATTCTATTCTTCATTATCTTTCCTCTTCAGCTTTGCCTTTGCAAAGATGAAAGTAAGAGTATCTTTTGTAGATACACGCGAGGGGGCTACTTATCGGACTCTTATTAAGCGTTTTATAACGTTAACTACTCTCATGGTCAAGAAATAGTTTGATTATGGTTTGATTGCGTTTGGATGTTTTCCACCCGAAAAGAATGTTCATTAAGAATCAGAATTGGGTGAGGCGTTCGCGCCTCACCCAATTCTGATTCTCTCACGATCTTTCAGCGAATGACGTTGATGCTGATTAGCTGCTGGCCGGAGATGACGTACTCGGCGGGCGGCAATTCCTTCTCGTCAATGGGCGAGAGCACCGTCGGCGTGAAGCCGCCCGAGGCGCGGTCGCTGTTCAATGTGGCGACGAAGGAGGGCGGGAGGTTCGGCAGTTCGTCCGTGCCGATGACCGCGCCGTTCGTCACGCGGAAGAGTTTGACGTAGAGACGGTCGTTCTTCTTTATCTTGTTTATCGCGCCGACGAGTTGGCTCAAGTCTTTCGGGACGAAGCTCTGCGAGACCGATGCTTGTTGGAGCGTGCCGCCGTCGCCGACGAAGAGTACGAGTTGGCCGGGAGGCACGTCCGCGGGAATCCGCACGGGGATGCGCTGGACGAACTGCTTGCCCGATTCGGTTCGGACGTAAGCCTGAACTTCGACCGTTTCGCCGCTGTGCGCTTCGTTGCGGTCGAGTGCGACGCGGTCGAGCGTGGCTGCGCGTCGAACGTCCGAGGCGGCGATGTCGAGCGTAATCTGTCCGAGTTCTACGTTGTCGAAGCCGCTCGACATCAAGGCGGCGACGGGCGCTGCGACTGAACCGGCGGCTGTGATTCCGGCGCCGGTCATGGCGAAGCGGCGTTCGAGCGTGACAGGCTCTTGGCCTTTGACTTCGATCTTGCCACGGACGCTGACGGTCGAATCGCCCAAACCGCGCTCGCTCGAAATTATCGTGCTATAGACGGTCATGTTCAGAAGAAGCGGCGTGAGAAATTCGTCGCTCGCAACTTCGTACTTGTATGTCTCAACCTGATCGCGGCTCGTGTGCAAGTTTATCTGTACGGGAATCATCTTTGGCGCGTGGCCGAGTTGGCCGTAGATGCCCGTGGAGCGATCCTGCGAGATGGCGCCGACCATCGTGCCGGGGACGGTGAGCTTGAAGGAGTTGAGCGTGTTCGGGATGACCGTGACGACCGATGATTCGGCCATCGGCATGTCGGACGTGCCGAGGCCGAGGAAGGGGTGACCGAAGGCGTAGATGCGTTCGCCGTCGCGGTGCGTGACCGTCCCCGACGCCGCGACCGAGTAGTCGCCGCGAACGAGTTGGACGCTGATTGAAGTGCCGGGCGCGAGCGTCTGTTCAGTCACCTTCCCCAAAGGCGTAAGCGGCGACGCGCCGCCTATTCCGGCGACGGGCATCAGTCCGTAAGTTTGAAGTTGCGGCGTGAACTGCGAGACGGCCTGCGGCGCGAAGCCGTTGAAGACGAGCGGCGTCGCAATGGGCGCGAACTGTTGTCCGAGAAGAGGCGTGAGCGGCGAGCCTGTCGAAACGGGAGCGATGAAGGTCGCGCCGCTCGACTGCGCTTGCGGAAGTTGCGGCTTCCAGTTCAGTCCTGAAAGCTCCGAGTAAGAGACGGCGCGCGGCTCGCGCAGGAAACCGAGTTGGTCGCGTCCTTCGCTCGACTGCCGTCCGCGCTCGAAGATGTCAACCATCTGCTTTATCGGCGTGATGCCCGCGATCGGCTCTTTCGAGAACGGGAAGGCGTAGGCGATTGCGCCGACGAGTTTGCCGTCAATGAAGACGGGCGAGCCAGACATTCCGGCGAAGACGCTCGTTCGCTCGGCCAGAGGCCCGGAGAGGCGCGCGATGATTACGGATTGACGCGGCGCGGGAAAGCCGGGCAGCACGCCCAAAACTTCCACGCCGAACTCCTGCGGCTCCGTCCCCGCGAAGACCGTGCGCGCAACGCCCTTCTGCCCCGTGCGAATCTCTTCGAGCGGGTAGAAGTTAACCTTTCGCTCCGGCGCGCCTTGCGGCGGCTGCTGCGCGAAACCCGTCACGCCGAGCGCGAGGAAAAGGACGAACAAGACGACCCGATTTCTCATCAAAACACCTCAAACGCGGAAGGAACTTTCTCAAAAGTGACCCGGCGACTCGCCACCGCAAACGCCGTCTTGCGCCCACGTCTTGAAAGACTCGACGCAACGCCGACTATAACTTCGCACTTCTCGCACGGTCAAGCAACACGCGACGCACTGTCGGGCGGCAACTTGCGCAAAACAAGATGAAGCCGGAACGTCCGGGGTTGCTTGAGTTTAAACGGCGAACGGCGCGCTTTTTCCCGTCGCCTTGCGACGCTTCTCCCGCGCATGCTAAAACGCGATTCAAGGCAGTAGCCCGACCGTCAGGGAGGACGTCAATGAATTTTGGATTTTAGATTTTAGATTTTGGATCGATGAGAGCCGCGCTGTCTTTCAATCCAAAATCTAAAATCCAAAATCCGCAATCGCCTGCGCCCTCCCTGACGGTCGGGCTACTGCATCAATTCGACAACATGACTGACATCGAAGGCTTCATACTCGCGGGCGGCGCGTCGAGCCGCATGGGCACAGACAAATCACGCTTGCGACTCGGCGGGCGCACGTTCGTAGAGATAATCGCGGACGCTCTGCGCCCTCTGGCAACCCGCGTGAGCGTCGTAAGCTCAAGGCCCGGCGCGGAAACGCACGCGCTGAACGTCGTACGCGACACGCGCGTCGGACTCGGCGCGTTCGGCGGCCTTCACGCCGCGCTCGCGCGCTGCGAGAAGCGTTGGGCGCTTGTAGTCTCCTGCGACCTTCCGTTCGTCACTCCCGAACTCTTCGCGCGCCTCGCATCCTTGCGCGGCGTCGAGACAGACGCCGTCGCGCCCGTTCAGGAAGACGGTCGGCAACAGCCGCTCTGCGCGCTCTACGCCGTCGAAGCTTGCCGCCCCGCCGCCGACGAACTAATCCGTACAGACGAACTACGCCCGCGTGCCTTACTCTGGCGCGTGCGCACGCGCTGGGTCGAGTTTCGAGAACTCGCAGACCTCGAAGGCGCATCTCGCTTCTTCAAAAACGTGAACACGCCGGACGACTACGCGCGCGCTCTCTGCGCGCTACGCGAGAGGCCAGAGACTAGAGGCTAGAAGCTAGTTGAAAGCGCGTGTCTTTAACTAGCCTCTAGCCTCTAGTCTCTAGCCTCTGCTTTTGCCTTTTGCCTTTTGCCTTTACAATGTTGCCGCGATGTCTCCTCGACGCAGAACAGGACGGAAACTTTTCACCGCGCTGCTGCCCATCGTCCTTTTAGTGGCGCTCTCGCTCATCGGCACGACCATCTGGCTCGTTTACGGCGCAACGCATCCGCCCCGCCGCGCCTACCTCGTCACGCCCGAAAAGTTTGCGCGCTTGAGCGACCGCGGACTCAAGGCCACCGAAGAGACTTGGTCTAACCGCGATTCGACGACCGCGCGCGGCTGGCTCATACGCGGCGCGGAAGGCGCGCCCGCAGTCCTACTCCTCCACGGCTACGGCGCAGACCGCTCTTGGCTTCTCAACCTCGGCGTCAAACTCAACGAGACGACGAACATGACCGTGCTCCTTCCCGACATGCGCGGCCACGGCGAGAACCCGCCCGTCCCTGTCACATCATTCGGCACGCTCGAAGCCGAAGACGCGGCTGCCGCGCTCGAATACCTTCGCAACCTCAAGACGCCGCAGGGGCGCGCGCTCGTCGCTGAACCGCTCGGCGTTTACGGCGTTGAGATGGGCGCATACGCGGCGCTCGCAGCCGTCCGTCAAGATAGGAGTGTCCGCGCGCTCGCGCTCGACTCCGTGCCCGACAACCCCGACGCAGTGCTCGCCGTCGGCGTCAACAATCGAACGGGGATTGACAACGCCGCGCTCCGTCTCCTCGCACGCCTCGGCACGCGTCTATACTTCTCTGGACGCTACAAAAACGACAGCGCTTGCACGAACGCCGAAAGCCTCGGCGAGCGTCAGGTGCTTCTGCTCTCAGGCGAGGACGCTGGCGGGCTGCGTCAGACGACCGAGACGCTCGCAAGGTGTTTCTCAACGAAGTCGAACGTCGAAGTCAAAACAGACCTCCCGCTCACGGGCTTCACGCTCGCCTCCGCCTCGCCCGAACAGGACGAGGCATACGATCGCCGCGTCATCGAATTCTTCGACCGCACGCTGCGCACAAGCCCCTAACAATTACGATCTCGCGAGGACAAGTACAGTACCGCGAGCGGTAGCGAGCGGGTCTTAGTAACATCATGCGGGCGTTGTCATTTAGGGCACACCCGCTCGCTACCGCTCGCGGTACTGTATCTAAGGCGAGGCTTGTACGAAGACCAACGCGAACATCCTGTTCCAGCCTACGACCGCAGACTCAAGCCCCCGTTCTTTCGACAACTGCGAGACATATTCCTTCGGGACGATGACGAGCGCGCGCCCGCCGTTTCCGCGCGCGAACTCGGCCACGTCGCGCGCGCCTTCAAACTTCAAAGGCTCGCCGTCTGCCGCATATGCAAGCCGTCCCGCCGCGTAAAACTCAGCCGTCCGCTCAACCGTGTGGAGTTGTACAACGGGCGCGTCGCCGTAACCTCTCCTGTCCGCCTTCGCAAGCATGTAGGCCACCGTCTCATTCCGCGCGAAATCGTCGAGCGCGAAGGCGACTATCATCAGCACGGTCAGAAAAGTCGCCAGCACGACCGACACGAAACACAGCGCGCGCCGCCTCGCGGCGAGAAGCGCGACCGCGCCGCACAACAACGCCGGAATCGTCACGGCCAGCAACGTCACGAGCGGAAACACGCCGTCAACTTCGACGCCGGGCTTCGGAGTGTAAAGCCTGTAAGCGTAAATCCACGCGGCGAGGCAGAAGGCGAGCGCGAGCGCTCCCGTCAGGCGCATCGCAAGGAAGCCGCCCGCGCCGCGCAGGTACTTGTGAAGCGCGACGCCCGCCAGAAGCGCCGCGCCCGGCAGCGCGGGCAGAACGTAGCCGGGAAGCTTCGACCCCGACGCCGAGAAGAAGAGCACGGGCACGGCGAGCCACGCGAGAGCGAGCACGCGAAGTTTCGTCGCCGCGTCGTCGGCGCGCGGGTTCACTTCGCGCTGCGCCGAGAGGCCGCCGGCGAGGAAGAAAGTCCACGGCAGCGCGAGCATGAGAATTATCGGGACGTAAAAGTAGAACGGCTGCGGGTGGTGATACTTGTTCGAGACGTAGCGCGCGAAGTGTTGCTCGACGAAGAACTGATTGACGAACGTCCAACCGTGGCGCGCGATGACGGGCGCGTACCAAACGCACGCGACGCCGAGCATGAGAGGCACGCCCCAAAATATTCCGACGCGTGAAAGCCCCGGCCAACGTCGCCGCAGTAGAAAGTAACAGACGACGACGCCCGCGGGGACGACTATGCCGACCAGTCCCTTTGCAAGAAGCGACAGTCCGACGCACGCGTAAAAGCCCGCGAGCAGCAAACGCCTGCGTCGCGCGTCGCGCTCGACTTCGGAGAAGTAGAAGCACGCGAGCGCAGCCGTCACGGTCGCCGTCAACAGAACGTCGAAGCTCGCCGCGCGTGAGAAGACTATGAGGCCGAGCGTCGAACCCATCACGCACGCGCACGCGATTCCGAAGCCGCGAAGCGACTCGCCCGACTCAAACTCCGCGCGCCGTGCAATCCAACCAGTTATGAAAATCGTCAACACTCCCGCCGCCGCCGAACCCGCGCGCGCGGCAAACTCCGTCACGCCGAGCACGCGGAAGCCCGCGATCATCAGCCAGTAGAGCAGCGCGGGCTTCTCGAACCACACGCGGCCCGCGAGCGTCGGCGTCACCCAGTCGCCGCGCGCGCTCATCTCGCGCGCGACCTCGGCGTAGCGCGGCTCATCAGGGCCGAGCAGCGGCACGCCGCCGAGCGCGTAAAAAAAGACCGCGCACACAGCCGCCAGAAGCAAGAGCCAAGTGCGCTTGGCAAGCAGGAATCGTTGCAAGTATATTCACCCAGAAAACAGAAGCCAGTAGTCAGTAGCCGGTAGCCAGCATAAAGCAAACGGTTTTCTACTGGCTACCGGCTACTGGCTACTTATCGAAATGATGACTCAAGCGACACTTCGCACCGCCGTTGTCGGCGTCGGACACCTCGGACGACAGCACGCGCGCATACACGCCGCGCTCGCCGCCGAAGGGCGCTCACGCTTCGCGGGCGTCTGTGACATCAACGAGCAGACCGCGCGCAACGTCGCCGGCGAACGCGAGACCGTTTGGACTACAGACTGGCGCACGCTCATCGGAAGCGTTGACGCCGTCAGTCTCGCCACGCCCACCGAGTCGCACGCCTCGATAGCGTGCGAGCTTCTTGAGGCGGGCGTCCACGTCCTTGTTGAGAAACCGATTTCGCGCACGCTCGAAGAGGCCGACGCGATGATTGCGGCAGCCGAGCGCGGCGGCGCGACCCTCATGGTCGGCCACCTCGAACGCTTCAACCCCGCGCTCCGAGCTTTGCGCCCGCACGTACGCAACCCCGTCTATTTCGAGATTCACCGCGTCGGGCAGTTCACCGCTCGCTCGCTCGACATTGATGTCGTGCTCGACCTGATGATTCACGACCTCGACATCGTTCTCTGGCTCGTCGGCTACGAAGTCGAAGTGACGGACGTTCGCGCCGTCGGCCTACCGGTGCTGACGAACCGCGTTGACGCCGCCAACGCGCGCATAGAGTTTGCGACGGGCGCGGTCGCAAACATCACGGCCTCGCGCGTCGGCACCGAGAAGATTCGCAAGATGCGCTTCTTCCAGCCGCACGACTACATCGCCGTTGACTACGCCACGCGCCGCGCCTCAATCAGCAGTCTCAGCAGTCCTTCGGCCACGGGTTCTTGGCCCGGCGTCCAAGTTAAAAATCTCGACATTCTCGACGTAGAACCGCTCCGAACCGAGATCGAACTCTTCCTCGACGCGGCGCGCGAACGTAAGCCCGCGCCCGTCACCGGCGACGAAGGACGCCGCGCACTCGCGCTCGCCCAACGCCTTCTCGAACGCATACACGAACACCCTATCGTCGCCGGCATGAAACTCAATTTCTAACAAGATGCTTCTCAAAATCCTTTTCCGATAACCCTTCTCCACATGAGCCGAACGACCGAACCCACACACTTCGAGCCTCAGCCGAACATCAACGCGCTGCTCGACGACCGCATCGCCGCGGGCGACTTCCCTTCCGCCGTCTATTTGGTCGCCGAGCGCGGTCAACTTCGCTTCGCAGACGCGCGCGGCGACGCCGTACGCGACCCTTCCCAACACGCCGCCACGCTCGAAACAATCTACGACCTCGCCTCGCTCACCAAGCCCCTCGTCACCGGCTTGCTCACGTCGCTCCTCATCGAACGCGGACAGATAGAACTCGACGCGCCCGTCTCTCAATACCTTTCAGAGTTTGCGCGCGACGACAAACGCGCAATCACCGTTCGTCAACTCCTCACACACACTTCCGGGCTTCCCGCTTGGCTTCCGCTCTACCTACACGCCGCGGGCGACCCCGCGCGCACACTTGAAATCATCGCCGCGCGTCCGCTCGAATACGCGCCCGCGACGCGCGTCGTCTATAGCGACCTCGGCTTCATCACGCTCGGCCTCATATTGCAGCGCATCGCCCATGCCTCGCTCGCCCAACTCGCGCGCCGCGAAATCTTCGACACGCTCTCGCTCAAGCGCACATTCTTCAACCCCGAAAAATCTTTGCAGACCGAAGTCGCCGCCTGCGAGTCGGGGGGAAATCTCTACGAACGAGACGTTTGCGAGGCGCAGCACGCCGCGCAGTCGCCCGAAGGCTTCCGCACGCAAACGATCTGGGGCGAAGTCCACGACGGCAACGCATTCTTTCTCGGCGGCGCGGCGGGCCACGCCGGACTCTTCTCCACCGCGCGCGAAACGTTTCGCATCGCCCAACAGTTTCTGCCTCAAACCACTCAACTGCTCACGCCCGACAACTGCGCGCTCTTCCGCGCGAACATGACCGAAGGACTCAACGAAGCGCGCTCCCTCGCTTGGCAACTCGCCGCCACCCCCGAATCAACCGCCGGCCCGCTCCTTCCGCCCGACGCCTTCGGCCACCTCGGTTTCACAGGAACGAGTTGCTGGATTGACCCTACGCGCGAACGCGTCCTTATCCTTCTCACAAACCGAACTCACGCGCGCCCGCTTCCCTTCGTCAACATCAACAGCGTCCGCCGGCGCTTCAACACGCTCGCCGTCGAAGCTCTCGACTCGATACAGTACCGCGAGCGGTAGCGAGCAGGTTCAGGTACAGTACCGCGAGCGGTAGCGAGCGGGTCTTAGTAACATCATGCGGGCGTTGTCATTTAAGGCGCACCCGCTCGCTACCGCTCGCGGTACTGTAATCCGCCTCGTCCGGCGAAAATGTTGTAAACTACTCGGCGCGCTCCCCTCCTTTAAGTCTGCGCCGAACGTGAGCCGAGTTGCACGATGCGTCCCTCCGTCAAAAAACTTTTCGCCGCGACACTCTCCTCATGCGCCCTCGTCTCTCCAAACTTCACTCCGCGCGCTCAAGTCACGCAACAACCGTCCACGCGCCCGCGCCGAGCCACCACCGAAACTTGGCCGGCGACGCCCACGCCCGACGCCTCCATTAACACTCTCGGCGACGACGCTGACCAGACGCCTCGAATCACAACCGAGCCGCTCGTTCGCATCGGCCTCGCCGTCAACGCCCGCAGCGTCACGGTTTCGACGACCGGAAAACTTCTCGACGCTTCCGCATCTGCGTCCGAACCCGTTCCCTTTGAAGTCGCGCGCGTTCGCATCGAGCCTCGCACGCTCCCGCCGCTTCCCGTTCCAACTCCAATTGACGCCGACTCCGACACGCGCCGCGTCGAAACCGCATCCGCGCCTTCATCTAAAGCGCCGAATCCGTCGAACTCCTCGCCGTCAACTCAACCAGACTCTTCAATCTCGCGCGGCAGCGTTCAGTTGACCTCGCGCGCGAGCCAGCCGGCGCGCGGCGAAGTTCTCTACGCGCCCGGCTCGACGCGCCCGCTCCTCGATGCGCGCGCGCCCGTCGTCTTCGCGTCCGACGACGAGGCCGCAAATCCCGTCCGCTTCAACGAGAGGGCTTACCGTGGGCGGCTCGAAGTCTTCGCCAACTCGCACGGCACGCTCACGGTCGTCAACGTCGTCGCGCTCGAAGACTACGTGCGCGGAGTCGTCCCGAACGAGTTGTCGCCCGGCGGCTGGCCGGAGCTTGAGGCGCTGAAGGCACAGGCCGTCGCCGCGCGCACCTACGCCGTGAGCAACATCGGTCGCTTCTCAACGGAAGGCTTCGACCTCACCTCCGACACGCGCTCGCAAGTCTATGGCGGTCGTTCGACCGAACACCCGCTCACCGACCGCGCCGTCTTCGAGACGCGCGGACGCATCGCAACCTACCACGGCCAACCCATCAACGCGCTCTACACTTCGACCTGCGGCGGACGCACCGAAGATGCCGAAAACATCTTCGGCGGCGACGCTGTTCCATACCTGCGCGGGCGCGAGTGCGCGCTCGAATCGAAACAGCCCTTCGTCTCCTTCACCGCGCGCACGACGCGCGAGCTTCCCAACGTCAAACTCTCCGAGCACGCTTCGAGCGCGCGCGACGCCGCCATCCTCTCCGTCCACGGCTTCAACACGCCCGCCCGCCTCAACGACGATTGGCTCGCAGCCGCCGTCACGGTTGACGAACTGCGCGACCTCCTCATCAAGCTCGCCTCGCTCGCGCGCCAGCCCGCGCCGCTCATAACGTCGGACTCGACGCGCCCCGGCGGCTTCGCCACCGCGCTCGCCTACGCGCTCGACGGCGAGAGTCGCGGCACGACGCTTCTAAACTCCGCGGACGTTGAATACCTTCTCTCCTTCCGCGACGCTTCGGACGTTCCTCAACAGAACCGCGCCGACGTTGCCGCGATGCTCCGCGAAGGACACGTCTCGCTCTTTCCAGACGGCACGCTTCGCCCACGCCTCGCCGTTTCGCGCGCGCGCGCGCTTCGCTCAATCGCACACGCGCTCGAAGCGCGCAACCTCGCGCGCCTGCAAAAGGCTTCGGTGCAGAGGGCCGCGAAAGACTCTCTGTCGCTTCGTCCGGCGCAGGGGCGCGGCGAGACAAATCTTAAGTTCGCGCCGGACGCATTCCTCTTCAGCGCCTTCGGCGAAGAACTTTTCGCGGTGCGCGAAATCAACTTCGTCGGCGGCGAATCGCTCGCCTACCACACGAACGCGCGCGGCGAGATTGACTACGCCGAGTCGCGCCCGTCCGCAAACGGCGCGGCCACCGACCACTACTCGCCCTTCGCCAACTGGACGGAGACCCTGACGCCCGACGGCGTTCTCTCGCGTCTCGGTCGCTCAGTCGCCGGCGTCGGCACGATTCTCGATTTGCGCGTGCGCCGGCGCGGCGTGTCGGGCCGCGTGCTCGACATGGAGGTCGTCGGGACGGAAGGGACGACGCACCTGCGCGGCGGGCGAATACGTTCCGCTCTCGGTCTGCGCGAACAACTCTTCGTGATTGACAGGACGTTTGACGACGTGGGCCGCGTGACGCGTTTCAAGTTCACGGGGCGCGGCTGGGGTCACGGCGTCGGCATGTGTCAGGTCGGCGCGTACGGACTGGCGCGCGCCGGTCTCTCCTACGAAAAAATCCTGAAGTCGTTCTACACAGGCATCAGTGTTTCTAAACTTTACTGACTCTCGACCAATGCGATTCTCACGCATACAACTCGTCGGCGCGCTCGCGCTGCTCGTCGTCGTTCTTCTCGTCGCACTCATCCGGCTTTTCATAACTAAGTGAGCGCGAGCAAAGAAACAGTTCGTCCCGTCGTCGCGGTCGTCGGCCCGACCGCTTCGGGCAAGAGCGAGTTGGGCCTCGCGCTCGCGCTCCACGCGGGCGGCGAGATAATCAACTGCGACTCCGTTCAGGTCTATCGTGAGATAGAAATCGCCACCGCCAAACTCTCCTTCGAGCAGCGACGCGGCGTGCCGCATCATCTGATTGACTTCGTTCCTCCCGAAACGAACTACACCGCCGCCGACTGGGCGCGCGATGCGCTACGGAAGATTGACGAGATAGAAGCGCGCCGTCGTCTCGCCATACTCGTCGGCGGAACGGGCTTCTACCTTCGCGCGCTTCGACAACCTTTCTTCCGAGCGCCGCCGACCGACGAAGACTTGCGCCGCCGCCTAATCGCCCGGCGCGAGCGGCGCGGCGCGGAGCATCTTCACAAACTTCTACGACGCCTCGACCCTTCGACCGCCGCGCGACTTCACGCGCGCGATTGGTCGCGCGTGCAGCGCGCGCTCGAAGTCCGATTGCAAACGGGCGTTGCGCTTTCCGCGCTGAAGAAGGAACGACAGTCGTCGCCTCCGCCGCAGGCCGCGCGCCTCCGAATCTTTGCGTTAATCCCGCCGCGCGCAAAACTTTACGAGCGCATCAACGCTCGCACGGAAGCCCATTTTCGCGCGGGGCTTGTCGAAGAGGTCGAACGCCTGCTTGCGCGCGGAGTGCCCGCCCGTTCGAGCGCGCTCGGCGCGCATGGTTATCGTCGCGTCGTCGAACACTTGCGCGGCGAGCGCACGCTTGAGAGCGCAATCGAACAGACTAAACTCGACGTTCGTCACTACGCTAAACGCCAGCTCACTTGGTTTCGGCGCGAGCCGGGAGTCGAGTGGGTCGAAGGCTTCGGCGACGACGTACGCGTGCAGGAAGAGGTCGTCGCGCGAATCGGAGTCTAAGTTTTTTGTAAATTCCGGTCGGAAACTTTGAACTTTGAACTTGTTGGGTGTACTCTCTAACGCACCTCGTTCAAGTTCAACGATCAGGCGGGCAGGTTGTGGACACCAAAACTTCTCCCCAGAACATACAGGACGCTTTCTTGAACACGGTGCGCCGCGAGAAAGACACCGTGACTATATACCTGATGAACGGCGCGAAGCTCACGGGGCGCATACGCAGCTTCGACAAATTCTCCGTCCTTCTTGAATCCGGCTCGCAGGAGCAACTCATCTTCAAGCACGCTATCTCTACGATTCAACACACGCGCCGCCCCTTGAGCGAACACCGTTCCTCTCATCCGTCGGAGCAGCCCGCAGCATCCGGCGGCGGCACAGAACAAACGGGTTGACGTCCTGACTCGCTTCACGAAAACTGTCAAACGGAGAACTTGAAACACTTGGCCGCCGCTTTCATCACCTTCGAGGGCATTGACGGCTCAGGCAAGTCAACGCAGTTGCGCCTGCTTGCGAGCCACCTCCGCCTGCACGGGCACGAAGTCGTCTCGACGCGCGAACCCGGCGGAACGCCTTTGGGCACGCGCGTCCGAAACGTCCTTTTAGACACAGAAGAACAGGTTGACCCGCTCGCCGAACTCCTTCTCTACGCGGCAGACCGCGCGCAGCACGTCCGCACGCTCGTCCGCCCCGCGCTCGCGTCGGGCCACATCGTCCTCTCCGACCGCTACGCCGACGCGACCGTCGCCTATCAAGGCGCTGGCCGCGGGTTCACGGACGAACTCATCTCTCAACTCGTCGAACTCGCAACGGGCGGACTCAAGCCCGACCTGACCATCATCTTCGACCTCACGGTTGACGAGAGCCAGCGGCGCGCGTCGGGCCGCACGCGCGGAGGCGACAAGCGCGACCGCCTCGACGCCGAAGACGCGGCCTTCCACACGCGCGTCCGCGACGCCTACTTGAAGATTGCCGCCGCCGAGCCGCGGCGCGTCCGCGTCATAGACGCCGGCGGCTCGGTTCAAGAAACGCACGCCGAAGTGCTGAAACTCGTCGCGCCGTTCATCGAACAGAGGTCAGAAGTCAGAGGTTAGAGGTCAGTTTTCGACCTTCCCGCTTCCCTTTCCTTTGTCGTTAAAAGGTCGCGCACGACAGTTGACTTCACTAGCCTCTAGCCTCTAGCCTCTAACCTCTATCTTATGTTCGACAAACTCATCGGCAACGAACGCGCCAAGGAGACTTTGCGCAGGATGTTGAAGCAGGGGCGCGTCCCCGGCGCGCTTCTGTTCGCGGGCGACGACGGCCTCGGTAAGAAACTCTTCGCGTTGGAACTTGCGCGCGCGCTCAACTGCCGCACGCCCGAAGGCGTCGAGGCTTGCGGCGTCTGCTCCGCTTGCAAACGCGTTGGAAAGTTTCAGACGCCCGCCGACGACGACAGAGACGAGTTCGAGAAAGTGATTTGGAGCGAGCACCCGGATGTCGGCCTCGTGCTTCCGTACAAGCGCAACATTCTCGTCAAAGCAGTACGCGACCTCGAGCGCGAGTGCAACTTCCGGCCCGCCGAGGGCGCGGCGCGCGTCCTTTTAATCGAAGACGCGCACGCGCTCAACGACGCATCCTCAAACGCGCTCCTCAAAACGCTCGAAGAGGCTTCGCCGGCGACGCACCTGATACTCGTAACGTCGCGCCCCGCCGCGCTCCTGCCGACGATACGCTCGCGCTGCCAGACCGTACGCTTCGCGCCTCTCACGGCGGAAGAACTTGAGAGCTACTTAGTTAAGACGCGCAAGCGCGCGGGCGAGGAGGCGCGTCTCGCCGCGCGTCTCGCGGCGGGGCGGCCCGGCGTCGCTCTCTCGCTCAACCTCGACAAGTATCGCGCGCGCCGCGACGCGATGCTCGGCGTGGTCGAAGCGCTCGCCACGGGCGGCGACCGCGCGCGGCTGCTGCGCGCCGCCGAAGAGTTGGGCGACGCGAAGAACAAGGACGACTACGAGCCGCGCCTCGACGCGCTCCAACTCCTCATTCACGATCTCTGGCTGCTCGCGCTCGATGCAAAGGACGCGCGCCTCGTCAATCAAGACCTGCGCGCTCCGCTCGCCCGACTCGCCAAAGACCTTCGCCCCACGCGCCCCGCGCGCTGGCTCGCGCGCGTCGAAAACTTGCGCGCCCAACTCTCCTTCAACGTCAACCGGCGCGTCGCCACCGACGCACTCTTCCTCGGCATGGCCGCCGACTAGCGCGGATTCAACTGAGGCGGCAAATAAAAGACCTCAACACAGAGGGCACGGAGGCACTGAGAAGACAGAAGCAATCTTCCTTAAACTCTGTGCCTCTGTGTCCTCTGTGTTTATGCTTTCTCGTCTGCCAAGCCCACAAAGAAGAAGGGCCGCGCTCCGAAAGAGGCGGCCCTTCAAAATTCTTTCTGTAAAAACTTATCTCTGAATCGTGACGAGTTCGGGCTGCGCGTCTTCGGATTTCGCGCCTTCGGCGACGAGTTTTTCGGTCTCGGCGACGAACGCTTCTACGATGTCAGCGCCTGAGACTTTCCTGAGCGGCCTGCCGTCCTTGAAGATCATCCCGACGCCCTTGCCGAACGTGACGCCGAGTTGCGAGTCGTGCGCTTCGCCCGGCCCGTTAACCTCGCAGCCCATTATCGAAAGGTGAAGCGGTTCTTCGATGTGCGCGAGTCGTCGTTCAATCTCCGTGACTATCTCGACGAAGTTCGCAACGTCCAAGCGCCCGCACGTCGGGCACGCGACGACGGTCACGCCGCGCTTGCGAAGTTCGAGCGACTTCAGAATCTCCCAAGCGACTCGAACCTCCTCCCACGGTTCAGCCGCGAGCGAGACGCGAATCGTGTCGCCGATGCCTTCGTGCAGGAGTATGCCGAGGCCGATTGCGGATTTAATCGTGCCGCCGAACGGCGTGCCCGCTTCGGTCACGCCGAGGTGGAGCGGGTAGTCAACCTTTTGAGCTAGAAGCCTGTAAGCGGCGACCGTGCGGTGAACGTCGGAAGCCTTGAGCGAGACGATGATGTCTTGAAAATCAAGGTCTTCGAGTATGCGTATGTGGCGCATGGCCGACTCGACCATCGCTTCGGGCGTGGCCGTGCCGTACTTTTTCAGGAGGTCTTTTTCGAGCGAGCCGCCGTTGACGCCGATGCGAATCGGCACGCCGCGCTCTTTGGTCGCGCGGACGACTTCGCGCACGCGCTCAATCGAGCCGATGTTGCCGGGGTTCAGACGCAGCTTGTCAATGCCCGCTTCCAAAGCCATCAACGCGAGGCGGTAGTGGAAGTGTATGTCGGCGACGAGCGGGACATGTGGCACGCGGCGTCGAATCTCTTTGAGCGCGACCGCCGCCTCCGCGTTCGGAACTGCGACGCGCACAATCTCACAGCCCGCGCGCATCATCTCTTCAATCTGCGCGACCGTGCCTTCAACGTCCGCCGTGTCAGTCTTCGTCATAGACTGCACGACGACCGGCGCGCCCCCGCCGACCTGCACGTCCTTAACCCTGACCGCCCTCGTTTGCCTCATGCCAATCATTACGAACGTTTAATTTCCGAAGTTGCTTAACAAGTCTGGAGTCTGGAGTCTGGAGTCAAAACAAGAACTGCTCTTTCTGCCTTGACTCCAGACTCCAGACTCCAGACTCCAGACTCCAGACTCCAGACTTTTCATTTCGTCTGCGTCGCCGCGGGTTTCTCCTTCGAGCCGAACCAGCCGGGGGCGTATTTCGTCACGTCGTTGACGATGACGAAGCCCATTAGAAGCAGCAGGACGACGAAGCCGACCTGCTGTATGCGTTCGCGCATGCGCAACGAGAGCTTCATGCCCAACCCCGCGAGCGCGCCCTCTATAAAGAGCATGAAGATCATGCCGCCGTCTAGGACTGGGATAGGCAGGAGATTGAAGATGCCTAGATTGAGGCTCAGGAAGCCGAGCATCTCGAAGACGCCTTCGACGCCGCCCTCTTCCGCCGCGCGCTTCGATGCCTGCGCGATTCCGATAGGCCCTGCGAACGTGTCGCGCACGGAGCGTTGGCCGGAGAAGACTTGTCCGAGCGCCATGCCGGTCAGTCGCAAAATTTCGATGTTGCGCGAGACGGCATACGAGAACGCCTCGCCGACGCCGACTCGCACTCCGGGCGGAACTTCCGCGGGATAGACGCCGATGATATTTTGGCCGTTGACGTTTCGCGTCTGCGCCGTCAGTTCTAACTGCTCCGCGCCGCGCTTAACGATCATCGAGATTGGCTGGTCGGGGTGCGAGCGTATGTACTGCTTCACCTGTTCCGCGCTGTCAACCTTTTCGCCGCCGATGAAGAGAAACTGATCGCCCTTCCTCAGTCCTGCTTCCGCCGCGGGCATATCAGGCTCGACTCCGACCACCATGATCGGCACATTGCCATAATCGGGCAGTATGCCGAGACTGCCGATTGACTCGCTGTCAAACACCTGTTTGGTTGGACTGATCGTCAAAGCCACGCGTTGGCCGTTACGCTCGACGACTACGGGAAGCGGCTGGTCGGGCGATAGCTTGGCGTCGTTATCAATCCTCTCCCATTCGCTGTTCTCGCGCCCGTTGAAGGAGACGATGCGGTCGCCCTTTTGAATCCCGGCCTTCGCCGCCGCGCCGTTCTCATAGACGGTCTTGACGACGGGCGGAGGCATCGCGGGCACGCCAATCGTCAGCGCGAAGACGAAGGGGACGGCGAGCGCCGTCAGAATGTTCATCACAGGCCCGGCGATGCCGACGAGAAACTTCTGCCAGCGCGGTCGCAAATCGAAACGCTCGGCGGCGGGAATCTCTTCAGCGCCGCCCTCTTCGAGTCCGGCGTTGGATTCGTCGCCGCCGAGTTTGACGTAGCCGCCGAGCGGGATGAGCGAGAGACGATAATCGGTCGTCCCCCAACGACGCCCCCAGAGGCGTTTGCCGAAGCCGACGGAGAAGGTTTCGACGCGTATTCGAAGGAGTTTGGCGACGATGAAGTGGCCGAACTCGTGTAGGATGACGGCTGCGCCGAGGATGAAAATAAAAGCGAGAATCCAAGTCATAAAGTGGGCACTCTTATGTTTTAAGTCAAAGCCGCAAAGACGTTTGGAGTTGCAAACGACGCGCACGGTTGCACGTGAATCTTACGCGCAGACACGCAATCGAGTCAAACAAGTGGTCTTTGATTTTTGAACGTGAGTAGGATTGATGACGGAGTTAACCACCGCAGACACAGAGAACACAGAGGCGGCACAGAGATTAAGAATTTCAAATTTGAAATTTGAAATTTCAAATTCTTAGATCCCTCTGTGCATCCTCCGTGTCCTCTGTGTCTGCGGTGGTTAAAACGTAACGAGAAGATTCGATGAGACGAGTTGGCCTGTCCTCACGCAACGCTTCTTGAAACTTCACTGATGCGCGCAATCTCACCGGCGGCTTCAAGGCGCGAGCGGCGGTCAACATCGAGCACCACGTAGAGGCTTGAGGCGGCGTGCGTCTCGTGTGCGTCCATCACGCGTTCGATGACGCGCGGGATGTCGGTCAGACGTATCCGACCGTCGAGGAAGGCTTTGACGGCCTCCTCGTTCGCGGCGTTAAGGGCCGCGGGGAGCGTGCCGCCCGCGCGAAGCGCGCGATAGGCGAGCGCGATGCAGGGGAAACGCTCGGTGTCGGGCGATTCGAAGTGGAGCGCGGAGAGTTTCGTCAAATCGAGCGGCGCGAGCGCCGCCTGCGCGTGGCGCTCAGGGTACGTGAGCGCATACTGAATCGCGTGGCGCATGTCTGTCACGCCCAACTGTGCGATGACCGAGCCGTCAACGAGTTCGATCATCGAGTGGACGACCGATTCGGGGTGGACGACGATGTCAATCGCGTCGGCGTCGAAGTCGAAGAGCCAGTGCGCTTCGATTACTTCAAGCCCCTTGTTCATCAAAGTTGCGGAGTCAATCGTAATCTTCGCGCCCATGCGCCAAGTCGGGTGGCGCATCGCTTCGGCCACGGTCGCGCGCTCCATCGCGCTCCGCGGCTTGTCGCGGAAAGGCCCGCCCGAAGCTGTCAGAATCAAACGGCGCACCTCCTCGCGCCGCTCGCCGCGCAGGCACTGATGAAGCGCGTTGTGTTCCGAATCAACCGGCAACAACTCCGCGCCCGACGCCTTTGCCGCGCGCGTCATCAACTCGCCCGCGATAACCAGCGTCTCCTTGTTTGCGAGCGCGACGCGCTTTCCCGCCTCAAGCGCGCGAAGCGTCGGCACGAACCCGACCGCGCCAACGGTCGCGCTCACGACCGTCCGCGCCGCGGCGTGCGTCGCAACCTCGACCATTCCGCCCTCGCCCGTCAGAACGCGCGGCGGCGCGACTTTGCGCTTCGACAGTTCTTCCAACAACTGCTCGGCGCAAGCCTCCTCTTCGACGGCGACCGTGTAGGGCCGATGTCGCTCGACCTGCTCGGCGAGCCGCGCGACGTTCTGCCCCGCCGCGAGCGCGACCACGCGAAAGCGCTCGTCCGCGAACGACTCGACGACCTTCAGCGTGTTGCAGCCGATTGACCCGGTCGAGCCGAGGATTGCGATGCCTTGTGTGTTCATGAACTAAGCCGAACGGTAGGAAGAACCCGCGCCGCCCTTCACTCACAGATTCGGAGAACGATGGAATCTATCAAGTGCTCCCGTTCCGTCTTTCTTTGATAAACTTCTCGACTGTGATAATGAAGGCGTTTAATCTCTCATCGGTATTAGCCTGCGCCTTCGCCAGTGCCGTATGCGCTCTGGCCATAAATCTCTGCTCCTTCGACAACGCCTTATTCGCCTCTGACAGTTCTGCTATCGCGGCCTCTGCGCGCGCCATCGCGTCCTCAGTGCGTATATGGGCGTCAATCAGGGCATTGATCTTCTCGCGCGTCTCCCGACGCTCGCGCCGCCCTGCACTTATGATCATCCTCATGATCCGCTCCATGCGGTCGAGCCTTTGCTCAGGTGTCATTGTTTTCTCCCTTTCTTAATGAAAAAGGGCAGACGAACCAGTTTCAAACCGGCGCGGGCAGTTTCGGACTAACGCCAGTAGTAGATTGCGAAATAGTAGATGACTGGCGCGTTGAAGAGCAAGCTATCGAGTCGGTCGAGGAGGCCGCCGTGGCCGGGCAGTATCTGCGCGGCGTCCTTAGCCTTCGCGCCGCGCTTCAAGGCGCTTTCGGTCAAGTCGCCGACGACGCCGAGCACGTTCATCAACGCAGCCAACGGGAGCGCAGCCGAGAGTGGAAGCTCTGGGAAGAACCAGTAGTGCGCGAGCGCGGCGGCGGCGAGGCTCGCAAACATGCCGCCCGCCGCGCCCTCCCAAGTCTTCCCCGGACTGATGTTCGGCGCGAGCTTGTGTCGGCCAAGCGCGCGGCCCGTGTAGTAAGCGCCCGTGTCGGAGCACATGAGAACGAGGAAGAAGAACGAGAGGAGGTGTGTCGAGAGCGAGTAGCTTGCGGGGTAGCCCGGCGCGTGTTCAGCGAAGCTTAGTCGTAGGGCGACAAGGTGTCCGCCGAGCATTACGACGTAGAGCACTCCGAGAACCGTCGAGCCGACCGACAGAATCATCTTGTCGAACGGCGCGCCGCGCAGCATCTCCGCGACGAGCGCGGCGATGACGAAGGCCGGGACGATGACGACGAGTAGTACCGGTAGGTCGTAGAAGAACGCGACGAGCATCGCGGCGGTCGCCGCATAGCCGACGACGACATCGGGCTTTGCCCCGACGCGCCGCGCCAGAAACCAGAACTCGTAGAGCGCGACGACGATTGCGGCGACGGCGAGCGCGACGAACAGAAACTTCAGCGGCGGATAAACAATCGAGGCGATGAGTACGGGCAGCGCGACGGCGGCGGTGATGAGTCGGTTCATGGAATTAGAGGCTAGAGACTAGGGGCTAGAGGCTAGTTAAAGCCTAGATGTTTCAACTAGCCTCTAGCCCCTAGTCTCTAGCCTCTCTTTCATTTTGCATTCGCAACGAGTTTCAGCCCGCCGAAGCGACGGTCGCGTCGCTGGTAATCGAGGACGGCTTCGAGAAGGTGCGTGCGACGGAAGTCGGGCCAGAGCGTTTCGGTCACGTAAATCTCGCTGTAGGCGGCTTGCCAGAGTAGGAAGTTGGAGATGCGCAGTTCACCGCTCGTGCGAACGAGCAGGTCGAGTTCGGGAAGCCCGCGCGTGTAGAGATTTCGAGAGATGTCGTCCTCCGTAATCTCTTCGGGCGCGCGACCCTCTTCGGCGAGCGCGCGGAGCGCGTCGCGCACGGCGTCAACAATCTCGGCGCGTCCGCCGTAGTTGAGCGCGACGCTCAAGACCATCCCGGTGTTTCGCGCCGTCCGCTCCACCGCTTTCAAGAGTTCACGACGGACGCTTTCCTGCAAGCCCTCGATGCGCCCGATGGGTTGGAAGCGTATGTTCTGGCGGTGAATCTCTTCGAGTTCGAGACGCAGGTAACGCTTGAGCATACGCATCAGCGCGTCAACTTCGAGCCGCGGTCGCTTCCAGTTTTCGGTCGAGAAGGCGTACAGAGTAAGCGCGCCGAGGCCGAGACGCGCGCTCGTGTCAACCGCCGCGCGCACGGCTTCGACGCCCGCGCGATGGCCCGCGATGCGCGGCTGCCCACGCTGCGCGGCCCAACGACCGTTGCCGTCCATGATAACGGCAACGTGGCGCGGCAGACGCGTCCAATCAACCTGCGCGAGCAAAGCCTCTTCGCGCGAACCGCTCTCGACTATTCCGACGAAATCCGCGAGCATCCCGCTTCTCTTTAAACTCCGACGACCGTCTTCACTGAAACGACCCCGCCGCATCTTAATCGCAAACCGCTTTGAAGTCCAAAGTTTAAAACAGTACCGCGAGCTGTAGCGAGCGGGTCTTAGTTGCACTGCGCGGGCATTATCATGTAAGGCACACCCGCTCGCGGTACTGTAATCCGTCATCATAGCGAACTTCGACGAGCGTCAGCCCGTGCGCGGGCGCGGTCACGATTGCGTGCGTTCGCTCGCCCGTTTCGATTGCGCGGCGGATTGACTCGGAATCAGTCTCGCCGCGCCCGACGGCGAGTAGCGCGCCCGCTATTGAGCGAACCATGTAACGAAGAAAGCCTTCGGCGCTCACGCGGATTTCGACGACGCGGCCACGACCGCACGTGCTTTGCCGCGTTGCAATCTCAAGCGCGGTCACATTGCGCACGCGCGACTTTACATCAGCCTGCGCCGACGAGAATGCCGTCCAGTCGTGCTCGCCGACGAAGTGCGCAGACGCGTCGCGCATCGCTTCGAGGTCGAGAGCGCGCGACTCGTGGAGCGCGTAGCGCGACCAGAAGGGCGACATCACGCGTTCGTTGAAAATTCGATACGCGTAAGTCTTCCCCTTCGCGTCGAAGCGCGCGTGGAAGCTGGCGGGCGCGACGTGCGCTTCGACGACGCGCAGGTCGCGCGCGACGTTGCCGTTAACAGCGTCGCGGAGTTTGTCAGGCTCGAACTCGCGCCGCAGGCGCACGCTCGCAATCTGCCCCTCGGCGTGCACGCCCGCGTCTGTACGCCCCGCGCCGTGAACGACAACGTCCGCGCCTTCGACGAGCGACAACGCGCGCGTCAACTCGCCCTGAACAGTCCGCGCGTCGTCCTGAATCTGCCAGCCGCAGAAATCCGTGCCGTCGTACTGAAGCGTCAGGCGATAGTTCATAAATGCGGAATGATGAATGCGGAATGCGGAATGATGAATAATAGAGAGCGTCGCCTTTGTCTTCATTCATCATTCATCATTCCGCATTCATCATTTTCTTTTCCTGCTTCCCGGCTTGACCGCCGGGACGCCTTCGGCGCAGAGCGGGCAGGCTTCGGGCGCGTATGCCGGCACGTCGAGCGTTGCGAGCGCGACGCGCGAGACGCCAACGTCTGCGCGCCCGCCGGAGCGGTCAATTATCGAAGCCGCGCCTATGACTTGCGCGCCCGCCGACGCGAGCGCGTCAATCGTCTCGCGCGTCGAGCCGCCCGTCGTCACAACGTCTTCGACGACGAGAAGGCGTTCGCCCGCGCGAACCGTGAAGCCGCGGCGAAGCGTCATGCGTCCCTCCTCGCGTTCAGTCCAGATTGAACGCACGTCGAGCGCGCGCGCGGTCTCCCAGCCGATTGTGATGCCGCCGATTGCGGGCGCGGCGACAGTCTCAATTCGTTGTTCGACGAAATGCGCCGCGATTGCGCGACCGAACGCGTCGGCTTCTGAAGGATGCTGAAGAACGAGCGCGCACTGTAAATAGTTTGTGCTGTGCAGCCCGCTCGAAAGTACGAAGTGGCCTTCGAGCAGCGCGCCCGTCCGGCGGAATCTCTCCAAGACTTCGCTCGCGTTCATCGTTAGCCTTCCCTTTTTGCGCGGCCCTTGGCTACAATGCGTCCGATGCAGACCTTCCGAAACCTCGTCCCTGATTCCGCGCTCGTCGAAGAGACAATCAAACTGTTACGCGCCAACGGCGGTCGAGGCCACGTCGCGGAAGTCTGCGCCTGCATACTCGAACTCCCCGAACTCAACTCCCAACACGCAGCCGCCCTCGTCTCCGAACTCATCAGCGACGACTGGCGTCTGCGCGTCAACGCCGACTCGAACGAGGTCGAACTGCTCTGCGAAGACGACGACAGCCGCGCGCTCGCGGAGACTGATTTCGTAGTCTTCGACATCGAGACGACGGGGCCGAAGATGCCTCCCAGTCGAATCATGGAGTTGGGCGCGGTTCGCGTCCGGCGCGGTCGAATCGTCGAAGAGTTTCAGACGCTCGTCAACCCGCTCATGCCAATCCCGCCCTTCATCGCCTCACTCACGGGGATACGCGACGAGATGGTCGCCGGCGCGCCTACGTTTGAAGAAGTCGCCGCCGACTGGCTTCTCTTCGCCGGCACTTCTGTCCTCGTCGCTCACAACGCCATCTTCGACGTGAGCTTCATCAACCACGAAATCGGCTCGGTCTTCCCCGGTCGCCGGATGATGAACGCGCACCTCTGCACCGTTTCGCTCTCGCGTCGTCTTCTGCCCGAACTCAAGAGCTTTCGTCTCGTCGCGCTCGCCCAGCACTTCGCAGTCCCGCACGGCGCGCGCCACCGCGCGGGCGACGACGCGCGCGCAACCGCCGCCGTCTTCCTACATCTTCTCGAACACCTTCAAGGCCACGGCGTACGCGACCTCGACGGCGCGCGCCGCTTCAAAAAACAACTCCGCGCCGAAGCCGCGAGTTAACGCCTACAGCTTTAGCACAAAGCGAGTTTGCGTCCAACGGTTTCAACATTAAAACGTCGAAAGCGTCGTCGCTTATCCGCCTGATGTTTCATCCGTCATCCGGCGGAAAGTCTCAACACTCAGTCAATCGGCGTTTGAACCTCAACTGTCTCCGCGTCGTCCTTCGCCGCAGTCTTTTTGCGCTTCAACAAATTCCGCAGCACGAAGAAGACGACGATGAGAACCGCGACGCCGATGCCGACCGCCGGATAATTTTCCGCGAGCAGCCCAGCCGCGCGCTCGCCGTACTTCACCGCGAAAAAGCCTTCGAGCAGGAAGCGAAACGTGCGCCCCGCCGCGACCGCCACGACGAATCTAAGGACGTTCAAACGAAACACGCCCGACGTTATAACGAACAGCTTGAACGGAAACGGCGGCGGCAGCACCGACGCGACGAGCACTGACAACACGTCGTACTTGTCAACAAGTTCCTTCACGCGCGCCTGCTTCGACGGCGGAAACTTCTCAAGCGCGCGACGGCCCGCGCGACGCGAGACGTAGTAGAGGATGAGGCAGCCGGCGACGGAGCCGGCGGTCGCGCCCAAAGCATAGAGCGGCATGCGCGCGTGGCTTTGCGTCGAAAGATATAGCATGACGGCGTCCGGCCCGCCCGGCAAAGGTATCAGCGCCGAGTCGAGCAGCGCGATGGCGAACAGCCCCAACGCGCCGAACGGTATGAGAAACTCTTTAACGCTCGCCAGCCCGTTCGTGATTTTTCGCAAGAGCCACTTCACTTTTAGTTGTGCATCCCTTTCTGTCTATACGTTGACTTCACGCTTACAACAAGCAACGCGGCGCGGCGGGTCGGTACCGGGAGCGGTAGCGACCGGGTGAGCCTTTGCCAACTGTCAACCTGCGCGCCCTGCGCGTTCGCACACCGTCGCTACCGCTCCGGGTACTGACCCTCGCCCTTCTCATGTTCGACCTTCTCCAATATGCTCTCGCGCGGCGCTTTGACGTGTTTGACGAGAACGTACGCGGCGACACACACAATCAACAACCCCGCCACGGCGCTCAAAATAATAAATCCGTTGACGCGCAGGAAGATGAGCACGCGTTCGCCGTAGAAGACCGCCAGCGCGCCCTCGACGATGTAGCGAAGACTTCGCGCGATCATAACGGTTATGATGAAACGCCAGCGCGGGTATTCGAGCGCGCCCGCCGTGGCGACGAAAATCTTGAAGGGCATCGGCGGCGGCAGAAGCGCGGGCACGGCCAACGCGAGAAATCCGAAGCGCGCGTATGCGCGTTCGACGCGCGCGATGTTTTCGGGCGCGAAACGCCGGCGCATCACGGCCTGTCCGCCGCGTCGCATTATCGAGTAGAGAATCAAACAGCCGAAGACCGAACCCGCCGCCGCGAACAGAGGAAAGTAGAAGACCGACTTCGGGTCGCTGTAGCAGCGCGCGACGACGAGGTAGTCGTTTATCTCTGGGAGACTGAGGAGCGAGGAGTCGAGCGTGCCGATGACGACCATCGCGGGCGCGGCGACGTAAATCGGCGTCTGCATGATGAAGTCGTGCAGCCAGCGCACGAGTTCGGCGAGCCAGTGAAACATGGATTGGTAAATGGTAAATGGTAAATGGTGAATAGACAAAAGCCCATAGCCGCGGACGATAACCTTAAGGCCAACGTTCACTCAATCGAGCCGTTGCCCCTTAAGTCGAGCTAGGCTCGACCTCCATTCATCATTTACTATTTACTATTCACTTCGCGGGAGCGAAGACCGTAGGCGTGTTGTATGTGACGCCGAAGGTGATGCCCGTGCGCGGGCTGAAGTCCGTGAGTCCGCGTATGCCGGCGGCGTCGAAGCGCAGGCCCGCGGCTTTGACCTGCACGCCGAGCCGGAACTCCGAGAGCGACTCCGTGCCGAGCGGCGCTGTGCCGCCGCGCGTGTTCGCGCGACCGTTGACTTCCGCCGCGAGGTTGACCGACTTGTTGATGCGGAAGATGCCCGCGAGGCCGTAGAGAAGCATGTCGTTCTGCGTGAAGAGTTGCGTCGGCGCGGTGTAGATTCCGAGGCCGAGGTTGCCGAACGTGTTGACGCGACCGTCGCGTCCGAACTTCTTCCCGACGAGAATGATTCCGAACGCGTTCGTCTGATTCAGCCCGATGCCGCGCGCCTCGTTCGAGTTTGGGAGTTCGACGCCGAACTTGAAGCCGAGCGATGGGCCGTGCCGCGTTTCGTTACGGATTTTGATTTTCGTCGAGAGACGGAAGTCGCCCGTGTCGTTCGTGGAGTTTGCGCCGGGCGCAACTTCAAGAGGTATCGCGCCCGTGCGCCGCGTGTTGATGCTCAGGAAATTCTGCGCGACGCCCTCTATAGAAAACTCTACGTTCGGCGAGAGACCGACGTGGAAGCCGAGCACACCGATGCGCGTCAAGTCGCCCGTCAGCCCTGAAGCGGGAAACTTCGCGTCCTGTATGAAGTCAATCCCCGCCTCGACTCTGAGCGTGCCCGGCTGAAGCACGTCAACGTCCTCGGTTATCAAAGGGCGCTGTTGCGCGTGCGCCGCGACCGCGAAACCGAGAGCGAGCGCGAGAGCGAGGAAGAAGCGGGCTGTTGTTGGTCGGCGAGTCATCGCGCGGATTGTAATGTCGGTTTCGGCGGGGCGTCAACCTCGATGAAAACTTTCTCCGCGCGCTGGTACAGTACCGCGAGCGGTAGCGAGCGGGTTACAGTTACATGACGAGGGCGTAGTCATTTAGCTTGACCCGCTCGCTACCGCTCGCGGTATTGTATCCCGCCGTCCGACTCGCTCGCCCGACTGTACTTCGTTGAAAAAATGGAAGAGACTTCGGCGTCGGTGCGTCCAACTGGTCGAACGTTCGGACGGAGGAGCGGATGGAGAGCGGCGTCTTGATGAGCGAGGGCGGGGCGTGCGAGTCGGTCATCGAAGCCTGTAAGACGGGCGACCGCGAAGCCTTCCGCAAGCTCTTCGAGAAGTATAAAGACCGCGTTTTCTCCGTCGCGCTCTACTTCTTCGGCGGCGACGAAGCGACCGCCTCGGACGTGACGCAACAGGTCTTTCTAAAACTCTTCACGCGCATCGCTCAGTTTAACGGCGAGGCCGAGTTCACGACTTGGCTCTACCGTCTGACGACTAACGCGTGCGTTGACGAGCATCGAAAGCGCCGGCGCTTCCTACAGTTTGGCGATGAGACGCAAGTGTTAGAGCCGCGCGTGCGCAGTTCAAACGAAGACACGCTTGCGAGGGCTGAGGTCGCTGGCGCGGTGAAGCGCGCCGTGTCCGCGCTCAAGCCGAAGCTGCGCGTCGTGATGCTTCTGAAGTATTTCGAGGAGATGAGCTACGAGGAGATCGGCGCGGTGCTCAACCTCTCGAAGGGAACGGTCGCGTCGCGCCTCAACCGCGGACACAAAATTCTCGCGCGCAAGCTCGGCCACCTGCGCGCGGAGCTTGTCAGGGCCGAACAGGAAAGTTGATGTTTACGAAGCATTACAAAAAGGAACTCTCTGCTTACGCGCACGGCGAGTTGACGGCGGAAGAGACTGAGCACGTCGCCGCGCATGTGCGCGCGTGCGCCGCGTGTCGCGCGGAGTTTGAAGAGATACGACTCGGCGTCCGTCTCGCCGAATGTCTTCCCGAAGCCGCCGCGCCCGAAAGCCTCTGGGAAGGAATCGAAGCATCGCTCACAAAAGACTCGGCGCACGCACAACAGCGTCACTCTCAAATTCAAACACACGGACAAACGCAACTCGAAGCGACGCGTTCTCAACTCTCGACGCGCTCCCAACAGTCGAAACGTTTCAGGCGCGCGCGCACGATTCTCTTCCCCGGCGCCGCTTCAATCTTCTCTTCAAACCGTCGCGCGTTTGCGGCTGCATGCGTCGTCGCGTGCGCCGTCGCGGTCGCGGTCGGCGCGTGGCTTTACGTGCGCGCGACGCGGCCCTCTTGGGAGGTCGCGCGCATCGAGGGCACGCCGCGCATCGCGTCCGACCGAATAGGCGAGCGAGGCCGTCTCGGCGTCGGCGAGTGGCTTGAGACCGACGACGCGTCGCGCGCCGAGATTTCGGTTGCGAACATCGGCGCGGTCGAGGTCGAGCCGAACACGCGCGTCCGCCTCATAGAGACGCGTTTGACGGAGCACCGTCTCGAACTCGCGCGCGGCACTCTGCACGCGCGCATCTGGGCGCCGCCGCGCCTCTTCTTCGTCAACACGCCCTCGGCTGTCGCGGCTGACTTGGGCTGCGCTTACACGCTCGAAGTTGACGACGCCGGAAGGAGTCTCTTGCACGTCACCGCCGGATACGTCGCGCTCGATGCGGGCGAGCGCGAGTCAATCGTCCCGGCGGGCGCGGCTTGTCTGACGAAGCCGGGCACGGGGCCGGGCACGCCTTTCTTCGAGGACGCTTCGGAAGAGTTCGTCGGCGCGCTCGCGCGGCTCGACTTCGACGGCGACCGCGCCTCGCTCGAACGCGTTCTCAAAGGCGCGCGCGCGCGCGACACCCTCACGCTCTGGCACTTGCTCTCGCGCGTCGGCGCGGACGAGCGAGCGCGCGTCTATGAACGGCTCGCGGCGCTCGCGCCGCCGCCCGAAGGCGTCACGCGCGAAGGCATTGTCAGACTCGACCGCGCGATGCTCGACGCTTGGAAAGACCAACTCGAAGACCGCTGGATAGACGGCGGAATACCCGCCGTTCGTAAGATGTGGCGAAAGCTTTGGAATTGATGGCTTCGGATAAGACAGTAGGTGCAGGGCAAGTCCGCGGCCCGCTTTTGTAAAAATCGTAGATTCTTTTTTGCGAGACGGGCAGGGACAAGCCCTGCCCCTACAGCGAGACGGGCAGGGACAAGCCCTGCCTACAGGTTAGATAGTGTCGCGCGCTTTTAGTTAACTCATTTCCCCGAAATTGTCGTCGGAAGCCGACGCCTTTAAGGGCGTGTGGGGCGGAGTGTTGTCAAAAATGGAGGTGACGGTCGTGCGTAAAATTCTTAAAATCGCGGCGGCGGCTTTGTTGTTATTGTTCGCGGGGGCGCAGTTTATGAGGCCGGAGCGCGTGAACCCGCCCGTCGTCGCGGGGCAGTCGCTCGAAGAGCGCGCGCACGTCACGCGAGAGGTAGCCGCCATCCTCAATCGTTCGTGCATGGACTGCCACTCGAACCGTACGACTTGGCCGTGGTACTCGAACGTTGCGCCCGTCTCTTGGTTCGTCATTGACCACGTGAATCAAGGGCGAAGGCGTCTGAACTTCTCCGAGTGGGGCGCGTACGGGCAGCAGGAGAAGGAAGGAAAACTGAAGGCCATCTGCAAGTTCTCGAAGGAGGGCTGGATGCCTCTCGATTCGTACGCTTTCATTCACCGCGACGCGCGCATCACGCCCGCCGACGTGAAGGCGCTCTGCGAATGGGCGAGCGCGGAAACGAGCCGGCTCGCGTCGCTGAATTAGACCGACGACGCTGAATCGAGCGGGCGCGGGGCGCGAAGGCATGCACTACGCGATGGAGGAGATGAACGAGCCGCGCCCCATCGTGATTGACCCGCAGCACTGAAGACGATAGATAAACCTGTAGGTGCAGGGCAAGTCCGCGGCCCGCTGTTCATTAGAAGGCATTTCCCTATCGAGTAAGACGGGCCGCGGACTTGCCCTGCACCTACAGAATCATTGGATGCCCAATAATCAAACACACTGGCGCGTCTTCTGCGCGATTGACTTGCCGCTGGACGTGAAGTCGCGCGTGGCGGAACACGCCGCGAGTTTGCGCGCGCGGCTGCCCGACGTTCGCGCGTCTTGGGAGAAGCCGGAGAAGCTGCATCTGACGCTGAAGTTTCTGGGCGACGTTGAGGCCGCGCGCGTCGAGGAGCTTTCGCGCGCGGCTTCACGCGCGGCCTCGTCCGTCAAGCCCTTCGAGTTGACCATCGCACGCGCGGGCGCGTTCCCCGCTCGCGGCGCGGCGCGCGTCCTCTGGCTCGGCGTTGAAGACGCGAACGGACGGCTCGCGCGTTTACAGGAATCGCTCGAAGACGAATGCGCCGCCGCCGGCTTCGCGCGCGAGCCGCGCGCATTCAAACCGCACTTAACTATCGCTCGACTCCGAACGCCGCACGGCGCGCGCGAGTTGGCCGACGCGCACCGCGAGTCAGACTTTGAGCCTCAGACCTTCAAGGTCTCCGAACTCCTCGTCATCCGCAGCGAACTCGGCGCGGGCGGCTCGCGCTACACGACGGTCTCACGACACAAACATTCAAGTTAAGAGTGAGATGCAAATATCCATGTAATAAGCTGGCAGCACAGTTCCTCTTATCAATGATATTATCAAGTAATTGAGCGGCAGAATTACGGTTAGGTAACAGAGATAAATGGCTACGCCAGTCAGGAATAAAGTAGCGACCAAGCAAAATTTGCCTATGAGGATCGCAATCATCTGCGGTGCGGTCTATCTATGCGTGACGGCCCTAAGCATAGCAATAGCTCATATCATGCTCATTGTGCAGCCACAGTCTGGCTGGGGTGAACGTATAATTGCGCCTGTCGCGAAAGGACTCGAATTCTTGGATGCTCACTGGAAAGCTGTTCTTCTAATTCTGATAGCCCCGTTCGTCGCGCCAGTTGCGCGTGATCTAATTAGCCGACTCCGCAAAGCTCCATGGGGCTTAGAATTCGATCCAGTTCCGCTTGTGCCAGAAGAAGTGCGTGAAAGACCCCATCAGGAACAATCAGGAGCAACACAATGATAGAAACGTCCGTTCGGGAATTCCATATCAAACCGAAGCAATATCAGTTATTCCGATTTACTATTAGACGTCCCACAATGCTGTATATCCGACTGTGGGCGACAGCGCCTGTGGATTTGTTCCTTCTCGATAATGAGGGACGGGCTGATTACGAGAGAGGCGAAGCGTTTCCATATAGAGCTACTTGGGGTCGCCGAAGGGATTTGATAGAAGAAGTTGAAGTCGAGTCTGGAACTTGGTACTTAGTTGTGGAAGGGAAAGACGAGCCGAGCACCGGGCACATCGAGGTATACCAGCAGTGACCCGCTACTGCTTCAAATCACAGCAACATTTTTGTGGCTATCTTTGATTCCTATTATGCGTTCGGCAACTGGCGGCGGCTTCCGGGCGGGAGTTGTTGTTGTTGCTCGCCGCCGTCGCGTTTCTTCTCGCCCGTCTCGGCGAACATCTCCTTTATCGCGCCGACGCTTGAAAGCATCGTTGCAGTTTCGACGGGCATGAAGATGACTTTCGAGTTCTGCCCGCGCGACATGTCTTTGAGGCTTTCGATGTAGCGCTGCGTGATGAGGTATTGCGCGGGGTTGCCGTGGTCGAGCATGACGCGCGCGACCTGCGCGATTGCTTCGGCTTCGGCCTCGGCGGTTCTCAAGCGCGCCTGCGCCGCGCCTTCGGCGGCGAGTATGGCCGACTGCTTCTCGCCTTCGGCGCGCGTGACGGCGGCTTGGCGTTCGCCCTCGGCGCGCGTGATCGCGGCCTGCTTGTCGCCCTCGGCTTGAAGGACGAGCGCGCGGCGCGTGCGCTCTGCGGTCATCTGCTTCTCCATCGTGACGCGGACGTCTTCGGGCGGCGAGATGTTTTTCACGTCAACGCGCGTCACCTTCACGCCCCACTTGTCTGTCGCCTCGTCCAACCCGATGCGAAGCTTCGCGTTTATCTGGTCGCGCTGCGAGAGCGTGTGATCCAAGTCCATGTCGCCGATGACGGCGCGCATGCCCGTTATCGTCAACTGCACAATCGCGCCAATCAAATCGGCAACTTCATATAGAGCTTTCACAGGATCGGTTATCTGCCAATAGACGACCGAGTCAACGTGTATGGTCACGTTGTCGCGCGTGATGACGGGCTGCGGCGGCAGATCAATGTACTGCTCGCGCAGGTCAATCGAGACGAGGCCGGGCCGGACGTTCGTCCAATAGACTCCGCGCGGCTTGTCGAGGAATGGGACGATGACGTTCAGCCCGCTCGTTGCGACGCGGCTGAAGCGACCCAGACGCTCGATGAGCATCACAGTCGCCTGCGGCACGATCTTTATCGTCTTCGCGGCGATGATAAGAGCCGACAACGCCAAGAACAGGAAGAAGCCGATAACAATGATGTCCATAAGTCCTCCAACAATCGTTTGAGAGATGCACGTTCGGAGCGCGGCGAGACTATAACGGATTCTCACACACATTTGGAAGAGTTGACGCGCTAAACTTCGGCGGCGGCTGCCAGCCTCCCAACGCTTCTTCGACAACGCGCGCCGCCGCCAAAACCCTCTCCTCCTCGAAAGGCCGCCCGGCGATCTGCACGCCTACGGGCAAACCCTCGCGCGTTTTTCCGGCTGGCACGCACACGGCGGGCAGGTCGAAGACGTTGAAAGCCTGCGCGTAGCCGAACGCGCGAAACGTGCCGAACGTCTGACCTTTGACGACGACGCGCGCCGCCTCTTCATGTTTGAACGCGGCGACCGCGCCCACGGGCGCGACGACGAGCGGCGTCCGTTCCATCCACTCAAGAAGTCGCGCGCGCTGCCGGTCACGCTCCTCCCGGACGGCGAGTATCCCGTCGAGCGTCGGCGCTTGCGAAAGGGAGGCGCGCTCGATCAACAGGCGCGCGACCGTGCCTGCCTCGTCTTCGCGCCCCGCGTAAGCCTCGCGCACGAATCGCCGCGCCGCGTTAGAGAACAAGGCGAGCCACAACTCGTTTGCGCGCTCCACTCCCGGCGGACGCTCCTCAAACGTCGCCACGCCCGCGTCGTTCAACGCCGCGACCGCGCTCAACACCGCCGACTTCGTCTCCTCCGTCACAGTCACCGAGCCGTCGTCCACGTACCAAGCCGCGCACGCGTCGTCGAGTTCGTCCGGCTTGTCGTGTGAAGAAGTCTGTTGCGCGCTCGTCTTCGACGTGAGAACGCGGAACAGCAGTCTGAGGTCTTCGACGCTTCGCGCGACGGGGCCGAGGCTCGCGCCGAGCGCGTGCGGCCCGCTCAAAGGCGGCGTGTGTCCGACGCCCGGCACGCGCCCAGCCGCCGGCTTCAAGCCCGCGACGCCGCAGAAGTGGGCCGGGATGCGAATCGAACCCGCGAGATCGCTCCCCAAACTCGCCGACGTAAGACACGCGGCGACCGCCGCCGCGCAGCCCCCGCTCGAACCGCCGGGCGTGCGCGCCGGGTCGTGCGGATTGTTTGCGCGACCGAAGACGGGATTATCGGAAGTGTAGTCGAGCGCCATCTCCGCGCAGTTCGTCTTGCCGAGGATGATTGCGCCAGCCGCGCGCAGGCGCGCGACCGCCGGAGCGTCTTCGCGCGCGACGAAGTCAGCGAGCACGCGCGAGCCTGAAGTCGCGCGCAGGGCCTCGACGCCAATCGTGTCCTTCACCGTCATGGGAACGCCGTGGAGCGCGCCCAACGCGCCGACGCGCGCGACCGCCGCTTCCGCTTCGCGCGCACGCGTGAGCGCGTCGGGCGCGAGCGTGACGACAGCGTTCAGTTGCGGGTTGAGCGCTTCAATGCGACGAAGGTACGCTTCGACCACTTCGACGGGCGAGCAGGCGCGCGCGCGAATCCGCGCGGCGAGTTCGACGACCGATATTCGTGTCACTTCGTCAAACAGCTTCAGAAACCTCACTCAGTTGACGTTCATCATCCTGTATTCCCTGTCGAGGTGTATGACTTAGATGACGAGAATCTCGCTCAAGCGGCGCGCGAAAGCTGACTTGCCCGCGCCGCCTGAGCCTATCACCATTATTCTTTTCATGCCCGCCCCTGCTCGTTAGCCTTCCGGCGTTTACGCCGTGAGCTTTCCTTCTCGTCTTCACCCGCGCCGTCGTGACGCTTCAGCAGTTCGACGAACTTGCGCGCAGCCGTCGAGAGCGCGCGGTCGCTTCGATAGATGATTCCGATTGAGCGCCGCCATTCAGGTTCGACGAGCGGGACGACGGCGAGTTGGCCGCTGCGCTGTTCGTCCAACACGGACGGGCGCGGCACGATTGCCACTCCGAGTCCGACCTCCACGGCGCGCTTTATCGTCTCGATGTTGTCGAACTCCGCGCCGCGCCCGACGCCGACTCCGTGCGCTCGCAGGATTCGGTCAATCGCCCGGCGAGTCGGGATGTCGCGCTCGAAGTTTACGAAGTTCTGCCCCTGTAGGTCTTGGGCGCGAAGCTTCTTGCGACGCGCGAGCGCGTGTTCGGGCCGGCAGATGAAGACCAGACGGTCGCCGCTCAAAGGCACGACTTCGAGTCCGCGCCGCTTCTCCGGGTATGCGACGACGCCGAGTTCAATCGCGCCGCTCAAAACGTCGCGCACCACTCGCGTCGTCCGGCTGTATTCGAGGTCAATCTTGGCGCGCGGGTAGAGCGCCATGAACTCGCGCACCACGGGCGGAAGTTCGTGAAGTCCGACGCTGTACACGGTAGCGACGCGAACCGTCCCGCCCACCGTCCCCGAAAGCCCGCGCATGCTCTCTTCGAGTCCGGCATAAGCCTGCAAGACCTCGCGGCTCGCCTGATAAAAAGCCTCGCCCGCCTGCGTCAGATGAAGTTCACGACGACCGCGCACGCGTTCTAACAGTCGTCGCTTGAACTTCGTCTCAAGCCCGCGCACCTGCTGGCTTACGGCTGACTGCGTGACGAAGTTTCGTTCCGCCGCCTGCGAAAAGCTGCGCGTCTCGACAAGGTCGCAAAAGATTTTGAGCGTTTCTATTTGCATTGAAGCTGTTAGCTATTAGCTGTTAGCTATTAGCTTAAAGAAAGCGAACGAGGATTTGAACTATCAACGCTGGCGCAACCCTTCGGCGGATGCCGTGAGCTAACAGCCAACAGCTAACAGCTAATAGCTTTTAGCTAAAATAAGCATTCCTCAATTTTCTACCCAACATTTTTCATTTTATCTTATAGCCACGCGAGACTAAAATGCACGATTGGAGATTCAGGCCGTGATGCTTGCGGACGAGACAATCGGCGTCCAGCGCGGCGCGGAGAGGTTCGCGCCGGAGTTGACGCTCGGAGAGGCGCGCGCGCGGTTTTTCGCGCTCGGCGGACTCGGCGCGGACGGCGGCTACTCGTCGGCTTGGGTGAAGTTGAAGCTCTGGCGCATTCCCATCGTCTTTCCGAACACGCGGGGACGCAGGCTCGCCGTGAAGTTTCACGACATACATCATATTCTCACAGGGTATCCGACCGATTGGCGCGGCGAGTTTGAGATAGCCGCTTGGGAGATTGCGACCGGGATAGGGCGACACTGGGCCGGATGGATTCTCGATCTTCTAGGCTTCGCGTGCGGACTCGTCGTCTTCCCGCGCAGCGTCTATCGAGCCTTCATGCGCGGACGCCGGAGCGCGAATCTTTATTTCACAGAATGGGACGACCGGATTCTCGCACGCAAGGTCGGCGAGATGCGCCGGCAGTTGAAACTCGACGGCGCGCGCGTCGAACCGGCGAAGGAAGATTTGGCGGCGTTCGTCTTCTGGGCCGCGGCGAGTCTTCTAACGCATTTGGCTCTGACGTTCGCCGCTCTTTTTCCGCTCGTTGCGATGGTTGGTGTTTTATGGTTACTGCTTTGGCGTTAACCGCGAGTCGAATTTGCGCGGGGCGGGATAGAGTCCTAGTGTCGCTTCTCTGCGCCCCCTCTGCGCATCTCTGCGCCTCTGCGGTGAATATCTTTCGGCGTTTATTCACCGCAGAGGCGCAGAGGACGCAAAGGTTGCGCAGAGATGTCTTCAACTTAGGACACCACTCGGGGCGGCGTGCGATTGATTTTCCGACGTGCGACGTTATAATCAATGTCGTCCAACACAAGCCTTAAAGTTTTCGCGCCGCGGTTCGCGCAAGATACGTGCGTTGAAGTGACGCGTGTTTTGCGTTCGACGCGCGGCGAAGGAGAGACATTTCCGAAATGGCCGTCCGTCTGAGCAGAACGTTCGTCTTAAGGAAGCTGCACCAGTTGACCGGAATCGTCCCGCTCGGTCTCTTCCTGCTTGAACACTTCTACACAAACTCGAAGGCGATGACCGGGCGCAGGGACTTCAACGATGCGGTCGCAGACCTTCAGTCAATCCCCTACGTCCTCTTCATAGAGATCGGCGGCATCTTCATCCCGCTCATCTATCACGCCGTCTATGGAATGTTCATCACTTGGGAGGCGCGGCCAAACAACCTCGCTTACCCGTACCCGCGCAACTGGTTCTACACAATCCAGCGCGCGACGGGAATCATTCTCTTCTTCTTCATCACGTTTCACGTGCTCAACTTCCGCTTCGGGCTGATACCGGGACTGAACACCGTCTCGGTCGCCGAACACCCGCAACGCGCCTTCGACATCGTGAGCGGCGAGTTCGACAATCTAGCTATCTTCATCATCTACGTCGTCGGCATCACCGCGACCGTCTGGCACTTGGCGAACGGCGTCTGGCTCTTCGCGGTTGACTGGGGCATCGTCATCGGCGAACGCGCGCAGCGTCTGACGGGCTACGCCTGCATCGCCATCGGCCTCCTTCTTCTGGCCGTCGGCCTCAACGCACAGTTCGCATTCGTCCGCGAGGGCGGACTTCTTGGGGGAATACTTTACTGACATGGGAGAAGCTGTGGGCGAAGTTCGCACGAAAGCGTTACTTATTAACGCGGTTGACGAGGCTCTGGCGCGTCGCGGGCAGATAACTGCCGACCAAATACGAAAGTACGAGGCGGACGCTCTTGTTGACACGGGCGCGATACGAACTGTGATACCTGCCCACGTGGTTCAACGGCTCGGACTTGAGATTCGCGGGCAACGGGTTGCCGAATATGCCGACGGGCGGAGGGAGGCTGTCGGCGTCACTGAACCTGTCATCGTTGATCTAGATGGCCGCGACACGATGGAAGAAGCGCTCGTCCTCGGCGATGAAGTTCTTATAGGTCAGACGGTGCTCGAAAAGTTAGACCTGATTGTTAACTGCTACGAGCAAAAACTGATGCCGAACCCGGCGCACCCGGATCAGCCGGTGACGAAGGTCAAGCGAGGAGACGTTTCTTAGATGGCAACAGGTAACGGGATACGCGTGGCGATTGTCGGCGGCGGATTGGCGGGACTCGCGGCGGCGATGAAGATTGCAGAGGGCGGGCACGCGGTTGACCTCTTCTCGGTCGTCCCCGTCAAGCGCTCGCATTCGGTCTGCGCGCAGGGCGGAATCAACGGCGCGGTCAACACAAAGGGCGAGGGCGACTCGCCTTGGAAGCACTTCGACGATACGGTTTATGGCGGCGACTTCCTCGCCAACCAGCCGCCCGTCAAGGCCATGTGCGAGATGGCCCCCGCGATCATCTACCTCTTCGACCGAATGGGCGTCCCCTTCTCCCGAACGACCGAGGGACTACTAGACTTCCGTCGCTTCGGCGGCACGCTCCACCACCGCACGGCCTTCGCCGGAGCGTCCACGGGACAACAACTCCTCTACGCCTTGGACGAACAGGTTCGACGCCACGAGGCCAACGGTCAAGTCAACAAGTATGAGCACTGGGAGATGCTGTCGCTCATCTTGGACGGCCACGGCGTCTGTCGCGGGCTGGTTGCGATGGAGCGCGCCTCGCTTGAGTTGAAGGCGTTTCCGGCTGATGCCGTCATCATCGCAACGGGCGGGCCGGGTCTCATCTTCGGCAAGTCAACGAACTCGATGGTCTGCACGGGAAGCGCCGTCTCCGCCTGTTATCAACAGGGCGCGCGTTACGCCAACGGCGAGTTCATACAAGTCCACCCGACCTCGATTCCGGGCGAGGACAAGCTTCGTCTGATGTCGGAGTCGGCGCGCGGCGAGGGCGGGCGCGTTTGGGTTCCTAAGAGTAAGGGCGACAAGCGCGCTCCTTCGTCAATTCCTGAGAGCGAGCGTTGGTACTTCCTCGAAGAGAAGTATCCGGCCTACGGAAACCTCGTCCCGCGCGACATCGCCACGCGCGAAATCTTCCAAGTCTGCTTGGAGGGCCGCGGGATAAACGGCGAGAACCAAGTCTATCTCGACCTGACGCACATCCCTGCCGAAACGCTCGACCGAAAGCTCGGCGCGATACTTGAAATCTACGAGATGTTCGTCGGCGACGACCCGCGCCACGTTCCGATGCGAATTTTTCCCGGCGTTCACTATTCGATGGGCGGACTCTGGGTTGACTTCGACCAGCGCACGAACATTCCCGGCCTTTTGGCTGCGGGCGAGTGCGACTACTCGATTCACGGCGCGAACCGTCTGGGCGCAAACTCGCTCGTCAGTTGCGTCTATGGAGGCTTTGTCGCCGCGCCCGCCGCGATTGAGTACGCGAAGAACTTGCAGCGCAACGGCGCGGAAGGCTCGAAGATTTACGACGACGAGTTGAAGTGGCAACGCGAAGTCAACGAAAAGCTTTTGAAGCAGACGGGGACGGAGAACCAGTACGTCTTGCACGAAGAGATGGGCAAGTGGATGACCGACAACGTGACGGTCGTGCGCTACAACGACAAGCTCAAAGCGACCGACGACAAGTTGCTCGAACTCCTCGAACGCTATCAACACATCTCTTTGAACGACTCGAACATGTGGGCGACGCACGCGCTCCCGCACGCACGCCAACTCTACAACATGCTCCAACTGGCGCGCGTCATAACGCTCGGCGCTTTGAACCGCAACGAGTCGCGCGGCGCGCACTACAAGCCCGACTATCCGAACCGCGACGACGAGAATTTCTTGAAGACGACGATTGCGGAGTTCTCAGGCGAAGGCCCGGTCTTCTCTTGGGAGCAGGTTGACATCTCGCAAATCCCGCTGCGCAAGCGCGACTACTCGAAGGGCAAGCAGGAGAAGAAGACCGACGCGCCGAAGTCAGCCGACGACACGCAGACGAAGCCTTCGGACTTGAGCGGCCCCGCCGTCTGGGGTCAGAACAAGGAGCAAGTCCGCGACGTTGACCACGGCGAGGCCGCGACGCGCGAGGAACAGGGCAAGCCGTTAAAGGACGCGGGCGGGAAGAACGTTTAAGACGCCGTGCCGTTGAGGGCGTAAAGTCATGGCAACGCAACTAAACACATTCGTCACGCCTGAGGAATACCTCGCCGTCGAGCGCGAGGCGGACACGAAGAGCGAGTATTACGATGGCGTGGTGTACGCGATGACGGGCGCGAGCGTTAATCACATCAGGATTGTTACAAACCTAACGCGGGAGTTAAGCAATCAGTTACTCGCTCGTCCGTGCGACGTTCTGTCGAATGAAATGAAAGTTCGTCTGCAAAATTCGCGCAAGTTCTTCTATCCTGACGTGACTGTAGTGTGCGGCGACTTGCAGTTTCACGACAATCGCAGGGACGTAATTCTCAACCCGTTGCTCGTCATAGAAGTCCTCTCGAAGAGCACGGAGGCTTTCGACCGCGGCGCGAAGTTTCAGGCTTACCAGACGCTCGATTCGTTGAAGGAATATATTCTCGTCGCGCAAGATAAGCCTTTAATCGAACAGTTCGTGCGTCAGGCGGGCGGGAAGTGGACTTACACGGCTGCCGAGGGGCTTGAGAAGTCTCTGTCGCTGCCTTCAATCGAATGCACGTTGAACTTGAGCGCCGTTTACGACAAGGTGGACTTTGAATGAGCGAACAAAAGCACGCGCAGCATCAAACATCGCGGACGCCCCCGAAGGAAGTAGTCCTACGCATACGCCGGCGCGAGGGGCGCGACAGCGCGCCCTTCTGGGAGGAGTTTGCGATTCCTTATCGCCCGAACCTGAACATCATCTCGTGCCTGATGGAGATTCGTAAAAACCCCGTCACGCGCGACGGCAAGCGCACCACCCCGCCCGTCTGGGAGATGAACTGTCTGGAACAGGTCTGCGGCATCTGCACGATGGTCATCAACGGGCGCGCGCGCCAGTCGTGCTCCGCGCTGGTTGACCAGTTGGAGCAGCCGATAACCTTAGAGCCTATGCGGAAGTTTCCGAACATACGCGACCTCATCGTTGACCGTTCGGAGATGTTCAATCACCTCAAGCGCGTGAAGGCTTGGATAGAGATTGACGGCTCATACGACCTCGGCCCCGGCCCGCGCATGTCGCAGGACGACGTTTCCGAACGCTACGCATACTCGCGCTGCATGACTTGCGGCTGCTGCCTCGAAGCGTGCCCGCAGTACGGCGACGGCAACTACATCGGCCCGCAGGCAATCGCGCAGGTGCGCCTGATGAACATGCACCCTTCCGGCAAGATGACGCGCGACGAGCGTCTGACGGCAATCATGCAAGAGGACGGAATCACAAACTGCGGCAACGCGCAGAACTGCGTCCGCGCGTGCCCGATGTCGCTTCCCTTGACGAAGGCAATCTACGAGGAGAACCGCGAGACGATTCTCTACGGTCTGTTCGGCTGGCTCAGAAAGTAAGCGTTTTCGAGACTTTGCTGGCTTCACGCCTTCGCATGTGGAATTGAATCACGCGAAGGCGTGAAGCCTTTTAAGCATCGTCAATTAAGTTTCATCTCAAGTATCGTCAACAAAATTTCGCCGGCCTAGGCGTCCGCGTCTTCGTCCGTTAAAAGACGCGCGACGGTCGCGCCCCAGCCGCCCGCCGTTTCGGGCGCGTCCGTGAAGCTTTCGACGAAGGGCGTGCGCGCGAGCACTGAGCGGACAATCTCGCGCTGAACGCCGATGCCTTTGCCGTGGATGATTCTCACAACGCGGAAGCCCGCGCGGTGTGCCTCGCGCAAGTATTCTTCGACGACGCGCCGAACGTCGCGTGGTTGGATTGAGTGAAGGTCGAAGGCGTCCGTAATCTCAAGCCGCACGGGTTCGCGGAAAGGGTCGAACGGGTCAACGCCGGCCCACTCGTCCGGCGTGTGCGACTCCCGCGCGGCTTCGATGCGCGCTCGGTCGCGCGTGCCGAACAGTCTTTTCAGAAGCTCCGGCAGTTTCATCAAACGCCCTTCCTTGACACCGCGTTTCCGAGCAACATACACTCGCGCTTCATTCCAATTCAGAACTTAGCGCGTGCCGCTCGATTATGCCTTAACACGGCGAGGGCGTCTTTACGACGCGGCTCGCTTTTGCGCGCACACGACGCCCGCACGATTCGAGCGCGGACGAACTTTTAACTCTCGAAAGGAAACGTGGAAGCGATGGGCAAGCGAAACAAGATTACGGTTGTCGGCGCGGGCAACGTCGGCGCGACCGCCGCACACTGGCTGGCGAGCAAGGAGTTGGGCGACGTTATGCTCGTTGACATCATCGAGGGAATGCCGCAGGGCAAGGCCCTAGACCTCGCGCAGGCCGCGCCCGTCGAGGGCTTCGACGCGCGCCTCGTCGGTGCGACGAACGACTACTCGCAGACGAAGGACTCCGATGTCGTCATCATCACGTCGGGACTTCCGCGCAAGCCCGGCATGAGCCGCGACGACCTTCTGAAGACCAACGCAGGAATAGTCTCGTCGGTCGTTGACGAAGTGGTGAAATACTCGCCCGACTCCGTTCTCATCATCGTCTCGAATCCTCTGGACGCGATGTGCCAAGTCGCTTACAAACGTTCCGGCTTCCCGAAGCATCGCGTGATAGGCATGGCGGGGGTTTTGGATTCGGCGCGTATGCGTTGCTTTCTAGCCGAAGCGTTGGACGTTTCCGTTGAGAACGTGACGGCCTTCGTCTTGGGCGGCCACGGCGACACGATGGTTCCCTTGCCGCGTTATTCCACGTGCGCCGGAATCCCCGTCACCGAGCTTCTTCCCAAAGACCAACTCGACGAAATCGTCAAGCGCACGGCCAACGGCGGCGCGGAGATCGTCGGACTTTTGAAGACCGGCTCGGCCTATTACGCGCCCTCCGCCGCCGCGGTCGAGATGGCCGAGTCAATCATCAAAGACAAGAAGAAGATTCTCCCCTGCGCCGCATACCTCGAAGGCGAGTACGGCATCAACAACCTATACGTCGGCGTCCCCTGCAAGCTCGGCGCGCGCGGCCTCGAACAGATAATCGAGATCAACCTGACGACCGAAGAGCGCATCGCGCTTCAGAAGAGCGCCGCGGCGGTGCAAGAACTCGTCAACGTCCTCGGCATCTGAGCAGTGTAAAAGTAAAGAGGCAACAGTGTAAAGATAAGTTGTTCTCTCACTGTTGCCTTTCTACTTCCCAGGCCAACCTTCCGCACTTATGGCGCGTGGTAGATGAGGCTGCCATCGGGCTTAAATAATTGAAGGCCGCCGCTGCTGTCGTCTGCGAGCGTGGTAAACTGGCCGGTCTTTTTGGCGTCCTTGTTGTAGAGAAGGAAGTTTCCGGCGCCGAGCGGGCTGACGCCTAAAATACCCGCGACATTCCCCTGAGAATTTACTATCCCCACGTTGCCACCGTAAATACAATTGAGAACCACGGCGTCAGCGCCTGATTTGTTTAAGACGCGGATCAAGCCGCCGCTGGAATCCGCGCCTAGCATAACGGCGTGAAACTTCGGGCCGTACAGCGACAACTCACCGACTTTATCGGGCGTCGCATCGAGGACAATGACATTCATCTCTTCGCTGTTTTGAATATTCAGCTTGCCACCGTTGGCCGTTGCGAAAAGTTGTGCGGCTGCTTTACCGTCATCGCGATCTATCTCCACGCCGCCACCTTCCTTATCAGCATATAGCGAAGCGACTGCCTTCCCTTTGGTATTGTAAACACTGATGCTTGTCCCGCTGAAAAAGCCCATCAAGTCGGAGCCGTAGGAAACGCCTATGCCCCGATTGGCATCTTGAGTCGCTAGCGTTAACTTAAAGCCGGTTATAGAGCCGTCCTCATCACTAAATACAAACTCCTTGGCTTGCACGGTGTCGGCTCGCACCATTTCCGCGTTAACATACTTCTGTTTCTGCGTCGCCGCAACGAGATACGGCAGCACGGCGAACGCACAGGCAATGACGAGCAGCGACTTGACGCGGCGGTTCTTTTTTTCTAAACGATTAAGTCGGCGTTCGAGCAATTCAAGGCGATCCATTGAAAGTCTCCTTTCGCGTTAGGGAAGCAGTACAGCGAGACCGCGCATCGAACAGACCGAATATCTCAGATGAACTGCGCACCTTTTACGCCCGATGCGTCTGCGCGTCAATGCTTTTCGTGTTCGTTTCGTCGGAGGCTCAGTTGAAACGTCTCTGGTCAAAACTTACCGTCGCGCTCTTCATACCGCTCTTACTCGCGTCGAACGCGGCGGCACAGACGCCGCAGACGGGCGCTACGCAACTCGTCCCAAAGTTCCATCTGCAAAAGAGCGGCCTTGAGCTTGAGCGGCGCACGCACCCCGGCGCGTTCCTCGACGTTCTCGGACGCAAGGCCGCCGTCTTCGGCTACGAACACCGCCCGCTCGAAGCTTGGGTCTACCCGCTTCAGGTGCTCGACCAGTTCGAGCTCTCTTTCCGGCTCGAAGGCTACCCGCTCGAATTCCACGCCGCGGACACGTCGGCCCTCATCAACGTACGCCCCGAAGCGACGACCATCACCTACACGCACGCCGCGTTCACCGTCCGACAAACAATCTTCGCGCCTCTCGACGAGCCGGGCGTCGTCATGCTCATCGAAGCCGACAGCGCGCTCCCGCTCGGAATCAACGTGCGCTTTCGCCCGCGCCTCAAACTCATGTGGCCCGCCGGACTCATGACCGGCTATCTCAACTGGGACACGGAGGAGCGCGCATACTTCATCACGGAGGAGACCGGAAAATACGTCGGCGTCGTCGGAAGCCCCGCCGCGCGCGACGTTTCCGTGATGCCTTATCAGGAAGAGCCGCGCGACGTGCCCGCGCAGTTTACGATTGACGTTTCGCCGTCTGAGTTGAAGTCGAACTTCGTGCCCTTAGTCATCGCCGGAAGCGTCAAAGGGCGCGAGGAGGCGCGCGCCAGTTACCGACGCCTTCTCGCCGGCGCGCGCGAGCTTTACGAGAAGAACGTCGAGCACTACCGGAAGCTTCTGGATGAGACGACGGCGGTCGAGACGCCCGACGCGCGCGTAAACGATGCCTTCCGTTGGGCGAAGGTTGGGATTGATAAGGGCGTGGTCGAAAACCCACAGCTTGGACGCGGACTCGTCGCGGGCTTCCGCACGGCGGGCGAGTCGGAGCGTCCCGGCTTCGCTTGGTTCTTCGGGCGCGACTCGATGTGGACTGCGCTCGCCCTCGACTCCTACGGCGACTTTCAGACGACGCGCGACGCGCTTCTCTTCCTCAAAAAGTTTCAACGCGCCGACGGCAAAATCCCGCACGAGATTTCGCAGAGCGCGAGCTTGATTCCGTGGTTTACGGATTACCCGTATCCTTGGGCGAGCGCCGACGCAACGCCGCTCTACATCATCGCGCACGCCGACTACCTACGCGCGAGCGGCGACCTGAAGTTCGTACGCGACAACTGGGACTCGATTCTCAAAGCCTATCGCTTCACCAAAGCCACAGACACCGACGGCAACGGCTTAGTTGAGAACACGACCTTCGGTCACGGCTGGGTTGAGGGCGGCGCGCTCTACCCACCGCACGAAGAGATTTACATGCAGGGCGTCTGGGTCGAGGCTCTGCGCAGTCTTGAAGAGATGGCCGCGTGGCTCGACGACGAGAAGCTGGCCGCCGAGGCCGACGCCGCGGCCACGCGCTGCGAAGAAGCGACCGAGAAAACTTTCTGGCTCGACGAACGCGGCTTCTACGCCTTCGCCACAAACCTTCCACGCACCGAAGCCCGCAAGGCCGAACCCGGCCCGAACCTCGCGGCGCGCCAGTCGCGCATGAATGAGTTGGACAAGTCGAAGCTCGTTGACGAAGACACGGTGCTTCCAGCCGTCGCGCTCTGGTGGGACGTGCTCGAAGAGGAGCGCGCGCAAAGTGAGATTGACCACTTGGGCAGCGGCCACATCGCAACCGACTGGGGCGCGCGCATCATCTCGGACGAGAGTCGTCTCTACGACCCGCTCTCTTATCACTACGGTTCGGTCTGGCCTCTCTTCACAGGTTGGGCTTCGATGGGCGCTTACCGGTACGGTCGCTCGCACGTCGGGCAGCAGGCTCTCATGTCGAACGTGCTCTTGCAGCGACAGGGCGCGCTCGGCTACGTGACCGAACTCCTTTCGGGCGACTTCAACGCGCCCTTCGGTCGCTCGTCGCATCATCAAGTCTGGTCGGAGGCGATGACCGTCACGCCCCTTCTGCGCGGGCTGCTCGGCGTCGAAGTCTTGGACGCGGGCCGCACGGTCAGGTTCGCGCCGCAGCTTCCCTTTGACTGGAACGTGGTCGAAGTCCGTCGCGTCCACGCGAGCGGCACAACGTTCGACTTCTCGCTCGCGCGCACACCGGGCCAGTTGACGATTCGCGTGCGCTCGCCCGGCGGCGCGCAAACATCCGGCTCGACCAGAATCGAACTCGCGCCCGCCTTCCCGCTCGACGCGCGCATACGCTCCGTGAAGGTTGACGGGCAAACGGTCAAATACGACGTTGCGCTCAACGGCGACGTGCAGCAAGTCGAACTCTCCTTCAACGCGCAGCGGCAGGCCGACGTTATTATCAACTACGACGGCGGCTCGGACGTTTACGTTCCCTTCGAGACGCCCGCGCCCGGCGCGCGAAGCGATGGCCTTCGCGTCCTACGCTCGCACGCTGAACGGGGCGCGCTCCGTCTGCTCCTCGAAGGCCGCGGCGGGCGCACTTACACTTTGCACTTGAAGACGCCGAACAACGCCGGCGAAGGCGAAGGCTTCAACGCGAAGCGCGTCGCGGCGGACGAATACCTCCTGACCGTCTCCTTCGACTCGCCCACGGGCGACTACCAGCGACGCGAAATCGTCGTCCCTCTACAACCGCGCGTGCGATAGTGTGCGCGTATGCCAAGATACAGTACCGCGAGCGGAAGCCTCGCGGGTGAACGATAGGATGAAGGATGAAGTGAAGACTGTTTTAACTTCCGCCTTCATCCTTCCGCCTTCATCATTTGCATCTACCCGCGAGGCTTCCGCTCGCGGTACTGTAGTTTTTATCGGCTCACATTAGATTGACCGGATCAATCTCGACGTTGACCGAGTTGGTGTCGCAGCCCTGTGTATGCGCGGCTTGGCCGAGGGCGAGTTCGATGAGCGTTCGGAGGCGCGGTCGGCTACGCGACTTGAGGAGAATCTGCATGCGGTGTTCGCCGCGCAGGCGCGCGAGCGGCGCGGGCGCGGGGCCGAGCACGCGCACGTGGCGCTCGGTGTTTGCGTCGTCGAGCGCGCGTCGGATTTCGGCGGCGGTCGCTTGGACGCGCGTCAGGTCTTCGCCGTGGACGAGGAGCGAAGCGAGCGCGACGAAGGGTGGATAGCTCAGGTTTTTGCGGTAGTTGATCTCCTCGTCGAAGAAGGCGTCGAAGTCTTGCGCGCATGCGTGACGAAGTGCGTAGTGGTGCGGGTGATAGGTTTGTATGAGGACGCGGCCCGGTAGTTCGCCGCGTCCGGCGCGGCCCGCGACCTGCGTGATGAGTTGGAAGGCTCGTTCGGCTGCGCGGAAGTCTGGGAGCGCGAGTCCGGCGTCAACGGAGACGACGCCGACGAGCGTGACGTTCGGGAAGTCGTGACCTTTGGCAATCATCTGCGTGCCGACGAGCATGTCCAACTCGCCCGCGCCGAAGCGCAGGATTGCCTGTTCGTATGTCGAGCGGCGCGCGGTCGTGTCGCGGTCGAGGCGCGCGATGCGAAGCGCAGGGAAGCGCGTGCGAAGTATCTCTTCAATCTGCTCCGTGCCTTCGCCGACGAAGAAGATGAAGGGGCCGCTGCACGCCGGACAAGAGTCGGGCACGCGCTGTCGAAGGTTGCAGTAGTGACAGATGAGACTGCGCTCGCTTCGATGGAACGTGAGCGTCACGTCGCAGTTCGCGCAGTTGATGCGCTCGCCGCAGGAGCGGCACAGCACGAAGCTCGAATAGCCGCGGCGGTTGAGTAGGATGATTGACTGCTGTTTGCGCGCGTGAGTCTCTTCGATTGCGGCGAGAAGTTCGGCGGAGAAGACTTCGGGACGACCGCCCGCGCGAAACGACTCGCGCATGTCTATGATTTCGGCGCGCGCCATCGCGCGGTTGGCGATGCGGACGGGCAGACGCAGGTAACGATACTTTCCCTGACGCGCGTTCTGGAACGACTCCATCGAAGGCGTCGCAGAGCCGAGCACGACGACGGCGCGTTCCTTGTGCGCGCGCATGACTGCCGTGTCGCGCCCGTTGTAGTAGGGCGACTCCTGTTGACGATAAGAGGCTTCGTGTTCTTCATCAACGACGATGACGCCGAGGTTGCCGACGGGCGCGAAGACAGCCGAGCGCGTGCCGATGACGACGCGCGCCTCGCCGCGTTTGAGTCTGTGCCACTCGTCGAAGCGTTCGCCCGTCGTGAGCGATGAGTGAAAGATTGCGACCGAGTCGCCGAAGTGAGCGCGAAGCCGGCGCGAGAAGACGGGCGTGAGCGCGATTTCGGGGACGAGCATCATGGCGGTCTTGCCGCGTCGAATCGCCTCGTGCATCGCGCGTATGTAGATTTCGGTTTTGCCGCTGCCCGTGACGCCGTGGAGGAGAAAAGCCGCGTATTTGCCGTCTTTTTGCGCCTCGTTGATATCGCGCAGAGCCGTGGCCTGCGCTTCGGTGAGGCGTATCGAGTCGCGCGCGGGAAGCTGCGCGCCGGCGAGCGGGTCGCGCCGGACTTCGCGTACGAAGACTTCGACGACGCAACGTCGTTCGAGCGTTTGAATCGTCGAGGCGCTCGCGCCTGCGGCTTCGAGGAGTTCGGCGAAGAGCATTTCGCCGCCCTGCGCGATGAGCGTTTCGACGACGTGTTGCTGCGCGGCGGTTAGAGCGCGCGCGCCGTTTTCGGAATGTTCGCTCGGAGGAAGAAGGCGGACGGCCTTACGTTTTTTCGCGCGGGCCTGCGCGGTGCGCGAGCGGTGAGCGATTGTGACCCAACGAGCGCGCGAGAGTTCGCGCACGGCCTTCGCGGCACGCGACTGACCGAGTTCGCGCGCGGCCTCGCGCAAGGTCGTGAAGCCCTCTTCGGCTGCGAGTCGGAGCACTTGAGCTTTGGCGGTGACGGCGCGACGCGGCGGGAGGCGCGAGAGTTCGTCGCGCCCTGCCTGCGTGATTGTGATGACCTGTTCAATCGTCGCGTTAAGCCCCGCGGGGAGCGCGGCCTTCAAAACCTCGCCCCAAGGCGCGGCGTAGTAGTCGCTAATCCAGCGCGTGATTTCGAGAACTTCGGGCGTGATGAGAGGCTCTGCGTCGAGAAGTTCCTCCGCCTCTTTTATCTCCGACTCTTCGAGGCCGAGAGCGGGGTCGAGCGCGTCGTGGAGCGCGACGACGTAGCCCGTTGTGAGCGTGCGCCCGAACGGGACGAGGACGCGCGAGCCGACGCGCGCGTCGCCGCGCAGCGCGAGCGGCAGGCTGTAGGTGAAGGTCTGCGCGAGACGCAAGGGAAGCGCGACTTCGGCGTAGAGCGACTCCGCGTCGTGCCCGACGTTCGTGTCGGGAGCGACTGATTGAGTTGAGACTGAGCGACGTTCCACGGAGAGCTAAGGTATAGATGTTTTCGGAATAAGGCAAAAACAGTTCACCGCCGCAGGCGCAGAGGACGCAGAGGTGGCGCAGAGACATTCAACTTCTCTGCGCCACCTCTGCGTCCTCTGCGCCTGCGGCGGTGAGTTTGACTTTCATCAGAGAAGATTCTCGAAGGAATAGCTGTTAATCGTTGTTCTAACCAGCAGCGAGCAGCGCGCGAATCTTCTTCATGTCTTCCCAGACCTCGCGCTTCTTGGTCGGGTCGCGCAGAAGGTACGCAGGGTTGAACGTGGGCATGAGTTGCGTGCCTTCGTATTCGTGAAACTCGCCGCGCAGTTGCGAGATGGGTTTTTTGGTGCGGAGAAGCGCACGCGTCGGCGTGTTGCCGAAGGAGATTACGACGCGCGGGCGCACGATGGCGAGTTCGCGGTGAAGATAGGGCGTGAAGAACGAGAGCCATTCGGGCGTTATCTCGTCGCCCTGACAGATTATCTTGACCGTGTTCGTTAAGTAACACTGGTTGCGCGTGAGGCCGATGCTGCCGAGTATCCGGTCGAGCATCTGTCCGGCAGGCCCCATGAAGGGGCGGCCCGAATCAACGTCGGGCGGGCCGGGCGATTCGCCTACGACAGCGGCCCTCGCTTTGATTGGCCCTTCGCCGAAGATAAGGATGCGGTCTTTGAACTGCGGCAGACTCTTCGCGCGACTGAGAAGCTCGGCGTTAATCTCGTCGAGCGTCTCGTTCGATTCCGCGGGCTGTGCGCCGAAGAGCGAGTCTTGCATGGTGAGCTACTTCTTTATCGAGTTTAGATATTCGCGCACCTTCTTCATGTCGTCCCAGACTTCGCGCTTCTTCGAGGGGTCGCGCAGAAGGTATGCGGGGTGGAAGGTGGGCATGACCTTGATGCCTTTGTAATCTTGAAACTGGCCGCGAAGGCGCGTGATGCCTTCCTTCGTGTCGAGTAGATTCTTCATCGCGGTATTGCCGAGGACGACTATCACGTCGGGGCGCGCGATGTTGATTTCGCGCAGGAGGAAGGGCTTGCAGGTGCGCGCCTCTTCGGTCGTGGGCTGGCGGTTCGCGGGCGGGCGGCAGCGATTGACGTTGCCGATGAGAACGTCGCTGCGTTTGAGTCCGATGGCCTCGATTATCTTGTTGAGGAGTTGGCCCGCGCGACCGACGAAGGGGCGTCCCGACGCGTCCTCGTCAGCGCCCGGCGCTTCGCCCACGAACATCAGACGCGACGCGGGGTCGCCTTCGGTGTGGACAATCGTTGTGCGCCCCTGATAGAGCGGGCAGCGGACGCACTCGCCTATGTCGCGGCGTATGTCCTCGAAGGTTTCGCCGGGTTGGCCGAGGCTGAGTTCGTCCTTCGGCGAGATGTCGCCGAAGAGCGTTTCGCGCGGCGCGGGCGGGTCGGGCGCGGGCTTGCGGACGGGTTTTTTCGTCGGCATGGCTGTCTGGTAAAGGTTTGAAGGTGAACCGCTAGCCGCGGGCGGCGGCGCTGCCGGGGGCTTCGGGGGAGTTGGACTCTTCGACGTGTCGTGCGACGGTTTCTGTCGCGTCTCACTCAGCTTGGTTTCGACGCCAGCATGACGTTTGAGCGCACCGGAAACGTCCGCCTGACGCGCGGCTTTCGTCTTTTCGCGCTCCGTCGCTTGCGGCTCGACGCCCTCCGCCGTTGAGCCTTCGAGCGTCTCCACGCCAAGCTCGCGCAGGTACGACGCGGACTCCGCAACGTCCTCCGCGAGCGACCTCAGAATCTCTCTCGCCTGCGACTTATCTTCCATCTCGAACGTCGAACATTATCGCACGCCGCGGCCTCATGTCGCAGCCAGCGCAACGAAGTTTACGACGTGCCACGCAAAGGTACAGTACCGCGAGCGGAAGCCTCGCGGGTACATGCAAAGGATGAAGGCGGAAGTTAAAACAGTCTTCACTTCCGTCTTCATCCTTCCGCCTTCATCCTTTCGTTCACCCGCGAGGCTTCCGCTCGCAGTATTGTACCTCTCCGCGTCGCCGCCCAACTTTGAACTTTGAACTTCCTTTGTGCGATAACTTCCGCATGAAACTCTCAGAGCTTGCGCAGCAGACGGGCGCGCGCGTTGAAGGTAGTCACGACGACGTTGAGATAATCGCCGCCGCCGGGTTGGATGAAGCCGTGGCCGGACACGTTACGTTTCTCGCCAACCCGCGCTATACGCCGCGCGTGCAGACGACGCGCGCGTCGGCTGTCTTCGTCGGCGAAAACGTCGAACTCAGTAGAGGCGACATTGCCGTCCTTCGCGCGCGCGACCCTTATCTCGCTTATACGCGCGCGCTTCGTCTGTTTCATCCCGAACCGACGTTCGAGCCTTTCATTCATCCGTCGGCGGTCGTTGACCCGACGGCGCGCGTCGGCACGGGCGTACGCATAGAAGCGTGCGTCGTCGTCGGGCGCAACGTCGAGATTGGCGACCGCGTGCGCGTCTTCCCGAACGTGACGATTTACGACGATGTGAGCGTCGGCCCGGATTCGGTCATACACTCCGGCGTCGCCCTGCGCGAGGGCACGCAGGTAGGCGCGCGCGTCATTGTTCACAACAACGTCGTCATCGGCTCGGACGGCTTCGGCTACGCGAAGGACGAAGAGGGTCGCTGGCTGAAGATTCCGCAGACGGGCCGCGTCGTGATTGAAGACGACGTTGAGATCGGCGCGGGGACAACGATTGACTGCGCCTCCGTCGGCGAGACGCGCATCGCGCGCGGCGCGAAGATTGACAACCTAGTGCAAATCGGTCACTCCTGTACAGTCGGCGAAGACTCGCTCCTCTGCGCGCAGGTCGGACTTGCCGGAAGTTCGCACGTCGGTCGTCGCGTGATTTTGGCCGGACAGGTCGGCGTCGCGGGTCATCTTCAAATCGGCGACGACGTTGTGATAACGGCCAAGAGCGCGACGAGCCACAACGTTCCCGCGGGCAAAGTCCTCTCCGGCATACCCGCCTTCGATAATCGCGAGTGGCTGCGCGCGACCGCGGCCTTCCGACGCCTCGGCGAGATGCAACGCGCGCTGCGAAACCTCGAACAGCGCCTGTCCGAACTCGAAAACACGACGGACTGAGCGTTTTCAAAGTCGCCAACTGATTAACTTTTTCCGACGCCCTAAACCTAAATACTCTGCCTCTTTCCCAGCAAAAACGATGGCCCGCGAGTTGCGGCGCAGCTTTCCGACTCGCCCGGACGGCATTTTCTGGGCCTATTCGAGTCAACTTCCCCAGCGGCGTCGAAAATTTACACGATGCTCCTCTTGACAGCCGGGGTAGCCTTGTCCATAATAGAAATTGAAAACCAATTTCATATAGATCGGTGAAATTGGATGACGGTAAAAGCTGTTCCTCAAGGAGTCGTTTGAAGGTATGCAGGTGAGCAACACGGCAGCGAGCGCCCCCGTTTCGGCGCGTGAGAATCAGAAGGTCGAGGTCGTGTTCGACGGCGCGGAAGGCGTCGCAATAAAGTATCTGACTTGGACGGAAGGTCTCGGCTGGTGCTGCCAAAAGACCATACGCGTCGCGAGCGACCAACTCGACGAACTTCAACGCGCCATCACGGTCGCGCGTCACCGCGTTAGACGCCAACGCGCAGACGCAGGCGAAGTCTCGCAGCCCGCGAAGGTCATAAAGCTTCCCTCGCTCGCTTAAAAATTTTAGGCGGAAACGAAGAGGCGGCGGTTG
>Ga0081539_10000729_pt1 | contig 65907 bp, 63 predicted proteins | sample TabmetS4T2R2_FD_71023 | JGI IMG/M metagenome (GOLD analysis project Ga0081539, IMG submission 71023) | Tabebuia heterophylla rhizosphere microbial communities from the University of Puerto Rico - S4T2R2 | ecosystem: Host-associated > Plants > Roots > Rhizosphere ...
GCGGCGCCGACCTACTACTACGGCGGCCCGGCCTATTACGGCGGTTACTATGGCGGCTATTACGGCGGCGGCGTCCCCTATTACAGGGGCCATCCAATCGCGAGCTGGTAACGGGGTCCGGTCCAAAAACGCTCCGTCGGCCGCGCTTAACGAACTGGCCGGCGGAAAATATCGCTTTTGATGCCGTATGTTAACGAGTTTTCCGGGTCTTTGGATTAAGTTCGAGCCATGAGTGATTCGCTCGAACGTCTCTATCAGGCTGTCCTCGCGGCCAAGGATCTCGATCCGGCCACGTCGCGCACGGCCAAGCTGTTTCAGCGCGGCCCGTCCAAGATGGCCAAGAAGCTCGCCGAGGAAGCCATCGAGGTCGTGATCGATGCGGTCAACGGCGACAGCGAAGCCGTCGTCCGCGAGAGCGCCGATCTGCTCTACAATCTCACGGTTCTTTGGGCCTCGGCCGGCGTGCGGCCGGAGGACGTCTGGCGCGAAATGGACCGCCGCGAGCACCTGCTCGGCATCGCCGAGAAGCTGCCGAAGTCCGCGGTCAAACTGCCCAAGGCTGCGGCAGCGCCCGATGCGCGGCGACGAATTGTCGCGCTGGAGGGCCGCGCCTTCCGCAAACGGCACTGAATTCCCTCGATTTCCGGCAAATCCCGGCATGGACAAATCGGCGCCATGATGGTTCATCGCGCCCTATGCTGAAGCGAATTTACGACTGGTGCATTGCCGCCGCCGACAAGCCCTATGCACTCTGGATCATGGCGGCGGTGTCCTTTGCGGAGAGCTCGTTCTTCCCGATCCCGCCCGACGTGATGCTGCTGCCGATGTCGCTGGCGCGGCCGCAGCGGGCGTGGTTCTTCGCGAGCGTCTGCACCATCGCTTCCGTCGCCGGGGGCCTCGTCGGCTACGCCATCGGCGCGCTGCTCTATGACTCGCTCGGGCAGTGGCTGATGCACATCTACAATCTCACCGACAAGGTCGAGACGTTTCGCCAGTCTTATGCCGAGTGGGGCGCCGTCATCATCCTGCTCAAGGGGCTGACGCCGATCCCCTACAAGCTCGTCACCATCACCTCGGGCTTTGCCGGCTACAATATCTGGCTGTTCATCCTGTGCTCGATCGTCGCGCGCGGCGGCCGCTTCTTCGTGCTCGCTGTGCTGCTTAACCGGTACGGGGACTTCATCCGCAAGGAACTGGAGAAGCGGCTGACCACTTACGTCGTGATCGGCGCCATCGTGCTTGTCGCGGGATTCTATATCGCCTATCGATTGGTCTGAAGCCCGGTGGAGCTTTGGCGACTGCGTCCCTGCAGGATGTCTGCTATATTTGCGCTAGGCTCGATGTGAAAATGAAAGGCGCTCCGTCGTGGACAGCAGTCGTACCTTCCCGGTTGTCCTGACCCCCGAACCGGAGGGTGGCTTTACCGTCCGTGTGCCGGAGCTTCCCGAAATCGTAACGTTCGGCGAGACCGAGAAGGAAGCGCTGGAAATGGCAGAGGATGCCATCCGACTGGTTCTGAGTGATGCCGCAGCGCGCGGCGAAGATATTCCTGAGCCGGCACACGAGCCTTCACAACTGCGCAGCGTCACCGTCACGCTCGCTGCATGAACGAGCGACTTCCTGCGCAAAGGGCTCGGGAAGTGGTGCGCGCCCTGGAGCGGGCAGGCTTTGCCGTGAGCCGTATCTCCGGCAGCCACTGCCGCCCCATTCATACCGGCAATTCCGCACGTAAGGTTACTGTTCCTCTGCATGGTAGCGCGGATACTAAGCGCGGTACGCTCCGCGCCATCATTGCGCAGGCGGGGCTCACCGTAGAGGAATTCCTTGCCTTGCTGTGACAACGAGTTGCTACAATGGTTGCGCTTGGCGTAATGCTGACATCGAAGGGCGGGTAACAGCGCTCGATTCCTCCCGGCCCGCGGGCACGCACCTTCTGGCGGTCGAATGCAAGGTTGGATGGACCATCGCTCTGCGCTTTGCGCGACCGGCGCCGCGGCGGCGCTGGCGATGGTGATCGCCGGCGCTGCCTGGCCGCAAGCCGCACCGCCTTCGCTCGGCGTGCAGTCACCCTCCCAGCAATCCGTGCCTGCCCCGCCTCCACCGCAGCAACAGGCCCCGCCCGAGCCTGCACCGCCTGCGGGCGAGGAAAATCCGGGACTGATCAACGAGATCGGCAAGCTCTGGGACAAGCTGCCCAAGATCAAGAGCCCGTCGGAGACGCTCGACGACATCAGGGGCGCGAGCGAGAGCCTGACCAATCTGGCAAAGCCCTCGACCATGGTGACGGGGCGCATGGCCTGCGCGGTCTCGGCCAATGGCGCGCCGGATTGCAAGCTAGGCGCCGAGAAACTGTGTCAGAGCAAAGGCTACAAGGACGGCAAGAGCCTCGACACCGATGCGGTCGAAAAATGCTCGGCCAAGGTCTTTATTCCAGGCCGCCAGCGCAAGCCCGGCGACTGCAAGACCGAAAGCTACGTGATCAAGGCGCTGTGCCAGTAGGCTGCGGCTGACACTCGAGCATGATCCCGAAAAGTGGAAGCCGGTTTTCGGAAGAGATCATGCTCCAATGAAATCGCGTGATGACTATTCGAAGAAAAGGCATCACGCCCACCCCAAGCAAGAGGCAAGCCCCATGAGCCGGATCGAACAGGATTTTCTCGGAACGCGTCAGATCGGCGACGACGTTTATTACGGCGTCCAGACCATCCGCGGCAAAGAGAATTTTCACATCACCGGCATCCCGATGAGCCAGGAGCCTTACTTCGTGAAGGCGCTCGGCTATGTGAAGAAGGCGGCAGCGATGGCCAATCGCGATCTCGGCGCGCTCGATGCCAGGGTGGCGGACGCGATCATCGCCGGCTGCGACCGCGTCATCGCCGGCGACATGATGGATCAGTTCGTCACCGACTTCATCCAGGGCGGCGCCGGCACCTCGACCAACATGAACGCCAACGAGGTGATCGCCAACCTCGCGCTGGAATCGCTCGGCTTCAAAAAGGGCGACTACCAGAAGGTCAGCCCGAACGACCACGTCAATTACGGACAGTCCACCAACGACACCTATCCGACCGCGTTCCGGCTCGCGCTGATCCTGCGGCTCGAGAGCTACATGACGGCGCTGCGCCAGCTCAAGGAAGCGTTCTTCGCCAAAGGGCTGGAGTTCGACAGGGTGCTCAAGATGGGCCGCACCCATCTACAGGACGCCGTGCCAATGTCGCTCGGCGCCGAATTCCGCGGCTGGGGCACCACCATCGGCGAGGAGGTCGAGCGCATTGCCGAAGCGCGCGCGCTGTTGCGCGAGATCAATCTCGGCGCCACCGCGATCGGTACCTCGGTGACCGCGGCGCCCGGCTATCCCAAGGTCGCGGTGCGGCACCTCAGCGCGTTGACCGGCGTCGACTTCATCCTGGCGGGCGATCTCGTGGAGGCAACTTCGGATACCGGCGCCTATGTGCAACTGTCCGGCGTGCTGAAACGCACCGCAAGCAAGTTGACAAAAATCTGCAACGACATCCGCCTGCTTGCCTCGGGTCCGCGCACCGGCTTGAACGAGATCAACCTGCCGCAATTGCAGCCGGGCTCGTCGATCATGCCCGGCAAGGTCAACCCGGTGATCCCCGAGGTGGTCAACCAGACGAGTTTTCTGGTGATCGGGCTCGACACCACGGTGACGCTGGCCGCCTCCGCCGGCCAGCTTCAGCTCAACGTGATGGAGCCGGTGATTTCATTCGCATTGTTCTTCTCGATCCGCACCATGGAGCGCGCGGTCAACAGCCTGCGCGAAAACTGCGTCGTCGGCATCACCGCCAATGACGAGCACACCCGCAACATGGTGCTGAACTCGCTCGGTATCGTCACCGTGCTGAAGCCGCTGCTCGGCTACAAGCAATGCGCCGAGATCGCGCGCGAGGGTTACACGCAAGGAAAGTCCCTGCACCAGATCGTGGTGGTGGAGCGCAAGCTGCTGACCCAGGAGAAATGGGACGAGATGTTCTCGTTCGAGCGGCTGATCAATCCCGATCTGCTGCAATGAGGCACGGGCCACGCCGGAAATTCATGCCGGCAAACCGACGGCCGGGGGAGAAATATTCTCGCGTTGGGGCTTCCGCATAGGCAGCGCGAAAACGCAATACTTGACAGTGGAAAGATTGGCTTGTTGGTATGACGCCCGGCATTCAACTCGCCGCCATCGGAGGATCCTCTTTCAATGTCCATGCCTGCGCTGTTCAAGGGCCGCCTGTCGATCCCGGTGATCGGGTCGCCCCTGTTCATCATCTCCGTGCCCGATCTCGTGATCGCCCAGTGCAAGGCCGGCGTGGTCGGCTCGTTTCCGGCGCTCAACGCGCGGCCGGCCTCGCTGCTCGACGAATGGATCGCGCGGATCAAGGAGGAGCTCCCGGCCTGGGACAAGGCCAATCCGCATCGTTTGTCGGCGCCGTTCGCCGTGAACCAGATCGTGCACAAGTCCAACAACCGGCTCGATGCGGATCTCGCGGTCTGCGAGAAATACAAGGTGCCGATGCTGATCACCTCGCTCGGCGCGCGCGAGGACCTGAACCAGGCCGCGCATAACTGGGGCGGCATCGTCTTCCACGACGTCATCAACCAGAAATTCGCCCACAAGGCGATCGAGAAGGGCGCCGATGGCCTGATCCTGGTCGCGGCCGGCGCCGGTGGCCACGCCGGCACCATCTCGCCGCTGGCGTTCGTGGCGGAGACGCGCGCCTGGTTCGACGGCCCGATCGCGCTGTCGGGCGCGATCGCCAACGGCCGCGCCATCCGCGCCGCGCGCGTGTTAGGGGCCGACTTCGCCTATATCGGCAGCGCCTTCATCGCGACGCAAGAGGCCAATGCGGTCGAAGGCTACAAGCAGATGATCACGAGCTCGTCGGCGGAAGACATCGTCTATTCAAATCTCTTCACCGGCGTGCACGGCAATTACCTGAAGCCGTCGATCGTCAACGCCGGCCTCAACCCCGACGACCTGCCGACGTCGGATCCCACCAAGATGAGCTTTGGCACGGACGCCTCCGGCGAGCGCACGAAGCCGAAGGCATGGAAGGAAATCTGGGGCAGCGGCCAGGGTATCGGCGGCATCGGCAAGGTCGTGCCCGCAGCCGAGCTGATCGCGCGCTTCAAGCGGGAATACGAGGAGGCCGTGGATCCGGCGCTGGCGTAGGTCGCTCCCTTGCTTCGCTTTCCTTCTCCCCTTGTGGGAGAAGGTGGCGCGCATCGTCAGATGCGCGACGGATGAGGGGTCTGACTCCGCGGAGAGAGCCCCTCACCCCAACCCTCTCCCACAAGGGGAGAGGGAGTCCTCGCATGGTGCGTCCCTTACACGCAAAAAAGAAAATGCCCGGGACATGCCCGGGCATTTTTTGTTTGAGGGGAAGCCGCGTCGGCTTACTCCAGCTCGATCGCCTGGTACTTGCCGTTATCGTCGATCGCGGTGCCCCAGATCTTGTGCGAGGCCTGGTGCTCGGCGCGGCCGAAGCCGAGCTTGGTGCCGAGGCCAAGATCAAGCTCGCGCATGGCCTCGAGCGTGTCGACTAGTTTCTCCGTGTCGAGCTGCGGGCCGACCTTCTTCAGGGCCTGGATCAGCACGCTGGCAGCCACATAGCCCTCGAGCGAGACGTAGTCCGCCGCCTCGCCCGGGAAGTACTTGGCGAGCGCGTTCTTGTACTCCAGCACGATGCTGGAATAGCCGGACACCGCCGGCACCACCTGGGTCACGATGACGCCGGAGGCGTAGCGCGAGCCCAGCAGCATCAGCTCGTCGGCAAGCGCGGTCGAGCCGACGAACGACACATTGGTGTAGACCATGCCGGGCACGGCGTCGCGCGTCTTCTCGATGAACTTGGCGCAGGCCCGGTAAGTGCCGACCATCACCACCGCCTTGATCGGCGTCTTCTGCGCCTTCAGGGTGTTGACAGCTTCGTCGACGTCGACGGTGTTGCGCTTGTAGCCGAGGCGCAGGATCGCCGCGTCATTGGCGCCCATCGCACGGAACGCCCTGGCGACACCCTGGAAGCCGGAGTCGCCGTAGGAGTCCTGCTGCGCGAACACGGCGATCTGCTTCGGCGGAATGCGGCGGATCTTGACCAGATAGCGCACGACCGCGTCAGTCTCCTCGGTATAGCTGGCGCGATAGTTGAAGACGTAGCGATCCGGCGGATCGTTGCGCAGCACGTTGGCACCGGTGAAGGCGCCGAAGAACAGCATCTTGCGCTCCAGCGAATAGGGGATCGCAACAACGGCGGTCGGCGTGCCGACATTGCCGATGATGCCGAACACCTGGTCCTTTTCGTAGAGCTGCTTCATGGCCTCCGGCGTCCGCGACGGTTCATAACCGTCGTCGGCGGCATAAAGCTTGAGCATGCGGCCGTCGATACCGCCGGCCTCGTTGACGCGGTTGAACGCCGTCTCGATGCCGAGCTTCATCTGCCGCCCGAGCTCCCTCGCCGAGCCGGAGAAGGGCGCTGCGATGCCGAAGCGGATTTCGCGGTCGGTGACGCCGCGAACCGCGGGGCCGGGGGCAGCGGGGACGGCGCTGGTGGGGGCGGTGGCCGCGAAGGCCGGTCCCGGCGCCGGTGCGGGCGCCGGCGCGACGTTGGTGGGCGCGGGCGCGGCGTTGGCGGGCGCAGGCCCGATCACGGCCGACAGGCTGGGTCCTGCGATCGACCGTTCGAGATCGGCGAGCTGGCGGTCGGCTGACCGGCAGTCGGTCCTGCCGAGCGCCACGGAGGTGCGTCCTTCCGTGACGCCGCGATCGAGCGTCTGCGTCAACTCGGTACGCTCGGCCTCGTTGGAGGAGGCGTCGCGGATGACGGCGGTGAACTTGTCGACCACCGTCTGCACGCGGGGTCTGGCGATCTCCTTGCAGGTCAGCGCGGAGCCGACGACCGCTCCGACGCGGCCTGCGAGGTCGCGCAGCACGTCGTACTTGTCTCCCGGTGCCGCGCCCGCCGGGCCGGCCAGCAGCAGGCCGGCGAGCAGGGCGGCGTGGAACGGGGGACTGCACTTCCAATGCGTCATCGGCGACAGCCGGCGTTGTGGCATTTTCATATTTGCCCCCTTTCGGGTGGTGCGTGGTTCAAGGTTCAAGGTTTGTGCTCAGTTATTTTGGTCAGTGCTTCAGTGCTTTTCCTGGCCTTCTGCCGGCTTGTGCTGCCATTGCATGAACTGCTTCAGCAGCGCTTCGGACTCCTCATGGCTGACCACGGGGGCCGTTTCGGAAGAGGCCGCGATCGACTGCAATTCCTGCGAGGGCTGCGCTTCGCGCGGCCGGGCAGCGAACTCGGACCGCGAGATCGCGGATTTCATGGAATCGATCACTTCGGCGGTGGACGGCTCGACCGCCTGCTGCCGCAGCGATGGAATGACGATGACGAACAGCAGCGCCACGAAGGCGGCGGCACCGATCGCGGTGGCGACCCGGCCGATCACGCCCAGGAGCCCCGAGCGCTCGATCTCCGGCGGCTCCTCGACGGCCTGGGGATCGAGCGGATGCCGCAGGGATTCGAACACGGCGTTCTCGAGTTGCCCGTCGAGCGTCGTATCGGTGATGGAGGTTGCCGGCAGCCGGGTCGGCCGGTTGGTCTCGCCCAGCCGGGGCAGCCGTGTTGCATCCGCATCGCGCGGCACGCGCGGTGCGTAGTAAGCGGGGTCGTTCGGGCTCAAGGGAGCTTTTTGGTCGATCGTCGCACTCATACGCTACTCCTCTGACGCGTGACTCTTACTTCTTCATCGAAGGGGTCGATAAAATTCTCGGTGGCGGGGGCCCGCGCACGAATGTCCTGCCGACGTCCTGATCGACCGGCAAACCCGGAACGAAGAAGTTGAATCAAAACATCGCCGGCGATCGCTGCATCGTCCGGCGGAATTGACCTTCAGGTCGGGGACAAATCCCACGACCGCATCCCCAAAGCTCCCCATTGCCCATCCCCTGGCAACAGCCGCGCGCTTCGCGCGGAGGTTTTACCAGCCTATCGGACTAGCGTCACCGGACTGTGATGTATCATGGACTGGACATTAATGTGCCGAGATCGCGGCAAATTCGCGTTGAGGTGTGGCCGGCCGGCAACTTCTGGCCATCCGGCCGATACCGCTTCGGGCCGGGAAGGCGGGCCGATTCAGCGCCGGCCGGCGTCTTTTTGTGGAAAAACAATGGCCTTTGAGATGCCCAATTGCCGCCACAGGGCATTAAACCTTCGTTAACCATGCGGTTCGATTGGTAACCATTCAATAAGAAAGGTCGAGTCGAGCCATGGACGTAGATGTTGAGCCCACCCGCCAACTGGTCCGTCTGCGAGGCCGGTCGTACCTCGCTTTCGTGTTCTCCCCGGTCGTCCCGATCATGGAATGGCTGGAGGATATCGATGCGACGCTGCAGCGCTCGCCCGGCTTCTTCGTCGGCAAGCCCGTGGTGCTCGATCTCTCCACCGTCGATCTCTCGGGCTCGGCGATTGCCCATCTCGTGATGAGCCTGGAGAAGCGCAGTATCCGCGTCCTCGGCATCGAGGGCTGCGAGGCGGCGCGGCTGACGGCGAATATGCCGCCGCTGCTGACCGGCGGCCGCCACGCGCCGATCCAGCAGGTCGAGCCGGAGAAGCCGGAAGTGAAGCCGCCGCCGAGCTCGCTGCTGCTCGATGCCCCCGTGCGGTCCGGCCAGTCGATCGTTTTCCCCGACGGCGACGTCACCGTGGTGGGCTCGGTCGGCTCCGGCGCGGAAATCGTCGCCGGCGGCTCCATCCATGTCTACGGCACGCTGCGCGGCCGCGCCATGGCCGGCGTCAACGGCAATGCCTCGGCGCGCATCTACTGCCACAAGATGGAAGCCGAGCTGCTCGCGATCGACGGCTATTACCAGACCGCGGAAGAAATCCCCGATGGCCTGCGTGACCGGCCGGTGCAGGCGCTGCTCGACGGCAATGTCATGCGGATTACCCCGCTTAGTTAAGTCGCTCATTTAAACAGTATGGAGGGTTTTGAGATGGCCAAGGTTCTGGTTGTGACGTCAGGCAAGGGCGGGGTGGGCAAGACCACAACCACCGCCGCCATCGGCGCTGCGCTGGCGCAAAACGGCAAGAAGGTGGTCGTGGTCGATTTCGACGTCGGCTTGCGCAATCTCGATCTCGTCATGGGCGCCGAGCGGCGCGTGGTGTTCGATCTCATCAACGTGGTGCAGGGCGTCGCAAAGCTTCCGCAGGCGCTGATCCGCGACAAGCGGCTGGAAAATCTCTGGCTGCTGCCGGCTTCGCAAACCCGCGACAAGGACGCGCTGACCGAAGACGGCATCGGCCGCGTCATCGCCGAGTTGCGCGAAACCTTCGACTGGATCATCTGCGACAGCCCCGCCGGCATCGAGCGCGGCGCGACGCTCGCCATGCGCTTTGCCGACGAGGCGATCATCGTCACCAATCCGGAAGTCTCGTCGGTGCGCGACTCCGACCGCATCATCGGCATGCTCGATGCCAAGACGGTCAGGGCGGAGAAGGGCGAGCGGGTGGAGAAGCACATTCTGATCACCCGCTACGATCCGGCGCGCGCCTCGCGCGGCGAGATGCTGTCGATCGAGGACGTGATGGAAATTCTTGCCACGCCCTTGCTCGGCATCGTCCCGGAAAGCCAGGACGTGCTGCGCGCCTCCAATGTCGGCACGCCCGTCACGTTGAACAATCCCTCGAGCTCGCCGGCGCGCGCCTATCTCGACGCCACGCGCCGCCTGCTCGGCGAAAGCGTCGACATGACCGTGCCGGCCGACAAGGTCGGTCTGATGAATCGCCTGCTCGGACGGAGGGCCGCATGAGCGTGAAATTGTTGCGGCTGTTCGGCAGCCGCGAAGCCCCCGCGCCGGCGCCCGCGCCCGCGGCCGTGGCGCGGGAGCGGCTGCAGATCCTGCTGGCGCACGAGCGCGGCTTGCTCGGCCAGCAGCCTGACCTCTTGTGCAAGCTGCGCGAGGAGATCCTCGCCGCGGTATCGCGCCATGTTGCGCTCGACCCCGACAAGGTTATTGTCCGGATGGACCGGGGCAAGAACGTCTCGACTCTCGAAGTCGATATCGAGCTCCCCAATGGGCTCGAACCGGCGCTCGCGGCCGCAGGCTGAGCCGACCCTGCCTCGCCGCGAAGATTGTAGTCCTCATTTGATGGAAGCCATTTTTCGCGTCGACGGCGCCAATGTCGTCCCCAGCCCCCATGCCGCCGGCCCATGGGATCCCAACATGCAGCACGGCGGGGCCCCGGCCTCGCTGGTGGTGTGGGCCGCCGAAAAGATTGCCACCGCCGTGCCGATGCAGGTCGCGCGCGTGACGATTGATTTGATGCGGCCGGTGCCGGTGGCGCCGCTAACGATTGAGACAGAGGTACTGCGCGAGGGCCGCAAGATCCAGCTCTGCGCGGTCAGGCTCAAGGCCAACGGTGTGCTCACCGTCGGTGCCACCGTGCTGAAGATCAGGAAGCAGGCACAGCCGCTGCCCGATGATGTCATCGAGCCGCCGCTCGATGTCTTAAGCCCCGAGCAGTCGCGGATCGAGCCTCAGAACAGCCCGTTCGGGATGGGCATGACCATCCGCGCCGCGCGCGGCCGCTTCGGCGGCGTGGGGCCGGGCGCGATCTGGTATCGCGCCGAACGGCCGCTGGTTGCGGGATCGCCGATCTCGCAGGCGATGCGCGTCGCGGCGGCGTCCGATTTCTGCAACGCCTCCAGCGCGCTGGATTACCGGCACTGGACCTTTCTCAACGCCGACCTCACCGTCAGCATGGCGCGCGAGCCGGTCGGCGAATGGATTCTGCTCGACGCGGTGTCCTGGATCGGTCCCGACGGCGCAGGCCTCGCCACCGCGCGACTGGCCGACGTGAAGGGCTATTTCGGCCGTTGCGCGCAGAGCCTCGTCATCGAGAAGCGGTGAGATCAGGCCCGGCCCGTGGGCCTCATGCGCAGCAGCGAATCCTCCGACGGTGCTTAGGTATGCTGCGTGACACTTGCGTGACTGGAGCCACCAGCCGTCTTTGCGCAACGTTGCAGCGATGCGACCAGCACGTCGTGTGTTCAATCTTGCGCGGCCTGTTGATCCCTGCCAGTCTTGTCACGCAAGCGCATATTGCAAGCGCATATAAAAGGGGGATCGTCCATGGATGTATTGCGACACACCGCGGCATGCCTGGCTTCGACAGCTGTTGCGTTTCTCGCGGTCTGCACCCTGGAGGCGCGAGCCGACAACGGTATCGTGCACACGCATTATGATGGCGCCAGCAACGATCTCCTGACCGCCGGTCTCGGCAAGACGGGGCTCGCCGGCCCGGCACCGGGTTTCGCAAATCCAACCCAGCCCACTGCGGAGGAGCTACGACGCTCCGCGATCTACAACAACTACCGCGCCCTGGTGGATATGACCTCCGGCGGCGGCTACGGCACCCTCTACGGCCCGAACATCGCGCCTGACGGCAGCGACACGCTGGGCGAAGGCAAGGTCGCTGGCGACGAATACATCCGCTTCGAGCGAGCCCACGCAAGGCGCCCGCGCGTCACCATGATGGTGCAGATACCGGACAGCTACGATCCTTCGAATGGCTGCATCATCACGGCGCCATCCTCGGGATCGCGCGGGGTTTATGGAGCGATTGCGACGGCCGGAGAGTGGGGTCTCAAGCGCGGCTGCGCTGTCGCCTACACCGACAAGGGTACCGGCACCGGTGCGCACAATCTGCAGACCGACACGATCAACCTGCTGCGCGGCGAGCGTGCCGCGGTAGCAGCGGCTGACGACGACGCGAATTTCGTTGCGGATGTTTCCGATAGCCAGCGCGCGGCCTTCAATGCCGCGACGCCGAACCGCTTCGCCTTCAAGCATGCGCATTCCCAACTCAATCCAGAGAAGGATTGGGGCAAGAACGTCCTCCGCTCAATCGAATTTGCATTTGATCTGCTGAACGAGAAATTTGCCAGGCGCGGAATGAAGATCGGCAAGCACAATACCATCGTGATTGCCTCGAGCGTGTCGAACGGCGGCGGCGCCTCGGTGCGCGCGGTCGAGCAGGACGAGGAAGGGCTCATCTCGGGCCTCGCGGTGGGCGAGCCCAACGTCAATCCGAGGTTCAGGTCGGATTTTTCGATTGTGCAGGGCAGCGGCGCGCCATTCTTCGCCCACAGCAAGCCGCTGATGGACTACACCACGCTGGTCAATGTCTTCCAGAGCTGTGCCAGCCTTGCCCCGGCCAACAGCACGGCCGGCCTCAATCTATCCGGCAGTGCAGCGCGTTGCGCCGATCTGAAGGCGCTGAATCTCGTGAGCGGGGCAACGCTCATCGAGCAGGCGACCTCGGCGCAGGCCGTCATCAATGCCTACGGTATCCTGCCGGAGCAAAATCTCGTTCAGCCCGGCTATTCCTTTGCAAGCGTCGCACAGTCGATCTCGGTCACCTATGCGAACGCCTACGGACGCTTCAGCGTGCTGGACAATTTGTGCGCCTTCAGCATGGCGGCAAACGGCGGCGTCGCGGGCGGGCCGCCCATCGCGCTCGCGGCCCCAGCCGAGGCGCAGATCTTCGGCACAAGCAACGGCATCCCGCCGACCTCCGGGATTGCGCTCATCAATAACGCTGCACCCGGCGGCCCGAAGGAAGAACGCGGCTCCACCGCGAACCAGAACCTTGACGGCGCGCTCTGCCTGCGTTCGCTCGCAACGGGAAAGAACGCCGTCAGCGGCGCGCCGCTGACCGGCACGCAGAAAGCGCAGGCCGACCGCATCGCGGACGGCGTGGGCGAGGTGCTCGCCACCGGCCGCCTGCGGCGCGTACCGGCGATCTTTGTGACCGGACGCAACGACGGCATTCTGCCGCCGAACTTTACCTCGCGGGCCTATTTCGGGCTCAACCACATCGTCGACGGTTCGCTGAGCTCGCTGCGCTACTATGAGATCACCAACGCGCACCACCTGGACAGCTTCAACGCTTTCCCGGGTTACAACGACAAGTACGTCCCGCTGCATCGCTATTTCATCCAGGCGATGGATCTGATGTATGCCCATCTGAAGCAGGGCCGGCCCTTGCCGCCGAGCCAGGTGGTGCACACCACGCCGCGCGGGGGCGCGCCGCTGCCTCCGCCGATCACAATCGCCAACGTGCCGCCGATTTCGGACTCGCCCGCCCCGTCTGCGCTGATCACCTTCAGTGCAGGTCAGGTTCGCATACCGGACTGACTCGCGTTCGGGTCGGGTCAAACCCGCCCGGCCTGACGACGCACGGAGCTGCTGTTAGCAGCCGTCGATTTTTTCAGCGCGTATTGAAGGGCCGTGAGTTTGTCGTTTATGACCATCCTTAAGCCGTCGCGCCGGGTCTCTCGACCACGAGAAACCTTTTGACGTTCGGCAATGTACGGCTTGGTACTCCCATCGCATCGAGATAGGTGGCGAGCATCTCCGCAGTTAGTCGATCACGTTTTCGTCGAGTCTGGTAGGCATCCGTGTTCTCGAAGTCGTAGGCGGCGCCGAACTGTTGGAACACCCATTTCCCACCATCATTGGCGGCGGCGATGCTGCGGCGCACGTGCTGGTTTTCCTCTGGCGCCTCGGGATCATACACCTCGAAGATCGTGGCAGGGTATATTCCCAATGAAAAAGAAGCGCGAACAACACTGCACCGCAGTTCGCGACAAGCATGAAAGGGCAGGACACCGAGATCCGTTCCCAGCGGGCCATTGCTCAAGAAAATGGTCCACGTGCCGTTTTCCAGGAGCAGACAACGACTGAAAACAGGGGTTGTTGGAACTAATGCGAGGGCTTGGTCAAAAGACGTCCCCGACGCAGGCCGCAGCAACCACGGCGCCCCAAGACCGGCGACCAGCCAAGATCCGAGATCGTCAAGCTTACATGCGAAAAAGCCGACCGTGCTGGTAGCTGGCAAGGTTGGGGACGGAAGCAACATCACGGGAGCGGCGCCCGCTAGCCCACCATCCGCTCGCGCCCCGCCCAAAAACTTGCCTTCAGCACCTTCTTGTCGACCTTGCCGACACCGGTCATCGGCAGCTGCTTGACGAACTGAACGTGCTTCGGTGCGTGTGCCGAGCCCTTCTTCGCCTTGACCAGCGCGATCAGCTCTTCCGCATTCGGCCGCGTACCCTCGCGCGGCACCACGATCGCGGTGACGGCCTCGCCCCATTTGTCGTCGGGCACGCCGACCACGGCGCACATCGCCACGTCCGCATGCTGGGTGAGCACGTCCTCGACCTCGCGCGGAAAAATGTTGAAGCCTCCGGAGATGATCATGTCCTTCTTGCGGTCGAGAATGAACATGTAGCCGCGCTCGTCGCAGCGAGCGATGTCGCCGGTATGCAGCCAGCCGCTCTTCAGCGTCTCGGCGGTGACGTCCGGCCGTTTCCAGTATTCCGCCATCACGTGCGAGGCGCGCACGCAGATCTCGCCGGCATCGCCCTGCGCCACCTCGCGGTCGCTGTCGTCGAGGATCTTTACTTCGCACGCCGCGATCGGGAAGCCGCAGGACAAGAACAGTTCCGGCGTCCTGGGATCGTGGTCGGCCTTGCGCAGCACGGAGACCGGATAGCATTCGGTCTGGCCGTAAAGCTGCGAGAATACCGGCCCGACCCGCTCGATGCCCTCGACCAGCCGGCTCGGCGACATGGGCGAGGCGCCGTAAAGCAGGAGCTGCAGCGAGGAGAGGTCGGTCTTCGCAAGCTGCGGATGATCGAGCAGCACATAGATCATGGTCGGTACCAGCAGCGTGAAATTGATGTGCTCGCGCTGGATGGTGGAAAGCACCGCCTCCGGATCGAATCCCTTCAGCATATGCACGGTGCCGCCGCGCGTCAGCGTCGGCAGCACTTTGGTGCCGGCGACGTGGCTGATCGGCGCCACCGTGAGATAGCTTGGTGTGTCCGGGATTTCGAAATCGGCGAGGATGGCGTTGGCAATTCCGGAAAGCTGGTGGTGGTAGCGCAGCGCGCCCTTGGATTTGCCCGTGGTGCCGCCGGTGTAGCTCAGCGCTGCCAGATCATCGGGCCCGGCAAAGTTGCGCGCGCTGGCATGGCCTGCGGCTTCCACGGCCTGCAGGAGGTCGGCGCCGTAGCCGGCCGGGCCGAGCGTGTAGACCATCTTGAGGCCCTTCGCCCTGGCGGCAAGATCCCCGCCGCGACCGCGGAAGGCCGCGGCATCGACGATCAGCATCTCGGCTTCGGAATCCTCCAGCTGAAACAGTTGGTCGTCGAGCGAGCCCAGCGGATGCAGCGAGGTGGTCGCAAGCCGCGACAGCTGCGCGGCGGCGCCCGCGCACCAGGCGTCGGCGCGGTTGGCGGTGAGCAAGGCGACGCGCGTGCCGGGCGCGAAGCCGAGTTTTGCGAACACGCCCTGCATCCGTCCGATCAGGTCGGTCGCGGCCTGATACGTCATCGAGCCGCCGGGCCAGGAGAACGCCGTGCGCGACGGGTAGCGCGCCAGCGCCCGCAGGGTCTGCTCGCCAGCCACAGGAAGTGCGTGGAGCGGATCGCTCATGGTGTTCTCCCCTTGCTTCTCTTTGTTTTGTCTTGGGCATGCGATCATGCCAATGTTGCGGCAACGCTAGCACAACAACACGACTGCTCAAGCCGGGACGAAGACGCCTTGCCTGCCAGAGACACGCTTTCGCGCCTCCGCGATCGACTGAGCCTGCCGCTGATCGCGGCGCCGATGTTTCTCGTCTCCGGCGTAGAGCTGGTGGTAGCCGCCTGCCGTAATGGCGTGATCGGCGCGTTTCCGACGGTGAATTGCCGGGAGATCGAGCAGCTCGATAGCTGGCTCACCGAGATCTGCGAGCGGCTGCGCCGTCATGCCGGCGAGAGCGGCAAAGAACCGGCGCCGATCTGCCCGAACCTGATCGTGCATCGCTCCAATGCCCGGCTCGAACAGGACGTGAAAATCCTGCTCCGTCATCAGCCGGAGCTGGTGATCACCTCCGTCGGCTCGCCCGCGCCGGTCATGCAGCCGCTGCACGACGCCGGCGCGCTGGTGTTTGCCGATGTCGCCAGCATCCGCCACGCCGAGCGCGCAGTAGCGGCCGGCGCCGACGGCCTGGTGCTGCTCACCGCGGGCGCGGGCGGCCAGACCGGCTGGCTCAATCCCTTCGTGTTCGTCCGCGCGGTGCGCGTTTTCTTCGACGGCCCGATCGTGCTTGCGGGGGGCATCAGCGACGGCCACGCGCTGCGCGCCGCCGAGGCGCTCGGCTGCGATCTCGCCTATATGGGCACAAAATTCATCGCCACCCGCGAGAGCATGGCCGACGCACGATACAAGGACATGCTGGTTGCGAGTGGCGCCGACGACATTTTGCTTACCACCGCCTTCACCGGCCTGCAGACCAACATGCTGCGCCCCTCGATCGAAGCCGCCGGCCTCGACCCCGACAATCTGCCCGCGCGCGGCGCCATCGACATCGGCAAAGACATCGACGTCGGCGCCCGTGAGAACAGCCCAAGACGCTGGCGCGACATCTGGAGCGCCGGGCACGCCGTTTCGGGCGTGGATGCGGTGCTATCTGTGGACGAACTGGTGGCGCGCACGACGGCCGAGTATCGCGCAGCGGCAGCGCGGATCGTGCTGCCTTAGGGTGCGTGTACCGAAAAATCCGCGCGCCCCCGCGCGCGGCTAGCCGATCACGGGCGCAGTGTCCGCCAGCGAGCGATGCTCGCGATGCCAATGCTCGGCGATCTCCAGCCGCGTCGGCACCCACACGCGATCGTGCCTTGCGATGTAATCGAGAAAGCGCGCCAGCGCGGCGAACCGGCCGGGCCGGCCAACCAGCCGGCAATGCAGGCCGATGGACATCATCTTCGGCGAGGTTTCGCCCTCGGCGTAGAGCACGTCAAAACTGTCCTTCAGGTACTGAAAAAACTCCTCGCCGCCGCCAAAGCCCTGCGCATTGATGAAGCGCATGTCGTTGGCGTCGAGCGTGTAGGGAATGATCAAATGCGGCTCGGCGCGATACCGCACCCAGTATGGCAGGTCGTCGGCGTAGGAGTCGGAGGAATACAGGAAGCCGCCGTGCTCGATCACGAATTTCAACGTGTTCTCGGAACTGCGCCCGGTATACCAGCCAACCGGCCTTTGCCCGGTCGCCTCAGTGTGGATGCGAACGGCTTCAGCGATCGCGGCGCGCTCTTCCGCCTCCGTCATGTCCTTGTGCTCGATCCACTTGAGGCCGTGGGACGCGATATCCCAGTCGGCTTCGCGCATCGCCGCGACGCAGTCGGGATTGCGCATCAGCGCCGTTGCCACGCCATAGACTGTTGGCTTGATATTTCGCTGCGTAAAGTCGCGCCATAGCCGCCAAAAGCCGGCACGCGAGCCGTATTCGAACATCGACTCGACATTGGGGTGGCGGCGGCCCGGCCAGGATCGGGCGCCCAGCACGTCCGACAGAAAACCCTCGGATCCTTCGTCGCCGTGCAGGATGTTGTTCTCGCCGCCCTCTTCGAAGTTGACGACGAACTGCACCGCCACACGCGCGCCGCCTGGCCACTTCGGGTCCGGCGGGGTGCGGCCATAGCCCCTGAGATCGCGCGGATAGTTGGACGAGGTCATCGATCCATCAATGACACAGCTCGTTTGCACGATCCAGAGGCGGTCTATTCGCCGATCAGTTTCGTCAGCGCCGAACTGAGGCCGACGCTGGCGAGCCGCAGCACAGGGCTTTCGCTGCGGCGTTGCTGCGCGGCGGCCGCAATCACCGCATTCGCGCCGGCCTCGACCGAACACAGCAGCGGCACGGTGACACGCGGCTGAATGCGCTGGGCCAGGCCGGCCAGTGCGGCGCCACCGAGAATGACGATCTCGGCGCCGTCATCCCTGGCGCAGGCGGTGCAGGCCTCGGCAAGCAGCGCCAGCGCCGCATCGGGATCGCTCGCGATCTGGTCGCCGGTCGGAGCGACGGTGCGGATCGCCGCGAGCTGTTGCGAAAGGCCGAGCGTCGCGACGAACTCGGAAAGCATCGGCTTCCACAGCGCGCCACCGGTGACGATGCCGAAGCGTTTTCCAGCGCGTGCGGCCTCGATGCAGGAGGCCTCCGCCATGCCGATCACCGGCACTGGTGAAACTTCCTTAAGCGCTGCAAGGCCGGGGTCGCCGAAGCAGGCGAGATAGACGGCATCAGCTCCTTGCGCATGCTCGGCCAGCGCGTCAAGCGCGGCGTGGGCGGCGATGGCCGCAGCCGCGCGGGTGGAAATGTAGCGCGCGCCGAATCTTCCCGTCACCGGCACGAAGGTTGCCGCGCTCCCGGCAATCCCTTCGATGTAAGCGGCCATGCGTTCGGTGATCGCCGCTGACGTGTTGGGATTGATGAGAAGGATGCGCAAGGTCAGCTCGTTCCGGAATCCGGTCTCCCGCTTCGTCGCTCAATAACATCGAGCGAGACCGGATGGAACCGAGCGCGTTGACGAGCTTTCTCCAGATCACTCCAGCCCGATCTGCGTCAGGTCCTGGAACCAGTGCTGCGCCTGCACGAATTTCTTCACCTTGGGCGAGAGCGCATGCGGGTTGGTGTCGTGCACGACCCAGACCAGCACGGCATCGTCGACGATCTGTGCATGCGCCTGCGCCAGCAGCTCGTCCTGTCTGGCGACGTCGAAATTCTGCTTGGCCTCGTCGATCAGCGCGTCGACCTTCGGATTCTTGTAGCCGCCCCAGTTGACGCCGACCGGCGCGATCTGGCCGGAGTGGAAGAAGCGGACGATCGCGTAGAGGGGGTCCGAGGTGACATAGGCGATGTTGTTGGAGGTGATGTTGGCGTTGATCTCGTCGGCCGCGCCCTTGCGCCAGTGCGTGTAGAGCGTCTCGAGCTCGACCACCTTGAAGTCGACCTCGATGCCGATCTCCTTGAAACTCTGCTGCAGGAATTCGTTCATCGGCAGCGACAGCATTTGGCCGGTGCCGCCCTGCGCGATGATGAAGGTGGTCTTCAGCGGCTTCTGCCTGGAGTAGCCGGCCTCAGTGACCAGCTTTCGCGCGGCAGCAACGTCGTATTTCAATTCGAATGACGGCTTGCCGAACCACGGGCTCGACGGGTCGACCTGGCCCTTGGCGGGTTTTGCCAAACCGTTCATCAGGCCGACCACGGCGTCGCGGTCGATGGCAAGGTTGAGCGCCTTGCGCAGGCGGACGTCGGTCCAGGGCGAGCCGGGCAGCACGCTCAAATGATAATTCCAGACATGCGGCGTGACGTTGTCGACGATCTTCATGCCGGCGGCCTTGAGTTGCGGCACGGCGTCGGGCGCCGGCGTCTCGATCAGGTCGACTTGTCCCGCAAGCAGCGCATTGGTGCGCGTCAGCGCCTCCGGCATCGGGATCAGGATCATCTTGTCCACCTTGGGCAGCCGCTTCTTGTCCCAATAGTCGGCGTTCTTGCTGAGCTCGGCGAGCTCACGCGGCACCAGCTTGGTCAGCTTGAACGGCCCGGTGCCCGACGGCTCCTTGGCGAACTTGTCCCAGTCCTTGCCGAGCTTTTCATATTGCGCCGGGCTCGAGACCAGGAACCAGAGCATCTGGTACGGGAAGAAGGAATCGACCGTCTTGGTGGTGATCTCGATGGTGGAGTCGTCGATCTTGGCGTAGCTTGCGACCGAGGGCAGGCGGGTCTTGACCTGCGCGCTCTGACGCTTGTCGAATTGCGGCGCCTTCTCGTTCAGCACCTTGTCGAGATTCCAGATCACGGCGTCGGCGTTGAAGTCGCTGCCATCGTGGAATTTCACGCCCTTGCGCAACGTGAACTTCCACTTCTTCTTGTCGGCCTCATCCACCTTCCATTCGGTGGCAAGTCCCGGCACCAGTTTGCCGGGCCGGTCGGCGACGTCCATTTCCCAGGCCACCAGTGGATCGTAGATGGTGTAGGCCGAGAATTGGTAGGCGCCGGCGCCGCGGTCAGGCTGGCCGGTGGTCTGCGGAATGTCGGCCATCGAGATGCCGTAGCGAATGACCGTTTCGGCGTGCGCCGGCATTGTGGAAAGCGCAGCGGCGAATGCCGCGGCAGCAAGAAGCATCGAATTTCGCCTGCACATGATTTAAGCTCCACTGACCGGGTCCGGAGCCAAAAAATGCAAGCTTGATGCCAGAGGAGGCACGAGAGCGGTTCATGCGCGCGCTCACAAGGAGTTGTGCGGCCAAATGCCTAAGCACGCCGAAAGCCTTTTCCTTGGCACAGCCGTTGCATACGATTGCTCAAGAATTCATCACCCCCACAGTCGAGAAGAAGGGATTTGCTGCGATGCGTAACAACAAGCGTCAAACGAGCCTCACCAAGGCGGCCTGGATGCTGGCGACGGCCCTTGCGGTCGCGCTGCCGCAGGTCGCGCGCGCCGAAACTGTGCTGCGCATCGGCATGACCGCTGCCGATATTCCGCGCACCCTCGGCCAACCCGACCAGGGTTTTGAAGGCAATCGCTTTACGGGCCTCACCATGTATGACGGCCTGACGATGTGGGACCTGTCGTCGGCGGACAAGCCGAGCGTGATGATCCCGGGGCTTGCCACGGAGTGGAAGGTCAATGACGACGACAAGAAGAAGTGGATATTCAAGCTGCGGCCGGGCGTCACCTTCCATGACGGCTCGCCGTTCAATGCCGATGCCGTGGTCTGGAATGTCGAGAAGGTGCTGAAGCAGGACGCACCGCATTTCGATGCGAGCCAGGTCGGCGTCACCGCCTCGCGCATGCCGACGCTAGCCTCGGCGCGCAAGATCGACGATCTGACGGTTGAACTGACCACCAAGGAGCCCGACAGCTTCCTGCCGATCAACCTGACCAATTTGTTCATGGCCAGCCCGGCCAAGTGGCAGAAGGCGTTTGACGCCGCCGAAGGCGCCGACGCCAAGGCGAAGTCGCAGGCCGCGTGGGCCGCGTTCGCGCGCGACGCCTCCGGCACCGGTCCGTGGAAGATGTCGAAATTCACGCCGCGCGAGCGGCTCGAACTGGTCAAGAACGACGGCTACTGGGACAAGACGCGCGTGCCGAAGGTCGATCGCATGGTGCTGCTGCCGATGCCGGAAGCCAATGCCCGCACCGCGGCGCTGCTGTCCGGCCAGGTCGACTGGGTCGAGGCGCCGGCGCCGGATGCGGTCAAGGAAATCAAGGCGCGCGGCTTCCAGCTTCAGTCCAACGAGTCGCCGCATGTCTGGCCCTGGCAGTTCTCGCGCGTCGAGGGCTCGCCATGGAACGACATCCGCGTTCGCAAGGCCGCCAATCTGTGTATCGATCGGGAAGGCATGCGCGATGGCCTGCTCGCCGGCCTGATGGTGCCGGCGTCCGGCACCTTCGAGCCCGGCCATCCCTGGCGCGGCAGTCCGACCTTCCAGATCAAGTATGACCTGAAGGCCGCGCAGAAGCTGATGCAGGAAGCCGGCTATGGTCCCAGCAAGAAGCTGACAGTGAAGACGCAGACCTCGGCCTCGGGCTCGGGCCAGATGCAGCCGCTGCCGATGAACGAATACATGCAGCAGGCGCTGGCGGAGTGCTACTTCGATGTGCAGCTCGACGTCATCGAGTGGAACACGTTGTTCACCAACTGGCGGCGCGGCGCCAAGGACCCGACCGCCAACGGCGCCAACGCCACCAACGTCACCTATGCGGCGATGGATCCGTTCTTCGCGCTGGTGCGCTTCCTGCAGTCGTCGATGGCGCCGCCGGTGTCGAACAACTGGGGCTACATCAACAACCCCAAGTTCGACGAGCTCGTCACCAAGGCACGGCAGACCTTCGATCCGGCCGAGCGCGACAAGGCGCTGGCCGAGCTGCACGCGGCCTCCGTCGACGATGCGGCGTTCCTCTATGTCGCCCACGACGTCTCGCCGCGCGCCATGAGCCCGAAGATCAAGGGTTTTGTGCAGCCGAAGAGCTGGTTCGTGGACTTCTCGCCGATCACGATGACGCAGTGAGGTTGCGCTTCGCTCTATCCTTCGTCATGCCCGGGCTTGACCCGGGCATCCACGCCTTTCTTCCTGGTTGTGGCAAAGACGTGGATGGCCGGGTCAGGCCCGGCCATGACGGCTGAATTTCTTCCACATCCTTGGGCTAACCCGTGCTCGCTTACGTCCTCCGCCGCATCGTCTATGTCATCCCCATCGTGCTCAGCGTCGCGCTGGTGTGCTTCCTGCTCGTGCACATCACCCCCGGCGATCCCCTGGTCGCGGTGCTGCCGGCCGATGCGTCGCAGGAACTCGCCGCGCAAATGCGCGCGGCCTACGGCTTCGACCGGCCGCTGCCGGTTCAGTTCGGGCTGTGGCTGTGGCGCGCGATCCATGGCGATCTCGGCGCGTCTATCGCAACGGGACGGCCGGTGCTGAGCGAAGTGCTGCGCGCGGTCCAGAACACCGTGACGCTGGCGATTGCCGCGGCCATGATCGGCTTCACGCTCGGTCTCCTGTTCGGGCTGATCGCCGGCTATTTCCGCGATACCTGGATCGACAAGGTCGCCACCTCGGTCGCGATCGCCGGTGTTTCCGTGCCGCATTACTGGCTCGGCATGGTGATGGTCATCATCTTCTCCGTGCAGCTCAACTGGCTGCCGGCGGTCGGCGCCGGCTCCGGCGGCTCCAGCGCCTGGGCGTGGGACTGGGATCACATCAAATACCTGATCCTGCCCGCCATCACGACGTCGGTGATCCCGATGGGCATCGTCACCCGCACCGTGCGCGCGCTGACCGGCGATATCCTCAGCCAGGACTTTGTCGAGGCGTTGCGCGCCAAGGGCCTGCGTGAGACAGGTGTGTTCAGGCACGTCGTCAAGAACGCCGCGCCGACCGCGCTCGCCGTGATGGGCCTGCAACTCGGCTACATGCTCGGCGGCTCGATCCTGATCGAGACGGTATTCTCCTGGCCGGGCTCGGGGCTGTTGCTCAACTCCGCGATCTTCCAGCGCGACCTGCCGCTGCTGCAGGGCACGATCCTGGTGCTGGCGCTGTTCTTCGTTTTCCTCAATCTGCTGGTCGACGTCGCGCAGGCTGCGATCGATCCGCGCATCAAGCGGGCGTGAGGCCATGAGCGCGATCACGGACGCCGCCCTGCAAGCCGCGCCATCGACTAGGGCGCGCGGCTATTGGGCGACCGTCGGCCGCCGCATCACGCGCGACAAGGTCAGCATGGTCTGCGCGTTCATTCTCTTGCTGATCTTTCTGTCGGCGCTGCTGGCGCCCTGGCTTGGTCTTGCCGATCCCTATCAGGGCTCGATGATCCGAAGGCTTCGCCATGTCGGCACGCCGAACTACCCGCTCGGCACCGACGAACTCGGCCGCGACATGCTGGCCCGGCTGATCTACGGCGGCAGGCTGTCGCTGATCGTCGGCATCCTGCCCGTTATCCTGGCCTTCGTGGTCGGCACGTCGCTCGGCCTTGTCGCCGGCTATGCCGGCGGCCGCGTCAACACCGCGATCATGCGCACAGTCGACGTGTTCTACGCCTTTCCCTCGGTGCTGCTGGCGATCGCGATCTCCGGCGCGCTCGGCGCCGGCATCGTCAACTCCATCGTGTCGCTGACCATCGTGTTCGTGCCGCAGATCACCCGCGTCGCCGAAAGCGTCACGACGGGTGTCCGCAACATGGATTTCGTCGAAGCCGCGCGCGCCTCCGGCGCCGGAGCCTTGACCATCATGCGCGTGCACATCCTCGGCAACGTGCTCGGGCCGATCTTCGTCTACGCCACCGGCCTGATCTCGGTCTCGATGATCCTGGCGGCGGGCCTCTCCTTCCTCGGCCTGGGGACAAAACCGCCGGAGCCGGAATGGGGGTTGATGCTCAACACGCTGCGCACCGCGATCTACGTCAATCCGTGGGTGGCGGCGCTGCCCGGCGTGATGATTTTTGCGGTGTCGATCTGCTTCAACCTGCTCAGCGACGGCATGCGCAGCGCCATGGATATCCGGAACTGAACATGAGTGAAGCAACTGCGCCCGTCGACATGCTGGAACCGGTGGAGGATCGCGGCGGGGTGGCGCAGCCTCTGCTGCAGGTCACGGGTTTGACAAAACATTTTCCGGTTCGCGGCGATCTCTTCAGCGCACGCAAGACCGTGCGCGCGGTCGACAATGTGAGCTTTTCGGTGCTCAAGGGCGAGACCGTCGGCATCGTTGGCGAATCCGGCTGCGGCAAGTCGACCACGGCGCGGCTGCTGATGCATTTGATGAAAAGCGATGCCGGCGATGTCGTCTATGACGGCATGCAGGTCGGCCGCGCGCTGTCGCTGCGCGAGTTGCGCCGCGGCATGCAGATGGTGTTTCAGGATAGCTACGCCTCGCTCAATCCGCGCCTGACCATCGAGGAATCGATCGCGTTCGGGCCGAAGGTGCACGGCATGGCCGATCAGGCCGCGCGAAAATTGTCGCATGAGCTGCTCGGCAAGGTGGGCTTGCGGCCGGAAATCTTTGCCAACCGCTATCCGCACGAGATCTCCGGCGGTCAGCGCCAGCGCGTCAATATTGCGCGTGCGCTCGCGCTGTCGCCCCGGCTGGTCATTCTGGACGAGGCGGTCTCCGCGCTCGACAAATCCGTCGAGGCGCAGGTGCTCAATCTGCTGGCCGATCTCAAGCGCGAATTCGGCCTGACCTATCTCTTCATCAGCCATGACCTCAACGTCGTGCGTTACATCAGCGACCGTGTGCTGGTGATGTATCTCGGGGAGGTCGTCGAGCTTGGCCCGGTCGACAAGGTATGGGACGAGCCGGCGCATCCCTACACGCGGGCGCTGCTGGCGGCGATGCCGTCTTCCGATCCGGACAACCGCACGAAAACGCCGCCGATCTCGGGCGACCCGCCGAATCCGATCGATCCGCCGTCCGGTTGCCGCTTCCACACGCGATGTCCGTTCGCCGAACCGCTGTGCGCAGGCGCCACGCCAAAACTCTCGGCAGTCGATGCAAGGGGCCACGAAGCGGCGTGCTACATGGCGATCCCTGGCTCCGGCCACAGCCGCGCACCGGGGGCAAGCGCATGACCAATCTCGTCGAGATCGACCACCTCAACATCCGCTTCACCGGCGAGCGCACCGTACATGCGGTGAACGACCTCTCGCTGACGCTCGGCGAAGGCGAGGTGCTCGGGCTGCTCGGCGAATCCGGCTCCGGCAAGAGCGTCACCTTGCGTGCGCTGATGCGGCTGCTGCCGCGGCAGCGCACGCAGATTTCCGGCAGCGTCAAGGTGCTGGGAAACGACGTGCTGGCGATGAGCGACGAAGAGCTGTCGGATTTCCGCGGCCAGACCGTTTCGATGATCTTCCAGGAGCCGGCGCTTGCGCTGGACCCCGTCTACACGATCGGCAGGCAGATCGCCGAAACCGTGATGCGCCACGAAGGCAAAAGCCAGACGGACGCCATGGCGCGTGCGCTCGAGATGCTGGAGGTGGTGCGCATTCCCTCGGCCAAACGACGGCTCGGCGCCTACCCGCACGAAATGAGCGGCGGCATGCGCCAGCGCGCGATGATCGCGCTTGCGCTGTCGTGCAAGCCGAGGATCCTGCTGGCGGACGAGCCGACCACGGCGCTCGATGCCACCGTGCAGATCCAGATCCTGCTGCTGTTGCGCGAGCTGCAGCGCGCGTTCGGCATGTCGGTCATCTTCGTGACCCACGATATCGGCGTCGCGATCGAAATCTGCGACCGCGTGGCGGTGATGTATGCCGGCCAGATCGTCGAGACCGGCACGCTCAGCCAGATCGTGCGCTCGCCGTTGCATCCCTATCCGCGCGGCCTCCTGGCCTCGACCACGCACGGCGCCAGGCGCGGCGAGCGGCTGGGAACGATCCCGGGGACGCCGCCGTCGCTGGACAAGGCGCCAACCAGTTGCTCGTTCGCGCCGCGCTGCGCCTCGGCAGAGGCGCGTTGCAGTGAGGCTTTGCCGCCCGCCGTCGACATGGGTGCGGGCCGGATGGCCCGCTGCATCCTCGCCGAGCGGGCTGCCATCGAGTCCGCGTGAGGTCAACGAGAGCGGTGAGGTGACCTCACAACAAAACCGCGCTACCCTCTCCCGACAAGAACAAGAGGAAGCGCCAATCGTGTACGACTTCATCATTGTGGGCGGCGGCTCGGCGGGATCCGTGCTGGCCCACCGGCTCTCCGCAAAAAGCGCCAACAAGGTCCTGCTCTGCGAAGCTGGACAGGACACGCCGCCCGGCAACGAGCCTGCCGAGATCAGGGACAGCTATCCGGGCACGGCCTATTTCGATCCGCGCTTTCACTGGACCGAGCTCAAGGTCACGACCCAAGTCGTCAGCCACAACAATCCGAACGAAGCGCGTCCTCCCTTGCGCAAATACGAGCAGGCGCGCGTGCTCGGCGGCGGGTCGTCGATCAACGGCCAGATGGCCAACCGCGGCGCACCGACCGACTACGATGAGTGGGAAGCGCGCGGTGCCGAGGGGTGGAATTGGAACAACGTGCTGCCCTTTTTCAAGAAGGTCGAGCGCGATCTCGATTTCGACGGACCGTTCCATGGCAAGGATGGCCGGATCCCGGTCCGCCGCATCCCGCGCGAACACTGGACACGGCATTCGCAGGCGTTCGCCGAGGCCTTCCAGCAAGCCGGCCATCAATTCGTGGCGGACCAGAACGGCGAGTTCGTCGATGGTTATTTCCCGGTGACCCATGCCAACCAGGCCGAGCAACGCGTCTCGGCCGCGATGGGTTATCTCGATCGCGACACGCGCAAGCGCGCCAACCTCACGATCTCCACCAACACGCAGGTCCGCGAACTGCTGTTCGAAGGCACGCGCTGCGTCGGCGTGAAGGCCAAAGTCGACGGGCGGGAGCAGGAATTCCGCGGCCGCGAGATCATTCTGTCCAGCGGCGCCATCCATTCGCCGGCGCATCTGTTGCGCGCCGGCATCGGCCCGGTCGGCCACCTCCGGGACATGGGCATTCCCATCCTGATGGGACTGGAAGGCGTCGGCCAGCGCCTGATGGATCATCCCTCGATCTCGCTGTCGTCCTTTGTCCGCCGCGGCGCGCGCATGAACGCGCATACCAGGCGCCACATGCAGATTGCGCTGCGCTATTCGTCCGGACTGCCGGGCGTGCCGAAGGGCGACATGTTCGTCGTGGTGATCTCTAAATCGGCCTGGCACGCGGTCGGCGCGCAAATCGGCTCGGCGCTGACGTTCGTCAACAAGACCTATTCCGAGACCGGACAGATCAAGCTTGCCTCGCGCGATCCCGCAGCGGAGCCGATCGTCGAGTTCAACCTGTTGTCCGACCGGCGCGACCTCGATCGCCTGACGAGCGGCTTTCGCAAGATGGCGGCGATCCAGATGAGCGATTCTGTCAGGGCCGTGACCGACAAGCCGTTCCCGGCCGCCTATACCGATCGCGTGCGCAAGATCGGGGTGGTCAATACCAAAAACAGGATTCTCACCAATATTGCCGCTGCCTTGATGGACGGGCCGGCGGCGCTGCGCCACTACATGATCAACAATTTCGTGGTCGAAGGATTCACGTTCGAAGACGTGATGAACGACGACAAGGCGCTGGAAAGCTTCGTGCGCAAGTCGACCATCGGCGTGTGGCACGCTTCATGTTCATGCCGCATGGGCAGAGCCAGCGATCCGATGGCGGTGGTCGACAACGAAGGCCGCGTCAAGGGCGTCCAGGGTCTGCGGGTCGTCGACGCCTCGATTTTTCCGGTCGTGCCATGCGCCAACACCAATTTTCCGGTGCTGATGTCGGCGGAAAAAATCGCAGCAGCGATGCAGTGATGTTCTAATTCGCCACGAACCACCATTCCTTGTCGTAGCGCTTAAGCTGCGACGGCGGCTTGTCGGCGAACTCGAAGAACTTTTTCGGGTCGCCGTTCGGCGGCACGCGCAGGAAGCCGGTGAAATAGTGCTTGAAGCCGCGTGAGGTCAGAAACAGCACATAGACGCCTTCCTCGACATCCTCGATGACGATGTCGCCGCCGGCGGAGACGGCGGCCGAGCGGCGCGGCAGCGCGATCAGGTTCTTGTTGTAATCGACATTGGGCACCAGCTCGCCGGTCTCGACGCGCTCGACGATCCGGTCGCGCTCGGCGCGGTGGCGCCAGAAATTCTGGCTGAGGTAAATCTGCTGCAGCGGCGCGTATTGCAGCGCCAGCAGTGTCGCGACGCAGATCGCAAAGGGCAGCGCGAACTTTGCGCCGTCCTTGCGGACGCGCAGCAATTGCGAAGCCGACCACAACAGGCAGGCAAAGAACAGCAGCGCCGCCAGTGGCAGGATTCCCATCAGCACCAGCGCCGAGGGGAAATCGCCCATCGAGAATTCGAACGTCGCGAGGGCCAGCGTGACCGTTGAGACGATGGCGGCGGCCAGCATGCCGGCGCGAACCGAGGGCGTCGCCGCTGCGGCTGTCGTCTTCATTCCTGCGGTCGTCGTGTCCTGCAAGGCTTTAACCGGCCATTAACCATGTCAGTCCCAACAATAGTCCGGGATGACGGCCCGCCGCCACTTCGGCCCGGCCGGGCAGGGGGAATGGACCATGGACCTCGAAGCGATCTGGGCGAAACGGCCGGCCACCATCGAGGAGATCCGCTGGCGGGTGGCCAATGCGCTGGCCCGGCACCCGCTCTGCCGCGGCGTCGAATTCGAGATCATCAGCATGCCCCGGACCCGGCGGAGCAACTGGACGGTCAGCCTGAAATCGGTGCGTTCGGACGCCCTCTTCGAGGCCCATGAAATCGTCGCCGACATCCAGGAAGCCTACGATCTGGCCGCGGCGGCCTGATTTCGGGGCCATTTCGGTCCATTTTGGAACTCTTGGGGGTTTAACCAAATCTTGGGACAGCTCCGTTAAGCCTTAATTCACCCTCACTTTTCAGGACATTGCGACAGGCGATCGGCGGAAATGGAGACCTTCTTGACCCGGGCCATCACGATTGTCGCGCTGACCTGCATTCTGGTGGTGGGCGCGGCTGCGACCTCCATCCTCGGGCGGGACAGCGTGCCGGCCGCCAGCGCCGATTATGCGGCGCCGCTCCCGGTGGCCAAGAACCCGGTCTCCAACAAACAGGCCAAGGCCGACAAGCTCGCCATCGTGGCTCTCGCGACCGCCGCGATCGAGCCGCAGGCGGCGGTGGCCCCCCAGCAACTGTCGGAGCCGCTGCGCCAGGCCTATGCCGCCGCCGCTCCCGCCGACCTGGCGGTGCCGAATGTCATCTCGGCGCCGGCAGCAGCGCCGAAGCCGAAGGTGGTGGCAAAGCCGCCGGTACAGAAGAACTACGCGCTGCTGAGCGATGTCCAGATCGCCGGCATCAAGGAGCGGCTGAAGCTATCGCCCGACCAGGAATCATATTGGCCGGGCGTCGAGAAGGCGCTGCGCGCCATCGCCCGCAAGATCCATTCGACCAAGCAGGCCGATCCGGCCTCGGGCACGCCGCCGATCGATCCCGACTCCGAGGAAGTCCAGCAGCTGAAATCGGCTGCGATGCCGCTGCTGTTCCAGCTGCGTGAGGACCAGAAGCGGGAAGTCCGCGCGCTCGCCCGCATCATCGGGCTGGAACGCGTCGCCTCGATGATCTGAGGCGACTCACGGCGCCGGTTCCCTCGTCACTTAGTTGACTGCGCCGGAACGCCATTTCCCCTGACACGTTGCCGTGCAGAGGGAGACGAACCATGCGCGCAACATCAGCCTATCTTGCCGGCGTCGGAACCGTAGCGGTGGCGATTACCGCCGGTCTGGGCGGCGGCCTCCTGCTTGGCGACATCATGAGCCCGCAGCAGCCAAAACATCCGAGCAGCGAAGTGACGCGGCTGGAGCAGCGCGCCGCGCCGCAGCCGATCCAGTCCGCGAACGGCGCCTCGCAGCCGGTGCCGTATGCGTCGACGACGCAAGCTGGCGCCACCGTCGCCGAGCCGCCAGCGCCGCCGCAGCCGCAGCAGGCCCCGCCGCAGCAGCAGGCTCAGCCGCCGCAACAGGCTCAGCCGCAGCAGCAGGCTCAACCGCAGCAACAGGCGCGGCCGCCGCAGCAGCCAGAGGCGCAGCCTCAGCCTCAACAGGCCTCGACCAAGCCGGCCGAGCTGAAACAACAGCCTGAGCCGAGCGCCAATGCAAATACGCCGTCGCAACCAAAGGCGGCGCCGCAGACCACCGCAACCACCGAACAGCCCGCCGCGCGCGACCGCGCCATGCCCGATGATGCCAACGCCGGGGCGCGCGACGCCGATCTGAAACGCGACGCCCGCCGCGCCGATGACCGGCGCAAGTCTGAGCGGCGCCAGCGATGGGCGGAGCGCGGCAAGTGGCAGCGTGACGACAACAGCCTAAACGACGCCGAAGCAAAGGTGCGCGAATCCACGGAATCGCGCTCCTTCTTCGGCAGGCAAGAGCCACGGCAGTCGTTCGGCCGGGAGGACTCGCGGCGGACGTTCGGTCGCGACGAGCCACGGCAGTGGTTCGGTCGGGAAGACTCGCGGCAGACATTCAGCCGGGACGAGCCGCGGAGCCGGGATGAGCCGCGCAGCCGGGACGAGCCACGGCAGTCGTACCGGCGGGATGAGCCGCGGCCGATATTCGGCGGCGATCAGGGATTTGGCCGCATCAGGATCTTTGATTCCGACGACTAGTTTCGCCGGGTTCCAATCCACGCCACCGGGCGCAGCGTGCGTTGCATGCTGCGCCGCGCATAATGAATCCTGTTGCGCGCAAAAAAATTTCGTACGTAAGATATCGCCGGGCAGGGGTCACTCGCGGGAGGGGCCAAACATGAATTCCGGCGGAGCGTACTTCTCACCCGAAATAATCCAGTTGATGCGGACCGTGCTGGAGGACGCCACGGCGTCGCTCCCGGAAGCCAAGCGGACGTCGGCGATCAAGGCCGAGATGGCGTGCTCCATCCTGTCGGCTGCCGGCAAGGGCGAGCGAAACCCGGAAGTGCTGCGGATGCTGGCGGTCGCCGGCCTCGTGGAGTGCTCGCACTATTCCCACGACATGTCGCCCGAGCGCCGGGTGATCTGAAAAATCAGTCCGTGTCCTTGCGCGTCAGCCCCGCCAGCAGGCGGTCGAACTCGGCGAGCGCCTCCTTCAGCACCTTCTTCGGCTGCGGCGCGCGTGCGATCGCCATGGCGGCTTCCGACAGCGCGCCCAGGATCATGTGCGCGAGCATCTCCGGCGGCCGCTCGACCATGACGCCTGACGCAATCGCATTCTTCAGGCCGTTGCGCAGCGCTGCCAGCGTATAGCGCGACTCGATCTCGCGCAGCTCGTCCAGCGAGAGCACCGCGCGGGCATCGCGCAGCACGATCCGCTGCACCACCGGATCGAGGCAGGCCTCCAGAAAGGCGCGGCAGCCGGCGTGCAGCCCGGACAGCGCGTCGCCTTGCGCCTGCGCCACCTTCATCAGCCGCGCCGTCAACGCGGCTTCCTCCTTCTCGAACACCGCTCGGAACAGGGCAGCTTTGCTGTCGAAGTGGTGATAGAGCGCGCCGCGGGTGACGCCGGCTGCGTTGAGGATGTCCTCGGTGGCGGTGTCGGCAAATCCTTTTTTGGAGAACAGCTCGCGCGCGGCCTCGAGCAGCAGCGCGGTGGTCGCGGCCGAGCGCTCGCCTTGGGTCTTACGGGCTTTGTTGCGGGCAGGGCCGTCAGGTCGGGTCATGGCGGTCCCAACATATAGCGGGCGCAAAAGATTCTTGACAGCCGCCGGGCCGATTGCATATTACATACAGATAGTTTGTATCTTTTATCCGGAGAGAGCCCTCATGACTGCCGAGGCCATCGCCACACATCTCTATCGCTCGCCGCTGCTCGGCACTGCGCGCATGCTGCCGGTGAGGGCGGGCCAGATCAGGGTGTTCGAGCGCGGGGCGGGGCCTGCGGTCGTGTTCGCCCATGGCTGGCTCGGCAATGCCAATCTCTGGCGCAAGGTGGTCGATCTGCTGGCCGGCCGCCACCGCTGCGTCGTGCTCGACCTGCCGCTCGGCGCGCATGGCACGCCGGTCGATCGCGACGCCGATCTGACCCCGCCCGGCGTCGGCGCCATCATCACCGCTGCGATCGAAGCGCTGGGCCTCGAGGCCGTCACGCTGGTCGGCAACGATTCCGGCGGCGCTTATTCGCAGATTGGCGTCGCTGCGTGCCCGGACCGCATCGCGCGCTTGGTGCTCGCCTCCTGCGAGACGCCGGACGACGAGTTTCCGCCGCCGCCCTTCACCGCTTTGCCGCAGGCGGCACAATCGGTGGAATTCCTCAAATCGGCGATGCAGGGCCTGCGCACGCACGAGGGGCGGACGCGCCCCGTGGCGTTCGGCAAGCTCGCAAAACATCCGATCGAGGAAAAAATCTTCGATGCCTATGCGCTGCCTGCGATCGAGGACGACCGCATCCTGCATGACATCGCCAAAGCGATGCGCTCGGCCTCGGCGACGCATGTCCAAAAGGCCGGCGATATCCTCGCTGCGCGCTTCACCAAGCCGGTGCTGTTCGCCTGGGCGGCGGAGGATCCGGTATTTCCGCTCGCGCATGCGCGCGCCTATGCGGCGAGATTCGCTGATGCGCGCGTGGAGCTGATCGAGGATGCCTTCAGCTTCACGGCGGAGGATCAGCCCGAGCGGCTGGCCCGGCTGATTGAGGACTTCATCGCGGCGACGCCGTCGTCATGAACGGTGCGCCGGCCGCGCGCGAAAAGCTCGGCGTCACCCCGCCCTGGGAGACCTGCGAGGTCGATGGCGTCACGATCGCCTTTGGGCAAGTGGGGCAGGGGCCCGATATCGTCTGCCTGCATGCCATCGGCCATGGCGGCAGCGACTTCGATGCCGTGGTGCCGGCGCTGTCGCGGCGCTTTCGCCTTACCATGCTGGACTGGCCGGGCCATGGCAGGTCCGGCGACGACACCGCGCCGCCGGGCGTGGTGCGCTACGGCGAGATCCTGGCCGGCGTCATCGGCAAGCTTAACCTCGCCAATGTCATCCTGATCGGCAATTCCGTCGGCGGGGGCGCTGCGATCTGCTATGCGCATCGCGCGCCGGACAATGTCGCAGCGCTGGTGCTCGCCAATCCGGCGGGGCTCATTGCCCAGACGGCGCGGACGCGACGTGCGCTAAAAATCATGGAAAAATTCTTCGCCACCGGCGTGGCGCGGCGCTGGTGGTTCACCCCGGCGTTCCACCTCTATTATCGCATGATGCTGCCGCGGCGGCCCGCCCGGGCCCGCCGCCGCGCCATCATCGCGGCGCGCTATGCGATCGCGCCGCAGCTCGCGCAAGCTTGGCGTAGCTTTGGCGAGCCTGCTTCCGACCTGCGCGGTGAGGCCGCATCGCTGAAGTGCCCGGTGTTGTTCACCTGGGCGATGCGCGACCGCTTCGTGCGCTACGATCTCTGCCGCGACGCCATCGCCGCGGTGCCGAAAGCCACGCTCGCGAAATTCGATGCCGGGCACACGCCGTTCCTGGAAACGCCGGATGAATTCGTCGCTGCGGTGGAGAGGTTTCTGGGCTGAACTCTATCAACGCGTCATTCCGGGATGCGCCGTAAGTCGCGAGCCCGGAATCCATACTCCCGATGGTGGTTATGGATTCCGGGTTCATCGCTTCGCGATGCCCCGGAATGACAGCAAGTGTGGTCCCGGTCCGACTAGCCGCCGTGCGCTTCCACCACCTTGCGGCAGGCTTCCGACAGTTTTGCCTTGTTCTCGCGCAGGCACGCATTCATCTGCGGCGGCTTGCCGACATGCTCGGCGCAGAATTTGCCGGCATCGGAACGGCAGGCCATCTGCTCCTGCGGGCTCGGGCCGGACTGTGCCGACGCCGGCAGGAAAGCGGTGGCGGCGAGGAAGACGAGCGACAGCGTCGCGGACGCAAGATGGGTCGGGATTTTCATGGGTATCGCCTCTGACGATGATTGGGTGTAGGGCTCGGAAGGAGCGGGCGGACCATCGTCGAAAGCAGCCTTGGCGGTCCATGCCATGTTCATGGCGTGGGATGCGGGCGTGAGCATGATCCGGAAAAGTGTGAAGCGGTTTTCCGAAAAGATCATGCTCGAACAAAAAGTTGGAGCTGGATGACGGTTCGAAGAAGCGTCATCTAGCTCCGCCGTACCCCCATCTTCATGGCATGTTTCGCCGCGCGTCCTTGCGGCATTTCACTCCCACGTCGGCTGCGGCGGCCGGGTCGGCCGCCCGCGAGATCGCGACGCACAACGGGAGAGATTGTTATGTCAGGAAAAGCAGGATGGCTGGTTGTCAGCGTGACGCTCGCGGCTGTGGCGACCGCGACGTCGCTGGGCGCGGGTTCGGCGCAGGCCGCCGTGGTCTATTGCAAGACGGTCGGCGTGCCCAAGGGCTGTGTGGTGCGGCCGACGCCGGCAGCGGTGGTGGTGGCGCCGGCGCCGGCCGCGGCCGCCGTGGTGGCGACGCCGGGCGTCGGCGCGCCGGGTGTTGGCGTTCGCGCCGGCACGCCGATGAATCGCGGCGGCCCGGTCAACCGCGTCGGCGTGCGCTGACACTATCCGCGAGTTCGAACACCTCTCCCCGACGGGGGAGAGGGTCGGAACGCATCGCCAGATGCGTTCCGGGTGAGGGCCTTTCCATCGAGAGACCGTAACCCCTCGCCCGATATTCTCGCTTCGCTCGAATATCGACCTCCCTTCGGGAGAGGTGTCAGGAAGTTGCGGTATCGCTGTCGGGAAAGCGGTGAGGCAACACCAGCTTCACTTGCGTCCCCGCAGCACCGGAGCTCAACCCCAGCTCCGCGCCGCAACGCGCGGCGCGGTTCTGCATATTGCGCAGGCCGCGCGCGGTCTTGCTGCCGGCGGTGCCCCCGCCGTCGGCGGCAAGCTCAAAACCCCTGCCGTCGTCCGCGACGGTGATGCAGCCGTGCGCAGGTCCCTCGGCGCCGGGGACGGTCTCGATCCGCACGGTGATGCGGGTTGCCTGCGCATGTTTCACCGCGTTGGTCAGCGCCTCGTCCAGGATGCGCACGATCTGGATCACATGCCACGGCCGCAATTCGGGATGCACCGGCAGTCCCTGGGTTGACGCAATCTGCCAGTCCAGCGCGATGCCATGCGGCCGCAGCTGCGCCGTCGCGCGCTCGCGCCAGGAGCCGAGCGCCAGCATCAGATCGCCGCCGATGTCGTCCATGGAATCGATGACGAGGCGCAGGTCCTTCAGCGCCGCACGCGCCGCTTCGCCGATGCCCGCAGCCGCATTGCCGCGCTCGCTCAGTGCCACGATGGACACGAGCTGTCCGCCGAGCCCGTCATGCAAATCGCGCATCAGCCGCGCGCGCTCGCGCGCCAGCGCCGCGGCCCGCGCGCGCTCCTCTTCGCGGGCAAAGCTCTCCTTCAGCTTCTCCTCGGCCTCGCGCACCTGCGCGACCAGCCTTCCCGCGAATCCGTCGACCTGGTTGAGCGCGCGGGCAAAGCGCCAGGTCAGGCCGGCGCCGATCGCCACCAGGATCGCCGAATAGGACAGCCGACCCGTGAAGATGCGGTTGTTGACGATCTGAAACACCGACAGCAGGTCGACGATCCAGCAGGTCAGCATGATCGTCACCGCGCAGCCGAGCAGGAAGCTTGCCACATTGTGCTCGCGCAGCGCCGATCGCCCCGAGACGAAGGCGACGATAAGGAGCGACAGCCCGACCATTGGTAGCCCAACGAACGGAAACAGCGCGCGGGCCGCCGGCTGACCGCCGATCAGCCCGCCCAGCGTCAGCAACAGGCTGGGCACGAACAACACCAGCCACCAGCGCTGCCACTTCCATCCCGCCAGCAGCAGCGTGAAGGTCAGGACCAGCGCACCCTCCAGCGGCGCGGAAGCGATCACGACGGCGCTAAGCCGGGAGAACGGCGTCTCGATCATCGGCGTTTGCAGCAGCGCCTGGAAGAACCCCGTCGCCATGGCCGCCGCCAGCACGCCATAGGCCGGCTCGTGCCGCCGCATCAGCCACATGATGCCGAGGATCACCGCAAGGATCGCCTGCCAGGCCGAGAACACCACCGGCAGCGTGACGAACAGCAGCGTCCGCCGATCGTAATAGGGACGCAGCACCTCGTCCGGGCCGACCCAGACGCGGTCGAGAAAACCCGGGATCGGCCCCCACACGAACAGGCGGATGGAAAGATCGTTGACGCCGTCGCGCAACAGCGGCGCCGGGATGTCGGCGATTTGCGGCGTGTTGCGGTCCGGCCGGTTGGCGGCCGGATCGCGCCTGGAATCATGGATCACGACGCCGTTGACCGAGACCTCGACGCCGTTGGTGAAGCGCGGCAGGAACACCGACCACAGGCGTCGCGCCTCGGCGGCGGGCCGGACGAATTGCGCCGCAAAGCGCGGCGACTCCTCGATCGCATAGCGCGGGGCGGTGAACTGCGGCAGCGTCACCGCGCGCTCGCTGCCGCCCTCGGTCAGCCGGAACGCGGTGAGGCGATATTCGGCCGGCGGCGCCGGCAGCGATTGCATCAAGCCGAGCACGCACAGCGCCGACAGCAGCGCCTGCAGCAGCACATACTGGATGATGCGCGACGCGCGCCATGGCCGCACGTCGCCCAGAGCCGAACTCGCAGGCGCCTCGCTCACAGCTTGATCAGGCCCTGCTGCACCGCCTCGAACACCGCTTCACCGCGGGTATGCACCTCGAGCTTGCGATAGATGCTCTTGATATGCCCTGGCACGGTCTGCCGCGACAGCCCGAGATGGCCCGCGATCTCGGCATAGGAAAATCCCTTGGCGATGCCCCAGAGGATGTCGATCTCGCGCGGCGTCAGTTTTGTGGTGTTGAGCGGCGGGCCGGGCGGCGGCTCGGCGGTACTCTGGGTCCGCCGCACGATGAAGCGCGCGATCGAGGCCGAGATCGGCGAGTGGCCGGCGACGAGGTCGCGCACGGTGGCAGCGATGTCGGTGGGGAAGGCGTCCTTCAGCAGGTAGCCGGTGGCGCCGACGGTGATGGCGCTTATCACGCTCTCCTCGTCGCCCAGGATCGAGATCACCATGATCTCGGTGTCGGGGAAGCGCGCGCGCGTCTCGCGGATCAGCTCGACGCCGTGCCCGTCGGGCAATTGCAGATCGGTCAGCAGCACTTTTGGCGCGCTCTCGGCGAGCGCCGCGCGCGCTTCGCCAAGCGTGCCCGCGGCCCGCACCTGGTATCCGGCGTTGCTCAGCGCATCCTGCAGCCGCCACGACGTCGGCGCATCGTCTTCGACCAAGAGGATGGTCGTTGCCTGGGCAGGCGTTTCGCTGGTTGACGCGTTCATAAGGAGGCCCCGGCCGCTCTATCCCCGCGGCCGGGGTGAGTTTAGCCGCGGGGGCGGAATTTGCGACACCCATGTTTATGGGGCCGGGATAAGGCGAGCGGCTGCGTGCGAGCTTGTGCCCGCTCTCTCCACCCGTCATTCCGGGCGCGCCACTTGGCGCGAGCCGCGTTCGCGGTGGCGACGAGTCTTTTTCTACATACTGATCACAGAAGCGCGACCGGCTCGCCATGCAAGATCAGAACACCGAAAAGTTGTGAGCGACTTCATATTCGCCTCTGAGAAGGCGGTCTAACGTCTCCATCACTGAGCCGTCGCGACAGATTTCCAGCGTTTCGGCGCCGATGGAGATAATCGCGCAAACCTATTTCATCGGCGCGAACAATTCAGGAGAACGAAGATGCCCGCACGCAACTTTGGAACTTCTGCCATGTTCGGTATCGCCTTGATGCTCGAAATTGCCGGCGCCGCACCCGGCCGGGCGGATTGCATTGTGGAAAATCTTGCAACACCGGCTCCGCAGGATCCGGTCGCACGCGTCTTGGCCGCACAAAGCAGGTGCCCGAAGAATGCCATCGAATTCGTCGCAGCGCTCGAGCAGCTGGGAGCGCGCATGGAGCCGACGGTGGTCAATTTCGTCGGCTTTCACAATCCCGATCCCGGAGCGTTCTTCATCTTCGAGATCGTTTCAAGCAAAGAGATCGAGCGCGGCGATCTGCTGTTCGGGCATTTCACGACAGCTACCAGCAGCGGGGAGCTTGTTTCCAACCAGGAAGACCTTACCATCGAGCTGATCGCCTGGGACGGGGACAAGCAGTTCTACAATTTTTATGAGCTGGTCGGCGGCAGCTGGTTCTATCGCGGCGACTCCAGGAATATTCTGGACGATGTGCAGTTGTTGCATCGCCAGCGCAGCGGGTCTGAAAGGCCGTTCGGCTCGGAACTCCGTTGCTCCGGCTGCCACATCAACGGCGGCCTTCTGCAAAAAGAACTGGCGCCTCCTCATAACGACTGGTTCCTGCAAAATCGCCCGCTTCCCCTGGGCGCGCTCAGGCCCGATGCGTTCGTGGCAGGCAGGCTCGTGAAGGCCGTGGATGCCGGCGAGCTTTCAAAACTTGTCACTGCAGGGGCGCAGCGGCTGGCTGCCAGTCCCGGTTATCGGAAAGTTCTGGCTGAGCGGAACATGCAGGTCGTGTTGCGCCCGCTGTTTTGCCCGATGGAAGTGAACATCGAATCCGACTCGGAGATTTTCGACGACCGCAAGCCGACGTTGCAGATACCGTCCGGTTTCTTTGTCGACCCGCGCCTTGCCGCAGCAACGATTTCCATCAAACGCGAGCACTATGATGCGGCACTTCAACGCGTGCGTTCGCGGTTGCCGGAAAACGGCCGGCGCACGGATGCCGACCATGCGTGGCTTACCCCCGTCAAGGCACAATCGGACATGGTGGCGGTCGACGCCCTGGTCGAACAGGGCGTCGTGGACAGCAAATTCGTCGCTGCCGTTCTGGCCGTTGATTTCACCAATCCGGTATTTTCCAAGCGGCGATGCGATCTTCTGAAACTTGTGCCGGAACAGCGCGGCCCGGACTTTGTCGGGCGCTTTCAGAGCGCCCTGCGCGGGGCAAGCGTGCCGGGTGCTGTGGAGCTGCTTGACAATCTGTCAGACCCGGCGCGCGACGTGGACTTTCACAAGAAGCAGGCGCTCGCATTTCTGGCAAGCTGTCAGCAAAGCTCCGCGGATGGGGACACGGTGCTCGGTTGGCTTCGCCTGCTGGCGCAACGGCGGGCCGAAGTCTCCACCTCCGAGATCTCCCGGAATCCGCTTGGCCGTATCCTGGAGAATCCGGGCCGGGTCGTCTTTCCCGTCACGCAGCCGCCTTCCGTCTCCGCTGCGCTGGCGTTGACCCCGGCATGTCAGGTTCGGTAGGGCATGACAGCCTCAGTTCTGGTTTCACGAATACGTGATTGGAAAATCGTAAGTTATCATTGACCCGTCGGGCAAATCAGTGGCATAAATCCGCCCAGCCCGCGCCACCATGGGGGACGTTTGCGCATTCGTCACGCAACGTGGTGCGGGTTGCGATGGGACGCAGCTAGCGTCGGTGCGGTGCAAACCGTGCAGACGAGACGCTCAGCCAGCGTCCGGCGAAGTCGTGTGGTCCTGGCGCCGCGACCCTGGCGTCTATCCCTCCGGCCCGTGCTGGAGAGGCAACGGTGACAAAAAAGGCCGCTCACCGGGGAGAGCACGAAGTAAGCCGCCCAACCATTGCGCGGGGAAGGCCGGGATGTCCTGGCCGTACCTGTCAAACCCGTGTGCGTTCTTTCTACCCATTGCACACGGTGCTTGCGGGTGCCGCCGGCGCCCGGCCTTCCCTGCGCCCTCTGTTGAAGAGGGAGCAACGATGATGCAGAACCCGGGCAGAATCGCGCCACGGGAATGAGAGCGCTTGTGCGCAACAAATTCACTGTCGTCCCGGGCGAGCGAGCGATCAGCGAGCGCGACCCGGGATCCATAACCACAGGACGTGGTTTTGCGAAGGCTGGAGCGCCAGCTCGTTCTAACAGCACCGCCCGATGGTTATGGGTCCCGGCGTTCGCCGGGACGACAGCGGAGGATAGCCGCAGCCGCACGCGTCAATATTGACGCTTTCTTAAACTCCCCGCGGCAATCCGTCCGGGCGATGTTGAACGGTTTTTGAAAGTCTTGCGGCAGGGTGTGCGCATGGAACAAGGAAATTCTCCCGTAGCCGCCTGGAGTCCCGAGCAAACCATCAACGGGTTGATGGACAGGTTTGCAAAGCCGTGCATCCGCCTGCACCGTCCTTTTCCGCCGCCGCGCGAGCGGCGCGGGCGCAGCAAGTTCGGCGGGCTGCCGAACCTGCCTGACGATGTCGAGTGGCCGTACGGCCATGAGCATTTCGGTTTCAAGCGCGGGCGCATCCCCCTGCACTTCATGGCCCAGATCGACTGCAGCGAGCTGCCGCGGATCGATCCGGCGCTGCCTTCGTCCGGCATGCTTTTCTTCTTTGCCAACGTCGATGACGCCGCCGACTGGATGGAGCATCCCGCCGATCACTATCGCCGGGTGATTTACGTTGCCGATGTGGCGGCCAGCCAGCCGCTGCGGCAACCGCCGGCAGAGCTTCCGCTGATCGGCACCGCATCGCTGGTGGACAAGGGCTATCTCGGCAGCCCGTATCCGCTCGGCTATCGCTTCGGCCACCGGCCTGACGATCCTCTGAGCGGACGTATCTATTTCGAGTGGCCCATCGAATTCGTGGTGACGGACAGCTATCCAAAGTTCGAGGAAGTCTTCGAAACGCACGCCTGGCGGGACCTCGTACAGCTCTGCAACGAGCATGCCGTGGAAGAGAAGGCGCGCGGCGGCAGTGACTGGTGGGACGAGGGAACGCTCGGCGACTACTATCAGGAGCACTGCGCCGGCAGGAATCAGCAAAGGCTCCACGACGCGCTCGGCCTGCCCAGGCCACCGGGCGAGCACCCCCAACGCGCGCCAAAAATCTGGCGGAACGTCGACAAGACGATGCAGGGTGCATTTCCTCCGACCGCAGCCTTCATCTCCGAAATCGCCACCGCGATCGACAACAAGCTGCGCGACACCATGCGCGAGCAGCAGGGCCGCAGTTACAACCCCATCCCCCCGAGGGCCGATGACGGCCGCATGTTCGACCAGCTTGCCGGCAAAGTTCGAGGCGTCTTCGGACTGCGGCAATCGCCGCCCTTGCAGCCGGCGCTGGCTCTGCCGGGGCCGAACTGGCTCGAGGATATCGAGCTCGTGCGGCAGGAAACGGCCGAGTGGCTGCAATTCTCGCGCGCGAAGCCTGCGGACGATCTGCTCGATTCCGAAACCCGCGCCCGCTTCCTTTGCTGGCTCGACGGCTTCGAGGACAATGGCTTTGCGCGGATCGCCGGACACAAGCCGCAGGTTGGCGACATCTACTACATCTTCAACGCAGCGATGTTCCAGCTCGCGCGTGTCGCGCCAGCGCAGCCGGCCGTTCACGCCCATTTCCCGGATGAGCTCTACGACATGTATTATTTCATGTCAGGCGGCGCGCATCATCAGATGCTCGGCCATTTCCCCTGTTCGCAGGAGCCGGTGCCGCGGGGCGCTCACATGGTCCCGTTGCTGCACCTGTCCTACGACACCGTGCCCGACTTCCGCATCTGCGACGTTGGCGAGCTGCAGTTCTTCATCGACGCGCGCGACCTCGCCAACCGCGATTTCCGCCGCGTCGAAACCCAGATGCAGGGCGGGTGAGACGCGGGATCGCGACCATTTGGCCGTGGGCTGTTTGACAATTGAATCGGAGTTCGCCGCGCCCGGCTTCGCCAAGCGGCTACGCCGGGCAGTCTTCGCCGCTGCGCAGGTGAGAGTTGGGTCTGGCCGCGCCAGGCGAAGCCGCAGCGGCGAAGACTGGTGCCCCTGGCCGGAATCGAACCAGCACTCCTTGCGGAACTCGATTTTGAGTCGAGCGCGTCTACCAGTTCCGCCACAGGGGCCTTCGGGCACGAGCCAAAGGACGAGCCTTGGGGCCGGTGGCGAAGCGGGCGGAATATAGCGGGAGACCCATTCCGGTCAACCCGCGCGGATGTGATTATGGCTTGCCTCGACAGCAAAAGCGGCGCGCGATACCGCTATGGCCTACAGGACCGAGGAGACCAATGTGACACTTGCCACGGCCCGTCCGTCACATCAGGGCATCGCCTCCAATGCCGCGTGCCTCGCGGCGCTGGCGATCGCAGTGATCGCGGCGGCGACGCTGGCGGGCGCCTGGTTTTTCCAGCTCGTGCTCGACATCAGGCCATGCCCGCTCTGCCTGGAGCAGCGCTACGCCTATTACCTCGCATTGCCGCTGGCGGCCTTCGTCGCGTTCTTTGCCGCGCGCGGCGCGCCGCGGCAGCTGCTGATGGCGGGCTTCGTGATTCTTCTCGTCGCCGCGCTCGCCAATGCCTGGCTCGGCGGCTATCACGCCGGCGTGGAATGGAAGTTTTGGCCCGGTCCGACCGATTGCAGCGGCCCGCTGGTCGATTTCAGCAAGGCCGGCAATCTCTTGGAGCAGCTCGACAAGGTCAAGGTGATCCGCTGCGACGAGGTGCAGTGGCGCTTCCTTGGCCTGTCGCTCGCCGGCTACAACGTGCTGATCTCGCTGGCGATGGCCGCCGTCGCGCTGCTCGGCTTCGTGCGCTCGGCGAAGCGGGCCTAATCGTCCACGTCGTCCTGCGGCTGTCCGAACAGGTGCACGATGCCGGGCGTCGTGATGCTGACGAAAACAAAGCGCGACAGATGGTGCGCGCCGACGAAGATCGGGTCGATGTGCAACGTCAGCGCCAGCGCCAGCATGGCGTCCATCGCGCCGGGCGCAAACGCAACGACGATGTCGGCGAAATGAACGTTCGTTGTCTGAACGATGATCGCGACGAAGATCGCCGAAATCATGATTGCGATCGCAAACGAGCCGAGCCCGGCCACGACATGGCTGCGCAGCGTCGACAGCCGGATGCGCGCAAAGCGGCTGCCGATCAGCGCGCCGATGCCGACCAGCGCAATGTTGCGGATCCACGGCGGCAGGCCGCCGTCGACGAGGCCAGTGCCGTGGAGCACAGAGGAGGCGAGCATCGCGCCGAACATCCAGCTCGCCGGAAATCTGATCAGCCGCAGCAGCAGCGCCACCGCAAGCGACGCTCCGATCAGCGCGGCAAGCCCGATGGAGGAAGCGACGTCGGTGGGCAATCCCGGCGCCGCGGACGACGCGATGCCGGTTGCCGCCACCACCAGCGGCAGCGCCGCGGTCAGGATGATCACGCGGATGGTCTGCACGACAGCGATTCCCGCGACGTCGGCGCCGCGCTCCGCCGCGAGCAGCGTGATCTGCGACAGCGCGCCCGGGCTTCCGGCCAGCAGCGCCGAGGTCGGATCCCAGCCGTGCATGCGCTGCAGGTAGAAACTGCTGCCGAAAGTCGAAAGGAACGTCGCCAGCGCCAGCAGGCCGATGGTGAGCGGATAGGCGCTCATATGCTGGATCAGCTGCCGCGACACCAGCGCGCCCAAGGAGATGCCGAGCAGCACCAGCACGGTCTGGGTGATCACGGGCGGCAGCGCGAGCTGCCGGCCTGCGATCGCGGCGATGCCGACCGCGATCATCGCGCCGGAAATCAGGCCGCCCGGCAGATGGGCGAACAGGAACAGCATCCCGCCGGCGGTGCCGATGACGAGCGTCTCGAGCACGCGAAAAAATTCGGCGCGCGTGGGCAGGGCGGGAATCATCGAAGCGGGCATCAGGGACACGCCGCCTTATGGCAAATCCCTCCGCCCGCCACAATTGCGCGAATGCGGCGCAGCAATGCGCTGCGCCCTCGCGCCGCGAGGAACGAGGGTGCGAGCCAAAACGGCATCATGTGCCGCGATCAGCAGTTGCCGCCCGACAAGTGCGTTGGGCGCGGCGATGCCGCAGCGCGGCTTGCGAAAGATTTTGGTATGGCAAGCTACGAAATTTGGTTCATATGATATTCTATGAAAATCGAATGAAAGACGGTTAAATGGTATAAGTACCGATAATTTTACGACGCGTTCTGAAAGTGTTCTGCAATTATTGCCAGTTTCACCGGTAATATGAACATTGAATGAACAAGCGCACCTCAGTTGCGGATTATATTTTGGCGGCGGGGAAGCGCTGCGCGTTGCCGCACCTTTCGGTTGCGTTACCATGCCGCCGTTCAGCAATGCCCACGGAGACCAAGAATGAACATTCCCACCAAACTGTTTTATGTCGCCGCCCTTTCCGGCTTCGCCTTTGCCGCCGCCTCGCCGGCGCAGGCCCTGACCGCGCAGGAATGCAGCGCGAAGTACCAGGCCGCCAAGAAGGACGGCACGCTCGGCGGCCAGAAGTGGAACGACTTCCGCAAGGCGCAATGCGGCGCCGATGCCACGCCGGCTCCGGCGGCGGCAGCGCCGGCTCCAGCCGCGCCCGCCGCCCCGGCCGCGCCGAAGGAGGCCAAGAAGGAAGCAGCACCCGCGGCTGCACCAGCCGCGCCCGCCGGCCCGGCGGTGTACCCGACCGCGATCAATCCGAAATACGCCAAGGAGACCGCGGCCAAGCAGCGCTTCAACACCTGCGTCGACCAGTACAATGCCAACAAGGCCAGCAATGCCAATGGCGGCATGAAGTGGATTCAGAAGGGCGGCGGCTATTACAGCGAATGCAACAAGCGCCTGAAGGGTCCGGCGTAAGCATTCACGTCATGCGCACGCGGCCGGCGTCCCGGCCGGCCGCGGTTTCATTTTTCGTCTTCCACGAGCTTTCCGGCCGACTTCGCCACCAGCTGCGCCCGCCGGCGCTGGCCCCGTTCGAGAAACAGCAGGCTCTGGCCGAAGATGAAGCTGTAGAACAGGAACGCCTGCGCGTCGGCTTCCTCCGCGCCAAGGCCTGCCGCGCGATAGAGCAGGCCGACATTCTTCAACCGCGCCGCATCGACGCTCGCCACCGCATTCGCGGCCTTGTCGTCGGTGCGCGCCCATTGCCGGATTGCGAGCTCAATCGCCATCGCATCGGTGTTCATGCGCTCGGAATAGAGTTTGATGATCGCCCGCAGCCGCTCCCGCGCGGTGATGCCGTCGAGGCTGGTCTGCGCCGCGATCGAGGCGATGCGTCCGGCGCTCCAGCTGGCGAGCATCGCCTCCAGCAGCGCCGCGCGATCGCGAAAGCGGCGATAGAAGCCGCCCTTGGTGACGCCGAGCTGCTTCGCCAGCACCTCGACCCGCACGCCCTCGACGCCGGAATGGGCGAGCTCGGCGAATCCCGCCTCGATCCAGACTTCGGCGCGCGCGTCGTTTGGGGTGGCGATGGTCAAGCAGCTATTCTCCCGATCGTGATACGGTACCGTATTGCTAACCCGGCATCTCCCTGATACGCTACCGTATCAACAATTGAAGAGCAGGATAATTTCGATGGAGGAGGCGACCTATCGCGGCACCGTCTATCCGTGGCAGTGCGACCATGTCGGGCACATGAACATCATGTGGTATGTCGGCAAGTTCGACGAAGCCAACTGGAACATGTTCGCAAGGCTCGGGCTGACGCCGAGCTATCTGCGGCAATCCGGCCGCGGCATGGCCGGCGTGCAGCAGAATATCAGCTACAAGCGCGAGCTGTTCGCCGGCGACATCGTCGAGGTCACGAGCAGGCTGCTCGAGTTGCGCGAAAAATCCGTCCGCTTCCTGCATGAAATGCGCAATGCCGAGACCGGCGAGATCGTTGCGACCTGTGAGCTGACCGCCGTACATCTCGACCGCCAGGCGCACAAATCGATGCCGTTCGAGGATGCGGTCCGCGCCATTGCGGCAAAACATCTGGCGCACGCGCCGGCGGTGGTCTGAGAAGGCAATGCCGCGCATCAAGAGCGGGGGAGTTCGATCTCGCCATACCTTTGCAGCCGGCCTGGTAGGCAGCGAGACGTCGATGCGCCGATCCTTGCTGCGGTGCAGCCTTGTGCCGCCGCCATGGCGGCATCGGTAAAATTCTTCTAGGGTCGGCGCGTGCAAACGAGTCTCCCATCTTGATCTTCTCGGTAACGCAGGGCGCGCTCGGCCTCGCCTCCGGCGCGCTGGTCGGCTTTTCGCTGGGCCTGATCGGCGGCGGCGGCTCGATCCTGGCCGTGCCGCTGATGGTCTATGTGGTCGGCGTGCCGGAGCCGCATGTTGCGATCGGCACCAGCGCGATTGCGGTCGCGGCCAACGCGGCGGTCAATCTCTCCAACCACGCGCGCGGCGGCACGGTGATCTGGTCCTGCGCGCTGCCTTTCGCGGTCGCCGGCATCGTCGGCGCCTTTTTCGGCTCCCTGCTCGGCAAGATGATCGACGGCCATCAGCTGCTGGCGCTGTTTGCGCTGGTGATGCTTGTGATCGCCGGGTTGATGCTGAAGAACCGCGCGCGCGTCGGCGTGCCTGACGTGAAGATGAACTGGTCCAATCTGCCCGCCATCATCGGCCTCGGGCTTGCCACCGGCACGGTGTCCGGCTTCTTCGGCATCGGCGGCGGATTTTTGATCGTGCCGGCGTTGATGCTGGCGACGGGTATGCCGATCATGAACGCGGTCTCTTCCTCGCTGGTGGCGGTGACCGCCTTCGGCATGACCACGGCGGCGAGCTACGCCTGGTCGGGCCTGGTCGCCTGGGGCCTGGCGGCGCTGTTCGTGGCGGGCGGTATTTTGGGCGGGCTGATCGGGACGCGCTCGGCCAAATCGCTGTCGGAACGGCGCGGCGCGCTCAACATTGTGTTTGCGGTCGTCATTATTGCGGTGGCGATCTATATGCTGGTGCGTAACTTGTCCCTGTCCTGGGCGTAGAACAACTCGGGGTGACCGCGAGGCCGGATATGACCGATTTGAACGACAAGGCCGGGGGCAACCCGGCACCAACCCGCCGGCAGGCGCTGGGCCTTCTGGGGGCTGGCGCAGCGCTTGGCCTGGCGACGCGCCCGGCGCTCGCCCTTGACGACGACAAGGTGTTGACCGAAGCGCTGGTGCTGCGCGACCCAGACGTGCCCGTGATCGGCAACCCCAACGGCGACATCAGCATCGTCGAATGGTTCGACTACAATTGTCCCTACTGCCGCAAGGTCGCACCGGAGCTGCGCCAGGTGGTGGAGGACGACGGCAAGGTTCGGCTGGTGCTGAAGGACTGGCCGATCCTCGGCGAGGTTTCCAAACTTTCGGCGCGGCTGGTGCTGGCAGCCAAATACCAGGACAAATTCCTGCCCGCGCATGAGGCGTTGATCGGCGTCAGCTCGCGGCTGACCGAGTTACGCGTGCGCGAGCTGCTCGCCGGGGCCGGCGTCGACATGGACCGCCTCAACAAGGAACTCGATGCAAACGGCAAGACGATCGATGCGACCCTGGCGCGCAACAATGACCAGGCGCTTGCGTTCGAATTCCGCGGCACACCATCCTTCATCGTCGGCAAGTATCGCGTGCCGGGCGTGCTGAGCATGAACCAGTTCGAGCAGGTCATCTCGGACGCGCGCAAGGCGAAGATGGGCCGCTAGATTCCCGCCCACGATAAAGGCGCCCCCGCAGAGGCGAGGGCGCCTTGATCCCGTCTATCGCTTGCGCAGTTACTTCGACGCGAGCCTCGACCACTCCTCGTTGGCGCGTGTCTTCAAGTTATGGGCGCCCGTCTTCAGGGCCTGCCAGTCCGCAGCTGCCACATCCCAGTTGACGAGCGTGCGGTTGGCCGTGGCCGTCTGGCCGCTGGCGACACTCGATGTCTGTGCGGAATCGTAGATGTAGACGCCAAGAATCAGCAGCAGCGCGCCAAGGATCATTCCGAAAAAGGTCTGCATGACACTCCTCCTGTCGCCGACACAACGCCTTGCCAAGAGAATCGTTCCGCAGCGTTGAAATCACGTGGATGAACCGCCATTCATCCAACCCAGCAAAACCATATTCATTTCGCGCGGATAGGTGTGGCTGAGGTCGTCGAGCTCGCGATAGGTCACGTTGGCGCCGGCGGCTGACAGCGCCTGCTGGGTCTGGCGGGCGACCTGCACCGGAAACATCCAGTCGAGCTTGCCGTGCACGATGTGGATCGGCAGCCCCTGCAGGCGCTGCGCATCCGCCATCTCCGCCATCAGCGGATGGAAGGTGGCGGAGACCGGCGCCAGATGCGAGAAGGGCGAGGCGGCGTCAAGCCCGCTGACATAGCAGAAGGTGCCGCCGTCGCTCATCCCGGTCATCAGCATCCGCGCCGGATCGACATTCCAGCGTGTGCGCACGTCTTCGAGGATGCGAAAAAGATTCGGCGAGTCGGTGTCATCGCCCATCAAGGCCCAGGTACTTTTCTCAGGCGTCGGGCCGGTCGCGGTCGGTGCGATCAGGATGGCGCCATGACTGCGCGCCTCGCGCAGCCAGCTCCAGAGAAAGCCGCGGCCGTTGCCGCTGCCGCCATGCAGCGCCATCACCAGCGGCCAGCGGCGATCCGGCGTGTAGTACTCCGGCACATACATCGAATAGCCGCCGCGGCTGCCGGGCTCGTTGTTGACGTGGATGATGCCGGTATTGGCGTTCGCCGGCTGCGCCAGCTTCGCCGCAAGATCAGCGTCTTCGCGCAGCGACGGCTCGGTGAAGAACTGGCTGACCGGCGGCAGCTTTGCCGTCAGCGGATAGAGCGCCTCCTGCGCCCGCGGCGAATAGCGCAGCGCGCGGAACACGGAGACGAGGTCACCATGGCCGTTCTGCACCGCGCGCAAGCCCTCGAAGGCGGCGAGCGCCGCATCGCTCGCGGCCTCCAACGGCGCTCGAATATTGGAAAACTCTTCCGGCCACCGCGTCATCTGCGCCCGCACCGCCCGCAGCGCCTGGTCCGGCTCGCCTGCGGCCTGCATCACGCGACCGAACTCCGGCGGGTGGAGGTGACGGCCGATGAAGCCCAGCGCCTCCAGCGACTGCAACAGCGGCGGCAGCACGGCCACGATGTCGTCCACCACGGCCTCGCTCATCGCAGGTTTCCAATCCCGGTTAGTGCAGCCGCGGCGCCTTCAACAGCTTGGCGCGATCGGTCGAGCTCAATGTCACGTCGAACGTGACGCCCTCGTGATGCACCGTCAGCGGCACGTCGACGCCGGCAGCTCCAAGCGACCACAGCTTTCGGTAAAACTCATTCTGGCTGTTGATCTTGTCGCCGTCGACGCCGAGGATGACGTCGCCGGCCTTGAGCTCCGCGCGCGCCGCGGGCCCGCGGCTTGACACGCCGACAATCATCACGCGGTTGTCGATCTCGGTGGTGTACATGCCGAGCCAGGGACGCGGCGGCTTGTTGACCCGGCCGAACTTGCGCAAGTCGTCGATGATCGGCTTCAACAGATCGATCGGCACGATCATGTTGACACGCTCGGCCTTGCCGTCGCGCACGCGCTCCATCTGCAGCGAGCCGATGCCGATCAACTCGCCCTTGGTCGAGATCATCCCGGTGCCGCCCCAGTTCGGATGCGCGGGATAGGTGAAGATCGCTTCATCCAGCAGATATTCCCAATAGCCGGCGAATTCCTGTTTCGCCACGATGTGGCTCGCAACCGAGCGGGTGCGTCCGCCGGCGCCGCCGATCACCACGCGGTCGCCGATCTTTGCCGCCGCCGAGGAGCCGAGCGGCAGCGGCGCGAGGCCGGGGCGGCCGAGCGCCTGCACCAGACCAAAACCGGTTTCCGAATCGAAGCCGAGTGCATGGCCTTCCACTACGCGGCCATCGCCGAGATGCAGCCAGACAGCTTCCGCCTCGGTGATGAGATAACCGATGGTCAGTACCAGCCCGTCCTCGATCAAGACGCCATTGCCGGCGCGCTCGGTGCCGAGCGTCTCCGCGCTAAAAGCATCGGGCGGCACGATCGAATGCAGCCCGACGACCGATGACAATGCGCGGTCGAGGTCAAACCCGTAATCGCCGGCGTGAGGCTGGAATGCCGGCGGCACCTTCCATTCGCTCATCGAGGGCATGCTGGCACTCCCTTGGTCTCGCACTCCTGACACCCGCGAATAGAATGCCGCAGGCGGACTTCGCCAACAATATAGCAACGAAACCGGTCCTGAGCGAGGTCACCGAAAGTTCAGCGCTGCTTCCTGCGGTAACGCTGCCATTCCCTGAAATCGCGCTCGGTTTTTGCAGCCGCGATCCTCGCGGCGCGATTGAGCCAACCTTGCGGCCGGCGGTCGAGGTCGCGCTGGATTCCCTGCGCGTTGCCCGACGCGGCATGGACCGATGCGAGGTCAAATCCCATCGCTTCCAGCAGCCTGAGGTACAGCTCGGCGCCCGCATCCTCTCCCAGTTCGATCTTTTTGGAATCCGCGCCAAGGCGCCGGATCACGAACTTGTCCCGCAGTTCGAGGAAAGGATCGGGAGCCCGGTACTTGCCGTTCGACAAGGTGAGGAATTCGGATTTCGTCGACGTGCTGCCTTTCGCCCACAGCCAGGCTGAGGGAACCAGTGCCTTGGCCTCGCGCAGGATCTGGCCGCCGCGCCAGTAGGCAATCGCAACGTAGCGCGGCCGGCCGAGGCTGCCGGTACCCGCGACGCGCGTGCGGATCTTGATGTCCTTGTCGACATCCTCTGGCAGGCTTTGGATCAGCGCCTCGGCAATTTCGCGCGGTGGTTTGGCCTTCTTCTGCTTCTTGTATTTCTCGACTTCCTTCCAGAATTTTTCCGGCTTGCCCTTTGCCGGCTCGGCGTAGCTCCTGAGCCAGGTCTCGCCTTCGAACAGCAACGCCGCTTGCGGATTCTTCAGGCCGTGCCGGTAACCGCGCAGCACGGCGCTGGCCGCCGTCTTGTCGCTGATGGCGCGCCGGCGCTCGGACGCTAGCCGGATGCTGGTCATGAGCCGGACCAGGTCGAGCACATAGGGCATGCTGGCGGCCTCGTCGAAATCGTTGACGCCCCAGACCAGCCGGCCGTCGGCATCGCGCCAGGTGCCGAAATTTTCGAGATGCAGATCGCCGACCGCGAGCACGTGCGGCGCATCCATCAATTCCGGGCACCAGTCTCCGATTTTTCTGGCCCAGCGGAAATAGGTTGCGCGCAAAAACACGAAGGCGCTCGTTTCCATCTGCTCGTGCTTGTAGTCGATATCCTCGCGCACCAGGTCGCAATGCTCGGCAAGCCAGCTTTCGAACGCCTTGTTGTCCTCGACAAACGACATCTGCTGTCCCCGCCGCCGGTGAAATCGGCTGGCATCCTACCCCAGGATGTCCAAGGAAGAAATCTCAACCCGCTTTGGCCTGCGGACGCGACGGCATGACGCGGAAGGCGCGGCCTTCCCGGAGCCAGCCGGCGCGCTCGTCGCGCAGCAAGGTGCGGCGGACCTTTCCGGAATCGTCGCGTGGGCTTGCGGCGACGGCTTCAAAGCTTTCGGGGTGCTTGTAGCGGCTGAGCCGCTGGCTGAGGAACGAACCCATGCCGTCGGCGACCGCTTGCAGCTCGGCTCCGCTGTCGAGCTCGAGGATGGCGTGCACGCGCTGGCCGAATTCCGGATCGGGCAGGCCGACGACGACGGCCGAGCGCACGTCGGGATGCTCGCTTAACGCCGCCTCGATCTCCGCCGGATAGATGTTGGCGCCGCCGCGCAGGATCATGTCGGCGAGGCGGTCGCCAAGATAGAGATAGCCGTCCGCATCGAGCCTGCCGATATCGCCGAGCGATTCCCAGCCGTCCGGCCGCCGCTTCGGCTCGGCGCCGAGATAGTGATAGGTGGTGCCGACGCCGTCATTGGGCAGGAAATAGATCTCGCCGGTCTCGCCCGGCGCGACATCATTGCCGTCCTCGCCGATGATGCGCAGCCGCGCGGTCTCGCCGATCTTGCCGACCGAACCCCTGTGCGCCAACCATTCCACGCCGTTGATGACGCAGAAGCCTTGCCGCTCGGTGCCGCCATAGAGCTCCCAGATGCGCTCGGGGCCTAGCCACTCGATCCATTTCTCCTTCAGCCAGGCCGGCATCGGAGCCGCCATGTGGAAGACGGTTTTCAGGCTGGAGAGATCGTAGCGGTTGCGCACGTCTTCCGGCAGCGCCCAGATGCGGTGCATCATGGTCGGCACGAAGTTGACCCACTGCACGCGATTCTTCTCGATCAGCCGCAGCGCCTCTTCGGCGTCGAACTTGACCATGCCGGTGACGCGCCCGCCGGCGAACAGGCCCGCATGTGACAGGATGAACGGGGCATTGTGGTAGAGCGGGCCGGGATTGAGCAGTGATACGCCTGGCGTGATGCTGAGCAGCTGCTCGGCCGCGGTTTCGGTGACGGCGGGACCGTGATCGAGGATCACCTTCGGCCGGCCGGTCGAGCCGCCGCTTGTCATCGCCTTCCAGTACCGCGCCACCGGACCCGCGACCGGCGCATCGGAAAAGCCCTGCGGCGAAAAACCCGCCGGCAATCGATTGGGCGCATTCCAGTCGGCCTCGCCGCCGACCACCAGTGCCGGCTTCAGGATTTCCAGCACCGCGGCAGCCTCGCCGCGCGGCAATCGCCACGACAGCGACGTCGGCGTCGCGCCGCATTTCCACACCGCGAACGTCGTCTCATAGAACGCATTGCTGTTGGGCAACCCGATGGCGACGAAGTCGCCGGGCTTGACGCCGCGCTCGGCGAATGCCCGCGCGCGGCGGTTGGCGTTGCGTTCGAGCTGATCCCAGGTGATGGCGTCGTCGCCATGGCTGACGGCGATGGTGCCTTCGGGCTTGCGCTCGGCATACCAGCGCGGCACGTCGGCGAGGGGAATGAGCATGGGCGTTTCCAGGGCGTCTTTGATGACGCGCTTTTGATTTCGATGCGGCGGCAGATGCCAGCCGCAGCCACTTCACCAACGAGTGATGTCCGGGTCAAGGCTATCGGCGCCACCTGCCGTGGTATGCAAGAGCGGTGGCAGCGATCCAGGAAGAACCATGTGGAAGCAGCTTTGGCGGAAATGGACCATCGATAAGCCCGCGGCGTTCGCCGACTTGCTATGGGAAGTCCTTGTCGTGCAATTCGCTGCCTGGCTGAACCGTCTGGACCGGCTGACGATCCGACACGTCATCACGGTGGCGCTGGCCCTGATCCTGTTGCTGGCGTACCTCAACCGCATTCCGATCCATCCCGGCGTGATGCTGCTCGGCGATATGCTGGCCTATATCGACATCTTCTCGATGCTGTTCCTGCTCGGCATCCTGAGCCGCACCACGACCATTCTTTTCATCATGAAGCAGGCAGCAGCGGGCGCGCTTCGACTGGCGCGCAACGTGCTCACGCTTGTGCAGCGGATCGATATCCGCCATCGCCGCGAAAACAGCACGACGGCGCGCAGAACGCCAAAGGGTAGAGCGAGGGACGAAGACGGCGAAGGCGCGATCGTTTATGGCCTTGCCTGGGCGTGACGAAGACCCGCGCGACAGCGCAACCGGACTTACGGATCGAGCTCCGTATCCCAGTACAAATAGTCGAGCCAGCTGTCGTGCAGATAGTTCGGCGGGAACAGCCGGCCGTTGCGATGCAGCTGGTGCACGGTGGGCGCGTAGGGCGCTTGCCGCGGGAACATCCGCGCCTGCTGCGGGGTCAAATTGCCCTTGCGCAGGTTACAGGGCGAGCAGGCCGCGACGACGTTTTCCCAGGTGGTCTGGCCGCCTTTGCTTCGGGGGATGATGTGATCGAAGGTGAGGTCTTCCGGCGAAGTGCAATATTGGCAAATGAAGCGATCGCGGAGGAAGACGTTGAAGCGGGTGAAGGCGGGGTGGGTGGTCGGCTTGACGAAGGATTTTAGTGAAACGACGCTGGGCAATCTGATCTCGAAGGTCGGACTTCGTACCGCCCTGTCGTAGTGCTCGACGATGTTGACGCGGTCGAGGAACACCGCCTTGATCGCGTCCTGCCAGGACCAGAGCGACAGCGGGTAGTAACTCAGCGGCCGGAAGTCCGCATTCAGCACCAGTACCGGCCAACCGCCTTGCGAGACATGTGCGTTCAAGTAACGCTCCCGGCCTCCATATTCGCTGCGAAGCAGCATGCGTTGACATACTACATGCAGCGTGACGGGATTGTGAAGAGCGTAGAGGGGCTTATCTGGCAGGACTTTACTGGTGCGAGGGGGCCTTGCCGGGCGCGTTCCATGCGTTTGATTGCGGCGGAAAAGTGATTCGGGGGTAAGCATGCACAGGTGGTTAATCGCCTTCGCCGCGGTCCTGATGGTTCTCGCGCGAATCAGCGCCGCGGATGCGCAGAGCTGGCCGTCGCGCCCGATCAACCTGATCGTGCCGTTCCCGGCCGGCGGGGCCACCGACACGCTGGCCCGCTTCCTCGCCGAGCAGATGCGCCCGGTTCTCGGCCAGCCCATCGTGATCGAGAATGTCGCGGGTGCGGCGGGCACGATCGGCGTCGGCCGCGCGGTGCGCTCGGCGGCGGACGGCTATGCGCTCTCCATCGGCACCTCCACCACGCATATGCTGACCGGCGGGCTCTACAACCTGCAGTTCGATCTGTTCTCCGATCTCGAGCCGGTGATCCTGATCGGCGCCGAGCCGCTATTGATCATCGGCCGCAAGAATTTCCCTGCCGCCGATCTCAAGAGCCTGATCGCGTATCTGAAGGCCAATCCGGACGGCGCCTCGGTCGGCATTGCCGGCGTCGGCGCCACCGGCCACCTCACCGGCATCTCGTTCCAGAAAGAGACCGGCACGAAATTCACCTTCGTGCCCTATCGCGGCAACGGGCCGGCGATGCAGGACCTGCTGTCAGGCCAGATCGATTTCATGATCGAGCCGGCATCGAATTTCCGCTCCATGCTCGCCGCCGGCAGCGCCAGGCCGTTCGCGATCACGGGCAGGGTCCGGCTGAAATCCTCGCCCGACATTCCGACCGCCGATGAGGCCGGCGTGCCCGGCTTCGTCGCCTCGCTGTGGTACGGGCTGTGGGTGCCGAAGAACACACCGAAGGAGATCGTCGCGAAACTGAACGCGACGATGGTGCAGGTCTTGGCCTCGCCGCCGGTGAAGCAGCGGTTTGAGGAACTCGGCATCGAGATTTCGGCACTCGCGCAACAATCGCCGGAGGCGCTGCGGGCGTTCCAGAAGACGGAGGCCGACCGCTGGTGGCCGATCATCAAGGCGTCGGGCATCAAGGTGGAGTGAGACGGGGCTCTCTCAACCGTCATTGCGAGGAGCGAAGCGACGAAGCAATCCACACTTCCTTTGGCGCGAAATGGATTGCTTCGCTTCGCTCGTAATGACGGCCCTGGGGCTACACCTTCTCCAGCTTCTGCAAGCACCGCTTCACCCGCACCTGCGCGGGCATGTCGGTATCCGGAAAGCTGGTCTTCCAGTCGGTGACGCCGACTTCGCCGACATAGATGTCGCCCTTCGAATCCATCGCGATGCCGTGCGGCGCGAGGAACTTGCCGGCCTCCAGCCCCGGGCCCTGTTCGCCGCCGAGCCGTGCGATGCGTTTTCCATTTGCGTCGACGATCGACAGGCGCGGGCCGAGATTGGGCACCTTGCGGTTGACCGCCATGCCCGGGCCGAGCTCGCCGATGATGAAGTTCGGTTGCTTGCCGCCGCAGCAGCACAGTGCGCACGGGCGGTGCAGATTGTTCCACTGCGTCTCGTATTTGCCGTTGCCGTCGAACACCTGCACGCGGTGGTTCTCGCGGTCGGCGACATAGACCCAGCCGTCACTGTCGGTGACGATGTTGTGCACGATGTTGAACTGGCCGGGATCGGTGCCGGGCTCGCCCCAGGTTTTCAAGAGCTTGCCGTCAGGCGAGAACTTGTGGACGCATGCATTGCCGTAACCGTCGGAGACGTAGATCTCGCCCTTCGGCGACAGCGCCGTGTGGGTGCAGCGATGGAACGGCTCGCCACTCATGAATGGCGTGGGTTTGTTAGGGATGCCGATGGTGAGCAGCACTTTGCCGCTGGTATCGCATTTGCGCACGGTGTGGTCGCCGTCATCGGTGCAATAGAGATTGTCGTCGGCGTCGATGTGCAGCCCGTGCGCGCGGGCGAACAAGCCTTCACCCCAGGAGGTGATGAAATTGCCCTCGCGGTCGAGCACCACCATCGGATGCTCACCGCGATTGAAGACGTAGATGCGATCCTTGCTGTCGACGGCAACGGAAGCGACATCGGTGAGCTGCCAGCCATCCGGCAGCTTGCCCCAATTCTCCACCACGCGGTAGCGATGCTCGCCCGCGCCCAGGATCGTTTTCATGTGCATCCCCTCTGGCGTCATTCCGGGGCGATGCGAAGCATCGAACTCGGAATCTCGAGGTTCCGGGTTCACGCTTCGCGTGCCCCGGAACGACGTGTTTTTGTCTACGCGACCGCCGCTTCAAAACACCGGCGCATGAAGCCGCGGGATCAGGCCCTCCTCGATCGCCTTGATCTGGAGCGCGAGCTGCTTTGAGCCGATCCGGCATTGCGCGAGGCCGCCGGCGATGAACCAGAGGCCCGGCTGGCCGGTGCGCACATACATGTTGCGCAGCTCGTCGTTTTCGCCAAAGCCCCAGATCCTGCCGACGCGTTTGGTGATGGCCTCGCCGAACAGCTTTTGCACCAGCTCTTCCTGCGGCCGGTAGCCGGTGGCGAGCACGATCAGGTCGGCGGGGATGATTTCTCCGCTCTTCATCCTGGCGCCTTCGGCGGTGAACGTCTCGATATCGGCGAATTGTTTTAGCGCGATCTCGCGCTTGATCAGGAGATCGGAGCAGCCGACGTTGAAATAATAGCCGCCGCCGCGGGTGAGGTATTTGAACTGCCAGCCAGTATTGTCCTCGCCGAAGTCGAGCTTGAACCCGATCGAGCGCAACCCGTCGAGCAGATCCTTGTCGAGATCAGCGGACTTTTGGCAGGTCAGCGCGTGGCTCCTGCGCGCCAGCTTCAATGGAAACGACACCGCGATCAGGTCGTTATCCTCAAGCGTGCCCTCGTTGTAGGGTGAGTAGACCAGTTGCGCCGAGGGCTCGATGCTGACGATCAGCGTCGAGGAGCGCTGCACCAGCGTCACCGCAGCGCCACTGGAATAGAGATCCTGCGCGATGTCATGGCCGGAATTGCCGGTACCGATGACGAGCGCACGCTTGCCCTTCCAGTTCTCGCCGTCGTCATAACCGCTCGAATGCACGACCTTGCCGGCAAAATTCTTCAGCCCCGGAATGTCCGGAATGTTCGGGATGCCGCTCACGCCGGTCGCGAGCACCACATGGCGCGGATGCATGACGCGCTTCTCGCCTTGGCGGCGGAGCGTCACGGTCCAGCGGCCTTCCTTCTCGTCGTAGCTGCCGCTCTCGAACTCGGTCCCGGTCCAGAAATTCAGCTCCATGCCGTCGACATAGGATTCGAACCAGTTGGCGAGCTTGTCCTTGGGGATGTAGGTCGGCCAGCTCGGCGGGAACAGCATGTAGGGCAGGTGATTGACCTGCACCTGGTTGTGCAGGGTGAGCGCGTGATAGCGCTTGCGCCAGTTGTCGCCGATGCGTTGCATGCGATCGACAATGAGTGTGTCCACATTGAGCTGCTTCAGCCGTGCGGCGATGCACAGGCCCGATTGCCCGCCGCCGACCACCAGCACGGTCGGGTCGTGCTCGGTGTAGGCGCTCGCGGCATTGCGCAGGTCGAGCCAGTTCGGCCCACGAAAATCGCGCGAATAGGCATTGCCGCGCGGGCGCGAGACGCCGAGCTGCTCCTCAAAGCCCTTCAGCTCTTCCAGCGCGGTCAGCAGCGTCCAGGCTTTCAGCCGGTTGCCGTCATCGGCATCTGGGATCAGGCGGATGACGCCGTCGCCGCGGCCAACTTTGGTCTCGAACTTGAAGATCGCCTCGATGCAGTCGGTGCCCGCGCGCATCACCTTTCGCGGGGCGGCGCGGTCGGGATCGATCGCAAAGCCGGACGGTGCAGCGCCGGCGGCATGTTGCTTCAGCGTCTTGAGGATGGCGTCGCGGCCGTTGACGGTCTGCAGCGTCCAGGACAGCGCCAGCGCATCGCGCCAGTAGCTGTCTGGATGGAACAATTTTTCCAGCGCGGCGTCATCGCGCGCAGCCAGCGCCGCCTCGAACTCCGCCAGCCAGCTTTCGGCCGATATCGCAATGTCCGACGTTTTGTCCAGCATGCGCGCTTCTCTCCACCGGCCGTCTGACGCGGCCGTGGAGCAAGCCTATACCCATTCGCCACGGCGCAGAAAGATGCGGCAAGCGCAGGCGGCTATGAGGCGAGCGACAGGATATGCCCCTCGTCGGGCGAAACATGGCCGTTCAGGGTGTTGAGATAGACCTGCTTCACCGCATCCGGTCCGCGGCTCGCCGTTACCTTCAGCCATTTGTCGAGTTTCGGCGCAAAGTGCGACCACGCCGCGCCAAAACGCTGGTCGATGCCGCCCGGGCCCCATTCCTTGGCGCGCTTGCGGATCTGGTCCGGCGCGAAGAACCAGCTCGGTTTGGCGCCCGGAAGTTCCGGCTCGTTGGGCTCGGCGCTGCGATGGGTGAGGCCGACGCGGCCGGAATAGTTCATCTGATCGCCAAAGTGCCGGTGCAGCGTCTCGCGCAGCACACTGTTGCCGGCCATGTCGACATAGGCGACCGGCGCATTCGCCGGCAGCGCGGTGACCTTGTCATAGGTGACGACCTCGTCATAGCAGCCGAGCGAATTGACGAAGGCCGTATTCGACGCCGAGGTCAGGCCGATCACGTTAGTGCCCTTGCGCGCATGCAGGAGATGCGCAAGACCGAACGCGGTCTTGCTGGACGCCGACGACAGCATCACGCTTTTTGCGCCGAACATCTCGTTCTCGGCGAGAAAATCGTCGACCAGGAACGACAGCATGAACAGCGGCCGCAGCAGCGCCTGATAGTCGCCCTGCTTGCCTGCGAAGGCCGCGTCTCCGCCGACGCGCGCATAGGCGTTGTACACCGGCGCCACGTCCTGCCGGTGCGCCGCGCCGTCGCGCAGCCCACGTCTGGTAACATCGGCGGCCTCGATGACGAGGTGCGTCGCGATCGGAAAATAGCCGAACAGGATTTCGCCGACCGGAACGTTGGGGTGTTTTGAGGCGATCACCTCGCCCAATCCCCACACCGGAATGTTGCCAAAACCGTCAGGCGCGGGAAACAGCGACCAGTATTTCAGCTGATCGCCGAGCACGGCATAGGTGATGTTGTTGGCGGTGAAGGCGAAGCGGGCGACCTTCACCAGCAGCGCCTCGTCGGGCAGCGCGTCGGCGTCGGGCAAATGGGTTTCGATCACCTTGCAGCGTTGCAGGTCGTTGCGCGCCACGACGAAGTCGGTGGAGTTCATGATGCTCTCCCGCGGATCACGGCGCTGCTTTGCAACAGCTGCGGTCGCAGCGCAACCGCAACAAAGTTTGAAAAACTGTTCGCTTTCTCAGGCCGCCGGGCGCAACTGACCTTCGGCGTGGAGATCGCGCAGCTTGCGCTTGAAGATCTTGCCTGAGGCCTCGCGCGGCAGCGCGTCGAGGAACTGGATGTCCTTCGGCACCTTGAAATTGGCGAGCCGCGCGCGCAGGAAGTCCTTCACCGCCGCCGGCGACAGTTTTGCGCCGGCGTCCGGCTCGATGCAGGCAAACAGCCGTTCGCCATATTCGTCGTCCGGCACGCCGAACACCGCGCAGTCGCGCACGCCGTCCATGCCGATCAGCGTGTTCTCTATCTCGGCCGGATAGATGTTGACGCCGCCCGAGATCACCATGTCGCGCTTGCGGTCGCACAGGAAGAGGTAGCCGTCGACATCGAGATAGCCGACGTCGCCGACGCTGACGAGACCGTCGCGGCCCGCTTCCGCGCGCGCGGCGGCATTGCCGTGATAGTCGAAATCGGCAATCGCGGTCTGGCGCATGAAGATTTCGCCGGGCTCGCCGACGTCGCACTCGGTGCCATCGGGCCGGAAAATCTTCACGATGCCACCCTCGATGGCGCGGCCGACCGTGCCGGGTTTTGCCAGCGCTTCCGCGGAGGAATGCCAGACGGGAATGCCGGTCTCGGTCGAGCCCAGATATTCGTTGATGACCGGGCCCCACCATTCGATCATGGCGCGCTTGACGTCGACCGGGCAGGGCGCGGCGCCATGGATCACGAAGCGCAGCGAAGAGACGTCGTAACGATGGCGCACGTCTTCCGGCAGCCGCAGCAGGCGCACGAACATGGTCGGCACCGCATGCATATGCGAGATGCGATGCTCCTGCACCAGCCGCAGCAGATCTTCGGGATCGAAGCGCGGTTCGAGCACGATGGTGCAGCCGTGGCGGAATGCCGCCATGCCGTAGGAGTTCGGCGCCGAGTGGTACATCGGCCCGTTCATCAGCACGACCTGGTTGTCGTTGGGCGCGATGCCGTAGGCGAGGGTCGAGACACGTTCGGCGGCGGCAAGCTGCTCGGGCCGCATCTGGCCGCGGCGCACGCCCTTGGGCCGCCCGGTGGTGCCCGATGTATAGAACATCGGCGACATCCGCCCGATCGGGCCGGACCACGGCGCCTGCGCGTCGCGCCACGCCTCCCAGTCGGTCATGCCATCAGGAACACGCGCCAGCTCCGGCGGCACGTTGAAAGCGGATGCGATCTCCGGCGGCGTCGGCACGATCAGCACCTTGATGTGATCGGAAACACCGTCGCGGATCTGCGGCCAGAGATCGGCATGGCAAACCAGGACGCCGGCGCCGCAATCGCCGATGATGTAGTTCACCTCGTCGGCCTTCAGGTGCCAGTTGATCGGCACCACCGGCGAGCCGAGCGTTGCGGCAGCGCTCGAGCATTCGAACAGCGCAAAATCGTTGCGCAGCATCATGGCGACCGGCGTGCCGCCGGCCACGCCCAGCGCCTTAAGTCCCGTCGCGGCACGCGCGGCGCGCGCAAAGATTTCGGGATAGCTGATCCGGCGGTCGCCGCTGATGATCATCTTTGCTCCGTCCGTCGCTTCTCTTGTTTGTGCATGATCTGCGCGCAAACGCTTCGCGTTTGTCGCAGGGAAAACCGGCACCCACTTTGCGCTAACGCGGCCCTCCGGGTCCGGATCATGCACTAATCCTGGCGGTCGTCGATGATATCACCAAACCCGATCCAGTTCCTGCCGTTGAAACGGCGCAGCTGCAGCTGCTGGAACGGCAGGTAATCGTCCGGTCCGGTGGAAACCGTGATGCCCGGCAACAGCATCGGTAGCCGCACCTCCTTCAGCGATGTCGCCTGACGCATGATGTTCTCGCGGCTGAAATCGTCCTTGCATGCCCTCAGCACCGCCATCAACAGCGTCGAATAGTGATAGCCGGCCGCATAGTTGGAATTGTTGAGGTCGGCATTCGGCATGTACTGCTTCATGAAGGCAAAAAATTCCTTCATCTCCGGATCATCGGCCCATTGCGAATCGAGGCTGTCCTTCTGGGCGCTGGCGGTGATCAGGCCGACGGCGTTGTCGAGGCCCGCCGGCTCCAGGAACGCGATCGACGACGCCGAGGTCGGCACGAAGAACAGGTCCGGCTTCCAGTTCAGCTCGGCCACGCCCTTGATCATCTGCGAGGTGAATTTTCCAAGCACGACGCCGAACATCACATTGGCGCCGGAGGCCTTGAGCGAGGCCAGTTGCGACGAGATGGTCGGCGCGCTGGTCTCGTAGGTCGCCTCCGCCACGATCATGGACGCACCCTTGGCGCCGAGCGTGCGCTTGAAGCCCGCGACATAGTCGCGGCCGAAATCGTCGTTCTGCGACAGGATCGCGATCCTGGCGTCGGGCTTGGTCCGCAGCAAATATTTTGCGTAGATTACGCCTTCGGTCTCGTAGGCCAGCATGCCCGGCATGGTCCACGGGTAATTCTTCGGGTCGGCCCATTTGGTGGCGCCGCTCAGGATGAAGAGTTGCGGCACCTTCTTGGCATTGAGGTAGCGATGCACGGCGGCATTGGTCGCGGTGCCGAGCGAGCCGAACATCAGGTCAACCTCGTCCTGCTCCACCAGCTTGCGCGTCTGCTCCACCGTCTTGGGCGGTGAGTAGGCATCGTCGAGCGTGATGAACTTGATCTTGCGGCCGTTGATGCCGCCCTCGGCATTGACCTTCGCGAAGAAAACTTCCTCCGTCTTGCCGATCAGGCCGAAGCCGGACACCGGCCCGCTATAGGGCAGGGTCTGGCCGATACGGATTTCTCCCTTGTCGTCCGCGCTAGCCGTTGCGATGCCGGTCATTGCGAGGGCGATCGTCAAGGCATGCATGAGCTGCTTCATCGTCTCCTCCTTCAGTTTTTCGGTTCAGTCGCGCGCGATTTTCAGGCGATCGCCCGGCGGTGGAAATCCGTGGTCGCCTCCGCGAACTCGGCCTTCAGCCGCGCCACCAGCTCCGCCACCGGCGGCGCATCGCTGATCTGGCCGATGCCCTGGCCGGAACCCCAGATATCACGCCACGCCTTCGACTTCATGTTGCCGCCAGAGCCGAAGTTCATCTTCGACTTGTCGGCAACCGGCAGATTGGCGGGATCAAGGCCGGCCGCCGCGATCGACGGGCCGAGATAGTTGCCGTGCACGCCGGTGAACAGATTGGAATAGACGATGTCGTGCGCGGCATGATCGATCAGCGCCGCCTTGTAGGCGGGATCGGCGTTGGCCTCTTCGGTCGCGATGAAACGCGTGCCCATATAGGCGAGGTCGGCGCCGAGCGCGAGCGCAGACGCTATGCTCCAGCCGTCGGAGATCGCGCCCGAGAGCAGGATGGTGCCCTTGAACCATTGCTTGACCTCGCGCACCAGCGCGAACGGCGACAGCGTGCCGGCATGGCCGCCGGCGCCGGCGCAAACCAGGATGAGGCCGTCGACGCCCTGCTCGGCGGCCTTGCGCGCATGCTTCACGTTGATCACGTCATGGAACACGACGCCGCCATAGGAATGCGCGGCCTCGACGATCTCCAGCGGCGGCCGCAGCGAGGTGATGATGATGGGCACCTTGTGCTTCACGCAGGTCTCCATGTCCTTCATCAGCCGGTCGTTGGAGGCATGGCAGATCTGGTTGACCGCGTAGGGCGCGACCTTCTTGCCGGGGTTTTGCGCCCTGTACTCGCCGAGCTCGTTCTCGATCCGGGCGAGCCATTCGCCGAGCTTCTCGACCGGCCGCGCGTTGAGCGCCGGGAATGAACCGATCACGCCGGCCTTGCACTGGGCGATCACGAGCTCGGGGCCGGAGACGATGAACAGCGGCGAGCCGAGCACGGGCAGCTCGAGCTGGCTTTTCAACGAAGCAGGAAGCGACATGCGAATGTTCCCTCGAAAAAATCGGGCCTGAAGGCCGGCTGTGTTTGATGCAGTCCGGATTTCGCTTCGCCGTCCGGCGAGCCGCCCACCCGGAGGGCCACTGATGTCTTCGATTATAGGGCTGGACGGGCAGGCCCGCCCTGTTCAATATTGAACAGGCGATTATCCAAGGATGAACACGCCCACGAAGGAGGGCCGGATGGACTGGGATCTGTGCAAGACCTTCGTCGCGGTGGCGGAAAACCACTCGCTGGCCGCGGCAGCGCGCCAGCTCCGCTCGAGTCATCCGACCGTCGGCCGCAAGATCGCGGCGCTCGAGGCCCAGCTCGGCACGCGGCTGTTCGCCCGCTCCGACGAGGGCCTGTCGCTGACCGCGCAGGGCCGCCGTTTTCGCGAGCATGTCGATGCCATGGCGGCAGCCGCACTTCGCGCCGAGGCGGCGGTGTCGGCCACCGGCCGTCAGGCGCGCGGCGTCGTCAAGCTGTCGATCGGGGCCACGCTCGCCGCGCACTGGCTAATGCCGCGCATGGGCAACTTTCTGCGCGAGCACGATCATCTGCAGATCGAGATCATCACCCATCCCTTTCCGGCGAGCGTGCGCCGCCGCGAGGCCGATGTGGTGCTGCGCCCGGTCGATGCCGGCGAGGAAAATCTCGTCGGCCGCAAGATCGGCCGGCTCGGCACCGGCTTCTACTGCTCGCGCGACTACGCGGCGCGCCGCAAACTTCCGGAACGGCGCGACGAGTGGAAAGGCCACAGCATCATCGGTTTTGCCGACAGCGCCTCCAACGCCGAGCTCGCCCGCTGGAGCGACAACATCACCCGTCAGGGCACGCTGGTGATGCGCTGCTCCTCGCAGGGCGACATGCTCGCCGCCGTGCGCGCGGGCTTAGGCATCTCCGCCCTATCCTGTTTCGTCGCGGACGTCCATCCGGACCTAGTGCGGGTCGCCCCGCAAAAGCTGATCAGCGTCGCCGATCTCTGGCTGCTCGCGCATCCCGATCTGGTCGATCTGCCAGCGGTGCGCGCGGTGATCGGCTTTGTCACGGACTGCGCGAGGGCGGACCGCGCGTTGCTGCGGGGTTAGCATAGGTCACATCATCTGCGGCGCCGCCGCTTCTCTTCCTTCTCCCCTTGTGGGAGAAGGTGGCGCGCATCGATAGATGCGCGACGGATGAGGGGTCTCTATCGGCGAACTCTGGTGCTTCATCGAAAGGCCTTTCTCCGTGGCGACAGACCCCTCACCCCGCTTCGCTTCGCGAAGCGAGAGGGTGACGCTAGCCCGCCGCCACGCCCTCGCGCTTTTTCAGCACGCGGTAATACGCCCACCACAGATGCGCGGCGGCGCCGCGATAGGGGCGCCATGGCTCGGCGAGCGGCACCATCTGTTTTGGGTTCGGCCGCTCCTTCAGTCCCAGTCCCAGCTTTACCGCCTCCTGCACCGCGAGGTCGCCGGCCGGCCAGGCATCGCCATGGCCGAGGCAGAACAAGAGATAGATGTCGGCGGTCCATGGGCCGATGCCGTGCAGCGCGGTCAGCGCGTGGTGCGCGGCGTCGACGTCCTCGTTGGCAAGCACGTCGAGATTGAGGCGCTCGGCCGCGAGCTCCTTGGCAATGAATTTCAGCGTCTTGATTTTTGCGGCCGACAAGCCAAGCCGTCCAAGCCTGTCGGCACGCGCTTTGCGGATCGCCTCATAGTCGAACGGATCGAAGGCGGTTGAGACGCGGGCCCAGATCGCCGCGGCGCTGGCGGTGGAAAGCTGCTGGCCGCAGACGATATGCGCGAGCCCCGTAAATCCCGGCTCGCGCTGCCGCAGCGCGGGCATGCCGGTCTTCGCCAGGATCGGCTTCAGCCGCGGGTCCTGCTTCACCAGCGCCTGCATGGCGCCTTCGAGGTCGGACTGGCTTTCGAAGCGGACCAACATGGGGAGGCTTGCTCAAACTGTCATGCGCGGGCTTGACCCGCGCATCCATCTCATGAGGAGTTTTGAGACGATGGATGGCCGGGACTTTTTATGCAAGACGCGCGTTGCGCTTTTGCCCGGCCATGACGAGTACTGACAAATGCCGCCACCCGTTTTCCGATTTGCGCCGAGCCCGAACGGCTATCTCCATCTCGGCCATGCCTATTCGGCGCTGCTCAATTTCGATCTGGCGCGACAGAGCTGCGGACGGTTCTTGTTGCGCATCGAGGACATCGACGCGACGCGTTGCCGTCCGGAATACGAGGCCGCGATGTACCAAGACCTCGGCTGGCTCGGCATTGTCTGGGAAACGCCGGTGCGACGGCAGTCCGAACACTTTTCTGCTTATCTCCACGCCATCGAGAAACTGTCGGCGCAGGGCCTGATCTATCCAAGCTTCGAGAGCCGCGCCGAAATCGCGCGGCTGGTGGAAGCGCGCGAGCGGGATGCGCCCTGGCCGCGCGATCCCGACGGCGCGCCGCTTTATCCGGGAACGGCGAAATCGCTGCCGGCTTCCGAGCGTCAGCGGCGCATGGCCGCGGGCGCGCCCTTTGCGCTGAGGCTCGACATGGAAGCGGCGGTCGCGCGCGTCGGACATCTCTCTTGGACGGAGCAGGGCACCGGTCCCGCCGGCGAAACCGGCGAGGTCGCGGCCCGGCCGCAAGCCTGGGGTGACGTCATCCTGGCGCGCAAGGAGACGCCGACCAGTTACCATCTGTCTGTCGTGATCGACGATGCGCTGCAGGGCGTCACCGATATCGTGCGCGGCGAGGATCTGTTCTGGTCAACCAGCGTGCACCGGTTGCTGCAGCAACTGCTTGAACTCCCGCAACCGACCTACCGGCATCATCGCCTCCTCCGCGATGAGGCCGGCCAAAAGCTCTCCAAATCGACACAGGCGACCGGTTTGCGCGAGTTGCGCGATGCCGGCGCCACGCCGACGAAAATCCGCCAACTTGTGGGAATGCCGTAGTTTTTCGGGGGACAACCGCCGCGACCCTGCCGTGACTTCGGCC
>Ga0081539_10000730_pt1 | contig 65842 bp, 59 predicted proteins | sample TabmetS4T2R2_FD_71023 | JGI IMG/M metagenome (GOLD analysis project Ga0081539, IMG submission 71023) | Tabebuia heterophylla rhizosphere microbial communities from the University of Puerto Rico - S4T2R2 | ecosystem: Host-associated > Plants > Roots > Rhizosphere ...
GCAGCCATTTCCCGCGCGTCGCGTTCCCGCTTCGGTGGCAAGCTCTCCCTGCTCCCACTTCTTCGTTCGCGCTCGCGCGAGGAATCGCCGCGCCTCTGCTTGACAGAGCAGGCCATACTAGAAGGTCTTGGATACGCTCAGCCCGATCGTACGCGGCTGAATGTAAGTGCGTACCGTCGTCAGCGTGCTGATCTCTCCAAAGCCAATCAAGCCGCGCTTGTCGGCGACGTTGTTCACATACAGATTCACGTGCCACTCATCCAGATCGACGCCCGCGCGCAGGTCGACTTTGGTGAAGCTGGGCAACACGCTCCTCGCTCCCGTACGGACGAAGACATCGCGGCGCTCGCCGATATAGCTCGCTGCACCCCCTACATAGGCTGTCGCCTTGCCCCAGAGCGGGAATTCCTGCTCGAGAGCGAAGTGGCCCGACCACTTCGAGCTCTGCGGCAGCCGGTCTCCCTTGTGTCCGGTCACGGTTGCATTGACGGGAAAGTCCTCCGTGAGTACCGCGTTGGTATAGGCCGCCCAGCTCGAGACCGTCAGGCCTTTGGCTGGCCGCAGTGTGCCGGAAAGCTCGAGCCCTTCGCTTTTGGCACCGCCGCCGTTGGCGCCGTAGGAGAACGATCTGGGTGTAAAGAGACTCAGCTGGATCTCGTTCCAGTCGATGTAAAACGCCGACGCGTCGAGGGTGAGAACGCGATTGAAGAGCTCCCCTTTCAGTCCCACTTCGTAAGTCATGGCATCGTCGGGATCCTGGGAGGGAGGTGCGCCGTCCGCGACGGTCACCGGCCGGTTGGTCTTTCCCGGACGGTAGCCGGATGCAAATCGCGCATAGGCCATCAGGTCATCCGAGAATCGGTACCGCGGCGTGAACAGGTAAGTGAAGACACTGTCCTTCGAGCTGCTCTCCGGAATCTGGTTGGCGGAAAATACGCCGGTCGAGGAGGTGGCATGTTCTTCGAACTCGAGCCAGCTCTGGCGGCCGCCGATCTGCACATCGAACTTGTCGTTGAAGCGCCAGGTGAGATTGGCGAAACCTGCGTACTCATTGAACCCGGTCTTGCCGGGATCGAAGCCGATCTCCCCCAGTTTCTGTCCGGTCAGGCCGTTGACGGCCCAGGCATGCGTGATTTTCGGATCCTTCTCATCGGTGTAGAAGCCGCCGACGAGCCAGTCGAGGTGCTCGTTGAACGAGCCTGAAAACCGCAGCTCTTGCACGAGCTTCCTGTCGGTGAGCTCGGTGCGCCGGAGCACGGTGTTGACGCCGAACGCCTGGGTCTGCGGCCGGGTGCCGTAGTTGGCCGAGTAATCCCAGTCGCCCCAGAATGCATACTCGGTATAGGACGAGGTCAACACCGCATCCACGGCGCCCAGATCCACGTTGAGGCTCGCGGCGTAGGATTGCACCTTGCGGTCGGAAGCGCCGGCGTCCGCGACAAAAGACTGCTGCAGGTCGCCCATTCCCGGCAGGGCGCTGACATCCGATGAGCCATCCGCCCTGGTGTCCTGATAGAGCGCTGAAAGTCTCAGCGTGACGGCATCGCTGGCCTTCCAGATTCCGGCGACGCGCGCGCCTTGTGCGCGGGCGTCGTTCACGTCATCCCGCGCGGAAAAGACATTGTCGATGTAGCCAGGATCCTCCCGGCGGAACCCGCTCACCCGGACGGCGAAGGAATCCGTAATGGGCAGATTGGCCGAGCCGCGCAGCAGGAAGCCGGCGCTGTCACCTCCCTTGACCGAATTACCGCCGAGCTCGACGCGGCCGCTGTACCCGGTGGTCAGGGGATCGCGGGTCACGTATTTGATCAAGCCGCCCATGGCACGAGCACCGTACAGGGTGCCTTGTGGGCCGCGCAAAACTTCCACCCGCGCCAGGTCGCCTGGATCGATGTCAGGCACGAGGGTTCCGCCAAAACCGATCGACGAACCGAATGGCACGTCGTCGATGACGAAACCGACCGTGGGGGCCGTGAGCCCACCCGTGGTGATGCCGCGCATGGAAAGTCCCTGGGCGCCGGCGAGCTGTGGGTTGACGTTGAGGTTCGGGATGCTCGTGTAGTAGTCGCGCAGCAGCACCTCCTGATTGTTCGCCAGCGTGTCGCCGCTCAGTACCGAGACGGGGACAGGGACTTCCAGCAGGCGCTCATCGCCTTTCTTCTGCGCCGAGACGACGACTTGCTCGAGCTCCTCAGCGCCGGTTTCCGAATCCGAATACGCTGCGTACGGCACGCCGGCGAGCGCGAGCAATACTGCGGTTCTCACCGAGACTCTCGTAGTATTCATTTGGTTTGACCTCCCCCAGATGTTGAACATTGCTTCGTACTCGTGTGTCTGCCGGCTCAAAGGGACAGCAGGGGATGACCCTCCACGATCCGCTGTTCGAGTCGCGGCCGCTCCGTGGCCTGCCACAGTGGGGCGCGATGCACGACGCGATAGAGCAGGGGTCCGCCCTCCGGTGCGGTGCTGCGCTCGAGAGGTTTCGCGATCGCGACGAACTCGCATTCGAGCGCGTCCCTGGAGACGCGCACCGTCGCGTAGCCGTGGCCACACAGGTCGAGAAAGGACAGGTGTGGCGAAAGGTCGGGATTCGAAACGCTCTGGGCGCGCTTCACGTCGCAGCTGCGCTGATACTCCAGGCAGGAGCGCACGCCATGGCGGATGAGCATGTTGAGAGCCGGTTCCTGATGCGCGTCGGGTGACTGCTGAGCGATGTACAACGCCCGCAACGGATGATCCTGTGCCAGCTCGTGCTGCATTATCTCGAACGTCCCCGGTGTCGAAATCGAGCCTGTGACGAAGGCGACGCCGATGGGCTCGAAAGATTGCGGCGGCAGGGCGGGTGCTGCGAGGCCCGCCCAGAAGCTGTGCCGATCGCCGCCAACCATGGCAAAACCGGTAATCTTCTCATCGCGCACGACAGAGTAGATCTCGGCCCGTTCCATGTACGCGCCGCTGTGATCGTATGCCGCAAAACCCGCATATCCTGCCCCCGGCCACGGCTTGGTGAGCCCCGCCGGCAGATTCTGCGGATCGATGCGGAACTCGAGCGTGCCGAGCGAGTTTCCCCAGACCTTCCACGTGGCCTGCGACTCTCGGAGTCGCTGCAGAAACCAGCGCTTCTGTTGCGCGCCAAGAATCGTTTGCGGCGGCTCATCCTTGCGAAAGTTGGGAATATCCTGGCCGGCAAAACGGATCGTTGCCGGAGGCTTGCCGTTCGCGTAGGCACGGCCGGCGTCCAGAATTTCCAGCGCTTCCTGGGGAAAGAGGCTTGGGAAATCCGCGCTCATGAACGCCCGCGCCTCGCGGCGGCCCGTCGGATTTTCGGAGCGATAGCTGCGTTCGTCCGTGATGAGCAGCTCGACGTTTTGCCCCCACCGCAACGCACGGTAAGTAGTGAGACTGGCGAGCGCTGCACGATTGTTGGGCTCGTCGCCGAGGCCGTGCGCGTCGAAGCGCTGGACCGGTGCATCGCGCACCTCCGGCGGCGAGAATTGCTCGAGCCCTGGCCCGCTCGACTTGGTGATGCGCGCGGGCTGGTACTCGAACCACGCCTGGTTGGCCGCGACCTTGAGCCGCTGCGCCGGCCGGTTTACACCATCGAACACCTGTATGGCCTGCCAGCCCGACCAGGAGAATTCGTGGTTGTCCCACATGCAGACGAATGGCCAGCGTGCCCTGGCGTCCTGCAGATCGGGATCGTGAAGGTAGGCACGATAAAGGACGCGATAGTCCTCGAGCGTGGTGGGGACGTAGACGTCGCCACCCTTGTCAGCCTTGACCCTCGCGCCGTTCGCGTAACGAACGACGTCGCGGACGCGCCGGCCCCACACGCCTTGTGGATGCTCCTCCGGATACCAGACAGCTTCGTAGATGAAGTCGCCCAGGTGCAGCACGAAGCCGAGCCTTGCATCTTCGGGTGCGCGCTCGTCCTCGAAGATCATGCGCCGATAGGCGTGCAGTGCACCCAGATTGACGTTCTGGCAGGAAACAAATGCGAAGCGAACGGGACGGGGATCGTCGTCGGCGGGGCCAGTCACCGTGCGGCCCGTACGACTGGCGTTCCCCGCCTCGTCGATGAAACGGTACCAGTAGACGCGTGCAGGTCGCAGATTTCCGACCAGGACACGGCAGGTCCAATCGGAGACCGCCAGGACGTTCGTGCGCGCCGTCGCCACCACGCGCTTGAAGGCCGTGTCTTCCGCCACCTCGACACGCAATCGTGCTCGAGCCTTGCCGGGAAACGGCCGGCGTGTCCACAGCAAGACACTGCCTGCATCGGGGTCGCCCGACGCGACGCCCTCGGGAAACAGGTCGCGTCGCTCGCAACAGACGGCGCCGGATTCCGCGGGTTCGCTGCCGGCCCAGGCTGCCGAAACGCCCATCGCCGCGGCAGCGGCCAGAAACTGGCGTCGACTTTTCAGTGTTCCCAACCGCATCCGGCTATGGTTGCATGGTCGGAATTTCCATAGACGCAACACACTTGTGCGGCTACGCGTGTTCGTCGTCATCACTTCGAAAAGTGCGTCAGCTAAACAGGACGACCCCGGGCATTGGACACGGCACTCGCCAACGCTACCTACACTAGGCGTGTGGCGAACGTTGCTGCGAAAGTCGAGACGCCGATGCCCGGCGACGACAAGCGCTGGTGGGCGCTCATAGTCCTCAGCGCCGGCGTGCTCATGATCATGGTCGACACCATGATCGTGCCGGTCGCATTACCATCCATCCGTCAGGATCTGAGCTTTACCGACAGCTCGCTGACCTGGGTGGTGAACGCTTACACGCTCACCTTTGGCGGCTTTCTGATGCTCGGTGGCCGGTTGGGTGATCTGTATGGCGGCCGCAGAGTCTTTCTGCTCGGCATTGCGCTCTTCACCATCGCCTCACTTCTGTGTGGGTTGGTGAACACTGGAACGCTGCTCATCGCCGCGCGTGCGGTACAGGGGTTGGGCGCGGCGGCCATACTCGCCGTCGCGATCTCACTCATCGCGAACATGTTTCCCGACCCTGTCGAGCGCGCGCGAGCGATGGGGATCTACGGTTTCAGCATTGCAAGCGGCGCAGCCATGGGGCCGCTTCTGGGCGGCGTGCTCACGAGCGCGCTCGGCTGGCACTGGGTCTTCCTCGTCAATGTACCTGTGGGTGTGCTCATCTATGTGCTCGGTCGGTCGCTGCTTGCCGGCAGCCATGAAGGCCCCGCATTCGCAGGGCGCCTCGGTACCCTTGGAACTGTCGCGCTCACCATCTCGTTGGGGCTGACCATCTATGCCGTCGTAGACGCCAAACAGGTCGGTTGGTTTTCGGCGCAGACACTGAGCGTGCTCATCGCCGCCGTAATATCGGGCGCAGCATTCGTGATCCTCGAGTCTCGTTCATCGACTCCGCTGGTGCCGCTGAGTACGTTCAGGCGCAGCAGCATTACCTTTTCGAGCATCACGCGCGCGCTGTGGGCGGCCGGCGTATCGCCCTGGTTGTTCCTGTCACCCTTGTACTTGCAGCACGTTCTGGGATACGAGCCATTGGCAGCCGGGTTGCCGTTCTTCCTGACGAACCTGGTTACGGCCGTATTCCTCCTCGGACTCTCTGCCAGGCTCGTCATGCGCTTCGGGCTCAGGAAACCGGTCGTGGCCGGGATGCTGTTGAGCGCAGTCGGCCTTGCGTTGCTCGCCAGAGCACCCGTCGATGGCAGCATGATTGCGGATGTCCTGCCCGCCGCGGCTCTGCTTGGCCTGAGTGCAGGAGTTGCCAACAGCCCCCTGGTCCTCGCTGCGCTGAGAGATGCCGGAGTCAGTGAGTCAGGGTTGGCTTCGGGAATTTACACAACCGCTGCGACCTTGGGCGGCGCGTTCGGATTGGCAGTGCTCGTGAGTCTGTCTGCCGCGCGTACACGAGACTTGCTCGCGGCCGGCGCCGCGCTGCCTGCTGCGCTCACCAGCGGCTACCATGCCGCTTTCCTGCTCGGCGCGGTGTTCACAGGAATCGCTGCACTGCTTGCGACGCTGTCCCTGCCTGCAAGCTCCCGGGTCGACAGGAGCGAACGTTCGCGTATCGGCCTCGGTACGAACCTCAACTGACATGGACGAGCGATTCATCATTCGCAGCCGTCGCGTCGTGCAGCTCGGTCCCATGCAAGTCGATATCCGCTCGAATGAAGAGCGTTTCGCAGGAATGCGCTACTTCTCACGGACGGGTGATGCGCCAGCCACGGCGCGCGCGCACTACACGCTGAGTCTCTGCAATCTGAACGTCGATGGTCCGTGGCCGCTGCAGCGGCTGATGGAAGAGCGTGACCGGACCTATCGCGGCAAGAGGTTCGCCGCCGGCTACTACATTACCGATCATTTCGGCGCGCCGGCCTATCTCATCACTCGCGGCACGCACTACTGGATCTTCGCACACGATTTCGAGCCTGTTCTCTGGCCATATGTCGTGAAGCTCCTGTTGACCGTCTGCGCCATGGAACATGGCATGGTGCATTTGAAAGCCGCGGGCATTGCCGTCGCGGGCAGGGGCACGTTGCTCGTGGGCCGGGGCGGCAGTGGCAAGACCGTGCTGTTGACGAAGCTGTGTCAGGCCGGTGCACAGTTCCTTTCGAACACGCACGCGCTGATCGAAGGGGAGACGATGCTCGCGCTCCCTTCCGCAATGAGAGTGCGCGCCGACGCGCTGTTCGGCCCTCTCATCGCCGCGCGGAAGCTCCCACCCAGCGTCAAGCCCGGTGAGTATCTGGCGGATCCTCTCCTGGACATGGGGTGGCAGTGGAGCGCCACGGCGCCACTGCGGAACATCTGCCTCGTCGACTACCGCGGGGCCGGACGCCACGATGTTCACGAGATCGACCGTGACGTGCTGTTCGAGTACGTGGATCAGTTCTCGCTCGCGCTCAATGTCTATGGCCTCAAGGAAGACGTTTTCGACTATCTCGCCGGGGACGTCGGCGCATTTGCCACACACGTCAGCGGGATGAAGGACCGGCTGCGAGCCATGATCGGGCGTTGCCGCGGCTACTACGTCAGCTCCGATGTGATGGAGCCGCGCAATCTCGCTGCGATCTTGCGCCTGCTTGCCGGCGAATAGCTCGCGAGCTGCTCAGGATTGGGGGTCGCCCACCCCCGAAATATCGACGGGCACCGCGAGCGTGATGCAGACTGCACGTAAGAACGTCGCAACGGGCGAGCGCGCGTTCGAGTAAAGGAACACCTCAATGGACCCGGCGCAGGGACGTGCGCGCGTCTGCGACGTTTTCATCAAGTTCGGCGGCAGCATCCTGGACGATGCGCAGTACACGGCCGCTCTCGTGCCGCACATCGTCGCGCTCGCCGATGAGTATCGGATCGTCATGATGAGCGGCGGCGGTCGCGTCGCCAAACGCATCGTCGCCAACCAGCGCACCCTGCACAGCGACTTCCATCCGTGCTGGAAGGCCGGGATCACGAGTCTCGATGTCAACTCCGGGCTCCTCGCGTCGTACTCCCCGCGATGCGCGCTGGTCTCGTGTCTCGCAGAGATCTCACGGTTTCTTGCTGCGGGCAGGATCGCGGTCCTTGCTCCGGCGCAGACCATTGTCAACAGTCTCTACCTGACGCCCGACTTCGATGTCACGACGGACAGCATGGGGCTGTACTTCGCGCACAGTCTCAATGCGCAGCGTTACATCATCATCTCGAATGTCGATGGGCTGTACGCGAGGATGCCCGGCGCCGAGGGCGACGCTGCGCCGATCCCATGCGTCGCGGTCGGCGAGCTGGAGAGTCTGCCGTCCTCGAAGCTCGACCCGGCCTTTCCGCAGTATTTCCGCAACTACGCCATGCCGACCGTCATCGTGAACGGCAAATATCCCGCACGCGTGAGCAGCGCCATCCACGGCAGAAGCATCTTTGGCACCGAGATCGTGCTCGAGCATCGTGCGGGTGCCGCCGATCAACTGGAGAATCTCAATGGCACAACGAATTGAGCTGCTGGGCGGACGCCTGAGCGCAGACGCCGGGTACCTCGTGAGCCGCAGCCGCGCGCGCCCGGAGGACCTCGTGGTTCTCAGCGGTACGCTGCTGGAAGGCTTCGGCAACGAGTATTCGGACCTCGACGTCTACGTCATCGGTCATGAGCTGCCCGAGGCGACTGCAGAGGATGCGAGCTCGACCGTCGTTCGCGAAGACAGTCGCGTGCGCAGACGCGCCGAAAAGCTCGCGAGCGCCGCTGACGCGATGCTCGACATTCAGTACTACACGTTACAGGAGCTGCAGACGCTCGCACGCAGCCTGAACGAGCTCTATCGCGAGAGCCGCAGGTCGACGCAGATCTTCCGCAAGACCCTGCATGGCGAGGACGAGGACCTCATCCACAAGCTCATGACAGGCCGTATCCTGCAGGAGGGTGCGCACCAGTTCGATGCGCGCAGCGTGTTCGACGTAGCGAAGTTCTGCTTCCTCAAGTATCGCAACGAGATCGGCGGCTATCCCGAGTTTCGCGATCTCGCCGGCAGCTGGATCGATGGCGACCTGGATACGTGCCTGCTCAACACGCGCGGCTATCTGATCGCCCAGGTCTCCGGAATGATGTTTCTCGCTGGCAGCACCAATCCGCGCCCGAAGTGGTTTGTCCGCCGGCTCCAGTCGCTCGGCGACGAGTACACACCGCTGCGCACGGGCACGCTGCGGTGGCTGTGCAGCGGCTGGACTTCGACTGCCAGGAAGCGCGAAGCCATCACCTCCGCGTGCGATCTCATGGACGTTGCATATGAGCACGTGCGCGCGCTCCTCGGCAGCAACAGCGCCTATTTCGACGTAGCGGAGGCGCGCATGCTGACGGAGCAGGAGTTTTCCGACAGAGGGCTGCGGGACCGCGACGCCATGGCGGAGTGGCAGCTGCGCCGGCGCATGTTTGGCGAACCCGGGCCGTCGATCGCCGAGCTGCTGCGCAGGGGCATCCGTAATCTCAATGGCCAGGAGTCGGGATTGCGCCGGCGCGCGCGGGCTGCATTGAAGCTCGGCGTCGCTCCAAACTGACGCGGGGGCGGGCGGTGGATCGACCTGTGGTCGTGCTGACCGGCGCATCGGCCGGTATCGGGCGCTCGATCCTGGACGGTCTGGCCCGTGAGGCGTTCGTCGTGGCGCTGTCCAGGACGCGTGCCGAGGTGAACGCTGCCGATGGCGTCTGGATTCGCGGAGACCTCGAGCAACCCGAGATCGTCGCAGGGGAGCTGCTGGAGTGGCTGCGCACCCATGAGCGGCAACTGGACGGCCTCATTCATTGTGCCGGGGCGTATGGCGCGAATCGGCGGCACGACTTCCTCGAGACGACCGACGCAGAGTGGGACGAGGTGATGCTCGTGAACGCGCGTGCGCAGTTCATTCTGACGACCCGCCTCCTGCCACTGCTCCTCACCCGCGAGCGGGCCTTCATTGTGGCGATATCGTCCAACACCGCAACGAAGCCCGCGCCGGGCAGAATCGCGTATGGATGCAGCAAGGCGGCTTCCTACGCGCTGTTCTCCGGGCTGGCCGAGGAACTCGCCGCCACAGGCGTATCCGTCGTCCAGATTTCACCGGACAGGCAGGTGGTCACCCGGGGTCTGATGCGGCGGCGGTCTGCGGGCTTCGACTACTCTTCTTATATCGATCCGAAAGTGTTCCAGGAGCCGGTCAGGACGATCGTGCAGGCGCGCGGCGCTGGCATGAACGGACAGTTCATCGAGCTTCATTAGCTCATTGGAACATTCTCTCCGCGTAGATTCCGGCGCCACGCAGTCCCGAGAAATCGTCGGTGTCGTCCCAGATCAGACGCCGCGCCAGATAGTCGGTGTCGTGCTCGGTGATCTGATACAGCCCATCGCGCATGAACACTCGCTGCAGCGCTTCGCGGTAGTGTGTGCCGAGCCCACGCGCCACGCCACCGGTAATGACGATGCGGTCGATTTCCGGATCGAGTGAGAGAGCGGCGGCCAGCGCACGCGCCAGCGGCGTCACGAGCGCATCCAGCAAGCTCGAGGCGGATTCGTTCCCCACGGCAAGCTGCGTCTGGAAGGTGCGTAGTCGGTACTCTTCGCTCGCCTGCTGCCAGACCTCGACCGGATCCAGGCTCACGCCGGCGTAGATCGAGCTCAGCGAGGGGAGGGCACGCAGAATCCGTGCGATGCCTCTGCCGGAGGAGAAGGCATTCATGTGGTCCCATCCGCCGCAGTCGCATCGCATGTGGAACAGCTTGCCGTCGAGCTCGAATGGAAACACGAGATGGCCGATCTCGCCCTGGATGCCGTATTGCGTGTCGAAGGGAATACGGTGTGCGCGATGATCGTAGAGCCGACTGCCGATGCCACTGCTCACCGTGATCAGCATCGTCTTTCTGCAGGACGCATCGCCTTGCATGTAAGGGGCGAGCAGCGCGGTGATGTCGTTCACGACATGCCATGCGAGGTCCGGTACGGCCTCACGCAGGCGCGCCTGTAAACGGAATGGTTTCGCGGTGGGGCCCCACAGCGGCCCGGAGCCGAGCACAGTCATGTCATGAGCGTTGACCGGTGCGCCGAGGGAGATGATCACCGTCTGCAGCTCACGTCCAGCGGTAGCGCGCAGCTCTTGCGCGCGAGCCGCAATGAATTCCAGCAGAGCGATCTGCAGCTCGTCCGCGCTCAACCGGGGATGCGACAGATAGTTGATCGCCGGGGCGTCCTGGGAGAACACGAGCCCGCGCACGCGCTGGTAGAGTCCCCAGCGGAACCATGTTCCGCCGAGATCGAACACGGCAACCGGCGCGGGTGTGCCATCAGCTGGCATACGCGGGCACCGCAATCGGCTCGAAGCCCGGTGCAAACGCTTCGCCCGCATCGTTGGCCGAGTGGCGTGTCGTCGTCCGTTCGCGCAGGTAGCGCGCGGCGCTGCGCACCTCGCAGGCGGTCAGATCGTTGATGAACACGCAGCTCCCCAGTCCACGGGACAAGGGCAGTCTCTGCAGCCCGTCGCGATGGCTCGTGGTCTCGGCCAGCGCCTTCATCAGCAGCTCTTCGTCGCAATACGAGTGATGAGTCGGAAGTCGATACGCCTCGATCAGTCCGAGTGCACGCCAGAGCTCGCGATCGCTGATCAGCTCGCGACCGGCAGCGATGACGAGCGAAAGCGCCATGTCGATGGCGACCGCTTCGCCATGCAGGAGCTCCGGCAGCGCCTTCATCTCCAGCTTCGGACTGAAGGTGTGGCCATAGTCGACTGCGCGCTCGAGCACGTTCTCCCAGAGGTTGTCGGCGAGCTCATCGAGCATGCCCACCGCCGCGCGCACGAGGATTTCGCGGTACGCCTCCGCTCCGGAGAAGCGGTCGCGGATCAGCGTCGGCACGTTCTCTTCGAGCAGCTCGAAGAGTCGTGCGTCCTTGATGATGGCCATCTTGATGATCTCGGCAATCCCGTTCGAGATGTGCCGGTCATCCACGGTGCGCAGAAAGTGCGTGTCGAGGTAGGCGCGTTGCGGGGCGAAGTACGTGCCGACGCGGTTCTTGTGACCGTCGAAGTTCACCCCGGTCTTGATGCCGATGCCCGCGTCGATGAGACCCATCAGCGTCGTCGGTACCCGCACGTATGGCAGGCCGCGCCGATAGAGACTGGCTGCAAGTCCGGCCACATCCATGAGCACCCCGCCGCCGATCGCGATCAGCGGATCGCTCCTGCGATTGACGCCGAAATCATCCAGCGCGCGCACCACACGCAGAACGTTCTCTACCGTCTTCTCAGGCTCCGTCGTGTCGAGCGACAGGAAGCGGAAGTGAACGCGGTTCGCGCGGAAGTAGGCTTCGATCTCCCACCCGTAGAGATCGAGCACGCGCGCATCGATGACGATGAGCCTGCGCTGACATGCTGGCGTCTGCCCCACGCCGGCGCGCAGAAGCACGGTGTTCGCATGCGAGAACAAGCCGTCGTAGAACTGCACGGAGTAGCGCACGTCCTGCGTTGCGCGTACTTCCCAGCCGTAGCCGTCGATGCCGCGAATACAACCGGAAGTGGCGCGACGCAGCTCGCCCGCGGAGCGAAGATCGGTTTGTGTGGCCATCCTTGGCACCTCCGCATGCAAGATGCGCGCGGTGATGGGTGCCAGTCAATGAGTCGAGACGCGCAGCCCCTTTTGTTGGACAGCAATCCACTCGCGCTCATGCGGAAGGTCAGCTCGCAATCAGCTCATCCAGCCGGAGAATGCACGGATTCTTGAAGAACTCGGCGAAGTCGATTTCCTTGTCGAACTTCTCGGCGACCGTCATCAGCATCTCGATCACCTGCATCGAGCTGCCGCCAGCCTCGAAGAAGTCGTCGTGCACGCCGATGTGCGGAATATTGAGCTGCATGCGCCAGAGCCCGGCGAGATAGTCCTGGCGACTGGGCTCGATGTCCGCGCCGCCGGGCGCGCCATCACAGAGAGTCTGTACGTCCATGTGATCGTCTCCCGCAGATAACTACGGCTGAGTGTCGATGACAGATGGCGCAAGCTCAAGAGGCGCGCGAGCTGGCCCCCGCAATTGGACCATCTGCGCGCAGCGACGCGAGCGCACGGTAGTCGATCTTGCCGTGATCGCTCAGAGGGAAATCATCGAGGCGGATGATGCGCTCGGGCACCATGTACGAGGCGAGCTTGCTCGCGCAGCGGGCCTTGATCGTGGCTTCATCCGAGCTCATCTCGTCACAGTAGGCGATGAGCCGTTCGCACATTCCACCGACACCCCGCACGGGAATTACCGCTACGCGCGCGCATCCGATGGCGTCCCGGACGACGGACTCGACCTCCTGCAGCTCCACCCTGAATCCGCGCACCTTCACTTGTCGGTCGAGGCGACCGCGAAAGGTGAGCCCCACGCCCGCTTGCTGGCTCACGAGGTCGCCGGTTCGGTACCAGCGCTCCGTCGGACCATCACCGAAACGGTGATGCACGAAAGCAGCGCCGGTTGCGGCGAGATTCTTCCAGTATTCTGCTGCAAGCTGATCGCCGGTGAGCCACAGCTCGCCGGCAACGTCGTCTGCAGCCACTGCGCAACCGTCGTCGACGATCATGTGGCGCAACCCGGGTAACGGGAGCCCGATTGGCACGACACCACTCGCCGGTGCGACCTTGCTGTCGTACTCGAAGTACGTGGCGAAGATCGTGCATTCGGTAGGGCCATACAGATTGAAGATGCGCCCGCGCGGTGCTGCCTCGGACCATGCCCGGGCAAGCTCGGTCGGCAACACTTCGCCGCAGAACAGGGCGAGCCGCACGTGAGGCAGTGCATTGCGTTTCAACAGTCGCAGCTTCTGCAGAAAGCTCGCGAGCGAGGGGACGGAGCTCCACACCGTGATCTCGTGTTTCGCGACGAACGCGAAAGGCACTGTCGCCTCGGACGCTGCGGGTACATATAGCGTCGCGCCACTCTTCCAGCACAGGAACAGATCGAGAATGGAGACGTCGAAGGACAGTGCGGAAAATTCGGTGAAGCGATCCGCGGCGTTCGTTCCGAACAGCTGGTGAGCCTTGCTTATGCAACTGCAGGCGCTCGCTTGCGTAATGGCGACGCCCTTGGGGACGCCTGTGCTTCCCGAGGTGTAGAGGATATAGGCCAGCTGGCCTTCGCGGATCGGTGCACCGGCGAACGGTTGGCGATTCCATGCATCGGCGAGAGTGGTGGTCGACAGACGGTGTAACCGGTGCGATCTCTTCTCCCGAATCGCAAACGCGAGCGATGAAGCAGCATCACTCTCGCGCACGACGATCCGCAGGCGTTCAGCTCGCTGCAGGGCCGTCATCACGCTGTCCGCGACGGTATCGCTCGCGTCGACGATCACGGTCTCGATGCCTGCGTCCGCGAGGATTCTCAGCAGCCGCTCCGCTGGCATCTTGTCGTTCAAGGGCACGTAGACGTTGCCGGTTCGCATGATCGCGATCACGGCGGCATACGAGGTTACGCCGCGGCCATAGAAGACCCCGACGTTAGCCTGCTTTCCCGCAAGGCCCGCTGCGAGCAGCGTGCTCTCGATGGCTCTGCTCTCCGCATCGAGCTCTCGATAGGACCAGTATCGTCCGCGAGCGAACAGCGCGTGCCGTGCCGGATCCAGTCGCACGCTTGCCGAGAAGAATTCATCGAGTGATTGGCGCGCGGCCGGCGCCTCGAGAGCTTGCGTTGCCATCTGTGGACTTCCTTGTCCTGGAAGGCACATCTTCCTTCAGTCAATGCATCTGCGCAATTTTGCAGAAGTGCCCCCGGGTGTTGGACAACACGCGATTATGTTGCTGCCACCCCTCAACGGAAAAAGACGGCTCGGACGTCTAAAGAATATCGAGTGGTGCCGGCGTGCGTGCTTGTCGAAGCGTGCCTCGTACGATCTGCGTACCACATCGGGTCCCACTGACGTCGTATTGAAAACATCGTCAGGCAGAATGGGCATAGCAATGGAATAGCTGGGCACGCGATCAAAAGGAGGTTGGCGCGTACCCGAGAGAGTTAACTCATGTCGGACCTGAACGATCTCCAGATTTTCTCGCAGGTAGTCGAGCACAACGGGTTTTCCGGTGCGGCAAGAGCGTTGGGGATCGCCCCTTCGAGCGTGTGTCGCAGAATAGGGAAACTCGAGGAGGAGCTCGGCATCCGCCTGGTGCAACGGACGACGCGGCGTTTCGCCGTCACCGCGCTCGGAATGGAGTTCCACAACTACTGCGTGAAGGCCGTGACGGAAGCCCGCGCGGCCTACGAAATGGCGGCCCGCGCGAAGGCAACTCCTTCGGGGATGATCCGGGTGAGTTGTCCCTCGCTCATCTCCCAGTTACTGGTCAGTCCCCTCATTCCCCGCTTCGTCGCGAAGCATCCACAAGTACGCATAGCGGTCATGGCGAGCGATGGCCAGGTGGACATCGAGGAGAACTTCGACCTCTGTATCCGCGTCCGCCAGGTGCCGAGCGAGAACTCCGTGCTCATCATGCGTTCGCTCGGCGTCGTCCAGCACGTGCTGGTCGCAAGCCCTCGATTGCTCGAACGGTCCGGGCGGCCGGCCACACCCGCCGCCGCGATCCGCCATCCCACGCTGAGCTGCGGCTCGATTCAAGGGCCGCACGCGTGGCGGCTCCTCGATCCCGAGAGCAGGCAGGAGATCCAGGTCCGACACACACCGGTGCTGATTGCGGACGATATCGGTGTCGTGCGGAGAGCTGCGGTGGATGGGCTCGGGATCGCACAGCTGCCGCTGTCGGTCTGCGTGAACGAGATCCGCCAGGGCCTGCTCGAGGTCGTGCTGCCGGACTATCCGGCGCCTGCGAGCGAGATTCAGGCGATTTTCCCCTCGCGACGGGGGCTGCTGCCGGCAGTGCGTTCGTTTATCGACTTCCTGACCGCTCAAGGTGACAGCGAAGCTGTTGGGAGGCAGGTCAAACCGCAACCAAGCCGCGTGCGCGCGCTTAACGAAAACGCTCGGGGCAATCGCGAGCCTCTGCGGCGGCTGTCCGCGATTCGTACGGCGACCCACGCCGAGCCGTAGCGAGCGTCTAGAGCACGGCGCGCTGGCGATCCTGGAAATCGTGCAGGGTCGCTTCGACCCTGGCGGCGACTGCGCGTAACGGGGCCAGACACGTCCTCTTCATTTCGGCAGCACTGTAGCGCGAGCGCTGGGAGGCGATGCTCATCGCTGCAACCGTCCGCCCGCGGCGCTCCCGTAGCGGCACGGCGATCGACACCGTGCCTTCCTCCATCTCATCGACTGCCATGGCGAAGTCCACTGTACGAATTTCGTCCAGCGCAGCCTTCAGCGTGCGGACGTTCGTGATCGAAGCGGGCCCCTGACGCTTCAGCAGGACACCGCGCAGCCGCGTATCGAGCTCGGTTTCCGTGAGCGAGGCCAGGAGCATCTTCCCGCTCGCGGAGCAATGTGCGGGCAGCCGGTCTCCGACTCCCAGTCGCGCCGTGTAGATACGCCGCGTGAAGTCGCGGCAGACGAACACGATGTCGAGCCCATCCAGCACACAGATGGAGCAGGGCTCGTTGAACCGATTGGCCAGCGCCACGACCTCCGGCGCCACTGCGTCCCAGACGCTGCCTTTGCTCAGAACGCCGCGCCCGAGCGACAACGCTTTCGGTGAGGGGGAGTAGCGCCCCGTGTCTTCGTGGACATATCCGAGGTGCTGCAGCGTCAGCAACAGACGACGCGCTGCCGGCCGGCTGATCTTCACTGTTGCCGCAACCTGAGGTCCACTCAAGGGCGCGCCGCTGTGGGAGAGCGCTTCCAGGCATGCGAGCCCCTTCGCGAGCGTCTGCGCGAAATCTCTTTTCTGAATCTCGCTGGAGGCCATGAATCCCGATGTACGCTATACGTACGTCTGAACGCTATGTTGACCTATCGTAACGCAGCGCAGATACTCCCGCACTCCTCTATATGGGGTCGGACAGGGGGTTTGATGGCGCGTTGGCTGAAGCGAGGCCTGGACGAAGCAAGCCGCCACCTCATCGATGCCCAGGTCCGGGCCACTGTGGAAGCCGCGCTCGCGGACGTTCAGGCGCGAGGCGACGCTGCAATCCGCGACATGTCGGTCAAGTTCGACCGCTGGGCGCGCGATGACTTTCGGCTCACGCAATCCGAGATCGACCAGTGCCTCAGCCAGGTGTCGGCGGGTGATCTCGAGGACATCCGGTTCGCGCAGGCGCAGGTGCGACGGTTTGCGGAGATTCAGCGCGCAGCGCTGCGTGACGTCGAAGCAGAAACGCTCCCTGGCGTCATCCTCGGCCACAAGAACATTCCCGTGAGCTCGGTCGGGTGCTACGTGCCGGGCGGCAAGTATCCGCTGCTGGCCTCGGCACACATGTCCGTGGTCACTGCGAAAGTCGCCGGCGTGCGCAGGATCGTCACCTGCGCGCCGCCGTTCCAGGGCAAGCCCGCTGCTGCCATCGTGGCAGCCCAGGCTCTTGCGGGTGCGGACGAGATATTCGTCCTGGGCGGCATCCAGGCGCTGGCGGCGATGGCGCTCGGCACGCAGTCGATCACGCCCGTCGACATGCTCGTCGGTCCGGGCAACGCGTACGTCGCCGAAGCCAAACGTCAGCTCTTCGGGCGCGTCGGCATCGATCTGTTTGCGGGTCCCACGGAGACACTCGTCATCGCGGACGAGACGCTCGATGGCGAGCTCTGCGCCGTCGATCTGCTGGGCCAGGCCGAGCACGGTCCGAGCTCGCCGGCCATTCTCCTCACGACGTCCGAAAAGCTCGCACGCGAGACGATCGCGCACGTCGAGCGGCTGCTGGGTTTGATGCCCACCGCGCAGATTGCCCGCGCCGCGTGGACGGATTATGGTCAAGTCATCCTCGCCGCTGACTATGAGGATGCCGTGCGCGTCGCCGACGAGATCGCCTCCGAACACGTGCAGGTCATGACGGATCGCGACGAGTGGTTCCTCGAGAATCTCACCAACTACGGCGCGCTCTTCCTCGGTCCGCGCACGAACGTCGCCTACGGGGACAAGGTGATCGGCACCAATCACACGCTGCCGACGATGAAGGCGGCCCGCTACACGGGTGGCCTGTGGGTGGGCAAGTTCCTCAAGACCTGCACCTACCAGCGGGTTGTCACGGACGAAGCCACGGTCAGGGTGGGAGAGTACTGTTCACGGCTTTGCATGCTCGAGGGGTTTGCGGGCCACGGTGAGCAGGCCAATATCCGTCTGCGTCGATATGGAGGTCAGCAGGTGCCCCCCTACACAGCGGCCCCCCGGGGCGGTTGGACAGCGAGTTGAGATCGCAATGGAGACTGTACGCCTCACGATGGGGCAGGTCCTCGTTCAGTTCCTGATCGCCCAGAAGATCGAGGACGAGGGCCGCGTGCTGCCACTGTTCCCGGCAGCCCACGCCATCTTCGGCCATGGGAACGTCACGTGTCTCGGTTCGGCGCTCGCGCAGGTGCAGAACGTGCTGCCGACCTACCGCGGTCAGAATGAGCAATCCATGGGGCTCGCCGCCGTGGCATACGCGCGGGCTCGCCGGCGCAAGCAGATTCACGTCTGTTCGGCGTCGGTGGGTCCGGGCTCGTCCAACATGGTTACGGCGGCGGCGGTGGCCTTGTCCGACCGGCTGCCCGTGCTCTTTCTCTGCGGCGACAACTTCGCGACGCGTTTGCCTGACCCGGTGCTGCAGCAAGTCGAGCACCCTCACGATCTCACGATCACCACCAACGATGCGTTCAAGGCCGTATCCGCATTCTTCGATCGGATCGTGCGGCCGGAGCAGATTCTGTATTCGCTGCCGCAGGCGGTCGCGCTGCTGCTCGATCCCGCAGCGTGCGGACCCGCGACGCTCTCCCTGGCGCAGGATGTTCAGGGCGAAGCGTTCGACTATCCCCGCGCCTTCTTCCGCGAGCGCATTCATCGCATTCCGCGCTACGCGCCGCCCGAACAGCAGATAGCGGATGCCGCGGCCGTCATTCGCTCCGCGAAGCATCCGCTCATCATTGCCGGCGGCGGTGTCCACTACTCGGGTGCATGCGCTGAGCTTGCAGCATTCTCGGAGCGCTTCGGGATACCCGTCGCCGAGACGATCATGGGGCGCTCGGCGCTGCTGCACACGCATCCACTGAACGTTGCCTCGCTCGGCGTCATGGGCGGCAATGCCGGCAACCGTATCGCCGCGGAAGCGGATGTGGTGATCAGCATCGGCACTCGCTTGACCGACATGATTACTGGCTCATGGAGCGCCTTTCGCAACCCGCAAGTGCGCTTCGTCTCACTGAACACGAATCGCTTCGATGCCAACAAGCACATGGCGCAGCCGGTGATCGGCGATGCGAAGGTTTCTCTCTCGCTGCTCACCGAGGCGCTTGGCCCGTGGTGTGCGCCATCCGCGTGGCGCGAGAAGTCGATGCGAGAAAAGGTCGAATGGACTGCGATCGTGGACCGGCGCACGGCTGCGACGGATCAGTCGCCACCGAGCTATGCGCAGGTGATCGGCGCGATCCAGCGTCACGCGCGAGCGACGGACGTGATTCTCTCCGCTGCGGGCGGCCTCCCGGGCGAGCTGTACTGCACGTGGAAATCGCTCGGTGTGGGCACGTTCGAGTCGGAGTACGGCTTTTCCTGCATGGGATACGAGATCGCGGGCGCGTACGGTCAGAAGATCGCCAACCCGGATCGCGAGATCATCGCCTTTCTGGGCGATGGCTCCTATCTGATGATGAACTCCGACATCTATTCGTCCGTGCTGACGGGCAACAAGATCATCTGCATCGTCTGCGACAACGGCGGCTTCGCGGTCATCAATCGCCTGCAGGTCGCCAAGGGCGGCGTCGAGTTCAACAACCTGTTCGGCTCATCGAAGCGCGCGGGAGAGGTGCCCCGCATCGATTTCGCGATGCATGCGCGCTCGATGGGCGCGCACGCGGAGAACGTCAGCTCGATAACGGAGCTCGAGGCCGCTTTCGAGCGTGCGCGCAGCGCGGAGCGCACTTACGTGATCGCCATCCGCACGCACCCGTACGAGTGGATGGAAGGCGGCTCGTGGTGGGACGTCGGCATGCCCGCGGTCAGCACGCGCCAGGAAATCGAGACGGCGCGCGCGAGACAGGAAAGCGAGCGTCCATTCCAGCGTAAAGGCCACTAGGCGCCCGATGAGACGCGTGATCGTCACCGGCTCCACCGGCAATCTCGGCGCGAAAGCCGTCGCTGCGCTCGCGCAGCTCGAAGGATGCGAGGTCATCCGGATTGGTCGCAACTCACAACGGCAACCCGGCGTCGTCGTCGCCGACCTGGCGCGGTACGACGACGCGTGGGCGGAATGCTTCGCCGGCGCCGATGCAGTTCTGCATCTCGCGGCAGATCCGAAGCCCGTGGCGACATGGGACTCGATCGTGAGGCTCAACATCGAGCTGGCTCTCAACGTGTTTCGGGCGGCCGAACGCGGCCGCGTGCGGCGCTTCGTGTTCGCCAGCTCGAACTGGGTGCTCGGTGGCTATCGCTTCGACAGCGCCACGCTGAGCTCGACTCTCGCGCCGCGACCCGTCAATCCCTATGGCGCCGCGAAGCTCTTCATCGAGCGCTACGGCTTCGACGTCGCGGCGCGCAGCGGCATGTCCGTGCTGTCCCTCCGCGTCGGCTATTGCCAGAAAGGCGACAACGAGCCCGGGCCGCACATGGCCTTCGGTCGCTGGGGGCAGGAGATGTGGCTGGGCAATCGGGACTGGCAGCAGGCAGTCGTCAAGGCCGTGACCAGCCCGTTCTCCGGCGCCGCGGTGCTCAACATCGTCTCGCGAAATCACGGCATGCGCTGGGATCTGGAGGAAGCGCGCCAGGCGATCGGCTACGCACCTGTGCAGGGGCACGAGCCGAGACTGACAGTGATCTCCGCTTTCAAGGACCGCGCAGCACGTCTGCGGGAATGGCTGTTCCCCTCGGGCGCGCACACGCCGCTGTTCGGAGCCCGCTGGTGAGCGAGCGGCGGATCAGAAAGATTCTCGTGATCCAGCCTTTGCGCCCCGAAGCGCTGCGTCTCTTCGAGGAGCGTGCGGACGTGCGCTTCGAAGTCGTCACGGATTTCTCATCCCCGAGTCTCATCGACCGCGTCGCCGATGCGGACGCAATCACGATCCGCGATGCACGCCTGCCCGTCGAAGTACTCGAAGCCGCGCAGCGGCTGAAAGTGATCTCCCGGCACGGGGTCGGGTTCGACAACATCCCCATCGACTACTGCACGAAGCGGGGCATCGCGGTGACCGTAGTCGGAGACGTCAACGCGGTCTCGGTAGCCGAACAGACGATCTTCCTGCTGCTTGCAGCCGCACGGGGCGCAGCACAGCTCGACGAAGCTGTGCGTCGTGGTGACTTTGCGGCCCGATCCCGTATCGTGGGCGTCGAGCTGCGTGGCCGGGTGTTGCTCATCGTCGGCTTTGGCCGCATTGGCCGCGAGGTGGCAGCGCGCGCGGCCGCATTCGGAATGAAAGTCCTCGTGTTCGATCCCTATGTGGCGCGGAACGGTCGCCCGGACATGACATTCGTCGATGATCTGCGCGAGGGGTTGAAGGTCGCCGACGTCGTCTCGCTCCACGTGCCTCTCGGGCCCGGCACACGTAACCTGATCGGCGCCGAAGAGCTGAGGCAGCTGCCCACCGGCGCCATCGTGATCAACACCGCGCGCGGCGGTCTCCTCGATGAGAACGCGCTGCTGGATGCCGTCAAGAGTGGGCGCGTGCGCGCGGCGGGGCTGGACACCTTCGCCGTCGAGCCGCTGCCCGCCGGACATCCGCTCACGGAGGAGAGACGCATCGTGCTCAGTCCGCATTCGGCCGCACTCACAGAGGAATCGCTGATTGCCATGGGCCTCGCGACGGCGCGCAATGCGCTGGCGGGCCTCGATGGCGCGCTCGATCCTCAGCTCGTCGTCAATCCAGCCGTCCTTGGCGAGACCTGCAATGCGCTCCAGTAAGTTGCGCGAGCGCTGGCAGAAGGGCGAGCCCGTGATCTGCGCGTGGCTTTCCATCGGCAATGCCTACACGGCTGAGCTGGCAGGGTGGAGCGGAGTCGATTGCGTAACCGCCGACCTGCAGCACGGCATGACGGACACGTCGACGATGATTGCCATGCTCCAGGCGATCTCTTCGACGCCGGCAACCCCGGTGGTACGGGTACCGGATTCGAACGCAGCGGTCCTGATGAAAGCGCTCGATGCGGGCGCATATGGCCTGATCTGCCCGATGATCGGCAGCGTCGAGCACGCGAGAGAATTCGTCGCGGCCACTCGTTATCCGCCGCATGGCGCGCGCAGCTTCGGTCCCGCGCGCGGCCTGCTGTATGGTGGCGCCGATTATTTCGAGCACGCCGACGACACTCTCGTCCGGCTGGCCATGATCGAGACGCGCGCAGGTCTCGATGCGCTCGAGGGCATCTGTGCGGTCGAAGGACTGGACGGCATTTTCGTGGGACCCGCCGATCTCTCGCTCGCGCTGGGCAAGACGCCCGAGATCGATCCGGCGGACATCGAGGTGCGCGCCGCCATCGATCGGTGTCTCTCGGCGGCGCGCCGCACCGGCAAACACGCCGGCATTTTCTGCCCGTCCGGCGCAGTTGCCGCGCGCAGAGTCCACGAGGGGTTCGACTTCGTCGTCATCAACAGCGACGCGAATCTTCTGAAGGCAGCATTCGCGAACGAGTTACGCGCTGCGCGGGAGCCGCCCCGATGACGGTCGGATATGCGCTGGCCAACGCGCCCTGCTCATGGGGTGTGGACTTCGCGGACCGCCCGGAGAATCCACCGTGGAGCCGTGTGCTCGATGAGGCCTCCGCCGCGGGATTCGCCGCGTTCGATCTCGGTCCGGTCGGCTACCTGCCGACGGACCCGTCGCGACTCTCGGATGAGTTGGCGCGGCGTGGACTGCGGTTGTCGGCTGGCGGGCTCTTCGATCCCCTGACGGATCCGGCAGCCTTTGACGGTGTCATCGAAAAGACACGGCGCACGTGTGAAATCCTGCGAGCGCTGGACGCGCCGCGCCTCGTCATCATCGATTGTGTGTCAGAGACGCGCGGTTGCACGGCCGGCCGGCCGGATGCATCACGACGGCTCTCGCCAGCCGAGTGGCGAGCGATGATGGACCGGATCGTCCGCATCGCGCGCATCGCGCACGACGAATATGGCGTCGGGTCGACTCTGCATTCACATGCAGGTTGTTACATAGAATACGAAGACGAGATCGATCGCGCGATGGCAGACCTGCCGGAAGAGCTCGTCGGGCTCTGCGTGGATACGGGCCACGCCGCGTACGCGGGCGTTGACCCTGTGAGGCTGATCCGCCGCTACGCCTCACGCGTGCGGCACATGCACTTCAAGAACATCGATCGCGACGTGCATCGGGCATGCGTGGCCGATGGCACCAGCTTCTTCGCGGCGATCACTCGCGGAGTCTTCTGCCCGCTCGGCCGCGGCAGTGTGGATTTCAATGCGGTGCGCGACGTGTTGCGGGAGATTGGATACCGGGGCATGGCGGTGGTAGAGCAGGACGTCGATCCAACGGGCAACGCGTCGCCGCTCGCCAACGCACGCGAGAGCTACGCATTCCTGAAGTCAGTCGGTATGGCATCCGGAGTTGCGAAGTGATCGCGACCTGTCGCGTCGATTGCCGCAATACCCTGGGCGAGGGCTGCATCTGGGATTCTCGCGACGCATGTCTCTACTGGACGGACATCGAAGAGAGGCGCATTTTCCGTCTGGCGCCGGATGGCGCCGTCAGGGAGTTTCCGCTGCCCGAACGCGCGGCTTTCATTCTGCCGAGGCGCGATCCCGGCTTCGTGATCGGCTTCGCGAGCCGGATTGCCACGGCCGATGCGGCTTTTCGGAGCTTCGCGACGCTGGCGGTCATCGAGCCCGAGCTGCCGCAGACGAGGGTCAATGACGCCGCTGTCGATCCGTTCGGCGGCGTCGTGTTCGGCACGTTCGACGAGCGGGACCGGCAGCCCACCGCAAGCCTCTATCGGCTGGCACCGAGTGGCGAGCTGCGCCGGCTGGAGCGGAACATCACGATCAGCAACGGCATCGCTTTTTCGCCGGACGGGACGACGCTGTATTTCGCCGATACGCCGGTGGGCGTGATCCGGCGTTTCCATATCGACGCGGACTTCGCGCGTTTCAGGGAGATCGAGCCACTTGCCGCGGCGGATATCGCGCCCGGCAGACCCGATGGCGCGATCGTCGACCAGGATGGCCACTACTGGAACGCGCGCGTCTGGGGGAGCTGCCTCGTGCGGATTGCTCCGGACGGGAAAGTATCCGGCCGCGTCGAACTGCCTGTGAAAGGCCCCACGTGCGTGGCGCTCGGAGGCCGCGATGGCCGCGAGCTCTACGCCACTACATTGCGCGTGCGACACACGGAGGAGGAGCTCGCAACGGTACCAGAGGCGGGGGGCTTGTTCGCAGTCCGGGTCGATATTCCTGGCGCACCCCAACGTCTGTGTCTGATATGAGCTCACCGAACACCTCCTCCTTCAGCGGAAAATCTGTCATCGTCACCGGCGGCACACAGGGAGTAGGGCTCGCCACTGCGCGGCTGCTCGCCGAGCGAGGCGCGGCAGCCATCACCATCTGCGGCAGGAACGAAGCGAATGGTCGCGCGATAGCCAAAGAGCTCGTGCAGGGTGGCACTCGCGCGCTGTTCGTGCGTGCAGATCTGGCTTACCCCGAGGACTGCTTCGCGGTGGTGGATCAGGCGGCCGAGAGCTTCGGCCACATCGATAGTCTGATCAATTGCAGCGGGGCTACTCAGCGCGGCACCCTCGAGACCACCTCGCCACATCTGTGGGACTACATCTTTGCCGTCAATGTGCGCGCACCGTTCTTTCTGATTCAGCGCGTCGTGCCGGTGATGCGGCGTGGTGGGCGCGGTGGCACCATCGCCAACATCGGCTCCATCGCCGCACATGGCGGGCAGCCCTACATCACCGCGTACTGTGCAGCGAAGGCGGCACTGCTGGTGCTCACGAAGAATCTCGCAAACTCGCTCCGCTGGGACCGCATCCGGGTCAATGCGCTCAACATCGGCTGGACGGACACGCCGACCGAGCACGAAGTGCAGACGAAGGTTCACGACATGGGTGAGGACTGGCTCGGGCGCGTGTCGGCGCGGCAGCCCTTCGGCCGGCTGCTCGCACCGCTCGACGTGGCCAGGGCGCTGGCGTTTCTCACGTCGGACGAGTCCGGGCTCATGACTGGCTCGATCGTCGACTTCGATCAGACCGTGGTCGGCGCCGTGGACGACAACCCGATTGGCAACGACTGATGAGTGCGCCTGCTGAGCTGCTGCCCACGGCTGCTGCCGATTTCGCTTTGCGCGGCGTGGGCAAGAGTTTCGCTGGCGTGTTTGCGTGCCGTGGCATCGATCTGAACGTACGGTGCGGTGAGGTTCTCGCCATCGCCGGCGAGAACGGCGCAGGCAAGAGCACCCTGATGAAATGCCTGCACGGCTACTATCTCCCGAGTGAAGGGCACATCGAGATCCGGGGCGTTCCGGTGTCGTTCCGCTCGCCGCGAGATGCCGAGGCCGCGGGCATTGCGATGATTCCGCAGGAGGTCGATCTCTTTCCCGAGCTCTCGGTTGCCGAGAATCTGTTCGTAGGCCGGAAGCGCCCTCGTGCACGCTGGGGCGGCTTCGATGTTCACGCAATGCAGCTGCGGGCACGCGAGATTCTTGCGAGCCTCAAAGTCGAGCTCGATGTTGCGCAGCCCGTGAGATGTCTCGCAGCCGCTCACTGCAAGCTGGTCGAGATCGCGCGCGCGCTGAATCAGGACGCGCGCCTGATCATCATGGACGAGCCCACCGCCGCGCTCACCGAGCGCGAGGCGGAGAATCTGTTTGGCGTGGTCGCGCAGCTTCGGGCGCGCGGCCTCGCCGTGATCTATATCACGCACCGCCTCGAGGAGATCTTCCGCATCAGCGACCGGCTCGTCGTTTTGCGCGACGGCGCGCTCGTCGCCGCCGGCCCGACGAGCGACTTCGATACATCGCAGCTCATCGCGGCAATGGTGGGGCGACCGCTCGAGCAGCTCTTCGTGCGCAATCCACATCCGCCGGGAGAGACGGTGCTCGAGCTCCGCAAGCTCGCACGCCGCGGGCAATTCACGGGCATCGATCTGGCGCTGCGCTCGGGCGAAGTGCTGGGCGTGGCGGGGCTCATCGGCGCCGGTCGGACGGCGCTTGCACAGGCCCTGTTCGGGATTGCTCCCGCCGATAGCGGCGAGATTCTGATCGGCGGGCGAGCGGTGCGCATCCGCTCCGTCGCGGATGCGGTGTCCCTGGGCATCGCCTATCTGCCCGAAGAGCGACGCTCGCAGGGGCTCGTGCTGCCGTTCTCGATCACGCAGAACATCAGCTTCGCGGTGCTCGCGCGCTTCACCCGGTTTGGATTCGTCGCCCGGCGCCGTGAGGCGTGCTTCGCGCAGGAGGAGGCGCGCCGTTTCTCGATTCGCGGCGCGGATGTCGAGGCTCCGGTGGAAGTGCTCTCCGGCGGCAATCAGCAGAAGGTGCTCATCGCCAAGGTCCTTGCGCTCGACCCCAGGATCATCGTCTTCGATGAGCCGACGCGCGGCGTGGATGTCGGTGCGAAGACTGAGATCTACGCGGTCATCGATGCGCTCGCCCGGGAGGGCAAGGCGATCCTCTTGATCTCATCCGAAATGAACGAGCTGTTCAGCATGGCCGATCGCATCCTGGTGATGTGCAAGGGGCGCGTGACCGGAACGTTCGAGCGTGACGAGTTCTCGGCAGCGGCGATCGGCGCGGCTGCGGCCGGCGTGGCACGGTCTCGAGCCTGAGGTCGGCACGTGCGTCATGGCTGTTGAAACCCAGGTTGAAATGCCGATGGCGCGCGCAATGACTTCGCGCGAGAGACGCTGGCGTTCGTGGCCGCAGACGCCATCCCTGGTTTTCCTGGTCGTGCTCATCGTCGTTCTGTGCGTCACGACGCCGGGCTTTGCGACAGCCGCGAATCTGCGAGGCGTCATCGAGCAGGTGGCGGTGGTTGCAATCGTCGCGCTGGCAGTCAACCAGGTCGTGCTTGCGGGAGAGATCGACGTCTCGACCGGCTCGCTCGTCGCGATCTGCTCATTCGTCTATGGAAACGTGGCGCTCTCCCAGGGCGGAGCGTGGCTGCCTCTCTGCGCAGCCTTGATCGCAGGCGGCGCAATCGGTGCCGTCAACGGCGTTCTGTCCACCTATGGACGCGTGCCATCGATCGTCGCGACGGTTGGCACGCAGTTCATTCTCCGCGGTATCGTGCTGCTGGCCGGAGGTGCGCAGGTTCTCAACCTTGCCGTCGACTCCCGCTCGTTCGGCGCCGGTGCGCCGCTCGGTATTCCGACGTCGATCGTCGTGCTCGCCGCGATATTCCTGGCAATGCAGTGGCTCAGCAGTCATACGACGTTCGGCCGTGACATCTACGCCGTCGGCGGCAATTCGCGCGCAGCACTGGCCACAGGTCTGCCGATTCATCGTATCCGGTTGCTCACATTCGTCCTCTCGGGGGTGAGCTGTGGTCTCGCGGCGGCGGTGCTGCTCGGGCAGATCGGGCAACTGCAGGCGACGGCCGCGACGGGCCTCGAGCTGAAAGTCATCGCAGCCATCGTGCTCGGCGGAACGCGGATCACGGGCGGTCGCGGCTCGAATGTTTCGCCCGTCATCGGCGCAGTGCTCGTGGGTGTCATCCTGAATGCGCTCACCCTCAACCGCGTGTCCGGTGCGTACGAGCTTCTGGTGCTCGGCGCGCTGATTCTCGCGGCGGTGTCGTTCGAGGGTGTGCGGCAGCGGTTGAGCGGTGAGAGGAATTGACGGTGTCAGTCACGACATCACTGCGTCGCCTGACATGGCCGAGCCGTGATGCGGTCCTTGCCGTGCTGTTCATCGCCGAGGTGGCGATGATCGGCATACTCGTTCCCGGCTATCTCTCCCCGTACGGACTGCTGGACGCGAGTCGCCAGTTCGCAGAGGTGGGTCTCATCGCTCTGGGCATGACGCTGATCATCGTGGCCGGCGGGATCGATCTCTCGGTCGGATCGCTCCTCGCGCTGGTCTCCGTGACGATTGGCTTTTCATTTCAGGCGGGCCTGCCGCTCGGTGCCGCACTGTTCGCCGGATTGGCCGTCGGTGCGGCAGGCGGCTTCTTCAACGGCGTCATGGTGACGAGCCTGCGGCTGCATCCGCTCGTGGTGACGCTCGCCACCTTCGCCCTGTACCGCGGGATCGCATTCGCGGTCTCGAAGGGCGCCGCGGTCTCGAGCTTTCCGGAGTGGTTCGGCATTTTCGGCCAGACCTCCATCGGCGGGCTCGTACCGGTTCAACTCATCTGTTTCGCGCTTCTCGCATTGGTCCTTGCCCTGCTCCTGGCGCGTACGCCGTTCGGCCGGCGGCTCTACGCGATAGGTAACAACGAGCTCGCCGCGCGCTTCTCCGGCGTCAACACCGCGCTGACCCGGATCATTGCGTACACGCTGACGGGATGTCTCGTCGGGCTCGCCGGCATCATATACACGTCACGAATTTCCAGCGCGCGCGGGAACGCGGGATACGGCCTGGAGCTCACCGTGATCGCGATGGTCGTGCTGGGTGGAACGAGAATAACCGGTGGCTCCGGAACCGTCCTGGGAACGGTGCTGGGCGTGCTGATTCTGTCCTACCTGCAGGACGGGCTCACCTATGGCGGGGTGAGAAGCGACTGGGCGCTCATCGTGACGGGTGCATTTCTCATCGTGGCCGTCCTGCTCAACGAGATATTCAGAAGAGTGCGGCGCTGAGGAGGGAATATGGGAACCTGGATACGCGCTGTGATCGTCGGGAGCACGCTCGCGCTCCTGAGCGCCTGCGGGCAGTCAACGGGCTCGGCGCCGACGAATGCCGTGGTCGGCATGTTGGCGAAGTTCACGAGCGATCCTTACTTCGTCGCGGCGAACAAAGGAGCCGAGGAGGCTGGCAGGGAGCTCGGACTCACGGTCGAGTTCAACGGTCCCGTCGATGCGAACGTCGCCGCGCAGGCCGACATCATCGACCGGTGGGTCCGACGGCGGGTCGCTGCCATCGCGGTCTCGGCGAACGATCCGAATGCGCTGGCGCCCGCGCTCAAACGCGCCGCTGCTGCGGGTATCAAGACCATGAGCTGGGACGCGGATGTCGCGCCCGATGCGCGCCCGGTGTTCCTGAGCCAGGCCAGCTTCGAAGGCATGGGGAAGACGCTGGTCGAGATGATGGTGCGGTCGGCGGGCACGGCGGCAGGCGATTTCCTGATCATCACGGCGGTGCTGACCGCGCCGAACCAGAATCGCTGGATCGAGGAGATTCGCAAATACGCGGCGGCCACGTATCCGCAGATGCGGATTGCCGCCGTGCTGCCTGGCGATGAGGATCTCGAAAAAAGCAAGAACGTTGCGCTCAACTATCTGCAGGCGAACCCCGGCACGAAGGGCGTTTTCTGCGTCACCGGCATCGCGACGCCCGGCGTGCTCGAAGCGGTGAAGCAGCTTGGGCTCACCGGCAAGGTTGCCGTGACGGGGCTCGGTGTTCCGAGTCTCATCAGGCCGTATCTGAAGGACGGATCGCTCGAGGAAGCGGCGCTCTGGAATCCCGTCGATATCGGTTACGCGGCGATGTATATCGTGAACGCGCAGCTGAAAGGCACGCTGAGCCCGCAATCCGGGTACGTTGCGGCGGGCCGGCTCGGCAAGCTGAGGTTCATCGCCAACGACATCGTGCTGCTCGGCGAGCCGCTCATTTTCACGAAAGACAATGTCGACCAGTTCGAGTTCTGAGCTCGCGTCCCGAGCAGGGAGAGTGATGCATGACTGAGGATCTCGTTGCCCGTTTCGGCCGGCGGGTCCGCATTGGTCTCGTCGGTGGCGGCCGGGACTCCGTGATCGGTCGCACACACCTGATTGCTCTGCGCGCGGATGGTTACTACGACCTCGTCGCCGGGGCGATGTCCGTGGAGCCGGAAATCGCCCGGGCATCGGCGCGTGCGGAGCTCATTGCTCCGGATCGCAGCTACACGGACTATCGGGAAATGGCTCAACGTGAAGCTGCGCGCGAGGACGGCATCGATGTCGTCGCGATCGCCACGCCTCCGCAATTGCACTTTGCCGTCGCGCAGGAGTTTCTCACGCGCGGCATCGATGTCATCTGTGAGAAGCCGTTGTGTCGCGACCTCGACGAGGCACTGCGCTTGCAGGACACGATTCACGAGCAGGACCGGCTGTTCTGCCTCACGCATTGCTATACAGGCTACCCGGTAGTCAGGCATGCGCGCGAGATGGTGGCGAGCGGTGCGCTCGGGCGCATCCGTCTCGTCGAAGGGGAGCTCTGTGCTGGCGATTCCGGCGTGAGCGTGGAGCCGGAGGATCCGGCGAAGCGACACTGGCGTTTTCGTGCTTCATCCATGGGCAAAGGAGCGATCCTCGGGGAAGTGTCTTCTCACGCGCATCACATCGTTTCGTACGTGACGGGGCTCGCGGCCGCGGAGGTCTCTGCAGAGCTGTCGACCTTCGTCGCGCGGCGTGAGGTCTACGACAATGCCTACGTCACGGTGCGTTTCGAGAACGGCGCACGCGGCCGCATCTGGGGAAGCTACGTTGCGGCCGGAAACGATCACGGACTGTCGTTTCGGATCTTCGGCGAGAAGGGCGGGCTCACCTGGGTGCAGGAAGAGCCCGAGGTGCTCTGGTTCAAGCCGATCGGAGCGCCGGCAGTTCGTCTCGCGCGCGGCTATGACAGCCTCTCGCCGGCTGCCGCGGCGGCGACGCGACTGCGACCGGGCCATCCGGAAGGCTATGCGCTCGCGTTCGCCAATCTCTACTCGGATTTCGCGCAGGCCGTCATCGCTCGCCGTCTGGGACTGCCTCACGAAACGTTCGCCGCGCGGGTCCCGGGCATTGCGGATGGGATCGCCGTGATGGCCCTGATCGACGCTGCCGTGAAATCGAACGACCGGCAGGGTGCATGGATGCCCGTTGCAAACTCGAGGATGCCTGCATGAGATTCTGTGTTTTCGGCGCCGGCCGGATGGGTCAGCGCCACGCCGCCAATCTGGCCGAGCACCCGGGAACGTCGGTTGCCTATGTCGTGGATCCGGATGGGCCGCGCGCGGCTGCGCTCGCCGAGCGTTGTGGTGCTGTGGCGACTGCGGATGCCGCGCGCGCGCTCGCAGATCCGAGGGTGGATGCGGTCATCATCGCGTCCGCGACGGACACGCACGTCGATCTGATCATTGCCGCGGCCCGCGCGGGCAAGGCCATCCTTTGCGAGAAACCCATCGATCTCCACATGGATCGCGTGCAGGCGTGCGCGGACGCCATTGCCGGCTGCAACGTGCCGATCATGATTGGCTTTCAACGGCGCTTCGATCCGACACATCGGGCGGTGAAGCAGGCTGTGCAGAACGGCGAGGTGGGCGCGATCGAAGTCGTCACGATCGTGAGTCGCGATCCTTCACCGCCACCCGCGGCCTACATCGCCGTGTCCGGCGGCCAGTTTCACGATCAGATGATTCACGACTTCGACATGGCGCTGTGGCTGACCGGCGCTGCGGGACGGGTCGACGTGTTTGCCATGGCGAGCGCTCTGGTCGATCCGCAGATCGGGGCGCTGGGTGATTCGGACACGGCCCAAGTTCTCTTGCGCTTCGAGAATGGCAGCTTCTGCCGCATCGATTGCAGCCGCCGCGCCGTGTATGGTTATGATCAGCGCGTCGAGGTCTTTGGCTCGAAGGGCATGGTGTGCTCGCAGAACCTGCGTCGCACCGGTATCGAGCGCTACTCCGCGACGTCGACTGCAGCGAGCGACGTTCTCTTGCCGGACTTCATGGCGCGTTATCTACCCACCTATGCGCTGGAGCTGGACGCGTTCGTGCGCGCAGTGGCGGAGGGCGGTACGATTGAGGCGGATTTCGCCAGCGGCCGGCGCGCTTTGCAGCTGGCCGATGCCGCGCGCGACTCCAGCAGGAGCCGCAAGCTCGTGACTGTCGATCTCGATTGACGATCTGAAACCGCGGGAGGGGAACTTGTGAGAAATGCTCTGAGAATCACCGCTGGCATACTGGCCTGCTGCCTTTCCGGCGTCGTGCTGGCGGGCTATGCCGACGATCGCGCCGAGATCGAGAACCTTTCGAACCGATACATGGTTGCCGTGGACGCGGGTGACATGGACACGGTGATGGCCACCTGGACCGACGACGGCGTGCTCGAGTGGGCCCGTGGTGTGGACAAAGGGAAGGCCGCGATTCGCAAGGCCATGGAAGGGTTTGCCACCGCGCGCACTTCCAGCATTCCTGCCGGGGCGACAGCCTGGCCGCGCGGTCGCCACTTCATCCTGAATCACGTCATTGACGTGAATGGCAATACCGCGAAGACCATCGCGTACTGGTTCGAGATCACCAACAGCACCCCGCAGAAGAACGTGCAGCTCGTGTACTTCGGGCACTACGAGGACGAGCTCGTGAAGCAGAACGGCCGGTGGCTGTTCAAGTCGCGGAAGGTCTTCAACGAGTCGCTCTCGAACAGCGCGCTGTTCTACCCGGGGCTTGGCGAGAAGACTCAGCCGAAGCCATAGCCTGGGTCGAGGCAAAGCCCAACTCCTGCAAAAAAAAGATCTACTGCCGTGTCGGATGCGGCGGGGACTGTTCGTCCTTGGCGTACACGGGTCGCGGCGGGCGCACGCCCGTGGCTCGAGCTCTCAAACCAGTACCAGGAGATCACATGAGCGCAAATCCTCCGACCAAGGGCGGCGTCGTGGCGTACCTGCAAGTCGACGGCGCAACGAAAGCCTCCGAGTTCTATCAGCGCGCGTTCGGCGCCGAGGTCGCGGCTTCGCATCCGGTCGATGACAAGGGGCGGACGATGCACATCCACCTCTACATCAACGGCACCTCCGTCATGCTGAGCGACCCCTACCCGGAGCACGGCGTGCCGCTGCAGAAGCCGCAGGCGTTCAGCCTTTTGCTGCCTGTGCAGGACATCGACCACTGGTGGAAGCGCGCCATCGACGCGGGCGCCGAGTCCGTGATGCCGGTGCAGGAAATGTTCTGGGGCGACCGCTACGGCCAGCTTCGCGATCCCTTCGGCGTTCTGTGGGCGATGAACGCGCCGATTCGCAAGTGACGCAGGCAACAGCGCCGCAGACCGACTTGCTGTCTGCCTGCGGCGCTGTTGGAATCGAGCCTGTCATTCTCGCGAGGGAGCCGCGCACGCCATGCCTGCCACACAGCTACGATTGTTCTCGGGCCCGCTCAGCATGTACGGCGCCAAGGCGCAGATCGCAGCGCTGGAGAAGGGACTGGAATTCGAGCTCGTGATGGTTCCGTTCGTAACGGCCTACGAGCCGAAGCATCCCGAGGTGCTGCGGATCAATCCCAAGCGGCAGGTGCCGGTCCTCATCCATGGCGACCTCGAGATCTTCGATTCCACGCAGATCTTCGAATATTTCGAAGACCTGCAGCCCAGCCCTCCGCTGTGGCCGACGGACATCCAGGGCAGGGCGCGTGCCCGCCTCCTCGAGCTCAAGTCCGACGAAGTCTATTTCCCGCACATCATTCGCTTGATGGGCATGCAGGCGAATCTCACTCAGCCCGATGCCGTGACGGCCCAAACGGCTGCCAGTCGATACTACGAAGAAATGGACGCGCTCCTCGCCGATCGCGATTACCTCGCAGGCACATACTCCTACGCCGACATCGCTTTCTACATGGCCCAGCTGTTCGGCGCCCGCATGGGCGCCCCAATGACGGAAGCCACACCCAATCTGATCCGCTGGCGCGACCGCGTCCAAGCAAGGTCCGCCGTACGCGCCGTGATCAAACCGATGGTGGCATTCCTCGTCTCAACAGGCCGCCCAGTACCGCCATTCCTGCAGAACCTGTAGACGTCAGGCCGTTGCGCCAATGCTCACGGCGCTCGTGAGAACCAGTCAATTGCTCTCCCGACGGCAATGACGAGCGTGATGAACGTGCCCAAACCGCCCACAACCCACAGTAGCGCCGTCAGCTTGCTTCCGATGTCGGTGACCTTGCGATCGAGCGTGTCGAGCTTTTCGTTTGTGACGTCGATTCGCTGGTTCGTCGCGTCAAATCTCTGATCGATCTTCGCATCGAGCTTGTCGTGGACCGCATCGATCTTTGCGCTGAGCTCCCTGTGAGTCCTATCGATCTTCGCGTCAAGCTTGTCATGCGTCGACTCGATTTTCGCGCAGAGCTCTCTGTAGTTACCATCAGCCGTGTCACGCTGCTTTTTGTCGTCCGCGCGCATTTCGCGCATGTCCTGCCGCATCTCATCGAGCTGAGCGTCGACTCGGGCAAAACGCTCCTTCATATCGCTTTCGATCTTCTCGGCCCTGGAGCGAATCTCAGTTTCAAACCTTGAGGCCATAGCGCGAATTTCGGCTTCCAACCGCGCCACCGCAGACTTGATGTCGTTGTCGATCCGCGCAATGACACCACGGATGTCGGTGATGTCGGCGCGTATGGCGACGACGTTCGCTTCGAGAACTTCGTTCGAGCTCACGGGTACCTCGTCGTATTCATCTCGCAATACAAGAGCAGCACTGCGCATTGGATTTTCTTCGCACACATCGGTGACGAAGAATTATCTGCTCGACGATGGATATCGTCTACACGTACGAAAATACGAGTCGGTTCGACACCGTGAGAAACAAGAGAATGCTTTGAATTGGCTGCGCGGCTATTTCTGCACGTTTCAACGGCGAATGAAGATCGTCTGCGCGATTGCCGCGTCGTACGCCGCGCAAATCTATGAAAGCGGCGCCTGGCGACGCTAACAACACCGCCGAGCGCCTACACAAACGCCAACTAAGAGGAGTCGGCGCCTACGTCTTGTTCATTTCGTCGAACGGAGGGCAGCTCCGCCGCTCAAACTTCGCCACGGTTCCCAACACAGCCAGACCGCGAGTGCATGCCATCCACTGGACTGCGAGATTGAGCCATCGCGTCGATCCTGGCGTCGCATATGTGGCGTTGCAGACCGCAGGACGTGCACGCGTGAACGAGCACCAACCGGCGCCTGCGTTAATCTCCTGCATGAAACCAGAAGGCTCAAGATGAGCTATGCCAGCACCGACAATCCCAAGGTCGAAGTCCCATACCTGCGCTTGCGCGGACGATGGCTGCAAGACGCTGGCTTCGACATCGGTCGGAATGTGAATGTCGAAGTCAGTGCTGATCGAGACAGTGGATTGAACTGTCGCCAGCTTCCTGACACGCCTGCGCAGGGTTGCGTCAGACGTTAGTCCAGTTGGGCCGATTCAGGCGACGTCTGTAGTTGGCTAAGTCTCCTGCATCAACGAGGCATGGTTCTATCGAAGAGCGGATGGCGAAGATCGTGCAGGGCCCGGGCCCGTGCCCGTGATGGAGACCTCGCAATCGAAAAACAGCTGCGATTGCCGCAATCGCGTAGCAGCGCGTGGGACCTGCGCCAGGAGTGGGATTGAAGGCTGAGAGAGATGCTCGGCGAGCCGGTCAACGTCTATCATCGCGAACGTCGTCAAGCCGGTTTCTCTCATTTGTTTTGGCGTACTTATCTTCAATACCGGTGACGTTGATGAGCAAGGCGTTTCGTTTGGACGCTCGCGGTTCCACCTTGGGGAGGCGGCGAACACACGGGTCGTTCGGTTGATGCGGCCACAATGCATCGGTTGCGAGCTGTACTTCGCAAATCGCGGGTGATTGCGACATGATGGAACCTACCATCCGTATCCTGGCGGGCGAGAGCAATAAAAAAGGGGATCTATTCACGCGACTGATGCGTGATCTCTTCTTCACCCTCGGCTACGACAACCTCCGCCTTGATGTTCACAAGACCGGTCGTGAGCTGGATCTACTCGGAGATCATCGTGTGGAACGCCGTCGCGTCGCAGCAGAGTGCAAGGCACAGGCTGGTAAGATCGGCGGCGGTGATATCAATAAATTCCTGGGTTCCTTGGTCCGCGAGCAGACCCGATGCGGCAATGCCCCGATAGCGGGGTATTTTGTTGCACTCGGTGGATTCACGGAAGCTGCCGTCGAACAGGAGCGCGAATCGGGGGGGCGGGTAGTCCTGCTAGACGGCTGCCGTGTCATTGAGGAGTTAGAGCGCAGTCGTGCCATAGTCAGTAGGGTGTCCGCGGCGGAGCGAGCCGGCCACTGTGCACAAGCCGCGAAAGTGGCGGACGCACAACTTACGGATCTTGAACTCCTTGGTCACTCCTCCGGATATCTATGGGCCTTGATCTATTCACGCGGTAAGGAACCAACCCATTTCGCACTGATTCACGCTGATGGAACTGCGCTGTCCTCGCGCGCAGCTCAAGAGATCCTCGATCTGGACCGCCATGCCGGTGGAAAGCTGCATTCCTTGCGGTACATCGCACCCCCAGGCCCTCCCCCAGGCCGAGCGGAACTTCTCAGCAGATCGCTGGAGCATCATCGCCACTGGATCGCGGAGGACTTTGGATTCATCCATTTGGATGGACTGCCGGCCGACACAGATCTCAGCGCTACCAGGCTAAAGCTCGAAAGGCTCTTTGTTCCTTTACGGGCGCGAAAACTTTCGAAAAAAGGATCTCACAGCGCTGAGGATAGTTCCCAGCCGATCGGTCAATTCCTATCTCCATCGGTTCATTTGGCGCTACTCGCTCAACCAGGTGGAGGCAAGACCACCCTCCTCAAGCGACTCGCAACTGCGTATGCATTTCCTGACCGCAGAACTGAGGTCCCTGATCAGCTGCCTGATTTCGACTGGTTGCCGTTGGTCCTCCGCTGTCGAGAACTGCGTGACCGAGCAAATCGACCGATTCTCGAGCTACTTGAAGATCTCCCGAAGAACTCGGGGATGGATGAACATGAGCGTGGAGCTTTCTGCGAGCACGTGCACGAAGTCCTCCGGCAAGGCCGAGCGCTGCTACTCATAGACGGACTTGACGAACTCGCTGAGGAGGCCGCTCGCCAAGCATTTGCGAGACGGCTGCGGACTTTTGTTGCGACGTTTCCGCAGGTCGCGTTGGTTGTGACGTCACGTCCCGCTGGCTTCCGACTCGTGGCAGGTACTGTCGCCGGCATCTGCTCCCAAGCTCAGCTAGCACCGTTGGACGAGAGGGACGTTCGGCGGCTGTGCGAGCATTGGCATATAGAGGTTGTCGGTGATAGTGAAAAGGTCCGTCAGGATGCGCAAGAACTTGGAGCCGCGATCTGGCGTGATCGGCGCATTCGTTCACTTGCAGAAAGTCCTCTTTTGCTCACGACACTTCTTGTGGTCAAGAGATGGATCGGCGAGCTGCCGCGTAGCAGGGCACAACTGTATCGTGAAGCCATTCGAGTACTAGTGCGAACATGGAATATTGAAGGTTACGCGCCCCTCGATGAGGACGAGACAATGGCGCAGCTATCGTATGTAGCCTGCGCGATGCTTCAGGACGGTGTGCAACAGATCGGACAACGACGCCTAATGAGCCTGCTACAGACAGCTCACAGAGAACTCGAGGCTGAGCTTCATTTCGCCCGAGTATCGCCGACAGAGTTTATCGAGCGTATCGAGTACCGAAGCAGCCTGCTTATGCAAACTGGCGTCGTGGAGATCGAAGGCGTCATCGAGCCCGTCTACGAATTTCGCCACCTGACGTTCCAAGAATACCTCGCCGCGCGAGGATACGTTGAGGAGCAGTATCCAGGACGCGCGGCGGGCAAAAACCTGACTGAACTGCTTGAGCCACACTTTGAGCATGAGGGGTGGCGCGAGGCGATCGCCTTAGCGGCCGCTCTTGCCGGCAGAAAAGCTGAGGATCTGATCAGACGTCTTACGCTGAGCTGCCAAGCGAACGCGACTCCGGCGGGGCAATTCAGTGATTTTTCCGCGCGGAGAAGGCTGCACCGGTTGCTGCATCAGTGCATATGTGATGAGGTTCAAGTCTCGCCGTCGACGCTCCGCCAAGCCTTGCTCGTATTGGCTGCTACACGGGCATGGGCAGGACCCGGAACCGCTTCGCTTGTAACCATTCTTCGCGGAAAATTCGGTGCGGTGTTCCGAGACTTGGTAGAACAGCAATACTTGAGTGGTGGCGAGGGCATCGAGCGCTATATATCTGCGATGTCTGAGATCTCTGCGGAGACATGGCGTCGGGATGATAGGCGCGGATCCACAGCACACTTCATTGATGAACTGTTGCGGGCCGTGAGCGAAGGTGAGCGTATTACCCGCATAAGAGCTGCATTCGCATGTGCCCGACGGATCAACCGCGTCTGGGCGGATGGTGAGGCAAAGCGTTCGCACCCGTCGTTTCTGTTTCGATACGTGGCATTTGTTTCGCCGCTCTTGTCGATGGTGAGCCCTGAAGATATCCCAAGCACGCTAGCTGCTTGCCGTGCGCTAGCGCTCCTGGCTGGCCGTGGACACATTGGTGCACCTGCCCCAGAGACCATTCTCTGGCTCTACAAAACTTGGCGCGCGATAAGCGCGCCCGTTTGGAAACTATACCCAGCATGGGCACTCTTGAATCAAGAATTGTTGCCGCCTGATACGTTTGCGTCGGAGTATTGGGATGACTGCGACGACTTTCTTGTTCGGGCGGTTCGGCGCAGGAGCAGCCGACACGGAGCATCTGCAGCCCTAGTAGTTGGCTGGTATCGGCGCGCACCTTGGAGCGATTCGGAACTAGCCGACCAGATTTCGAGATTGGGTAGATCCCGCTACGTGCTAGGGGAGCGGGCGCTTCGCAGCATATTGAATACGCTTGGCGAACCTGGAGTACGAGCCGCTGCGGAGTGGGATCGCGTGCGCGCGCAGGGAGTTCTCCTTCTAAGGACGCCTTCCCCATGACCACCCGACTGAGCATTGAATCAATCGTCTGAAACGACACGTTTTTGCGAGCTGGATGCAATGGATGTGGACTGCTGATGGCCCGAAAGCTTTCGATCCTCTCACAGTGCGCCGTGACGAGCAGGGGCACGGCTTACAGGTCGAGGACGAGGCGTTTGGTTTTCGCGCGGGAGCAGCAGGGGAGGAACTGGTCGTTGGCGGCGCGTTCTTCGGTGTTGAGGAAGTAGTCGCGGTGGTCTGGTTCGCCTTCGATGATGCGGGTGAGGCAGGTGCCGCAGACGCCTTGTTGGCAGGAGACGGGGATGTCGATGCCGATGCGCGCCAGTGCGTCGACGACGGATTCATTTTCGCCCACTGAGATTGAACGGCCTGTGCTGGCGAGGACCACTTCGAACGATCCGGCTTCGTGTGCAACAGGATCAGGCGGGGGCGAGAAGTACTCGAAGTGGATCTGCGAATCGGGCCAGCGCGCCGCGGCCGCGCCACGGCGCACGGCCTCGAGGAAACCCGCCGGGCCACAGATATAGAGATGCCTGTGGGGCGCAGCGCCGGACAGAGCCCGCGGCAGGTCCAGCTTCTGATAGTCAGGACCATCGTCGAAATGAAAGGCGACTCGCGAGGCAAAGGCCGCACCGGCGAGCCGATCGTGAAACGCCATCCGCGCACGAGTGCGCGAGCAATAGTGGAGCTCGAAGGACGCGTCGATGGCAGCAAGCCTCTCCGCCATGCAGAGAATGGGCGTGATCCCGATGCCGCCGGCAAAGAGCAGGCTGTGTCCGCCGCTCACAGGGTGCAAGGGAAAATGATTGCGCGGCTCCGAAATCTCCAGCAGATCGCCCTCCAGCACGGCCTCGCACAGCGCACGCGAGCCGCCGCGCGAGGCGGGCTCACGGAGCACAGCGATCTCGTAGCTGCCGCTCTCCGAAACCTGACGACAAAGCGAATACTGCCGGACGAGCCCACCGGGAACGCGCACGTCGACGTGCGCTCCGGCACTGAAGCCCGGCAGATGGCCGCCACCGGGATCAGCGAGCTCGAACCCCCAGATGCCCTCGGCCTCCTGCCATTTACGCGCGACTCGAACTGACCTCATTCGCCGGAACCATCCACGAGCGCGCTTCGATCTTCACGGTGCGCTTGTCTTCGGTGAAAGCAACTCCGATCGGGTCGCTGCCCTTCGCTACCAGCTCGCACTGCTGCCGGAAGAGCTTGCGATGCATGCTCACGCCGACGTCGCTCATCGCGAGGTGTTCCTGCGAATGAAACGAGATCTTGCCCTGGCTGGCCTGTGCCTCGTAGTCGAGCGGATTGCGCTGGTGATCCTCCAGCGTCATCTGGTGCCACCACAATTTCTTGGGGCCGAAACCGGCATCGCCTGAAGCAAGCTGCGTGACGTCGGTCGGAAGGCTCTTCGGCTGCCGCGTGATGTCCATCGGCATGCAGCTCTCATCGTCGATCGGCACGAAAGCCGTCACCGTGGGGCAATCCCCGTCGCTGAAGAAGGGCGGCAGCGCGAGCAGATTCGGAATGATGCCCTGCTCGATGCGCATCCACGCTTCGCCCGAGGGCAGCACACGCTTGCTGAACGTCAGGATCGAATCGCCGGCATCCGAATACTTCCACCAGATCTCGGGAATCTTCGTCGTGAGCCGCGGATCCTGGAACTGGTCGCCGCTGATCAGGCTGTGAAGAATCGGCACGTGGTAATGGTCCGCGCAATTGTCGTAGACCTGATACCAGTTGTGATCGAGAGGGAAGGGCGAGATCTCGCCGTGGCTGCTGAACCAGGTCGCCACGATCTCCTCGTCATCGCGCAGCCCTTCGAAGCACGAGAACTTCGGAAACAGCGGCTGTTTGTCTGGCGGCCCCATGTACGCAAAGATCGCGCCGAATGCTTCGACGACGGGATACCAGGGCTGCCGGATGCGGTCCCGGAACTTCCCGCCCTCCGGTTCGCATGGCTGCTCGAGGCACACGCCCTGGTTGCTGAATTTCCAGCCGTGATAGCAGCAGCGAATGCCGTCGTCCTCCACGCGACCGTAGAGCAGGCTCGTGCCCCGGTGCGAGCAGCGGGGATAGAGCAATCCCACTTCGCCCTGCTTGTTACGGAACAGGATGAGGTCTTCGCCCAGACGCCGGATCGCCTTCGGAAGGTCGGTGGCTTCGGAGGACAGCGCGATCGGTTGCCAGTAACGCCGCAGCAGCTCGCCGCCTTTCGTGCCGGACCCGACGTACGGCAGAACCGGGTCCGAATGCGGCTCGGGCATACCGTAAGCCCTGCCTTTGGTGTCTAGCAGCCTCTTGTCCATTCCGTCCCCACCGGTGCTCTTCAGATTTGAGATACCACACGGTATCTGTGGTAGTGCGTAGAGTCAACGCGCGGCGCCGATTTGTCTCGCCAGTCCGCCGGGTGATCGCTTGTCGGCAGGCTGTTGACCTGCGCGCGTGGTCACGGCAAGACTCGACGTTGCGTAGTGAAGAGGCCACACATGAAGAAACATAAAGCGGCATGGGGCGTGGTGATGCTGGCGGGCGTTGCCACCGCGGGTGCGCGCGATTGCGATCGCGCCTGCCTCGAGCAGATCGCAGATGCCTATCGCACAGCCTACCTGGCGCACGATCCGAAAAAGGCGCCGTTCGCACAGCGCGTGCGGTTCACCGAGAACAACGTCGAAATGGAGTTCCCGGACGCGAGCTGGGACACGGTGACGGAGGAGATCGGTCCGGCGCTGACGCTCGTCGATCCGCAGACCCGCAACGTCGGCATCTACACGACGATCCGCCAGAAGGACACACCGGGGTTCATCGCCGTACGGCTGCACGTGACGAGCGGGCGCATCGACGAGGTCGAGCACATCGTCTCCACGAAGCGCAACGTGAGCGGCCCGCCAACTCCATTCGGCGACGTCGATACGTACAAGCGCGATCCGCGCATGGCGCGGCCCGTGCCGGCGGATCAGCGCAGCTCGCGGCAGGAGCTCATCAAGCTGGCGAACGGGTACTTCGAGACGCTCCAGAACAACACCGGCGAGATTCGGGGGACGAAGTTCGCCCCGGATGCCACGCGCCACGAGAACGGCATGCGGTTCGACGAGATCGAGAAGGATTTCAAGAGAGGGTACTACCGGGCCAACAACCGCGTGCGCGACCGCGATTTCTTCCTGGTCGACGAGGAGCGCGGCATCGTGATGACGCGCGGCTGCATCGATCACAAGGGCGTGCTGGACGAATACACGGAGACCAACGGCAAGCTCGTGAAATCGATCTTCCGCGAGCCGCACACATGGAGTCTGCTGGAGGCGTTCAAGGTGGAAGGCGACCAGATCGTGGCGGTGGAAGCCACGTTCATCGGTGCGCCGTACTACATCCGCTCGCCCTGGACTCGCAAACCGGATAAGAGGTAACGCACATGACCGCTCGATTCCAGAACAAGAGAGTCCTCGTTACCGGCGCAGGCTCGGGCATCGGCCGCGCGGCGGCGCTGGCCTTCGCGGCAGAGGGTGCGCGGCTCATCATCAGCGACGTGAACGAAGCGAACGTCGAGGCGACGGCCGGCATGGTACGCAAGCAGGGCGCAACTGCTGTCGAGCTCATCCGTGCGGATGTGTCCCGGTCTGCGGACTGCGCGGCAATGGTCGAGCGAGCGGTGAGCCGCTACGGCGGGCTCGACGTTGCGTTCAATAACGCCGGCATCAACCTCAAGGCCGGGCCCATTGCAGAGGTTACCGAGTCGGACTGGAGTCGCATCGTCGCCATCAATTTCACGGGCGTCTTCCTGTGCATGAAGCATGAGATCCCTGTCATGAAGCGCGGTGGTGGCGGAGCGATCATCAACACGGCGTCCGTCGGTGGCCTCATCGGCACGGCTGGCGTCACGGCTTACTGCGCCACCAAGCATGGCGTCGTGGGCCTCACGAAGTCCGCCGCGCTCGATCACATCAAGGACGGCATCCGCATCAATGCGCTCTGCCCAGGCGGCACACGCACCGCCATGCTGGAGGAGTGGTTCAAGGACCCGGAGGTGGAGCGGATTGCGATGGCGGGAACGCCGATCGGCCGCATGGCGAGTCCCGACGAAATCGCGCGCGCCGTGCTGTTCCTGGCATCCGATGAGTCGTCCTTCATGGTGGGCCATGCGCTCACCGTGGACGGAGGGCTCACCGCGCAGTAGCCGAATCAGGGATCCCACTCGATCGGTACATTCACGGGCCCCCTGAACACCCAGCCCTGCCATTGAACGGGTGGGGCGCTCGCCAGGCGCAGATTCTTCAGACGGCGAAATAGCGTCGGCAGCGCGCACTGGGCCACCTGCACGCGAGCGGACCAAGCGCCGAGGCAGTAGTGCACGCCGCCACCGAACGCCAGATGCGGTCGCTTGGCGCGACGAATGTCGAAGACGTCGGCGTTCTTGAAGACGGTCTCGTCGCGATTGGCCGAGCTGATGATCACGCCAATGCGCGCGCCACTCTCGATCGTCGTGCCGCCCAGCTCCACCGGTCGCGTGGTCTGGCGCGGATACATTCCGACGGGCGACACCCAGCGCAAAGCCTCGTCGAAAACGGACGTCCACAGCGATTCATCCGCGCTTACCAGAGCGCGTTGCTCCGGCTGAGTCAGTAGTGCATACGTGGCGGTCGCGATCGCATCGCGCGGCTCATTGATGCCGCCGCCGATCGTGACCATCACGTTCATGCGAATCTCTTCGGGCGTGAAGGATTCCGAGGACTGGAGCAATGCCGAGATCATCGAACCGTCCGGCTCCTTACGCAGCGTCGGAATGACCTCTGCGATCGCGGCCTGCACTTCGCGGACGCCAGCATCCGAGCGGGCCCAGATGGCGGGATCGTCGCCATAGTTTCCGCAGCCATCGATGACCCCTTGCGACCAGCGCTGGAGGTCTGCTTCGGTGCTGTTATGAAAACCCAGCAGCTGCGCGAGACAGGCGGCCGCGCACGGACCCGCGAAATCTTCCACGAGATTCATGTGGCCGCGATCGATGAGCTTGTCGATCAGCTCGTCCACGATCTGCTGGTACTGCGCAGCCCAGCGATTGCGGATCGTGCTCTGTCGCAGGCTCGGCTCCAGCGCGGAACGGATGCGCTTGTGAGCCGCGCCATCGAGACGGAGCATGGTCGGGCCGATCGCGCGCAGCATGAGCGAGTTGTCCTCGATCGAGCTGAAGATCTCCGGCTGCCGCTCGATCTGCAGGATGTCCTGGTAACGCGTGACGAAATAGCGGTTGGCGGCCGGTACCCAGGACACCGGCTCGCGCTCGCGCAAGGCCTGATAGTGGGGATAAGGGTCCGCCGTCAATGCGGCCAGGTTGATCGAGCTGCCGATCGAAGAACTGCTCACGTTATCCATTCTCCGCGTTCATGCATTTCAGATACTATATGGTATCCGTAAAACGAGCAGGAGAGTCACATGAGTTTGCGTATGACCGTGGTGGGCTCGTGGTGGCCGCAGGCCGACTGCGAGCGTGACTTGCAGCGCTACCACGCCGGCGAGCTCGCGCCGGCCGAAGGCCGCGAAGTGCTCAACCGCGCCGCTGCGAAAGCGATCCAGGAGCAGCGCGAGCTCGGGTTCACGGAATGGACCGGTGGCGAGTACTTCGCGTTCCACTTCATCGAACACCTGCAGCGCCTGGTGTCCGGCATTCGGATCGAAGTGCCTTCGAAGAAGGAGCTCTTCGACTACGACGATCTGGCGCTCGCGCGAATTACCGGCAAGGTCGAGGTGAGCGGCCCCTTGGGCTACGCCGAGGCGTACCGTCGGGAGTCGCAGCTGAAGGGCGGGGTCTCCAAGGCCACCGTCGTTGGGCCCACCGAGGTCGCCATTAATGTCCTCGGCGAGCTTCCGGCCTTGCGCCCTCATATCGGCGGTCTCGTGCGCAGTATCAACAAGGAAATCCGCGAGCTGGAGGCGGCGGGCTGCGCTCACGTGCAGCTGGACATACCTACGTGCGCGGCGCTGATCACCAACAACGCGATGACGGCTGAAGAAACAGCGCAGATCGTCGCGGGTTGCTTCGAAGGCGTGAAGAAATGTCGTCGCGGTATCCATATCTGCAGCGGCAATCTGTGTGGCCGTCCTCTGTCGGGAAATCTGAGCTGCGCGCCCTGGGCCGACGTGATCGAGCGTCTCGACGGAGTCATCGACGTGGCGCATCTGGCCGTCCATTACTTCCACCAGTATCTCGAGCGAGATGTGCTGAAGCGCATCCCGCGCAGCATTGAGCTGGCGGCCGGCATCGTGGATGAAGCTTCGTACGGACTGGAGTCCGTCGAGAAGATTCGCGAGCGCGCGGCGGCCTGGGCGAAAGTGGTCGGCGAGGAACGGCTGTGGCTCGCGCCCTCCTGCGGATTCGGCCGCCATCCTCTGCGCAGCATTCCGTTGCTGCGTCAGAAGATGGAGAACATGGCGGAAGCGGCCGCCACGTTCTAGCGCTGCTCTTCAGAAATTAATTCCGACGGTCACACCGTAGCTGGCCGGCTTGCCGTACGACACGTTCTGCGCGCCGAAGATGACAGTATTGTCGAAGCCGATCTGGCCATAACGCTCGTCGAGGATGTTCTTGCCGAACAAAGTCACGTACAGGCCATTGTTCTCGCTGTTCCACGTCGCAGAGAGATTGACGAGCGTCCGCGCGTCGAACTTCTGCGCATCGAAGTTGCGAATGTTGTGATACACCTTGCCGGCGTAGCTGACCGTCGCGTTGAACGATAGCCGGCCGTTCAGGACCACGCCCGGCACACGGAAGTCCGCCGCAGCCGACGCCTGCTCGCGCGGCGAGTAAGGCGGACGCACGGTGCGGAAAATGCCAGGGGCGATCTCGAAGTCCTTGATCTCCGCGTGGGAGTAGGCAAAAGTTGCGCCGAGATGTAACGCATCCGTCGCCTGCCAGCCCGTCTCGACATCGATGCCATACACCTTCGCATCGACATTCCGGACGATGCCGCTGGCCGTGGTGAAGACGAAAGCCTGGAAGTCCGAGTAGTCGTAATAGAACGCGGAAGCGTTCAGCAGAGCCGGGCCGCGACCGAGCTTGAACCCGCTCTCGAAGCTCAACAACTCTTCAGGCTCATACGACATGTCCGCTGCAGGGATCGCGTCCGCAGGGCTGAAGGTGAAGGGCGCGTTGTAGTTGCCCGCCTTCACACCGCGGTTCACGCCGGCATAGACCAACAGATTGTCCTGCGGCCGGAATTCGAGCTGCAGCTTGCCGGTCCAAAGGTCGTCGGTGCGGCTGTCGTCATAGTCGGGCTGGAATGCCGGCATGACCACGATGTCGCCTTCGACCTTGTAGTTGTTCAGGTTGGCCGCGGTGTAGTGGCGATAGCGATACGTCTGATCTTCGCTGATGAAACGCGCGCCGGCGATCAGGGTCCACCGATCCGCCACATCGTATTCAACTTGCCCGAAGAGCGAAGCAGATTCGGAGGTGAACGCGATGTTGGTGACGAGATCGCTGCCCAGCTCGACGAGCACCGGGATGCCGGTGAACACCGTGCCGAGATTCGCGAGCGCCGATCCGGAAGGCTCGAGAATTCCCTGCAGCAGGTCCACCTTGTTGTCGAGATAGAACGCGCCCACCTGCCAGCGCGTCTTGTCCGTTTCGCCATTCAGGCGCAGCTCCTGCGACCAGGCCTTGGTGTCGGAGTCCGCGGCAAACCCGAGAACGTTCACCGGCGATCCATCGCCCAGATACACCTCCTTCTCGTACTTCTGGTAGGAGCTCACGGAGCTGAGCGTGGCACCGCCGAAGTCGTAGTCCAGGTGTGCTGCGTAGTTCTGTGCCTTCGTGTGGTCGAGATCGCTCAGCGCGAAATCTTCCGAGAGCACCAGATCGTCCTGATCGAGCGGCACATAGCCGAAGAAGTTGCCGCCCGGTGCGGGCCTTTGCACGAAGCCATTCACCAGCGGCACCAGCACGGTGGGACCGAGAAAGTTGCTGCCGCCCGGCCCGATTGCGATGCGCGTTTCAGTCGGGCTGACGCGCTGTTCGCCGATGACACGCCCCTGGGCGTCCACTTCTGCGATCGTCGCTTCCTGGCTGTAGGGCGAGATCGACATGTCGCTCTTCGAATAGCTGCCGGTCAGGCGAATGGAGAACGCATCGCTCGGTTCGACGAGGAACTGCAGACGGCCCGCAGTGGTTTCATCGCCGCCCAGGTCCTGGCCGCGGGGCGAGAGAAGGACGCCGACGGAGTTGCCGCCGGGCCCGTCGAATGACAGCACGGGATTGCTGCCGGCGGCGCCTGCCGGATACCGGTTCTCCCAGAAATCATCGATCCTGGAATACAGCGCCGACGCGCGCAGGGCCGCTTGCGATCCGAGGGGGATGTTGATCGCACCCTGGCCATTCATTTCGTCGAAGCGCGCGTACGATAGGTCGGCGTAGCCTTCAAACTCGTTCAGTTTCGGCTTGGCGATTACGGTGTGGACCAAGCCGCCTGTAGCGTTGCGTCCGAACAGCGTGCCCTGCGGTCCTTTCAGGATTTCCACGCGATCGATGTCGAAGAAGGACATCGTCTGTCCCTGGGCGGACGTGATGTACACGTCGTCGATGTAGAACGCCACGGGGTTCTCGATGGTGTCGAGATAGTCGGACTGCACGACGCCGCGAATCGTGAACTGCTGGCTCTGTCCGCCGTAGGCACCGGCAACGTAGACGCCCGGCACGAGCTGAGCCAGATCCTTGGTGTCGACGGCCCCGGCCTCGCGCAGATCGGCGCCGGAAAACTGGTTCACCGCGAGTCCGACATCCTGGATGTTCTGCTCGCGCCGATTGGCCGTGACCACGATCTCACGCAGCGTATCGTCGGCGCTTTCTTTCGGTGTGTCGGCAGTCTGCGCGTCGGCCGTGCCACGCCACAACAGGCCACTCACGGAAATTCCAGCGAGCAGCAGTGCCTTGTTCATACCGTTCCCCCTCAGAGCGATTACGCGCTCGTTGTTCTGATCGGATGGTGTGTCAGTTCGCTAGTGCCTCGGCTGCGAGCCGATGGCTGTCGAGCATCTTCGGAATGCGCGCTGGATTCGTGCGGCCGAACCCGCACTCAGCGGCAACTCCGAAGTCATTGAGAACGCGGCGTGCCGCGGCGATGCGGCGCTGATCGCCCGCGACGTCTTCGTGCTGAAGCAGCCCGAGGTAGAGCCGCGTTGGCTCGCGCTGGTGCCAGTCCTTCAGCGGAGTGAAGAACTCTGCCGTCGCGGATTTCGGCACAGGAATGTGAATGAACTGAACGGGCCGCTTCACGAAATCGCCGATGCCGTTCATGAGCTCGGCGAGCACGGTGGCGTCGGGCAACTTCAGCAGCGGCTGGTCGCCGGGCGACCCGTAGCAGAGATGGAAACCGAGCTCGACGCGCTCAGGAACGGCGGCGGCGAGCCTGCCGAACTGGCGGAAGATGGTTTCCTTGTAGTCGGGCGTGCGCACGGGAAAGTAGTTCTCGAACATCAGTACTTCCTGGCAGACGTCGAACTGAATCGACAGATCCTCGTGCGGGATCGAGGCCAGGATGTTGTCGAGTGCCTGCATGAGCGAGCGCTCGTAGACGCGGACGTAACGTTCGCGTCCCACGGGGCTCACGTACATGAAGCCCGTTGCGAGAGGAGTGGGAAGCGCGAACATGTAACGCACGTGCGCCTGAATGACGCCTTGCTCGCGCAGGCGCTTGAAGACCTCGTAGCCGCCGAGCGCTGCGCGGTCGTAACCGGTGTCAAAGGTGAGGCCTTCAGGATTGACGTCGCTCTTCAGGCGCAGCAGATGAATTTCGCGGAAGACCGTGCCATCCGATTGCCGCACCGGCAGCGGTTTCTGCGTGGGATCCACTTCCATCGCGGGGTGCTGTTGCAGAAGGCGCTGCTGGAATACGATCCAGCGGGTTCGTTCGCCCGTCTCACCGTCCGGGATGCGACGCAGGTAGCGCCCGAGCTGCGAGCCGAGCGCGCTGAACACGGCCTCGGCATCGGCGAGCGGAACGCTTCCAACGAAGTGCAGCAGATCGCGGGCGGATGGCATCTCAAGATCCTCTGTTCGTTGAGCGTACGAAGCGAGGATGGGCCGCGTCTGTCCTCAGCGTTTAGGACATACACCCGTGAGCGGCGGCAGGTATCGTACTGGCCATGAATCCACGCACCCCACCGTTTCGCGCCGAACACGTCGGGAGTCTCCTGCGCCCGCAGGCGCTGCTCGACGCACGTAAGAAATTTCTCGCGGGTGAGCTGCCGGCCGAGGAGTTGCGGCCGATCGAAGATGCGGCGATCCGCGAGATCGTGAAGCGACAGGAGGAGGTGGGTCTGCGAGTGGTGACTGACGGGGAGTTCCGTCGCACGAACTGGCATATGGACTTCCTTTGCCAGATCGGTGGAGTCGTTTCGGCCGGTACGCAGTTGAGGCCTTTCTGGAATGAAGGCGGGAGCGTACGCAATGAGATCGAATCGCCGCGGGTGGTCGCGCCGCTGAAGCTTGAAGAGACGATCTTCGGCGAGCACTTCACGTTTCTGAAGTCGGTCACGAACGTCACGCCGAAGATCAGCATTCCGGCGCCGAGCATCCTGCACGGGCTCGGGGACACTTCGTTCTATTCCGACCGGGAAAAGCTGTTCGCGGACCTGGGCAAGGCGTACGCGGAAGAGATCCGGCGGCTCGAGGCGCTTGGCAGCAATTACATCCAGATCGACGACACGATGTTCGCGATGCTGGGTGACCCGAATTATCGGGACAAGATACGCCAGGCTGCGGGTAATCCGGATACGCGCCACCTCGAGTACATCGAGCTGTTCAACGATGCTGTGGCAAACAAAGCGCCCGGCACGACGATCTGTGTGCACACGTGCCGTGGGAACCACCGATCCGCGTGGGTTGCCGAGGGCGGGTACGACAAGGTTGCCGAAGCGGTGTTCAGTGGCCTCAACGTTAACGGGCTCTTCCTCGAGTACGACGATGCCCGCTCCGGTGGCTTCGAGCCGCTGCGCTTCGTGCCGAAGGGGCGGATGGTTGTGCTGGGTCTCGTGACGAGCAAGCGTGGTGACCTGGAGAAAAAGGATGACCTCAAGCGGCGCATCGACCAGGCCTCGAAGTACGTCGATCTCGACCAGATCTGCATTTCACCCCAATGCGGATTCGCTTCCACCTCGCTCGGGAACCTCCTGACCGAAGACCAGCAGTTCGCGAAACTGCGGTTGATCGCTGAAGTAGCCCAGGAAGTCTGGGGCTCCGCCTAGGCGCGGCCGGGGCGGAGTTGGTGGAGGAGGGCTACCAGTTCGCTCTGGCGGGAGATGTTGAGCTTTTCGTAGGCGCGCTGGCGGTAGGTGATGACGCTGGTGCTTTTGATTTTGAGCTCGGCGGCCGTGTCCATGATGGTGCTGCCGGCGGCGGCACGGGCGCAGACTTCACTCTCGCGCTGACTGAGCCCGAGCGGCGGCAGGCGCAGGATGTGCTCCATCGATTCGACATCCAGAAGCGCGGGCGTTCCTGGGTTCACCCACGACAGCTTCTCGTGCTTGATGCCGCTGGTCACGATGACACTGGCCATGGCGGCGAAACTCTCGATCGCCACCGGGCCGAGAGCGGCATTACGCGCCCGACGGTAAATGCTGAGCTGATGCAGCTCCGTGCCGGCGCGTACATAGAAGCTGACGCGTTCCTTCACCCGCGCCACTTCAAAGCAATGCCGGTACTGGCGATCTCGAATGTCACCTATCTGCATCTCAGCGATACACGCCGACTCTGATGGCCGCTGTCGGAGCGCGATCAGCGAAGGATCCACTCGATGGCAGCGCTCGATGAAATACTGCACATTCGCCTGCGCAGCGGCGGCGTAGACGCGGCTTGCCGAAGCGACGCATTGAACGGCGCTATCCGAACGATAGCGAAACAACGCCCAATGATCGATATCGAAGTAGTCGTCCAGCACGTTGAGGCACGTGGTGGCGTAACGCTCCGTGCCAATCGAAGCGATCAGCTCGCCGACACTTTTCATGGGCAGCGTGCGCCTGAACCCGACCGTCGTTGGGAAGATACGCAGCATTACGGTGACGCGTGTGTGTTGAAGCCGTTGGTCGGCGGGTAGGGGCCCCACGGCCCTTTGGTATACACGCCGGCTTCGCCGCGCCCCGGTGGTGTGCTCGCATTCAGTCGATCCGAATCCGTCCAGTGCTCGTGGACTCGATCCCACGGATCGAACCAGTAATCGTAGATCTGGCTGCCGAGCGCGTGCCGACCGATACCCCACGTGGGCCGATAGCCGCGTGCGATCAAATGCTCGTGTCCCACCACCACGTCGTCGAAGTCCTGCACCTCGAACGAAACGTGATTGAGGCCGGCCTTCTCGCCGCGAATGACGTACAGAACATGGTGGTCGACGAACTCATCGCCGCAGTCGAGCCGATTGAACGCGCCGACGATGTTCCCCGGGTGGTCGCGCCAGACTTCATCCGAACACAAGAGGCCCAGAGTATCCCGGTACCACGCGAGCGTCCGGTCGAAATCCGGCGTCATCAGTACGCAGTGGCCGATGCGCTTCACCTGCGAGGGGCCCGTCGGAATGCGATAAAGATCGCCCTTCCGCCGCAGGCGATGTGGCCCGATGTTGACGTCGGGCCGCGTGACTTCGAGGGCAGGAAGCTGCGCCATGCCGTGTACGACTTCCACGGTGTAGCCCATGGGATCGACCAGTCGCACGCGCTTGCCGCCGCCGGGCTCGTCCATGGTTTCGATCCCGGAGGAGCCGCTCAGCTTCGAGAGGGCAACGAGATCCTCGTGGCTCTTCGCCTGCCACGCGATCGACAGATATCGCGGCTCTCCGAGCTCGGTGATGTGGATGTGATGCCCCGGATCCGTGCCGCGCATGTAGAGCGCGCGGGCAGTGCGCTCGACGCGCACCAGGCCGAAGTCCAGCAGAAACTTCTCGGCGACATCGAGATCCGGGCTGCGCAGGCGCGCATAGGCGATCTCGGCGGCCTTCATCACCGGCATTCGCTCTTCCCCCTCACCGCACGCTATTGACTTATCCGGACGAAGCTAACACGATCCGAATCCGTATCCGGATACCGATCAGTATACGAAATTTCCGGCAGGGGACAAGAAACGATGAAACAGATGCTCGCGGCGCGCATGCATAACGTGGGGGAGCCGATGGTGCTCGAGCAGGTACCGCTGCCGGAGCCGGGGCCGACGGACGTACGCGTGGCCATCAAGGCGTGCAACATCGTGCCAAACCTCGCGAATATCCTGCGCCACTGGACCAGCTGGTTTCCGCAGAATCCGCTGCCGGAGCTGCCGGCCATCTTCGGTCTCGATCCCGCGGGCGTCATCGATGCGGTCGGTGCCCAGGTACACGAGTTCGAGCCCGGCGACCGCGTTTATGTGAACCCGGGCCGCTATTGCGGTTCGTGCCGCGCCTGCCGGCGCGGTGAGCTCATCAACTGCAAGAGCTATCTCTTTGCCGGGTATTTCGGCTTCTCACCGGGCGCGAAGCGCCTGTTCCGCGACTATCCCTATGGCGGCCTGGCCGAGTACATGCTCGCCCCACGCTACAGTCTCGTGAAGCTGCCGGACAACGTGACCTTCGAGCAGGGCGCGCGCTTCGGCTACCTCGGCACGGTGTATTCAGCCCTGCGCAAAGCGAAGGCCGGACCGGGCACCACCATGCTCGTGAACGGCATCAGCGGCACGCTCGGCATCGGCGGGGCGCTGTTCGGTCTCGCGATGGGTGTCACGCGCATCCTGGGGACGGGACGAAACAAGGAACTGCTGGCACGGGTCAAAGCGCTCGCGCCGGAGCGCATCGAAGTGTTCTCGCTCGACGACGGCCCGCTCGACAAATGGGTTATGGAGCGAACGGACGGCGAGGGCACGGATGTGCATCTGGACTGCCTCGGCCCCGGCGCACCGCCGGACGCGATGCTGCACGGGTTGCGCGTCATGGCGCGCGGTGGCACCTGCGTGAACATCGGTGCGATGGCCGGAACGTTCCCGTTCGACATTCACACACTGATGGATCGCAACCAGACACTGATCGGATCGGCGTGGTTCACAGCGGCCGAAGGCGATGACATGGCGGCGCTCGCCCGCGCCGGTGTGCTCGACCTGTCCGTGTTCGAGCACATGCGTTACCCGTTGAAGAAGGTCAACGAGGCGATCTCGGGCATCGCGACCCGCAACGGCGGGTTCAGCAACTTCGTGATCATGCCTTGAAGGTGGAGAGCCAACGATGAAATTCGTGTCCTTCCGGCAAGGCGCACGCGCGTCCTGGGGCGTTCAGCTTCCGGACGGTGTGCTCGACGCCGGTGGTTTGTATCCCACGTTGCGGGATTTCATCGCGAGCGCGGATTTCGCTCGCCGTGACGAACGGCTGAGTCGCAAGTTGCCGAAGCTTGCCCTGCAGGACATCCGATACCTGCCGACGATTCCGAATCCCGAGAAGATTGTCTGCGTCGTGCGCAACTACCTCGATCATCACCAGGAAGCGGTTTCTGCCGGGTTGCAGGTAACGCTCGCTGAGTTTCCTCCGATCTTCCTGCGCTACGCACGTTCCCAAGTCGGGCACGGCGAGCCGATCATCCGGCCGCGTGTGTCCGTGCAGCTCGATTACGAAGGCGAGCTCGCCGTGATCATTGGCAAGAAGGGACGGCACATCGCGGAGGCGGACGCGATGAGCCACGTCGTCGGTTATTCGGTCTACAACGACGCGAGCATCCGCGAGTATCAGTTCCACGCCAAGCAGATTGCGGCCGGCAAGAACTTCGACGGTACCGGCGGCTTCGGGCCCTGCATGGTGTCCACGGACGAGGTGCCGGATCCGGAGAACCTGAAGCTCGAAACGCGGCTCAATGGCGAGGTGATGCAGTCCTCGGCCACGCGCCACATGATCTTCAAGATTCCGCGTCTCATCAGCTATGCGTCGCAGATCTTCGAGCTGACACCCGGCGATGTGATCGTCACCGGCACTCCAGCTGGCGTCGGCTTCAGCCGCAAGCCGCCGATCTTCATGAAGCACGGCGATGTGGTGGAGGTCGAGATCGAGAACGTTGGCTTGCTCCGCAACCCGATCGTCAACGAAGCGTGATTTGACAAGGGTAGGGGTGGTTCATAGGCTGCCGTGGCATCAGGCCGCAGCATGCAGAACGCTTCATGAACACCCTCACCAGTGCCTCGATGGAGGCCACGATCCGCAGTTACTTCGATGCCTGCAATGCTGGGGACATCGAGCGCATCGCGAGCCACTTCGAGCCCGATGCCGTCCACTATTTTCCACCTGGCATGTACGAGGGCCCGTTCCGTGGCGCTCACACGATCGGCAGGCGCTGGCATGAAGCTGTCGAGAAGCTCGGCTCGGAATGGCGCATCGACCAGGTGCTGTGCGATCCGCCTACGCGGCGCGCGGTCATCGAGTGGAGTCATCTCAAGCGCCGCCAGGGAAACGTCCTCCTGCGCGGAGACGAGTGGTATGTGTTCAGCCCGGGCGGGCTGATCCAGGAAATCCGCGCGTACTACGCATCACCCCAGGATGCATCGCTGCAGCGGTTGGAGCTGGGAGGCTTCGACTACGAGGGGCGGGGATACTCGTACACCGCAAAGGACGAGAAGTGATGATCGAGACCCGCCGCATTCTCCTCGATGGCGCCGTAGTGGAAGTGCAGCGGCGCGGAGAGGAGCTCATCGCGCCGGACGGCCGACGCATCGGCGTGGATGATGCGATCCATCTGCCACCTGTCGTGCCGACCAAGATTCTCTGTGCCCATCTCAATTATCAGAACCGCGTCGACGAGCTGAAGACGGTTTCGCCGCCTGCGCCCAACTACTTTCAGAAACCGCTCTCCTGCCTCAACAGCCACAAGGGTGCCGTCGTGCGGCCGAAGGGCTGCCGCTTCCTGAACTACGAGGGCGAAATCGCGATCGTCATCGGACGCACGGCATGCAACATCCGCATGGCCGAAGCGCACGACTACATCGCGGGCTACACGCTGGCGAACGACTTCGCCTTGCACGACTTTCGCGATGCCGACCGAGGTGCGATGTTGCGGGTGAAGGGTGCGGACACGTTGGGAGTCGTGGGTCCCGGTCTCGTGCAGGGCTGGCATCCGAAGGACCAGATTCTGCGGACGCGCGTGAACGGCAAGGTGGTTCAGGAGTCGAGTGTCACAGGAATGATTTTCAGCGTGGCGTACCTGGTTGCCGACCTTGCCCGGATCATGACGCTCGTTCCAGGCGATCTCATTCTGTCCGGCACGCCTGCCAATTCGCGGCCCGTGAACCCGGGAGACGTCGTGACCGTCGAGGTGGAGGGTCTCGGCGTGCTCGAGAGTCACATCGTCGAAGGCGAGACCGAGGTTTCCCTCGAATGCGGCTGGCCGCCATCGTCGAGCGAAAAGGTGCTGGGTGTGGCCCTGGGCGAGGCGTTGCGGGAGTAGGCCCGGCAGGTCGCCGACACTTATATACAGGGGCTACTAGCGCTTGCCGTGCGCCAGGTACAGCGCGGTCAGCGCCACTTTGACCAGCGTGCCCACGCCGGGGCGCTTCGTGAACGCCGAGGCGGCGCCATAAGTGATCTCGAACACCAGGGCGCCGAGCACTTCGGCGCTCGCCGGCGCCTGCCCTTCCGGGAACATCTTGAGCAGGATGCGCCCGAGCCCCGCCCACTGCGCCTGGAACAGCTTGGCGTGGCGGGGCGTGAACGTCTTGTCGAGGCGGGCCCGGCGCAGCAGCTCCAGCGCGAGCACTCCCCACGACGGGTCGCGTGAACGGCTCGCCGCCCAGGTACTGATGATCTCGATCATCTCGTAGGGGTCGTCGACGCCATCCAGCAGGACGGAAATCTCCGGCACGTCCTTGGCGGCGTGCGTTTCGAGGAGCTCCAGGAAGATCTCTTCCTTGCTGTTGAAGTTGGAGTAGAACGCGCCCTTGCTGTAGCCCGCGTTCTCGGCGATCAGGTCGATCGAGGCATTTTCGTACCCTTCACGCGCCACGACCTCGTGGGCGGATTCGAGCAGCCGCGCCCGTGTGCGCGCCTGGCTTTCCTCGCGCGAAAGGCGCACCACGCGCGCCTTCCTGTTTCGATTGCCCGCCCTGGATTCGAGAGCCACGTTCACCACCCGCCGACCCGCCCGTGCTGCGGCGAGGATATCGTTCGCGTCCGCTTTTTGCCAATGCGCCCGGAAGTTGACGCCTTGGCCAGATACCATTCAGTATCCGAACATGGAAGTCGTCATGCAGAATCCGCTCGACTGGCTGCGCATCCTGTGCGGTGTGTGGTTCGTGCCGCATCTCATCGGCAAGCTGCAGAACTTCGAACTGGCCGCCGCCAACACGTTCACGAAGGCGGGGTTCCAGCCGCCGAAGCTGTTCGTTGTCGTAACTCTCGTGCTGGAGCTCGTAGCCGCCATTGGTCTCGTGCTCAACATCTATCCACGCATCGCCGCGGGCTGCGCGGTGATCGTGCTCATGGGCGCCGCCTACGCAGTCGTGAAGATCAACGGGCCGAACTGGCGGTGGCAGAAGCAGGGGCCGGAATACATGATTTTCTGGGCCGCAGCCTGTGTGCTCTCAGTGACAGGGGGATAGTATGAAAGTACGTCGTGTAGTCACCGGACATGCATCCGGCAAGGCAGTGATCGTTTCCGATGGTGCGCCGGAAAAGAACTATGACTTCGTACACCTGCCTGGAATGTCCACCGCGCTGATGTGGGCCACAGCGGCGCAGCCGGCGGTGCCGAACGACCGGAAGGACGTGGTGTCGGCGACGACCACCTGGCTGCCGCAAACCGGGGAGACACGCTTCATCTTTCTGACGTTCCCGCCGGACTCGCTGTCCATGCAGCCCGATTTCGATGGTGCGGCGGTAGGCCAGGAATACATGGAGAAAGTGCCCGACATCGCCGCGCGGTTCGAGCCGGACCATCCGGGAATGCACGCAACGGATTCGGTGGACTACGGCATCGTGCTGGACGGAGAAGTCTGGCTCGAGCTCGACGACGGCAAGCAGATCCATCTCAAGCCGCACGACGTGGTCATTCAGAACGGCACGCGCCACGCCTGGCGCAACAAAACCGATCGCCCCGTAAAGATGGCCTTCATCCTGATCGGCGCAAACCGCCGCTAGCGTGCGATAGCTTCTTTACGGTAGCTGTCATCGAGCACCGCCGGCGCGCTCGCCACGAGATCCGCGTCGGCGAGACCGGCCTTCTGCATCAGTTCAAGCGATTTCGCGAACGCCGCCGGGGGAATCGAGAGATCGCGTGCAAACGCCTGCTTCGCACGCATGTACTCCAGCGCCTGCAAAGCATACTTCCCTTCCGCCTGAGTAACCTCGCGAGTGATGGCGATGAGCTCCTCATCGTTCGCCGGGTCATAGACCCAACGCGTGGCCTCAATCAGAACGCGCATGAACGCAACGACCTCGGCCCGGTGCGCCCGGGCCCACACCTGATCCACGATCAGCGCGGTGAAAACAATCTCCGGAATGTAGTCGCTCACCTCCCCAAGATTGGACCACCCGGCATCGAGCGCCACGAAGTTGAGCGGAATGAGCTGCACGGCTGCATCGATGGTGCCCTCCTGCAGCGCCTTCCAGCGCGCGGGATGCACGCCCACAACGGCAAATTCATAGTCGCCCGGATAGTTGAGCCCGTGCTGCCGGAGCATCTCCATGGTGTAAAGCGCCGTGCCCTCCGTCATGGAGGAGGTGCCGAGCTTCTTGCCGCGCAAGTCTTCGATGCGCCGATAGCGGGCGTTCGCAATCATCGTGAGCGGCAACCGATTCACGTTGCCGCCGATGATGCGCAGATTCCCACCGCTCACACAGTCGCGGATTGCGCCTTCGGGTGGCGTGATGGCGAGGTCCACATCGCCGCTCTTCACCGCGGCGGTGGCCTTGTCAACCGACCCCAGGCGCCGGATGTCGAGCTTGAGCCCCTGCCGCGCGAATGCGCCACGGCGCTCACCGATAAAAATGGGCAGCCAGTTGAAACCGGCGGCGCCGGCGCCGAGGCGCAGGAGTCTGAGGTCTGTCATAACCCGACGATACAACGGCGCACGCCATCTTTCCAGATACCGGTCAGTCTCTGAGTACCTGCTAGGCTGGCTGCGTTCTGTGCGCGCAAGGTGAAGCTCTCATGATCATCGAACGGGAAGAACAGGTTACCGAGGCGGTGCTGAGCGAAACTCAGCGCATCGAAGATGCCCGCCTCAAAGAGATCATCCAGGCGATGATCCGCCACCTGCACGCGTTCGCACGCGAAGTGCGCCTGACCGAGAAGGAATTCAACGCCGCCATCAACTACGTGACGGCGCTCGGACAAAAGACGACGCCGAGCCACAACGAGACGCGCCTGATGGCAGGGTCGCTCGGACTCTCGACGCTCGTTTGCCTGATGAACAACAGCGGCACGTCGGCCAATCTGCTCGGGCCGTTCTGGCGAGCGGGGTCGCCGTTGGTCGAGAACGGTGGGTCGCTCATCCGCTCGGAAACTCCGGGGCCACCGCTGTTCTTCACGGGAAAGGTGGTCGATACAAAGGGCGCGCCGATCGCCGACGCGGAAGTCGATGTCTGGCACGCATCACCGAAAGGTCTGTACGAAAACCAGGACCCTGAGCAGGCCGACTGGAATCTGCGCGGCAAGTTCAGGACGGATGCGAACGGCATCTTCCGCTACCGCAGCGTCAAGCCTTCCGGATATCCCGTGCCCATGGGCGGGCCAGTCGGTGAGCTGCTCACCGTTCAGCACCGGCATCCATTTCGACCCGCACATCTGCATGCGCTCATCTACAAGCCCGGATTCAAGACCATCGCCTCGCAGGTCTACAGCTCCGATGACGAAATCCTGGAGACCGACACCCAGTTTGGTGTGACGACCAACGTGATCGGGCACTACGTTCTTCATGAAAATGAGCCTGCACCCGCGCCAGATGTGAAGGGCCCCTGGTACACGCTCGAATTCACGTACGTACTGGAGCGGGGCGAGGCGTGGCTTCCCACGCCTCCCGTTTCCGCCAAAGTTGGCGCTTTGTCCTAAGGAGTGAGGACAACGCAGGTCGGTGCGCCGGCCTACCATCCCTGCAAGGAATTTCGCGGGGGTCGGCCGAATGTTCAGGTCTTACGTGTGCGCGCTTGCAATCGCCATCGGATTAGCATCGGCGCCGGGCGCTGCCCATCATTCCGCAGCGGCACAGTATGAAGTGAAGAAGACGATCACTCTTCAGGGAGTGGTCCGCGAGTTTCGCTTCGTCAATCCGCACTCGGTGGTGCGCCTTGCGGTGACGGACGACAAAGGCAAGGAAGTCGTGTGGTCGGCAGAGTGGGCACCCACGAGCATCCTGCGTCGCTTCGGCATGAAGCCGGATGCCATCAAGCCGGGCGATCGCGTCACCATCGTGGGCAATCCCGCGCGCGACGGCTCGGCGGACCTGCTGGTCAACACCATCACGTTCGAGGATGGCCGGCGTCTGGGATTCAACGCGGGATAGCCACATGTGGAAGCAACTGCTGCTGACAGGTCTCGCGTGCGCAGTGCTCGGCCAGGCTACCGCGGCCGACAAGCCCGCGAAACCAGGAAAAGCCATCGACGGTTTCTGGATGCCGAAGATGGATCGCGAACCCTACGGACAGGCGCTGATCGACAAGCTTCCGAAGGGCACGCACATCCTGATCGATACCGGTCCGGTGCCGGAGCTCGAGATCGGCGATTTCGGCGGACTGAAAGTCACCGAGCGCGCGCGCAATGAGGTCCGCAATTTCAACGCGGCGAAACAGCGCAGCCCTGCGGAAGCGTGTATCCCGCAGTCGATGACGTATGTGCTGCAGTCTCCTTTTCCGATGGAGGTGCACGTCGCCTCCGAGCTGATCGTCATCAAGCAGGAATACTACGATCAGGTGCGCATCATCTTCATGGACGGGCGCAAGCACCCTCCCGCCGATGCGCCTCACAGCAAGACGGGGCATTCCGTCGGCCATTGGGAAGGAGAGGACCTGGTGGTGGATACCACGCACATCTCGTCGAGCACGATGCTGAACAACGGCTTCAATCACAGCGACGACATCCATGTCGTCGAGCGCTTTCGCGTGAGCCCGGACGGTTCGACGCTGTGGGTGACGCAGCTCTACGAAGACCCAGCCGTATTCGAAGGGCGCGCCGCTCGCTACATCACGTTCAGGCGTGGCCCCGCAGATGGATACGTGTATCCGTTCGATTGCGATCCGGGCTACTCGGCAGAGTAAGAGAGGAAACGATCATGGCCAACTCACGCAATTCTCCTCCGCAGAGCCTCGAATCCGTTCTCGACGCAGCCGGCGGTCCGGTGAAGCTGCTGCGCGGCTCCAACCTCGGGCCGTACGTCTTCCCCGTCATTCCGCCGGAATTCACCAACTGGCGCGACGAGCAGCATGCATGGAAGGAGACCTGCGCGCTGCTCGAGCTCTCCTATCACATGACGGAGCTGCATCTGCGCGGCCCCGGTGTGCTCGCATTCCTGTCGAAAGTGGCGGTCAACAAGTTCGATCCGTTCCCTGTCACGCGCGGCAAACAGATTGTGCTGGCCGGGCACGACGGCAACATGATCGGTGATGCGATCCTGTTCCGCGAGGAAGAGGAATTCTTCCGTGTCGTGGGTGCGCCCTTCGCCAGCGATTGGCTGCAGTTCGCGGCGGAGACGATGGGTGGAAATGTCGAGGTAACGCGTGACGACAATTTCGCCATTCGCTCCGGCACGCGCGATGTCTTCCGCATCCAGATCCAGGGCCCGAATGCCCTGCCGCTCATGCGCGATGTGACGAAGGGGACGCTGCCCGAGATCAAGTTCTTCAATATCGGCGAGTTCAGGATTGCCGGGCGCAAAGTGCGCGCGCTCCGCCACGGCATGGCCGGCGAGCCGGGCTATGAAATCTACGGGCGCTGGGAGGAGCAGCAGTTCGTCCGCGAAGCGCTCGAAAGGGCAGGCGAGCGCCATGGCCTGCGCAAGATCGGCGCACTCGCATATTCCACGAGTGCGCAGGAATCGGGCTGGATGCCCATGCCGCTGCCCGCGATCTATCACGGTACGGCGATGAAGCCTTATCGCCAGTGGCTCAACACGTATTTCCTCGAAACGATCGGCTCGCTCGGTGGGAGTTTCGTTTCCAGCGACATCCGCGATTACTACGTGGATCCCATCGAAGTGGGATATCGCTCGCTCATTGACTTCAACCGCGACTTCATCGGGCGCGACGCGTTGCTCGAGAAGTCGAAGAGCCCACGCCGTAACAAGGTGACGCTGGTCTGGAACGACGATGACGTGGCGGACGTCATGCGTGCGTCGCTGTTCACCGGTCGCGGCCGCGCCAAGTACATGGCGCTCCCGAACCCGATGTACGCCACGTTCCAGTACGACGCCATCCTGAAGGGCAGCAAGCCGGTGGGCACGTCGCAGTGGGTGGCCTATTCGGCGAATGTCGGCTCGATCATTTCGCTGTGTCTGGTGGATGCGGAACACAGCGCGCGAGGAACGGAGGTCAAGGTGCTCTGGGGCGAGCCGGACTCACAGCGCCGCACGGTCGAGCAGCACGAGGTCCGTGAAATCCGCGCCAAAGTGGCGCCGGCGCCGTACTTCGAGAAGGTGATCAAGACCGGCCGGCAATGACCCGCGCCGCCGTTGACGGCCTATCCTGGCCATGCTCTAGTCGGGAGCATGGAAGAGCCCGGGAAGGAGATCGAGCAGCCGTCCACGGTAGCGATCTCTTCGCGCGCGTACCTGGTATCGCTGCCGGAGCGTGTTATCCGTTCGGCGTTGGGGCTGAGCGCCGGACTGCTGCGTGAAGTCGGTGAAGTGGTGTTGCCGCGGGCCGCGCGGCGCAGCCAGTTGTATCAGAGCCTGGTGGACAGCACGCTCCGCTGGGTGATCGAGCAGGTTGGCGGCGCCAAGGGCGTGTATCCCACCCAACAACTGCAACCCGAAGATTTTCTGCTGAGGCGCGGCGCGGGCAATGCCATCGAGGTGCTCGGCTTCGTTGCGTTTCGCGTCTCGCCCGTGTGGGTGCTTGCGGCCATGGCCGATCTCAGCGGGTTGGGTCGGCGGCTGATTCCCGAGATCGCCGAGTCGCTCAAGGCGCAGGGCCTCCTGGAGAAAGATGCACAGCTCGAGAGTGTGGACCAGCTTCTGGACGGACTCGAAAAGACTTCATCCCGACTCGCCGAGACTTTCAACACGCCGCCGCTCGATGTCGCGGGATTACGCAAGGAATGGGAGGCGATTCGCAGCGAAGCGCGCAACCTGAAACCCAGCGAGGTCCCATCGCGCGAGCTCATCGTTCGCAAGTGGGATGAGCTCAAGCAGGAATCGGCGCGACAGGGGCGCTCGGTTTTCGAGACGTCTTCTTTGATGGCGGTTTCTGCCGTGCGGACGCTGCCGCAACGAGCACGCATCCTTTCGACCTCGGCGCTCGTCGGCGCGACACATGCCGGCAAGCTGGTGTCGACGGCGATGCTCGATCACTACACGGAAACGCTGAAGGAGCTGCGTGAGGTGGGTTATCTCACGTACGCGAAGCGGCAATTGAGCCCTTACCTGCGCGCATGCGTAGACCAGTTCTCACCGGAACGGCGAACGCTCACGCAGCGCCTGATCGACCGCGTCCGCAAGAACTGAAGCGCTCGTTGCGGAACCTCGATAGCCGACGCACGTTCCGTCGGTATGGTCACGCAACATTCGCCATGGATCGAGGTCGATCTCCCGCGTTTTCCCGCACTAAACCGTGACCTTGAGGTTGACGTTGTTGTCGTCGGTGCCGGACTCACTGGCATCACGGCCGCATACCTGCTGCGCTCGGAAGGCAAGCGCGTTGCTCTGATCGATCGCGGGCGGCTGGCGAGCGCAGATACCGCGCGCACGACGGCGCATCTGACCTACGTAACGGACCAACGCCTGAATCATCTGGCAGACAAGTTTGGCAAGGAGGCCGCGCAGGCGTTCTGGGAGGCGGGTGCGGCTGCTATCGATCAGATCTGGCGACTGATTCAGGAAACGAAGGCCGACTGCGAGTTTCGCTGGGTGCCCGGATACCTGCATACGCCCGTACATGAGACCGATGCGGATCGCAAGCAGCGCGACGGTCTTCAGGACGATGCCCAGCTCGCGAGCGAATTCGGCTTCGATGCGCGTTACTGCGATCGTGTTCCGTACGCGTACCGGCCTGGCGTGGAATTCCGCAACCAGGCGAAGTTTCATCCGCGCCAATATCTCGCCGCGCTGGTGCCTGCGATTCCCGGCGCAGGCAGTTGCGTGTTCGAGGAGACCAACTTCGAGCATGTCGAATCGAAGCCGATGACGGTCCATGCCAATGGCAAGAAGATCCGCTGCGAGTACCTGATCATCGCGACCCACAACCCGGTGATGGGTGAAAAGAGCGCGCTGGGCGCCACGCTCATGCAGACGAAGCTCGCGCTCTACACGACTTATGTGCTGGGTGCGAAACTGCCGCTGTCAACGCTTCCTGAGGCGCTATTCTGGGACACGAGCGATCCTTACGAATACCTGCGCGTCGATGCGCATTCGGATCACCAGTACGCGATCTTCGGCGGGGAGGATGTGAAGACGGGCCAGGAGCAGGACGCCGAAGAGGTGTTTCGCAAGCTCACCGCTTGCCTGCTGCAACGAATCCCCAATGCGGAGATCCGGAATCGCTGGATGGGGCAGGTCATCGAGACACCGGACGGGTTGCCGTTCATTGGCGAGAACACGGAGCATCAGTTCATTGCCACGGCTTTCTGCGGGAATGGATTTACGCTCGGCACGCTGAGCGCGATGATGGCGCGGGATCGCTATCTCGAACGCAAGAACCCGTGGTTCGACCTGCTGCGCGTCGACCGCAGGCCGTTCCATGGCGGGCTCTGGCGATACGTCAAGGAGAACGTCGACTACCCGTATTACCTGCTGCGCGATCGCGTTGCCGGCGTTGATGAGCGGCGGCCGGAAGACCTCGCGGCGGGCGAAGGCGGGGTCGTAAAAAGGGACGGCAACAAGGTAGCCGCATTCAGGAATGAGCGTGGTGAGCTGTCCGTGCTGTCCCCCGTATGCACTCATCTCAAATGCCTGGTCCGCTGGAACGCCGCAGACCAGACCTGGGACTGCCCCTGCCACGGCTCCCGATTCAAGTCCGACGGCTCCGTTCTCAGCGGCCCCGCCGAAGCCCCGCTGAAGAAGTTGTAGGAGTCCACGCAGCCGATGTAGAAAGGCGCCATGAAAGCGCCCGCGCGCAAAACTGCTCCTGAGCTGAGTAAACGGACCGCAACCGTGAAAGCCTGGATCGAGGCGAAGCCGGGGGCGGTCGCAGTCCCGTTCCCGGCACGCAAGCCGCTGGCCGTCATGTACAAAGTGATGGGCAAGATTTTCGCGATCCTGTCCGTTCGACGTACCGAGAACGTGATCCTGAAATGCGATCCGCATCTGGTCACGATGCTTCGGGATCAGTACGCGGGGGTAGGGCATCGCTCGCATCTGGACAGGCGCTTCTGGATCAGCGTCAGCCTCGATGCGGACGTGCCCAACAAGGAAATCAGGCGACTGGTCTCGCAATCGTATGTCCTGGTCTGCGCTACACTGACAGATACACAAAGAGCCGAGCTGGATCGGCAGAAAAGCGCGCGCAAAAAGTGGCGGAACCCCGGCAAGCGCTGAGCATCGACGACGACGATCAGGAGCATTTCTCGTGGACACCTGCTGAACGCGAGTCGTTCTTCGCTGCCATTGAGCGGCACCGACGCGCGTGCTGGCGGGTGTCCGCGGTTAGTGTGATCGCGGTGTCGCTGGCGACGTTCATTGTCGGCGTGCTGACTGCGCCGCTGTTCTACGCTCTGTTGATTCTGATATTCGACGTGGCGGGGCTCTTCAGTCCGGCGGTTCCGAATCTGGCAACCGCGCTCGTCGAGCTCATGGATCCGGCCATGAACAATCCGGAATCCGTCGCGCTGGGCGCCTGGTTGAAAATCGCACTCCTGGCGGCGCTCCCCGGAGCGGTCTGGATCTCTCTGGTGCTGCTCGGTCTATGGAGACTCTTGCGCGTTGCTGCGAACGGAGCCGCGGACAATCTGGACGTGCGCGCACCGAACCCGCTCGTGCTGGCCGAACAGCGGCTCGCGAATGTCATCGACGAGATGGCGATCGCGGCGAGTCTGCCGCGCCCGCGAGTGTCAGTGGCGCGCACGCAAGTGGTCAACGCAGCGGTCGTAGGCTCCGATGATAAACACACGACAATTGTCGTCTCCGAAGGATTGCTCGCACGACTGACTCGTGCCGAGATGCAAGGCGTGGCCGCGCATCTCATCGGCACGATCGCAGATGGCGACATGCGCATCGGGCAACGAGCCGCGCTGACGATGCGGTTCTTCTCGTTCGTGAGCCGCCTCGCCACGCTGATCACCAGTCCGAAGGGCGAGCTCCGCGCCCTCGGCCGCATCGCGCGGACGGCATTGCGGCCCACGCCCGCCAGCGCGAAAAGCGCACTCGATGAGCTGGCGGAATTTTTTCCACAGCACAAAGACAGCGCTGCTCCCACGGACGCGAACAAAACGACCTGGCGCGAGTACGCGATGATGCCGCTGGCAGGCCCACTTGCCATGACCGGCTTCTTTGGCGGCGTAGTGAGCATGTTTGTGCTCGGATCGCTTCTCGCGCTCACGTGGCGCCAACGCAAGTACATGGCCGATGCCAGCGCCGTGCGCCTGACCCGCGACCCGGAGACACTGGCTGGCGCGCTCGACAAGATGGCGCGCGCAGGCGGCGGCGGATCGCTCGCATCCTGGGCGGAACACATGTCCGTCAGTGTTCCGCTCAGCAGCCGCTCGAGTCTGCTCGGCCTGTCGCTGGTCCCGATGTTTCCCGCACTCCACCGGCGTCTGCGCCAGCTCGAGAAACTCGGCGCAGCCCCACGACCGCCACCTCCTCCGGGCATGCCGATAGAGCGTCAGCTCCTGGTGGCCGCCCTGTTCACCGTGCTCGGCGTCCTCGTCGCAATCCTCCTGCCGCTGCTGATCTTCGTTTCCCTGGCCCTGTCGATGCTGTTTCTGGGCCTTCCCGTTGCTATCCTGCACGCGCTACTTCGTCTGGTATCGCCGTGGTAATTCACGGTGATGCCGCCGCCCGTCGCGTCGACTATGAAATTCCTGCCGCTGCTATGGTCCGGCATCTGGCGCAAGCCCGTGCGCACGGCGCTGATCTTTCTTCAGGTCTGCGTCGTCTTCGCCCTGTTCGGCGTTCTGCAGGGCATGAAGACCGGCATGGACCGGGCCATCGCCAACACTCGCGCGGACGTGCTCTACGTGGGTCCCGCCGTGTACGGCGGAGCGCCGCTGCCGATGTCGGCGCTGAGCCGACTCCAGTCCATTCCCGGCGTGAAAACCACGTCGTTCAACTACGGCATGCTCACGTTCTACCAGCAACCGACCCAGCCCGTGTACGTATTGGCAATCCCGCCGATCGACTTGTTCCTCACGATCGATCCGGAGAGGTTCATTGCTGACCCCAGCGCCCTCGAGGCCCTCCGCAAAACTCGAACCGGCGTGTTGATCACTGCAGATGACGGC
>Ga0081539_10000731_pt1 | contig 65764 bp, 55 predicted proteins | sample TabmetS4T2R2_FD_71023 | JGI IMG/M metagenome (GOLD analysis project Ga0081539, IMG submission 71023) | Tabebuia heterophylla rhizosphere microbial communities from the University of Puerto Rico - S4T2R2 | ecosystem: Host-associated > Plants > Roots > Rhizosphere ...
GGGTGCGGAGTTACCTCTCGACGGCACGTAAGCAAGGGTACGCCCTGCTCTACTCGCTCGAACGCGCCCTGACCGGCAAGCCCCTGCCGCTCGAAAAGCACCCCTTGAGACCTGAATAGTTACGGATTATCTGGAATATTCGCTTTCACCCGTTCTCTAGCTCAACTTCTCCCGGTTGCTGCGTTGCCCTGGGATGATACTGGTCATAAGTCGCGCGCAAGTGTTGGCTGGTCATGTGCGTGTACAGTTGCGTCGTGGCGAGGTCGCTGTGCCCGAGCAAAGCCTGCACTGAACGCGAATCAGCCCCTTGCTGCATCAGGTGGGTCGCAAAGCTGTGCCGGAAGACGTGTGGCGAGACGTGCCTTAAACCGACTTGTGCCGCCAGCTTTCTCAGCTGTTGCCAGACCTGCTGCCGTGTCAAAGGCTTGCCGGAATCTGAGACGAAGAGGAAAACGTTCGCCCGCCCGGCGAGTAAGGCAGCTCGCGCCGGTCTGTAACGCACCAGCCAGCACAAGGCGCTACGCCCGACCGGAACACGCCTTTGCTTACTCCCCTTGCCCCGACACGTCAATAACCCGCGCTCGGTCTCGACATCGTTCACGCGCAGAGCAATCAACTCGGATACGCGCAGCCCCGTGGCGTAAAGCAGTTCTAACAGCGCGCGGTCACGCACACCTGCGGGCGAATCCGTCGCCACCGCGGACAACAACTGCTCGATCTCCTCGCTATTTAATACGGTCGGCATTGGTCGGGCCGACTGGGGCGCGTCCAAGCCGGCCATCGGGTCTTCGCGGATGTGTCCATCCCTGAGCAGCAGATTAAAGAGACCGCGTGCGGACGAGATAGCCCGCGCGACGGAGCGAGGCGCAAGCCCCTTCTGCGTGAGCCAGCGACTCCAACCCGCCAACTCCGCCCTGCCCAAGGTGTGTAGCTCTTTACCGCAGATATGCGCCCACTCCGCCAGCTTCCCCAGGTCTCGCTCATAGCTCGCCAGAGAGTTGGCCGCCAACCCCTTTTCGACCCGCAGATAGGCCATGTATTCGCTTACAAAATCCCGCATCGGCTTAGCAAAATCGGGGCTGCTTACGCGGCTTGACGTTGCCACGCTCTTTCGCCTACAGTGTGCGCCGTCTATCCATGCCCATCAAAATCGAAAACCAGGCCAGCGCCAAACTGCCGCGGCTGACCGAAGAGCGGCTGCGCAAGATGTTAGAGTTCCTGCCCCGCGAGCACGTGCGCGGCATAGACCGCGTCCGCCTCGTGGACACCATCTCCGACCCGCGTCTGCGGCAACCGCAACATAACCAACTGCCAGGACTGTATCACCCGCGCCAAGGCACGCAAGCCCCTTGGCTGGAGATAGCTATTGAAACTCTGCTGCCGCAGCGGAAACCGTTTCATAAACGCTTTTTGCCGCGCCTCTCTTTTAATAACAATCTGGCGGCGGTGGTTTTCTCGCTGGTCGCACAGCACTACCACCTAACCCTGCGCCATTCTCTCAAAAAAGGTCAATTGGAACCGGCCATACGGGCGTACACCGAGAAACAGTTGCGCGCATGGGGCGAGCGGCAACATGGTCTGCGCGCGCGGCTTTTCAAACCCCTCCAACCCACCTTCGAGCGCTGGGCGCGGACATTACAACGCCGAGCCGCCGAAGAGAAAAAGAGGAATCCGCGCACCTCTTCATAAACAATTCTAAGCTAAGGGCGCAGTGATTCGCCAGCACTGTCGTTATCGGACGCCGCAGAGGTTGCTACGTTGGTAAGTGTATCAATAGCCGCTTGCAGTGCTGAAATGACCTCAGGTTGGTTAACGCTCTGCCGCCGGAATTTTACTTCTACTTTAAAAGAACGGTCGGGCGCGCTGTAGCAATAACTATACGGCTGAATATCGCGCGTGCCCGCTCCTTCATTATTAATGGCCGCGCGCCTTACAGCCCGCGCCCCATCGCGTGTCAGCCCGCGCTTAGCTATCTCTTCAAACATCCGCTGCATTGAGACCTCATCCGGTTGGCGGACGATCTGTAAGAGTAGCGACTTGGAGGCAATGTCGGCGCGCCGACATTGCTCTCTAATCTGTTCCGGCAACGTGGCGATAGAGAGCGCTTCGGTTACCGTACTGCGGCTCTTCCCTACTTTACGCGCCACCTCTTCGTGCGTATAGCCAAACCGTTCGCACAAGGCCGCCAACCCGTCAGCCTCCTCCCAAGGTGTCAGGTCTTTCCGCTGCATATTCTCGATCAGCGCTATTTCAGCCACCGCGCGGTCATCCACATCCATCTCAATACACGGCACCTCACGCAGTCCCGCCGCGCGCGAAGCACGCCAGCGGCGCTCACCCGCTATGATCATCCAACGACCCGGCTCGCGCGCAGGCTTGACCAACAGTGGCTCCAATACGCCTTTCTCGCTGATCGAAGCGGTCAATTCGGTGAGGTCGCCTATCTCCACGCGCGGCTGCTCCGGATTCGGATCAAGTTGCTCCAAAGCGATCAGGCGGCCGATAGGCGTCGGCCGCTGCCCTGCCAATTCTTCCACGTAATGCGCGTCGTGCCGCATGCGCACGCCTGCTGGTAAACCTCTCTTAGACACGTGCGAGTACCTCATCACAGAGTTTGGCATATTCAGCCGCCCCGGTGGACTGGGGCGCAAAGGTAAAGATTGACTCCTTGTACGCGGGCGCTTCCTCCAGACGCACACTTTTAGTAATCACGGTGTCGAATAACTGCGCCCCAAACACCTCACGAATCTGCTCATGCACCCCACGCGCGAGCGTCGTGCGCTTGTCATGCAGCGTGACTACGACCCCCAGCACGCGCAGATTAGGGTTAGGGCGTGCTCTAACTTTCTCTATTGTTTCCAACAGATCGTCCGTGCCTTCTAAAGCAAAGTATGAAGATTGGATGGGAATGAGGACGTGTGTCGCGGCGACCAAGGCGTTGACGGTTATCAGTCCGAGCGTGGGTGGGGTGTCAATGATGATTACATCGTACTTTACACGCAAGGATTCCAGGCGATCTTTCAGGCGAAAAGGCGCGTCGAAGTCGCCGACCAGTTTGGCTTCCAGTTTGGCCAAATTGATGCGCGCCGGAATTATCTCCAGCCCCGCCACCGCGGTCGTGTAGACGTAACCGTTCCAAGTTCCCTGCCCGTCAAGGAGCATGTCGTAGGCCGAGTGCTCTATCTGTCCGATGTCGAGAAAGGAGATGGAACTGTTGCCCTGTGGGTCTAAATCCAGCAGCAGTGTGCGCATGCCCCGGCGGGCGAATGCCGCGGCTAGGTTTATGGCCGTAGTGGTCTTACCGACCCCGCCCTTTTGATTAGCAATTGCGATAACGGCATTCAAGGCTTTAACGGCTCAAACTTTCCCACGCCGGACGCCTCTTAAAGCGAAGGCATCGGGGCGAGTGAAACTACATGGGCAGATCACCAGCCTCGCCTATCACGTCAGGCCACTCTTCCTCCTCAGCCCCACCCGGCTCTTCCTCTTCCCGCCCGGATAAATTCTGCGACGCGCGGATCACCTCCTCGTTCACGTAGATCGGACAATCCGCGCGTAGCGCCAGCGCAATCGCATCCGACGGGCGGGAGTCGAGCATGATCGCGTCCCCCGTACTGCTGCGCATCTCTATCACGGCAAAGAAGGTATTATCGTGCAGTTCCGTCACCACGACGCGCTCGACGCGTGCCCCCATCTCCTCGATCAGATTGCGCAACAGATCGTGCGTCATAGGCCGCTGCGGCGCGATCTTTTCGATCTCCAGGGCAATGGCGTTCGCCTCGTAGGCTCCCACCCAGATGGGCAGCATGGTGTCGCTATTCACGTCTTTAAGGATAATGATGGGCGTGCCGCTGTTCGGGTCCATCATCAAACCTCTAATTTTAACCTCTATTTCCATGCCCCCACCTCAAGTGATACTTGTACTCACGTCGTGCTCAGTCACATCTCTCCCCATACAGACTGTGGGCTTTGGCCTCTGTAATACGCACCGGGACGATCTGCCCTGCGAGCGCCGCAGCGCCGGGAAAGTTCACGACCTTGTTGCACGCGGAATGTCCTGTCATGTCTGCCTGAACCCTCGCGCTCTCCCCTTCAACTAAGACGGCGACCTCACGCCCGACGTAAGACTGAAAAACGCGCGCCTGTATGCCCTTCTGCAACTCTTCTAACTCTTGAAAGCGAGCACTCTTTTCGTTATCGGACACATCGTCGGCGAGCAGGGCCGCGGGCGTTCGGGGTCGCTCGGAATATTTGAAGATGTAAAGACTATGAAACTCGCATTGTTCGACCAGGCGCAACGTCGCCGCAAAATCTTCCGCCGTCTCTCCGGGGAAACCGATGATAATGTCGCTCGTTAAGGCATAACGCCGCCGCGCAAGCTTGATCGCCTCCACACGCTTTAAATAGTCGGCCACCTTGTAGCCCCTGCGCATGGCCCGCAGGATGCGGTCGCTCCCAGACTGCACGGGGAGATGAATCCAATCGCAGAGATTCTCGTGCTCGTCCATGGCCCGGACAATGTCGGGATGAAAATCCCGCGGGAAAGATGTGGTGTATTTGATCCGCGGCATGCCCGTCGCCGCGACCGCGCGTAACAGCCGGGCGAACGGCGTCGCGCCGTTGTAGCCCTCAAGCCCCGCATCAGTTTTAGGTCGGTAGCTGTTGACGTTCTGCCCGATCAACTGCACTTCCTTATAACCTAGCGCGCGCAACTGTTCTATCTCGCGCACGATCTCTGCCGCCGGGCGGCTCCACTCCCGCCCGCGCGAATAAGGGACGATGCAGTAGGTACAGAACTTATTACAGCCCTCGATGATCGGCACAAAGGCGACGTGCGGCGAGAGCCGCTCCACCGGCGAGACATCCCAGTGTTCCTCTAGCTGCCGCTCGCCTAAGTCAAGTACGCGCTGCTCGCCCGCACGCGCACGCGCCAGGAGCGCCGGCAGGCGGTCGGTTGCACGCGTCCCGGCCACCAGCCGTAACTCCGGGGCGGCGGCAAACAGCGCCTCACCTTCGAGCTGCGCGACACAGCCCATAACGCCCACCAGCGGCGCTTTCGGCCCGCGCCGCAGCTCGCCCATGCGGTTGAAGACCTTCTGCTCCGCACGAGCGCGCACAGAGCAGGTGTTGAAGAGCACGACATCTGCGTCATCCGCCCGCGCGGCCAATTCGTAGCCGGCCGCGCGCAGTTTGGTGGCCGCGCGCTCGCTGTCAACGGCGTTCATCTGACAGCCGAAGGTCTCTATGTAAACACTTCCCTCATTCATACTAAAACTCATCTGTCGGCGCGCCGGCGAGTGTAACAGAATCCGTCATAGCAGGCGAGAGTCTTTTCGGGCGCACACCCTACCGGCCTCCGCCCAGTCGCTTGTTGCCGGCCCTGCGCCGCGCCGCCTGGCGCGTCTCCTTCTGCGCCGCGCTCCCGATCATCCAGCGCGCGGTCTCGCGGGCCGTCTCAACATCTTCCGACCCGCCGATCATGCGCGCCAACTCGCCTACGCGCGCCTCCGCCTCGGCCTCCCTGACCAAAGTCACCGTGCGCCCGTCGGCGACGTGTTTCTCCACCACGTAGTGATGATCCGCAAAACGCGCGATCTGCGGCTGATGCGTGACGCACAACACCTGCTGTGTGGCCGCGAGCGCCTTCAGCCGGCGACCTACGGCTTCGGCGGCCCGCCCGCCTATACCCACGTCTATCTCGTCGAAGACTAGTGTTCCGCCCTCCGCCTGAGCTTTTGTTTTAGCCTCCTCCTGCTGCAAGACCGTGCGCAGCACGAGCATCAGACGCGAGAGTTCGCCGCCCGACGCGACGCGATTCAAGGGGCGCGCCTCTTCGCCGACGTTGGCCGAGAGTAAAAACTGGACGCTATCCGCGCCCCTCGGCGTCCAATAGCCGGCCTGCGCGCCGTCCCCTTCGTCCCCTTCTGACTCTTCGACCCAGCCGGTCTGCGGTCGAGCGGTTTCGACCTGCGCGATGAAGCGCGCACGGTCTAAGGCTACACTACCCAGTCCTGCCGTAACTCGCTCTGCCAGCAACGGCGCAATCGCGCGCCGGCAGGCCGTTAATTCTCCCGCCGCCGCCTCATACTCCCGCTCAACAGCCGCAAGCTCCAGTTGCAGTTCATGCTCGCGCTCCGTCCAATGCTCCAGTTCGTGCAGCCGGCCAGACAGCTCTTCCCTGACCTCTTGTAACCCTTTAACGCTACGGTTGTATTTACGCTTCAGCCGCTCTAGCTCGGCCAATCTGCTCTCAATCTCCGCCAGCCGCTCCGGCGATGAAGACAGCCCTGCGCCCTGTTGGCGCAGACTGTCTGAAGCGTCTGACAGCGAAACGGTCGCCGCGTCAATTGACTCAAGGAGGGGCGCTACCCTGCCGTCAATCGGTAGCAAATCCTGCAACCAGCGCCGCACAGCGGCCAGTTTGGCCAAGATGCTTTCATCACTCTCATACAGCGCGGCAAAAGCTTTCGCGTTTAACTCCACGGCCCTCTCCGCATGCGTCAGCAGCATTTTTTCGCCGGCTAACGCTTCCTCCTCTTCCGGCCGCGGGTTGACCCGTTCGAGTTCGGCTAATTGATAACGTATCAGATCAAGTGTGCGCGCGCGCTCAGTCTCATCCTTATCAAATGACCTTAAAGATTCTGTCAGGCGTCTCCAACGCGCATAAGTCTCAGCGACACGGTGTCCCAGCCCCACACAACCGCCAAAAGCGTCCAGCACACGCAGTTGGGCGCGTGGTGAAACGAGTGCCTGCTGCTCGCCCTGGCCGTGTATTTCGACCAAGTATGGTTGCATGGCTTTGAGCGTCGCGGCGGTCACATTCCTGTCGTTGACAAAGACGCGGCTGCGCCCGCCCGACTGCAACTCCCGGCGCACCGTCAAGTCTTCGTTTACCTCCAACCGCACTCCGATTGCGCCGAGCAACTCGCGCACTGCCTCTCCGCGCCCACCGTTTAATTCAAAAGTGCCCTCGACCAGTGCCGCGCGCTCGCCGGTTCTGACGACGACCGAAGAGGCACGCGCGCCAAGCAGCAGGCTGAGCGCGTCCACGATAATTGATTTACCGGCCCCTGTCTCGCCGGTTAACAGATTTAGCCCGCTGTGGAATTCAATGCGTAACTGTGGAATGACAGCAAAGTTAATGATGCTGAGGAACCTCAACATAATCCACCCTCTTTTACTCAATTATCACTTTAAATGTTTTACGTTAAGTTTACCTAACGCTAAATCTTCGCTCTTGACCCGGAATTAGCTCGCCTGTAGTATGGCCCATTGCTCTTTCACCCCTGCACCAGCCGAAAGGAATCTCCGGATGTCTTTCAATAAAATCATTCTCGTGGGCAATCTCGGGCGCGACCCGGAACTGCGCTACACTCCGCAGGGCACGCCCGTCTGTAGCTTCACCATGGCCACGAATGAGCGCCGGAAAGATCGTGCGGGGGAGACGCAGGACGTTACGACCTGGTTCAAAATCACACTTTGGGGACGGCAGGCAGAGACCGCCGCGCAGTATCTGACTAAAGGGAGACCACTCTATATCGAAGGGCGACTGCGCGTAGAAGAGTGGACGGATAGGGACGGGCGACAACGCTATACGCTCGAAGTTCATGCCACGGACATGCAGTTTATCGGCGGACGCGGGGAGGAACCTTCCGCCCCTCGGGCTGAATCAGGCGCGCCAAATCGCAACGAGCCGGCTGAGGCGGAAATATCCGATGACGACATACCGTTCTAATGTCGGCGCGCCGACATTATCGCGCCGGGCAGCTATAAAAAGGCGCTCGCACTCATCCACCTAAAATCCGGAGCTTATGATACCGTCTGGTCTTACGCTCTGCCGGCGGTAACTCTCTCACTTCCGTAAGACTCTGCGCGAGTACGACCTCCAGCAGACGCGCCGCCTCATCATGATCCGTATGTGCCCCCCCGCTCGGTTCGGGTACTATCTTGTCCGCGACACCTAAACGCTGCAAATCGTTTGCTGTTAACCGTAGAGACTCGGCGGCACGCGCAGACTGCGCAGCATCCTTCCACAAGATTGCGGCACAACCCTCCGGCGAGATGACCGAGTAGATGGAGTTCTCTAGCATCAGGATTTGGTCGCCCACCCCAATCGCCAGCGCGCCGCCCGACCCTCCCTCGCCGATCACGGTTACGATAATCGGCACCTCCAGTTTCGCCATCACCAACAGATTGCGCGCGATGGCTTCCGCCTGCCCGCGCTCCTCCGCGTCTATCCCAGGGTAAGCTCCCGTCGTGTCGATGAAGGTTAAAAGCGGGCGGTTGAACTTTTCCGCCAGTTGCATTACACGCAGTGACTTGCGATATCCTTCCGGCTTCGACATCCCAAAGTTCCTATGTCGCCGCTGCTTAGTATCGCGCCCTTTTTGTTGCCCCACGATGGCAACAGGTATCCCGCGAAACGTAGCGAATCCGCAGACTATGGCCGCATCGTCGGCATAGCGGCGGTCGCCATGTAACTCGACGAAATCGCCGAAAAGCCTCTGTACGTAGTCGAGCGTATAGGGCCGGTCGGCGTGCCGAGCAAGCTTAACTCGCTCGATTGCCGAAAGCCGTGCGTTCTTCTCCGTCTCGTTAGGGTGCTCCGACACAGCTCCGTTTATCCAAACGGCACAAAGGTAAATAGTTCAAGGCAATCTTATGTCCAAATACCTCAAGCTTCCAAGCTCGAAAGTGCACGCTCCCCGCTGAACCATTCAACCATGCAGCCCAATTCTCGCACGGCAGCTTCCATTTGTAAGCTGCCTTGAACCCTTAACGCGCCGTGCGCGCGTGTCCGCACCAATACGCCACCCTCCAAGTACATTTCGATCAGCACATCACAGTCTCCCCTGAAGCGATCCAGCACTTTAAACAGACTATCTAACACCGTCTCCGGAGTTTTATCTGCCGGCATCCTGAGAAGTACAGCCCGCGCGCGACGTTGCAAGATGTCTTCTAAACCAACCACCTCATCGGCAATGACGGAGATACTTCCTTCGTCGCCCGTATCCAGTTTGCCAGATATAAGCACCGCCGCATCATCAGCCAAGACACTCCGCGATTTATTAAAGACCTCAGGCCAGACGACACATTTTACCCCCCCTGCCTGATCCTCCAGACGCAGCAACGCGAACGCATCCCCCTTCTTTGTCGCACGCTGTTGCAGCCCTGTAACTATGCCGCCCAGGCGAACTATTGTTCCGTGCTCAAGTTCTGTTAGCTGCAAGCAGTTATGACATTTTAGCTCAGCCAACACTTCAAGATAGTTTTCAAGCGGATGGCCGGTGATATAAAAGCCAATGGAGTTCTTTTCGCCCTGTAATAGGGCCGCGTTAGTTAAAGGTTCGGCGGTCGGTAACGGCTCTGCTTCAGAATTACCCACCGTAGCCTCAGAGATGCTAAAAAGCCCATTTTGCCCGCTCTGCCTATCGCTCTGTGCGCGCGCCCCTCTGGCCAGGGCCACGTCCACGACAGCGTTCAACGAGGCGCGCCAAGCGTGTCGGCTGTAGCGCCCCTCCGGATTGAGAGAATCAAATGCCCCTGCGCAAATCAGGCTTTCCAGTACTCTCTTATTAATTGCCCGCTGCCCCACACGCTCGGCGAAATCAAAAATGGTGCTAAAAGGCCCTGCGGTGCGCGCCGCAAGAATAGCGTCAACACTAGATTGCCCAACCCCCTTAATTGCCGCCAAGCCAAAGCGTATTGCGCCCTTTAGCGGCGTAAACCCGCCCCCGCTCTCATTCACGTCGGGCGGCAAAAGCTGAATTCCCTGCCCCCTCAGTTCGTTAGAATACTTAAAAACTTTCGCCGTATCCTCAATTTCATTTGATAACACCGCGGCATAAAAATGTTCGGGGTAATGTGCTTTGAGAAAAGCCGTCTGGAAAGCGAGGTAGGCGTAAGCGACGCTGTGGCTGCGGTTGAAGCCGTAGTCCGCGAATTGGGCCATGAGGGAGAAGATCTGCTCTGCCTTCTCCCTCTTGATACCGCGCGCGACGGCCCCCGTCACGAACTTCTTCTCGTGCACCGCCATCTCTTCGCGCTTTTTCTTACCCATAGCCCGACGCATCAAGTCGGCTTCGCCCAAGCTGTAGCCGGCCAGCTTCTGCGCCAATTGCATGATCTGCTCCTGATAGACGATGATGCCGTAGGTGTTAGCCAGAATATCCTTCATCTCCGGCACGATGTAGCGCACAGACTTATGCCCGTGGTGCCGTTCAATAAAATCGTCTACCATGCCGCCGTCGAGTGGGCCCGGCCGGTACAGGGCGTTGAGCGCCGCCAGGTCTTCCAAGCCTTTTGGTTTCAAGCGCCGGCAAATCTCCTGCATACCCTGAGACTCAAACTGGAAGACGGCTTCGGTGCGCCCTTCGGCGAAGAGCGCCATCGCCTGCGGGTCATCCAAAGGTATTTGTGTCCAGTCAATTTCTGCGCCAAGCAGTTGCTTAATCGAGTTTAAGCAATCGTTTATGATAGTTAAGGTCGTCAGTGCGAGGAAATCCATCTTTAGCATGCCGGTCTTCTCTAAGTCCGACATGGCGTACTGGGTGGTCAACTCCTGGCGGGAAGAGACGGCGACCGGCACTAATTCATCTAGCGGGGCGGGCGAGATGACCACCCCTGCGGCGTGGACGGAGGCGTGCCGGGCGCAGCCCTCCAAGCGCCGGGCAATGTCTATTAACTCTTTAATATTCGGGTTATCCTCGACGGCCTTCCGCAACTCCGGCACCTGCTCTAAAGCCTGCGCAATGGATACGTTACGGCCGCGCACGGGAGGCGGGATCAGCTTGGCAATGCGCTCGACCTCCGCGTAGGGCATATTAAGTGCGCGCCCCACGTCTTTGATGGCGGCCTTGGAGGCGAGCGTGCCGAAAGTTATGATCTGGCAGACGGATTCGCGCCCGTAAAAATTGGTCACGTGTTTGATAACTTCGTCCCGCCCGCGGACGCAGAAGTCCACGTCTATATCTGGCATCGAGACGCGCTCGGGGTTCAAAAATCTTTCAAACAGAAGGTTATATTGCAGGGGGTCTATGTCTGTGATTTCCAGACAATAAGCGACTAGCGAGCCGGCGGCGGAGCCTCTGCCGGGGCCAACGGGAATAGTCCGTTCTTTCGCGTAGCGGATGAAGTCCCACACGATCAGGAAATAGCTGGCGAACCCCATCTGCTTGATCATGGCGATTTCGCTGGAGATGCGTTCCTGATATTCAGCCAGCGTGTGTTGCAGCTCGCCCCTTTGCAGGGCCGGCTCCCAGACCTGCGCCCGTCGTTTCTCGTAACCTTCCCTGACTACCTTTTCGAAATACTCTTCCACCGACAGTTCCGCGTCGCTCGCGGGGATCGGATAGACGGGCAGGTGGTTTACGCCGGAAGGAAATTTGATGTCGCACATTTCGGCGATCTCGACCGTGCGGTTCAAGACCTCCGGCATCTCCGCGCCGAAGATGCGCCACATCTCTTCGGCCGAGCGCACGTAGAAATTGGGTGAACCGTAGCGCAGCCGGTTAGGGTCTTGCACGCTCTTACCCGAACCGATGCAGAGCAACACATCGTGCGCGCGTGCGTCTTCCGGCATGAGGTAGTGCGAGTCGTTCGTGGCCACGAGCGGGACGCCCGTGCGCTTGGATAACGCCACCAAATCTTTGCGTATGCGTTTCTGCGCGTCCAGTTCGTGCTCCTGGATTTCGAGGAAGTAGTTTTCCTTCCCCAGTATCTCCTGGAACTCGTGCGCCGCCGTCGCCGCCTCGTCGCACGCGCCGCGCGCCAGCAGAGCAGACGGCACGCCCGACATACAGGCGGACAACCCGATCAGCCCGTCGCTGTGCTTGGCGAGCAACTCAGCGTCTATGCGCGGCTTGTAATAGAAACCCTCCGTGTAAGCCTTCGAGGTGAGACGGGCGAGATTATGGTAGCCCGTCAGATTCTTGGCCAGCAGGATCAGGTGGAAGTTAGCCTTTTCGCCCGGCTGCGCCTTCGCGGCGGCCCGGTCGAAACGGCTGCCGCGCGTGATGTAGACCTCGCAGCCGATGATGGGCTTGACCTCCTGCGCCTTCATCGCGTTGTAGAAAGAGATCGCGCCGTACATGTTGCCGTGATCGGTCATCGCGCAGGCCGGCATGCCAAGCTCGGCGATGCGCCTGGCCAGCGGTTTGATCTGAATCGCGCCGTCGAGCAGGCTGTAGTCGGTGTGCAGGTGCAGGTGAACGAAGTTATGCTTGGACATCTCAACTCAACATAGACATGAAATAGTAGAGCGGCAGCCGAATGGTCGCCTGACGATCAAACGCCGCGCACTATATCATGTGCGCACCGGCTGCGACCGCCCCAAAATGTTGAAGCGATACTTGAGGCAGCTATAAAAACCTTGACCGGAGAGAGCTTTGTGAGTGGCGGGTAAGAAAATGCTTGAGTGGCACGGACACACTGCTCTGGTCGCCGTTATTCCCACTCTATGGTGCTCGGCGGCTTGGAGCTGATGTCATAAACCACGCGGTTGATGCCGCGCACTTCGGCCACGATCCGCGTCGAGATACGGGCCAGCGCGTCGTGCGGCAGGCGCGCCCAGTCGGCCGTCATACCGTCCACGCTGGTCACGGCCCGCAGGGCGACCACCTTCTCATACGTGCGAAAGTCGCCCATTACGCCGACCGAGGAGATGGGCAGCAGCACAGGGAATGCCTGCCACACCGCGTCATAGAGATTAGCCAGCCGTAACTCCTCTTCAAATATGCGATCCGCGGCCCGGAGCAGGCGCAGATTATCTTCCGTTATTTCGCCGAGAATCCTGACGGCCAGACCTGGGCCTGGGAACGGGTGGCGACGAAGTATCTCCTCCGGCACGCGCAGGTCGCGCCCGATGCGGCGCACCTCGTCTTTGAACAACTCCCGCAGAGGCTCGACCAGACGCAGGCGCATCTGTGCGGGCAGACCGCCGACGTTGTGATGGCTTTTGATGACAGCGGAGGGGCCGCGGACTGAGACGGATTCGATCACGTCCGGGTACAACGTGCCCTGCACCAGGTAATCCACCTCCCCGATCCTGCCGGCCTCGGCCTCGAAGACCTCTATGAAGACGCGGCCGATGATGCGCCGCTTTTGCTCCGGCTCGGTCACGCCGCGCAGTTCGCCGAGAAAGCGCACCCCGGCATCGACGCCATGCACGTTCAAGCTCATCTGCTCCCTGAACAGGCGCAATGTCGTCTCAAACTCATTTTCCCGCAGCAGCCCCGTGTTGACGAAGATGCAGGTCTGCCGCTCCCCTATCGCCTCGTGCACAAGGGCCGCCGCGACGGTCGAATCCACCCCGCCGGACAGGCCACAGACGACGCGCCCCGCGCCGACCTGCGCGCGTATGCGCCCGATCTGCTCCGCGATAATCGAGTGCGCCGACCAGTCGCTGCGCGCGCGGCAGACGTTGAAGACAAAGTTGCGGAGTATCTCTGCGCCGAGGGGCGTGTGCGCCACTTCAGGGTGGAACTGGACGCCGTATATGCACCTGCTTAAATCTTCAAACGCATTAAGCGCCTCGTCCGTGCGGGCCGTTATGCGAAAGCCGGGGGGTACGCTCGTGACGTAATCCCCATGACTCATCCAAACGTCCAACTTTGCCGGCAGCCCGGCGAACAGGGGACTGTCCGGCTCGGAGATGTGCAGCCGGGCATAGCCGTACTCCCTGCTACGCGCCGGTTCGACCTGTCCGCCGAGGGCTGCCGTGAGCAGTTGCAGCCCGTAGCAGATGCCCAGCACCGGGCAGTCCAGATTTTCCACCAATCCGGGGGCGAGTTGCGGCGCGCCCTCGTCGTACACGGAGGCAGGCCCGCCCGAAAGGATCAGCCCGCGCGGGCGGGTCGCGCGCAGTTTTTCCACGGGCACGTGGCAGGGCCAGATTTCGCAGTAGACGCCAAGCTCGCGTATCCGCCGGGCGATGAGCTGTGTGTACTGCGAGCCGAAGTCCAGGATAATAATAGTGTCGTGTTGCGGCTGCTCGACCAAGCTTTAAGTAAACCTCCGTAGTCGTTGGTACGTCTGACGTGAATGCAGATTTTGCTGAGTTAGGCTATGCTCCTGATTCCCCGTTGTTATTCACGTGCGGGTCATTTTATGTGCAAGCGCGGAAAAAAGTATAGCGCCGTGATGGGCTGGTTTGCCCGCGCCCGGTCAGGGGCGGGGTGGCTGTTCGTCTGGCTGTGTGCCTGCATGACGGTGATTTTGCCCTTCCCCGCGTTGTGCGTGGCCCAGCAACTTGTTTTTTCGCAGCCGCTGACCGCGCATTGGGAGTATGCGACAGATAACACGGTCAACCTCACGCCGGCCGCGCACGGCGAGAGCGTCTATCTGCCGCTGGGAGCGGGCGAGTTGGTCGCCTTGCGCGTCGGAGACGGTCAGTTGATCTGGCGGCAGGAGTTGGGCGGGACGGTTTCTGCCGCTCCCGAAGCCGACGAGCGCGGAGTCTATGTGGCGACAGAGACGGCGGACGTGGGCGGCGAGCAGACTTTTTATCGGGCTACCGGGGCTTTGCGCGCACTAAGCCCTAAGAGCGGGGTGACGCTGTGGATGCACACGCTGCCCCGCCCCGTCCGTGGCGGACTTGCCGACAGTGCGACGACGATATTTGCGGGCGCTTCCGACGGGCGCATTTATGCTTTTGATAAGGGGACGGGCGAGGTTAAATGGCTTGCGCAATATAACGCCCCTTTCGCCTCTCAGCCGATATTGTCGGACGGACGCCTGTATCTTGGCAGCGAGGACGGGGCGCTTTTAGTTCTGGCTGAGCAGACAGGGCAAACCCTCTGGCGTTATCAGACTCACGGGGCTGTGCGTGGCCCGGTCGCAGTGGCAAACGGGCTTGTCCTGTTCGGCTCGGCCGATGGCTACGTCTATGCTTTGGAAGAGAGGACGGGGCGGGTGCGCTGGCGGACGCGCACAGGGGCGGGCGTGCAGGCCGTCGCCGCCACGCCGCACGGGCTGATCGTCGCCTCACTTGATAACTTTGTTTACCTGCTCTCCTACCGTCGGGGCGAGCGCGTGTGGAAGCATCAACTGGCCGGCCGGATCGCGGCGCAGCCGTTGACCAGCGCCGACAGCGCGCTCTTTGTCCCCCTGGGCGGCGACGCCGGGATCGTGCTCGCGCTGCACGACGGCAAGACGCTCAACAGCTTGGAGGTTGGCGCAGACGGCAACACGGCGGCCTCGCCGATTATTACAGCGAACGTGCTGCTGCTGACGACCCGGCACGGCTTAATGGCCTTCGCCCCGCCCACCCGCACGGCCGACCGGCAATAGTAACCTCTGGCACAGCGTCGTAGCCCGTGCCCTGCTGCCCAATCAATTCACTTGGTGCGTGCAGAGCGAAAGAGCGAGCCGAGCCGCAGGACGAGGCCGTGCAGGACGTAGAGTGCGACGAGGGCGAGCACGACGTAGCGCGAGTAGAGCCAGACGAGCATGCCGATGGCGACCGCCATCAGGACGGCGACGCGTGTGCTGCGTCGGTCAGTCCCGACCGTCTTGAAGCTGCTGTAGCGCACGGTGCTGACCATCAGCGCCGCGAGGAGCGCCACCAGCGCCATCATCAGACCGCTGTAGAGCGCGCCGAGTTCAGCGCCGTAGCGCGAGAGCGGCTGCGGCGCGTAGTGGACGATGGCCGCGATCAAGCCGCCCGCCATGGGGATCGGCAGCCCGACGAAATTCTTCTTGTCCAACTTGGCCGCGCCCTCGGCGAGCACGCGCGGGCGCATGGACTGGACGTTGAAGCGGGCCAAGCGGAACGCGCCGCAGATGAGGAACATGAAGGAGAGAAACCAGCCCAGCTTGAGCGCGTCGCTGCCGTCGGCGAGCGCCGCCCCGAAGCCCCACGAATAGACCAGCACGGCCGGCGCGATGCCGAACGTGAGCACGTCTGCGAGCGAGTCGAGTTGCACGCCGATCTCTGTGGTCGTCTTGGTCATGCGCGCGATGCGCCCGTCGAGCATGTCGAAGACCCACGCCCAGCCGATGGCGCGGGCGGCGTTGTCGAAGTGCAGGGCGGCGCGGTTCAACTCGACCTCAGTCCCGCCTTCGATCAGTTGGAAGCCGCGCAGCGCGCCCATGACGGCGAAGTAGCCCATGCCTATGTTCGCCGCCGTGAAGGCCGACGGGATGAGGTACAAGCCTTTGCGCAGGCCCCTGCGTTGGGGCTGGTGCGCGTGGGCATCCTCCGCCTCCATGTGTGTGGCGCTCATCCGCGTATCCTCCCGATGATGCTCGTGCCGCCGCGCACGCGCTCGCCCACCCGCACGGTGATCTCGACTTCGGGCGGCAGCACCACGTCCGTGCGCGAGCTGAACTTGATCAGGCCGAAGCGTTCGCCGAGTGCGACACGGTCGCCCGCGCGCTTCCAGCAGACGATGCGCCGCGCCAGCACGCCCGCGATCTGGCGGCACACGACCGTGATGCGCTCGCCGCGAATAGTCAGCGCGGTCTGTTCGTTGACGAGGCTCGCCTCGTCGCGGGTGGCGATCAGGAAGCGCCCGCGCGTGTGGGTCACGTCGGTGATCTCGCCAGCGATGGGCGCGCGGTTGATGTGCACATCGAGCGGGCTGAGGAAGATGCTGACGACGTTGGGCGCGTCCGCCTGTCCGGGCGCGACCGAGCCGATGCGCGTCACGCGCCCGTCGGCCGGGGCGACGACGACATCCGCTTCGGCGGGCATGACGCGCTGTGGGTCGCGGAAGAAGTAGGCCATGAAGGCGGCCAAGAGCACGAGCGGCAGCGCCAGCCACCAGTAGCCGAGGGCGGCGACGAGCATCGCGAGACCGAGCGGGATTAAGACGAATGGCAGTCCGTCGCGCACCATAACGATTAGAAGATTAACCAGAGATTAACTGTCGTCGTTTGCCGTCGGGTCTGGTCTTGCCGAGAGAACAAAAACGGGGGCGCACGGCTTGGGTGGCGGCGTCCCCGTCGGTTAAGTATTGCTCGGTTGAGTTGTAACAGCGCAGGCCGGCTGCGGCCGCGCTTCAGTGTGCGGCGCTCGACTGCTTCTGGTAGCGCAACATGATCTCCTGCATCTGATCTTTCACGGCCAGCTTCTTCTTCTTGAGCGTGATCTCTTCCAACTGCTCCTCGTCGTTCGGGTACGCGAGCGCCGAGAGTTCGCGCAGCCGCGCGTCGTACTTGCCGTGCTCGCGCGCCAGCTCACGAAACTCCGGGTCGGTCATGATCAGGTGCTCTTTTAAGCTGTCCGTGTTGATACTCTCCATGCGTGGAAGCCTCCTTTGCAGATGCGTCTTAGGCGGTTGTGCGATCAAACATCTCGCGCCGGCAGGTCAGGTGAAACTGCGCGCGCGCCCTTCTCGCGGTCGGTGAAAAAATGTTAGCCCAATTGTGGCGCGCGAAGCAAGGCCGACCCCATTTTTCACCCCGGCGTGCACTACAACTCGGCGCTCATGACGAGCGCGTCCTCCGGCGGCTCGCGGTAGTAGTTGCGCCGCCGGCCCGCCACCTCGAAGCCGCAGTGGCGGTAGAGCGCCTGCGCGGGCAGGTTGCCGGCGCGCACTTCGAGCAGGGCCGTGCGTGCGCCGAGCCGCCGCCCAGTGGCCAGCGCCGCGCGCAGCAGCGCCGAGCCGATGCCGCGCCCGCGTGCCGAGTCGCGCACGCCGATGTTGTTGATGTGTAGTTCGTCCGCGCCGACGCGCGCGGCGACGAAGCCGTAGAGTGATTTGCCGGTCTGCCAGTCGGGCGCGGCGCGGCGCGCGACCAGCATGATCGCTTCTGGTCTGGTCAACTCCGCCCGGTACGCCTCCCAGCCCCACAGGCTCAACTGGCAGGACTCTTCGATCTCGACGACCTCAAGCAGATCGTGTTGCGTCGTCAGATCGATGCGGTAGTCACGCCGCTCGCTCGCTCTCGCCCGCTCTACACAGGACATCGCTCGTTCAACTCCGCATCCGACAGGCGCACATACAGCGCGCGTAAATCTTCCGCGCCGCCCGTGCCGCCCGCCTCGTATGCGCGCAAGGCCAGCCGCGCGACCTCCCCCGCCAAAGCCTCCGTCGGCCGCGCAAGCAGCCACACACGCCCGGACTGCCCGGACTGCTCGATGGCGTTCAGATTCTCTTCCCCGGCCTTATCGGACTCGATTTGCCAAACGATCTCTGCGCGCGTCGCCGCATCCTTAATCAACTCGCGTTGCGCGTGCGCGCCCGTGCCGATCCACGTCAGCGACGGCGACCAGCTTAACGCGCGCTCGACGAGCGCGGCGGGCGGCAGGTGTGCGGGCGCGTCTAACTCCGTCACCGCCCCGTCGGGCGCGACTGAAAGCAGTTGCGCGAACAACTCGCCACGCCCGGCCGGGAGCGCGGCGACGACGTGCCCTGCGCGCCCGGCCGAGAGCGCGACGGCGTGCAGCGTGGGCACGCCGACGACCGGCTTGGCGAGCGCGACGGCGAAAGCTTTCACCGTCGCCAGCCCCGCGCGCAGACCCGTGAAGCTGCCGGGGCCGGTGGCGGCGGCGAGCAGTTCGATCTCCGCGAGCCGCACGCCCGCCTGCTTCAACACGCCGTCAATGTCGCTCAGCAGATTCGCCGAGTGCGCGCCGCGCAGGCTGCCCGCGACCTGCGCGCGCACGCGCCCGCCGCAGACGACCGCGACGCTGCGCACGTCGGTCGTCGTATCCATGCTCAGGATCAGTGGCGCACGCTCTGCCCGCACAGTCACGAACAAACGCGCCGGGCGCGTTTCGGCTCTCAAGTTTGACAGGCCACAGGAGGTCGCGCGATTATAGGCGAGGCAAATTAACCAACGCAAACTGAAGTTCGGAACTGACCCGCGTCATCTGTTTTCATGAGCGTGCGCATAGGGATTCTGACTGCGGGCGGCGACTGCCCAGGGCTTAACGCCGTCATCCGCGCCGTCGTCCGCCGCGCGGACAACGAACAGGCGGAGGTGCTCGGCGTCAAGAACGGCTGGCGCGGGCTGATCGAAGACGAGGTCGAGCCGCTCACGCGCGCCAGCGTCACAGGCATCCTCCCGCGCGGCGGCACGATCCTCGGTACGTCGCGCGTCAACCCCTTCGACGACCCCGCGCAAGTCGCGCGCATCCGCGAGAACTGGCAGAACTACGGCCTCGACGCGCTCATCCTCATCGGCGGCGACGGCTCTCTGCGCACGGCGCGCGACATGTGGCGCGCACACGGCTTCCCGCTCGTCGGCGTGCCCAAGACGATTGACAACGACGTGGGCGGCACGGACTTCACCTTCGGGTTCGACACGGCCGTCAACATCGTGATGGAGGCCGTGGATCGCTTGCACTCGACGGCCGAGTCGCACCACCGCGTCATGGTCGTGGAGGTAATGGGGCGGCACACCGGCTGGATCGCGGCCTACGGCGGCATCGCGGGCGGCGCGGACGTGGTGCTCGTCCCCGAACACCCGTTCCGCCTGTCGCGCGTCTGCGAGTTCATCAAGCACAGGGCGGGTCAGGGTCGCCCGTTCTCCATCATCGTCGTCTCGGAGTTCGCGCACCCGCGCCCCGAAGAGAACTTCATCAGCGAGGAGGAGGCGGCCGACATCTACCGCAAGGGACAGTTCGGCGGCATCGGGAACGTCTTGGCGCGCGAGATCGAACGCTGCACGGGGATTCAGACGCGCGTGACCAAACTCGGCTACGTGCAGCGCGGCGGCACGCCTTCGGCGTTCGACCGTGTGCTCGCCACGCGCTTCGGCGTGCAGGCTTACGAGATGGTGCGCGCGGGCGAGTGGGGGCACATGGCCGCCCTACAGGGCAACCGCATGGTCAGCATCCCGTTCGACGAGGCGCTCGTCGAAGTCAAGCGGCTCGACGAAGAGATTTATCACGTCGCCGAAATCTTCTTCGGCTGACGACCGGCGCGCGCAGACTGCTCGCGTCACGCGTTATAAAGTTACCCGCGCGCAGATAAAACGCGCCCTTTCTCGTTCCGCCCTCGCGCATTCGGGTTACAATCGGCCCATGAAAATCTGCCGCACGTGCCAGCGCTGTTATGACGACGCCGACACCGCCTGCGTCGTGCCCGCGCACGGGCCGCTCGCGCACGCGCGGCCCGGCCCACGCCTCATCGCGGACAAGTACCGGCTGGATCGGCTGCTCGGCCGCGGCGGCATGGGCGCGGTCTATGCCGGCACGCACGTCGAGCTTGATCGGGCGGTCGCAATCAAGCTGCTGCTGCCGGAGCTGGTCACGGACGCGCAGGCGCTCGAACGCTTCCGGCGAGAGGCGCGCACCGCCGCGAAGATCAATCATCCAAACGTCGCCGACACATACGACTACGGCACGCTCCCGGACGGCGAGGCGTATCTTGTGATGGAACTCGTCGAGGGGCAGACGCTGCGCGAGTACCTGCACGCGACGGGGCCGCTCGGCGTGCCGGAGGCGGCGGAGATAGCGCGCGAGGTCGCCGCCGGGATAGACGCCGCGCACCACTACGGCATCGTCCACCGCGACCTGAAGCCCTCGAACATCATCCTCGCGCGCACGCACCAGGGCGCGCTGCAACCGAAGGTCGTGGACTTCGGCATCGCCAAGCTCAAGGAGATGAGCACCACGAGCGGGCAGAGCGATCTGACGGCGGCCGGCGCGCTCATCGGCACGCCGCGTTACATGTCGCCCGAACAGTGTGCGGGGAGCGAGGCCGACACGCACTCCGACATCTACACGCTCGGCATCATCCTCTACGAGATGCTCACGGGCCGCCCGCCCTTCGACGCGCCCTCGGCCACGGCCGTCGCCCTCAAACACGTGCGCGAGCCGCCGCCGGACGTGCGCGGCCTGCGCCCCGACCTGCCGCCCGCGCTCGCCGATTTGATCATGCAGTCGCTCGCCAAGAACCCCAACGACCGGCCGCGCACGGCCGCAGAGTTCGCGGCGCGGCTGGACTCGTTCGCCGCCGCCGCGCCCGCTCTCAAAGCCGATCCGTTTGCCGCGACGATAGTGCTCGGTGAAAACGTCGCGCGCAACACGGGTCAACAGCAATCGCCCCCGACTCATCCGACCACCGACTACCGCACGACGCCGCTCGAAATCGGGGACGGAACGGACGCAAACACGCCCGGCCCGACCGACCGCGCCGGCATGCCGACACGCGAAGAGGAGACGCCCGTCGCTGACGAGGTCGAGCAGAGCGTGCGGGACAGTGCGGTAAAGCCTGCCCGAACCGAAACAGTCACCCGGTTGGCCGCCGCCAGACCAACGCCTGCGCAAACGGAGACGCACGTTCCAGTCACCGCCGCCGTTGCCGCCAGCCATAAACCACCCGTCTCTGACGAGGGCACGCGGACAGTGATGCGCCCGGCGAGCAAGCCTCGGCGCGGACTCCCACCGATTCTCTACGCGAGCATCGCCTTCTTCCTCCTGTGCGGCATCGCCGCCGCTTGGCTGGCTACACGACGCGCCCCGGTTAAGCGCGGCAGTGCCACGCCGACGGCCACGCCCTTGCGCGTGCCGGCGGCCTCCATGCCGACCGCCTCGCCAACCCAACAGAACACGCCCGCCGCTTCACCGCAGGCAAGCCCGGTTCAGCTTGAGGCGGAGCGTGCCAGTCTGCGCGCCGCGCTGGACGATTGGCTGGCGGCGACGAACGAGCGCAATCTGGAACGCGTGATGAGTTTCTACCTGCCCTTGGTCGAGACCTACTACCGTGACCGCAACGTCTTGGGCCGCACCGTCCGCGCCGACAAGGCGCAGATGCTCACGCAGCCGGGCGTGTTGACCGTCCGCCTCGCGGGCGAGCCGCAGATAACCTTCAATCCCGACGGACAGACCGCCACGATGATCTTTCACAAGCCTTTCGTGCTGGGCGCGAACGAGCAACAGCGGGACGGTGAGGTCTTACAGGAGTTGAAATGGCAGAAGACGGCGGAGGGCTGGCGGATCGCGGGCGAGCGCGACCTTCAGATTATTCGTTAGGCGAGTGAATGTATCTAACTGTCAGCAGTTTGTTTCGCCTTCTCCTCGCCGGCCTCTTCCAGTAGCTTGTGCTCGATCTTTTCGCCCTTGATGTCGAGCCGCAGACGGTTGTAGAGGCTCATGTATTGATTGGCGACCCAGACGAGCGCGAACCAGCCGAGCAGGTAGCCGCGCCAGTCCGGAAAGAGCAGTTTGAAGCGGGTGATGAAGAGGAAAAACAGGGCGATGTAGTGGCTGAAGCAGTATTCGCAGGTGAACAGATAGAAAAACTTGCGCTCCAGCAAGCGCCGACAAGTCTTGCTGCGCTCCACGCAGAACTCGCGCGGCTCACGAAAGACCTCTTCGTGCGTCACCGTCCACGCCACGCAGGCGACCGGGAGGGCGAGGACGAACAGCGTGACGATCTGCGTTCTTAAGTCCATGATCTATCTGTCAGCACAAGTGAATCGCGATTTTTTCGAGCATAGCACAGCCTGCTCAGTCACACGCTTGCTCCGCGGCTAACTGTTTACTTGAAGAGTCGGCGCGACGACCCGGCTCAAGCTTTACTTTAACTCGCGCGGCACAACAGCATTTACCACACGTTGTTCACGAATAAATCTCAGCCGCGCCGACGGCGGACTTGCCCTTCTCCGCCGTTTCATTGCAATATGCCCTTCGCTTCGGACGGCCTCATGCTGGATCAAAGATGACTGAAACCACGCTCACCCCGATGCTGCGGCAGTACCACGAACTGAAGCAGCAGCATCCCGGCACATTGCTCTTCTTCCGCCTCGGCGACTTCTACGAACTCTTCTTCGACGACGCCATCACCGGCGCGCGCGAGCTTGAGATCACACTGACCGCGCGCCAGAAGGAGCGTGGCGCGCCCATCCCCATGTGCGGCGTCCCGCACCACGCGGTCGCCGGCTACGTCGCCCGGCTCATACGCAAAGGCTACCGCGTCGCCATCTGCGAGCAGACAGAAGACCCTGCGCAGGCGAAGAAGCTCGTCCGGCGCGAAGTCGTGCGCGTGATTACGCCGGGGACGGCGATTGACCCGCAGTTGGTCGAGGCGCGCGAGTCGGTCTATCTGGCGGCGGTCTGCGGCACGGGTGAGCAGTACGGCGCGGCGTTTCTCGATCTCTCGACGGGCGAGTTCCGTGCGACCGAGGCGGCGGGGCCCGACGCCTGGGCGCGCATACGCGCCGACGTAGAGTCCTATGCCCCGCGCGAACTCCTCTTCCCCACCTCTCTTGAGCCGCTCGTCAGAGACGAATACGCCGGGCGCACGCACACCACGCCTTTGCCGCTGGCGCACGTGGCCGACGACCAGTCGCCGCCCGCCGCGCAAAACGCGCCGCTCGCGCGCATCACGCCCGCCGGATCGGCCGCCTTCGCCGCGCAGGGCATGGCGCTGACGCCGCTCGACGACTGGCTCTGGGAATCAATCAACTGCGCCGCACTGCTGCTCGAACAGTTGGGCGCGCGCACGCTCGCGGGCTACGGCTTGCAGCAGAAGACGGAAGCGGTCAGCGCCGCGGGCGCGTGCCTGCGTTACGCGCGCGAGACGCAGCGGGACGCGGCCGCGCACGTCAACGACATCACCTACTTCGAGCCGCAGGATCATCTCGTCCTGGACGCCGTGACGGTGCGCAACCTTGAACTGGTCGAGGCGCAGAACGATGCGGGGCGCGGCCACACTCTGCTCGGCGTCGTTGATGCGACCGTGACGGGCATGGGCGCGCGGCTGTTGCGCGCGTGGCTGCTGCGCCCTTCCCTCAAACGCGGCGAGATCGAAGCGCGCCAGGGCGCGATAGAGCATTTCTACCGCTTGCAGATGGCGCGCGACCGCGTGCAGGGCCGCCTCAAAGACGTGGCCGACCTCGAACGCCTCTGCGCGCGCATCAACATGAACAGCGCCACACCCCGCGATCTGGCCGCGCTGCGTCGTTCGCTCGAACAAGTCCCGGCGATTCGCCAGACCTTATCGGACGCGGAGGCGTCTCTGCTGCAAGTGCTGCACGAGAGCACAGACGAGTTGGCGGACGTGCGCGAGTTGATCGCGCGCGCGATCAGCGACGACCCGCCTGTGAACCTGACCGAGTTGGGCGCGATCCGCGACGGCTATTCCCGCGCGCTTGACGAGTTGCGCGTCGTCACGCGCGACGCCAAGCAGACCATCGCCGCGCTCGAAGCGCGCGAGCGCGCCCGCTCCGGCCTCGCGTCGCTGCGCGTGCGCTTCAACAACGTCTTCGGCTACTTCATTGAGGTCTCAAAGGCGAGCGCCGCGCGCGTGCCGCCGGACTACGAACGCCGCCAGACGCTCGCCAACGCCGAACGCTACACGACGCCCGAATTGAAGGCGCTGGAACAACAACTGCTCGGCGCGGAGGGGCACATACGCGAGTTGGAAACGACGCTCTTCGCCGAAGTCCGCGCCAGCATCGCGGCCGAGACGAAGCGCTTGCAGACGACCGCCCGCGCCCTCGCCATGCTCGACGCGCTGACGGCGCTGGCGACGACCGCCGTGCGCCGCCGTTACCAGCGCCCCGTGCTCCACGACGGCGACGAGATAGAGATCGTCTCGGGCCGTCACCCCGTCATCGAAGCGACGGCGAGCGCGCCCTTCGTGCCCAACGATCTCTACATGAACAACTCGACGGATCGCCTGCTCATCATCACCGGCCCCAACATGGGCGGGAAAAGCACCCTGCTGCGCCAGACCGCGCTCATCGCCATCCTCGCGCAGACGGGGTCGTTCGTCCCGGCGGAGCGGGCGCGGCTGCCGCTGTTTGATCGCATCTGGACGCGCGTGGGGGCATCGGACGATCTGTCGCGCGGGCGCTCGACCTTCATGGTCGAGATGACGGAGACGGCCGCCATCCTGCACAACGCCACGCCGCGCTCGCTCGTGCTGCTCGACGAGATCGGGCGCGGCACGGCGACCTTCGACGGACTGTCCATTGCCTGGGCCGTCGCCGAACACCTGCACGACTCGCCCGCGCACGCGGCGAAGACGCTGTTCGCCACGCACTATCACGAGTTGACCGAGTTAGCCGAGCGCCTGCCCGGCGCGCAGAACTATCAGATTCGCGTGGCGGAGCGCGAGGGTGAGGTGATTTTTCTCTACAAGCTTGAGCGCGGGCGCGCGTCGAAGTCTTACGGGATCGAAGTGGCGCGGCTGGCGGGTCTGCCGCCCGCGGTGCTGGCGCGGGCGCGCGAGGTCTTGCAGCGACTTGAGCGTTACGAGTTGGACGTGTTCGCGGAACAGGTCGCGCCGCAGGGCAGCGCGCAGGCGGAAAGCGCAACGGCCGCGGGCGACGCACAGCCGCGCGGTGGCGGCGCGCTGGCGCAGGCGGCGCGGCGTGCGCGCAGGCAGGCGCTCGCGGCGCAGGCGACGCTGTTCGACGCCGTCAACCAGGGACTGCTTGACGAGCTTCGCACTATTGAGTTAGAAAAACTTTCGACCGAAGAGATACGCGCTCTCCTGATCGGCATACGCAAACGAATCGTTTGAGCAAACAGACCAGCAGCGGGCCGCCACACGTCGTGCATTACGGGGACGCGCGACGGCCCGTGGCCAAGCATCGCCCTGCCCTGCGACTTTCTTAACCTGATGCAAACCACAGCCCAGCCCGACACACAGACGCCGCCCGCGCTCCTGACCGAACAACTGCTCGCGCTGCCGCTCGAACAGAAGATCGGCCAACTCCTCTACATCGGTCTACCGGGCACGGAGTTCGACGCGGACGCGCGCGCGCTGGTCGAAGAGCTCATGCCCGGCGGCGTGATCATCTTCGGGCGCAACGTCGCCGCGCCCGCCCAGCTGCGTGGGCTGCTCGACGCCGTGCGCGCGGTCGTCCCCGTCGAGCCGCTGTTTGGCATAGACCAGGAGGGCGGGCTGGTTGATCGGCTGCGCAAAATCTGCACGCCGATGCCGGCGGCGCGCACCATCCGCCAGCACGGCGATCTCGCGGGCGCGCGCGCGCTCGGCCGGCTGACCGGCGAAATCCTGCGCCTGCTCGGCTTCAACATGAACTTCGCGCCGGTCATGTCGATCATGACCGACGACCGCGACCTGCTGTCGAACGGTTTGTACTCGCGCTCCTACGGGCGCTCGCCCGGCGAGGTGCTCGGCTACACGATGGTTTACCTGCGGGGCTTGCAGGGCACGGGGCTGCTGGGCTGCGCCAAACACTTCCCCGGCATCGGCGCGGGCGAGGTTGACTCGCACGAGGAGATGCCGATCATCAAGCTCGACCACGATGACCTGATCGCGCAAGACCTCGCGCCCTACATCGAGTTGTTCCAGCGCGAGGACAACATGGTGCGCGCCGTCATGGTCAGCCACGGCGGCTTCCCCAACATAGACATCCACCGCGGCACGGCCGGCGGCCGCCTCGTGCCCGCCTCGATCAATCACGAGATCGTCACGCGCCTCCTGCGCGAAGAACTCGGCTACCAGGGCCTCGTCGTCACAGACGACATGGAGATGGGCGCAATTGCGCGCCACTACCAGATCGAGGACGCCGTGCGGCTGGGCGTCGAGGCCGGCGAGGACATGCTGCTCATCTGCGCGCGCCCCGAATTGATCCGGCGCGGCTACCATTCGCTCTTGCAAGCGGCGCGCGACAATCAACTGACAGAGGAGCGCATCAACCTGTCGCTCCGCCGCATCGCGGCCTTCAAGGCGCTCGTCAATCCGCCGCTGCCCTTCGACGCGACGCGCATCGCCCAAATCTCGCAAGAGGTGGCCGAACTCAACCGAAAACTCAACTACACCTACGGAGGCAAAATTTGATGAAGACGGTAGGCAGTAGGCAGAAGGCAATAGGCGGTAAGAAACAGGCCCGCAGGCATGATTCATCGTCGTCACGTCGGCGTTCGTCCGCCCACAGTCGCTCACTTTATAAAACCTACTGCCTACTGCTTACTGCCTACTGCCTACTGCTGCTCCTTGCTTCCTGCGCGCAACGCGGCAGCGCCTTCGTGATGGTGATCGAGTCAAGCCCGAAGTCGCTCGATCCGCTGAAGGTCTTCGACGCGTCGAGCGAGCGTTTCCGCCAGTTGATGTTCAACACGCTGATGCGCAAGGACGAGCACCTCGACTACGTGCCGGAGTTGGCCACACCGCAGGTCTCGGCGGACGGTCTGACCGTCACGTTCACGCTGCACGACAACGTGAAATTCCACGACGGCAAGCCGCTCACTTCGGCCGACGCGAAGTACACCTTCGAGAAGTTGATGGCTTCTGACTATCCTAAAGCCGCCTCCTTCTACGAAGGCACGGGCGCGCAGAAGCAGCGTTACATTGACGCGATTGAGACGCCCGACCCGCACACGCTCGTCTTCCGCCTGCGCAAACCGTGGCTTGAGCTTTACGCCAACCTGATCCCCGTCCCCGTCATCCCCGAAGGCACGTTCGAGACGCAGGCGCAGCACCCGCTCGGCTCGGGCCCCTTTAAGTTTGTCAGTTGGAACGAGTCGCAGCAGATCGTGGACATGGAGGCGAACAACGACTACTGGGAGGGCGCGCCCGCCATCAAGCAACTGCGCGTGCGCGTCATCCTCGACGCGAACACGCAGCAGGCGGAGCTACGCAGCGGGCGCGTTGACCTCGCCATCAACACCGCGCTCTCGCCCGACGCCTACGTCGCGCTCGCCAAAGACCCGAATCTCAAGATCGAGCAGAGTCCGGGGACGAACGTCCAGTGGCTCGGCTTCAACACGCAGAGCGCGCCGCTCACGGACGCGCGCGTCCGCCAAGCCGTCGCCTACGCCATTGACCGCGAAAGCATCGTGCGCGATCTGCTGCAAGGTCAGGCGCGCGTCGCGCACTCGATTGTGCCGCCGGAGTCCTGGGCCTACGCGCAGGGGCAGGTTTACAACTACGATCCGGCGCGTTCTAAACAGTTGCTGGATCAGGCGGGCTTGCGCGACCCGGACGGCGACGGCCCGCGCATGCGGCTTGATAAGCCGCTCTCGTTCAAAATCTCCGCGAGCAACATCGTCGTGCGCCAGTACGCGGGCGTGATTCAGAACCAGTTGCAGGCCGTCGGTCTGCCCGTCAACATTGAGACGCTGGAAGACAACACGCTGCGTGAGGCGCAGGTGAACGGGCAGTTTCAGTTGACGGCGGGGCGCTGGGTCGGCGGTAATCAAGACCCGATCTTCCTGCGCGACCTGTTCACGCATCTGAAGGGCGGCAACTTCAACCGCAGCCACTACGATAACCCCGAGCTGGACAAGCTGCTCGGCGAGGCGGTCAACACCGCCGACCGCGCGCGCGCGAAGCAACTCTACGCGCAGGCGCAGGAGGTCATCAGCCGCGAGATGCCCATGCTGCCGCTCTGGTACGCCAACAACATCGTGCTCGCGCGCAAGTCCGTCGGCAACATCAACGTCCCGCCCAACGGCGACTGGAGTTTTACGCGCAGCCTGACGGTTGCGCAGCAGTGACGCCTTGACGAGGATTCAGATAATTCCTTCCACTTCACGCCAGGAAACTACACCTTCGCGTATCAGCCGCGCCGCCGCGCCGGTGACATCAACCACCGTCGAAGGCTGCTCGCTCCGCGCCGCGCCGCCGTCAACGATTAGATCAAGACCCGTCGGAAATGCGTGTGCGACTTCGGCGGCGGTGCGGGCCGGCGGCTCGCCCGCGCGGTTCGCGCTCGTCGCGGTCAACACGCCGCCGCACGCACGCACGAACGCGCGCACGGCCTCGTCCGCCGGCAGCCGTATGCCAACCGTGCCCGTGCCCGCGGTCAACTCGGCGGGCACTTCCCCACGCGCCGCGACGACGAGCGTCAGCGCGCCCGGCCAGAAGCGCGCGCTGAGCGCGTCGAACAGTTTCGATCTGCGCGCTATGAAACGCCCGGACACGTCCCTGTCACTGATGACGACCAGCACAGGCTTCCCCTCTTCCCTGCCCTTCAGCGCGCGCAGCCCGCGCACGGCATCGTGATTGAACGGGTCTGCGCCGAGGCCGTAAAGGGTGTCGGTGCGAAAGGCAACGATGCCCCCCGCAGCCACGATCTCAGCCGCCCGCCCGCTCGCCTCGACGCCATCTTTTAGCATCAACTCGACCACGCTCTCCTCGCCTGCTTCCGTTTGCCGCGTCGTGTAAGATATGCCCATGCCAGCCGCCACGAAAAAGCGCGCACTCGATCTGAGCGAGTTCCCGCCGGGCACTGTGACGGAGTACACGCGCCTGCTCTGCCTCGCGTGCATCTTCGATCTCTTCACCAAGCAGCTGCGCCTCGCGCCGCGCACGGCCTATTCGGAGATCAAACGGCACGCGCCGACCGTCGCCGAGTTGACCGCGCCCGCGCCCGTCCGCCCCTACTTCGACAGCGACGAGAAGCACCCGCGCTGCCCCTACTGCGACGCCGCCAAACGCTGGCACGCGCGCTTCGACACCTATCGCATTGAGGGCGTCAAGGCGGCGGACGCGCCGCGCCGCGCCCTCGTCAAGTCGCTGCCGAAGGCAGAGGATCAGTTCCTCGTCATCGAAGTCCGCGCCACGCGCCGCGCCGTCTTCTTCGAGTGGCTCGACGCGCTGGGGCGGACGCTAGATTTCGACGACGAGGCGTGGCTGATTCAGGCCACGCGCGCCTACCTCGAACGGTTTGAGCCGAAGACCGACTGGGCGGAGGTGTGCGACGGCGTGCGCGCCGTGCGCCGCTCGCAGCGCCTCGCAGAAGGCTGGGAGCGCGACGGCGCGCGCCTGTTTCTCGCGCCGCCGCTCTATCACGACGCGCTACTCGTGCAGTACCTCGTCAGCCGCTCGCACGCGCACGGCGGGCTGACGATGGAGGGGCGGCTCACGCTCCACGAACTCGTGCGCCGCCTGCGCCACAGCGGCTACCTCGCCGCGCACGGCATCACCGAAGGCGATCAGTTTGAGGCGCTCGAAAAGTTGATCGAAGACCTGACTGGCGGCGACGCGCCCGTCAAACTCTATCACATCGTGGATCGCCGCGACTTCTTAGATAAGGTCAAGACCGTGTACGCGCATTACGCGACGTAACTGGAATTTTCGGTCACCGCCGCGCGAGCGGCGAGTGAATTTAGCCCGGCGTTTCAACGCCGGGAAGGCAGAGCAGCGATGAGTAGCGTCGCGTCAGCGACGGATGAATCAAGTCTATGCTCACGCGTCGCAAACGCGACGCACCGCCTTCTCCGCTTCATTCCCCGGCGTTGAAACGCCGGGCTAAATTCACCGCGCCGCTCACGCGGCGGCTAACAGAGATGCGCCAAGCAACTAGTCATACATTCCAGTTGAATCGTGTTTGGTCGCGCCGTCTCGCGCGGCTCTTGCTTTTCCTGCTCGTGCTCGCGGCGCTCGTGCTGGTGCTCACGCCGGCCTGGTTTATTCAGCCTTTCAGGCCGCAGACGCAGACGAGCCTCGCACTCTCCTACGCGTTGCGCCGCTGGTCGCCGGTCGTGACGCTGCTGCTCGCCGCGCTCGCCGCGCTACTGTGTCTCTGGCTCGCGCGCGGCGCGAGGTGGTGGCGCAAGGTCGTGCTCAGCGCGGCGTTCGCGCTGATCTGTGCGACGGCGTGGCTGGCGCGGCAGAACCACTTCGAGTGGATGTTCCGGCCGCTGCCCGCCCCCGCTTACGCGCGCGCGGGCGAGGCGAATTTTGTGGCCGACGCGGACATGGTGCTCGCTGTCAGGCTGAACGGCGAGGCGGTCGCCTACCCTGTGCGGCAGATGGCTTACCATCACGTGGTCGCGGACACGGTCGGCGGCACGCCGCTCGTCGCCACCTATTGAACGCTCTGTCACACCGGTCTGGTGTGGGCGACGACAGTAGGCGGACGGCAACTGCACTTTCATCTCGCGGGCATCAACAACCAGAACTTTATCATGCGCGACGAGGAGACCGGCTCGTGGTGGCAGCAGGTGACGGGCGAGGCCATCCTCGGCCCGCTCAAGGGCGCGCGCTTGCAGCCCATCATGCACGACGAGTTGACGTTCGCCGTCTGGCGGCGCGAGCAGCCGGGCGGGCGCGTGCTACGCCCCGACCCGCGGCTCGTGCAGGCGGCGCGCTACGAGGCGGCCGATTGGGAAGAGCGCATGCAGCGCGTGCCCGTCGCCACTAACGACCGCGACGCTACGACCGCGCAACGCACGCTCGTCGTCGGCTTAAACGTGAACGGCGTGGCGAAAGCTTACCCGATGAGTCTGCTCGCGGCGCAAAGCCCGATCAACGATACGTTGGGCGGCGTGCCGGTACTGCTCGTCGTCGGCGACGACAAACGTTCGGTGCGCGCCTTCGAGCGCAGTGTTGACGGTCACGCCGTCGAGTTTTTCCGTAAGCCCGACGCCGCGGACTTGCGCCTCGTGGACGCGGCTACCGCGAGCGAATGGGATTTCACGGGCCGCGCCATCGCCGGCCAACTCGCGGGTCGACAGCTAAAACAGCTACCAGTGCTGAACGACTACTGGTTCGACTGGCACAACTATCATCCGGACACGACGCTCTACAACGCGGGGGCGCGTTAGCTGGTGTAGCCAGCCGGCGCGGGCGGGCAGCATAGTGTAACCCACGATTAGTTAATTGCGATGGCGGCCCCCCCGCTACTCCCAAAGCATGTTGTACCTGTAAAGATAGCATCTGTACCTAGCATCAAAGCTTCCTTAGTAACAATGATCGGCGGATGACCCGGACTATAAAACCGCCCGAGGACTCTCACTGTCCAAGGATTCAAGTAATACACATTCAAAACTTCCTCCCCTTGTGGGTCAGTAATAATGAGCGAGTGCCAGTTGGGGCGGGCCGAACGAAAGTAATTACTTGGGTTGATAAACAATTCGTTGTTATTAATCTGAGCTACAACTTGATTATCAGCACTAATGACTCTCGCGGAGAAATCTATACCACCTTCAACCTTGGAGATAGAGAGTATATCCTGCCCCTGAGCTTTGATAGAGACTTGTTGTTGCCTGGTAAATGCGATTGCATTACCCAAATAGATCGCTAAGAAATTACCTGGGGCACTGAAACATGGATTAGGAGGAGTGAACTCATTTGCAGGAATGAGCAAACCGTGTAATTCCATTGGTGTTGGGCTTTTATTAGAGAAGGTAGGCCAAGCTTTATAGCCAATCAAACAGCACCCGACCGCGAGTAAGAATAAGAAGAGAATCTGTCGTGGGCGATAGTTACTTATCCACCAGAAATTCCAGACCGGATGAATGAGTATAACAAATATCGCCAGAGCACATAGCGCAACTGAGAGCGGTGTCTTGGCGAATAGAAAGAGGAGTATTCCAATCGCGATCCCTCCAAGCTGAAGCCAACTATCAATTGGCTTTTGCTTTGCCATGACCGCGAGCCTACAGCCTTATTTGATTCTGAGTCAATCAGATAATTACTTAATTATACAGCCCCTGTAAGAGGCGAAAGACATTCAAGCTTGAGTGTCTTTCGCCCCTTACAGGGGCTGTCATATTTCGTTCGCGTTGCTCCCATGGCCTGCGCCAGGATAACATCAAGTTACAGGCTCGTCTCGTTTCGCGCCTTGTCCTGGTGGCGTTCGAGCGCGAGTTCAAGCAGGCGGTCAATCACCTGCGGGAAAGGCAGCCCCGACGCGGCCCACATCTTGGGGAAGCCGGACACGTCGGTTAGCCCCGGACAGGTGTTGACTTCGTTGATGAGCAGCGCGCCGTTGTCGCGCCGCAGGAAGAAGTCCACGCGCGCGAAGCCCGCGCCGTCAATCGCCTTGAACGCTTGCAACGCCATGCGCCGGATGCGCGTGGTAAGCGCGCGGGTGAGCGGCGCGGGCACGACGAACTCGACGTGCCCGGTGCTCGTGTACTTCTCCGTGTAGTCGAGGAACGCGCCCTGCTGGTCGTGGACGATGTACTCGCCGGGCAGGCTGGCCTGCGGGTCGTCGTTGCCGAGCACGGCGCATTCGATCTCGCGCGCGTCCAGCCCCTCTTCGACGATCACCTTGCGGTCGTAGCGCGCCGCCAGGTCAATCGCGTCCGCTAGCGTGCGCCTGTCCGTCGCCTTCGAGACGCCGACCGACGAGCCGAGGTTCGCCGGCTTGACGAAACACGGTAAGCCGAGCTTGCGCACGACGCGGCGCAAGACGGCCTCGCGGTCGCGCTCCCATTCGGCGCGCAGGAACCAGAGGTAATCGCAGAGCGGCAGCCCCGCGTCGCGGAACAGCGCCTTCATCGCCACCTTGTCCATGCCGCACGCGGACGCCAGCACGCCGCAGCCGACGTAAGGCACGCCCGCCATCTCCAGCATGCCCTGGATCGTGCCGTCCTCGCCGTAAGTGCCGTGCAGCACGGGGAAGATCAGATCGAGCGTCTGTGCCTGCGCCTGCCGGCCGTCCGCCGAGAACGCGACGAGACCCGAACGCGACGGATCGCCGACGACCGCCAGCGCGTCCGTCTTCTGCCCCACCGACTGCGACAGCCGCCGCCGCGCGTCCTCCGACAGCAGTCCCGCGGACTCTGCCGGCGACAGCCAGCGCCCCGCCTTCGTGATCGCAATCGGCACAACCTCGTACTTGGCCGCGTCCATTGCCGCCACCACTGCGCCCGCCGAACGCACCGCAACCTCGTGCTCGCCCGACCGCCCGCCAAACACCACCCCGACGCGCAACTTTTGTTTCATAAAGAAGTGACGAGTGACAAGTGACGAGTGCCAAGCAGGGACAAAGTTTTTAACTCGTCACTTGTCACTTGTCACTTGTCACTGCTTTTACAGAATCGTCTTGCCCAACGCCGACAGGATCAGCTCGACGCCGAGTTCGGCGGTGCGGTTGTTGCTGTCGAGGGCGGTGTTGATCTCGACGACTTCGAGCGAGATCATGCCACCGGCTTCGGCGATCTTCTCCATGCCGAGGTGCGCCTCGCGGTAGGTCAGCCCGCCGCGCACGATTGTGCCGGAGCCGGGCGCGTCGCCGGGGTCGAGCGCGTCCACGTCGAGCGTGACGTGGTAGCCGGCGGGCGCGCTCTGCGCAATCGCAATCGCTTCGTCCATGCAGGCGCTCATGCCGCGCTCGTCAATCTCGCGCATGGTGAAGAAGCGCATGCCGAGTTGCTTGATCAACTCGCGCTCCGGCGGGTCTATGTCGCGCCCGCCGACGTGCGCGCAGTACTGCGGGTCGAGCTTGGGCGCGAAGCCCGCGACGTGCGTCAACTCCGGCGGGCCGTAGCCCAGGAGCGCGGCGAGCGGCATGCCGTGGATGTTGCCCGTCGGACTTGTCTCCGGCGTGTTCATGTCGGCGTGCGCGTCGAACCAGACGAGGCCGACCGCCTGTTGCCGCGCGCGGCACACGGCGGCGACGCCCGCGACCGAGCCGATGGCGATTGAATGATCGCCGCCCAGGATGATCGGCAACTCGCCCGCGCGCATCACGTTCTGCACCTCGCCCGCCAGCAACTCGCACGCGGCGCTGATCTCCGGCAGGTACTTAGCCTTGTCCTGCGGCGGCGCGGGCGTCTGCGGGCGTTCGATGCGCAGGTCGCCGAGGTCACGCACTTCGTAGCCGAGTTGCGCAACGCGCTGGTTGAGCCGGGCGATGCGCATCGCGGCCGGGCCGAGGTCAACGCCCGCCAGTGCCGAGCCGAAGCCGAGCGGCACGCCGAGGATGCTTACGCGCCGCCCCGCGCCCGGCGGTCTGTTCGGGATAGTCGCGCTCGTCTGTTCTGCTATGGTTGACATGATGAGAAGCTGTTAGCGATTAGCTGTTAGCTCTTAGCTTTTTGTCTTTAGCTAACAGCTAATCGCTAACAGCTAACAGCCAATTCTTATCCGCCGAGGTTGATGTTGAAGCCGCCGCCGCCGCTCGACTGCGAGGGGAAGAAGGGCTTGAGCATGCCGGCGAAGGCAGCGAGGTTGCGCGTCTGAATGAGCAACTCGCCCGGCCCCGTGAACTCCGCGACGATGCCCTCGCCGCTGACCATGCTGCGGAAGAAGCCTTGCGCGGACTTGCGCAGCGTGTACTGCGTCGTGCCCTCCCAAGCGACCAGGTGGCCCGTATCCACGACGTAGCGCTCGCCCGCCCGCAGGCGCTTGCGGTGGATCGCGCCGAAGGACGAGACGAGCAGCAGCCCCGCGCCCGTCACCGACAGTACGAACAGTCCCTCGCCCGCGAAGAAACTCTTCGCGCCGCCCCACTTCGTGTCCACCACCAGCCCGGCGTCGCCCGCGAGGTATGAACTCGACTGGACGAAGAACTGTTGGTTACGCATCTCTATGGCCGCGATGTCGCCGGGGCCGCCGGGCGCGAGCGTGACCTCGCCGGGGCCGCCGCGCGCCGTGAACGTCGAGACGAACGCCGACTCGCCGCCGACCGTGCGCTTCAGCGCCCCCATCAGCCCGCCCTTCATCTGCGATTGCAGCTCCACGTTCGCCGACATCGAGACCATCGCGCCCGACTCGGCCTGGATGGACTGCTCTGCCTGTAGCTGCAAGACGGCGAGCGCGTAGGAAGGCTGGTGCAGGATTTCGTAACTGTAGCCGCGTCCCTGCCCCGTGCCGTCCGCGTCTATGTTGATGCCGTGCCCCGTTGCCTGGACGTAGCCCGCGCCGGCCGGCGGCTGGTTGAAACTCGCCTGCGGTTGCGGCTGTGCGCCGCCGAGCGGGGCGGACGCGCCGACGCGCGTGCCGCACTCGCCGCAGAACTGCGCGCCCGCCGGCAGGCTCGCGCCGCAAGTAGGACAGTTCATACCGTCACTCCTTTAGATTTTTCGATGATGATCTCTGCGGCCTCTTCGGGCGTCCGCGCGAAGTCCAGGAGCGCCACGTCCTGCTCGCTCACGACCAGGTGCGCGCGCCACGCGGCGATGACGGGCGGCCAGCAGTCGCCCAGCAGCACGAGCGGGCGCGGCCCGATAACGCGCGTTTGCAGCTTGTTCCAGACGAGCGACAACTCCGTCACCGTGCCCATGCCGCCTTTGATGGCGATGAAGCCGACCGAGCGCGTGATCAGGTTTTGCAGCCGCTCGTAGAAATGCGCCGACGCGACCTTCTCCGTCAGGAAGCGGTTCGGCTCGGCCTTGAACTGGTTCATCACGATGCCGAGCACGTGCCCGCCGCGCTCGTGCGCGCCGCGGCTCGCCGCCTCCATCACGCCGAGGTAGCCGCCCGTGCAGATCGTGAAGCCCGCCTCCGCGAGCAACTGCCCCACGCGCCGCGCCTGCCCGTACTCCTCGCAGTCCTCGCCGCACTTCGAGCCGCCGAAAATTGTGACGATGCGTTCCATATTAAGAACAGTGACGAGTGACAAGTGACAAGTGACGAGTAAGAAGTTTTAGTCTGTCGCTCATTACTTCTTCGGTTCTGTGTGCTGCGCCAGTTCGCGTAACGCGGCAAGCGCGGAGTCGCTTAGTTCATATTCTAAAGGGCCGACGAGCATCTTGAGCCTATCAGCGCGCGCCAGCAGGAGAAACATTTCGGGCGTCAGCGTCAGCACCGCGCGCTCCTCGATGCGCCCCGACAACACGTCCCTGCGGACGACCGCCAGCGCCCCCAGGATTTGCGGCGTGCCGTCCACGACGGCGCGCACGTTGCGCGCGTCGGCGCGCGCCGAATACAGCCAGTCGCGCGCGCGATAGACGAACAACAGGTTCACCCGCTCGGGCCGCCCCGCGCCCTGACCGGCGTGCGCGCAGACCGCCGACATCATCAGGCGCGTGTCGTACCTGCTGCGCACCGGCATGTTCGGATAGACCAGCAGGTACGCCTTCAGCGCGTGCGTCGTCCAGTCCGCCGCCCGGTCATAACTGCTGACCACGAGCGCATCGTCTTTTACCTTCCGCTGCGCCTGCGCGTCGCCCGCCGCCCCTTGCGCCGCCGCGCGCGCCGGGCACAGACAGAGCGCAGCCAGCCACAGAGTCAGAAGCATAGTGAGGCACTTCATGTCCAACTCCTCCTTAGCGGGCCGCCGGGCGTCGGGCGACTGCCCGGCTCAGGGTCGCAGCCGGTAGAGCATGCGCGGGAACGGGATGGTCTCGCGGACGTGTTCGATGCCGCACATCCAGGCGGTGCAGCGTTCGATGCCCATGCCGAAGCCGGCGCGCGGGACGCTGCCGTAGCGGCGCAGATCGAGATACCACTCGAACGCCTCGCGCGGCAGCCCGTGCGCCTTGATCTGTTCTTCGAGGTATGTGAGCGACGTGGCGCGCTCGCCGCCGCCGATCACTTCGCCGTAGCCTTCGCTGGCCAGCACGTCCACGCCGAGCGCCAGATCGTCTCGTTCGGGATCGCGTTTCATGTAGAAGGCTTTGACCGCCGCCGGGTAGTGATGCACCATCACGGGGCGGTCGAACTGCTGCGAGATGTAGGTCTCGTCGGGTGCGCCGAAGTCGCCGCCCCACTCGAAGCGGTGCTCCAACTCGCCGCGCGTGTGCCCCTCGTGCAGCAGTTTCACCGCGTCGTCGTAGTGCAGGCGCGGGAACGGCGGCACGATGGCCTCCAGCTTCGCCGTGTCGCGTTCGAGCACCTTCAACTCTTCCTTGCGCTCGTCGAGCACGCGGGCGGCGATGGCCGAGAGGAAACGCTCGCTGAGGTTCATCACGTCGTCGAGCGTGGCGTAGGCCATTTCGGGTTCGACCATCCAGAACTCGGTCAGGTGGCGGCGCGTCTTCGAGCGTTCGGCGCGGAAGGTCGGGCCGAAGCAGTAGACCTTGCCGAAGGCGGCGGCCGTCGCCTCGTTGTAGAGTTGCCCGGACTGCGAGAGGTAGGCTTTCTCGTCATCGAAGTAATCAACCTCGAAGAGCGTGGTCGTGCCCTCGCAGGCGGCGGGCGTCAGGATCGGCGTGTCGCAGAGCGTGAAGCCGTCGTCGTCTAAGAAGTCGCGGACGGCGCGGACGACTGTGTGGCGCACCTTGAGGATCGCGTGCTGGCGGCGCGAGCGCAGCCACAGGTGGCGGTGATCCATCAGGAACTCCGTGCCGTGCTCCTTCAGCGTGATCGGGTAGCCCTCGACGCTCTGCACGACCTCGGCATCCGCCACGTCAATCTCGAACCCGCCGGGCGCGCGCTCGTCCGCGCGCACGCTGCCGCGGATGATGAGGGCCGATTCTTGGCCCAGGTGCTTGAGCGCGTCCCACGTCTCCTCCGCCACGTTCTTCTTGAAGACGACGCATTGCACGACGCCCGTGCCGTCGCGCAGTTGGGGAAAGAGGAGCTTGCCGCTGGTGCGCAGGTTGTAGAGCCAGCCGCGCAGGGTCACGGTCTCGCCTACGTGCGCGGCGAGTTGGTTGATATAGACGTGCGGCGCGGGCGTCTCCGCGCCGGCCGGCTTCTGTGTCTCGACTTCTGGTGTCATGTGTGCGTGTTGCTTCCGACTGTGCTTTAACGTTGCTTTGATTATGCCCGAAGCCCAACCTACTTCCCAAGCACGCGCGCCGTGATCGCCTGCTGCAACGCGGGAAAGCGGTCGAGCCACTGCGCCGCCGCCAGGACGATTTCGAGCATCGGCTCGATGAACTGCGCGTAGGTCTCGCCGCGCCCGGCGACGCCCGTCTGGTAAGAGAAAGTCCCCACCGCCTTCAGACAACGCTGCACCGTCATCAGCCGGAACTCGCGCGCGAACTCGTCCGGCTCGCACGCGGGTAGGCCGCGCTGCTCGCGCTCCGCCAGAAAAAAGAGCCGGCGCTCGCGCACCTCGGATAGCGGGGGCGCGACCGTGACGCGATCAAGTAGCAGCGAGACCAGATCGTAACTCGCGGGCCCCATGCGTGCGTCCTGGTGGTCTATGATGCGCAGGTGGTTGCGCCCGTCCACGATCAGGTTCGCGGCGTGGTAATCGCGGTGACACAGAACGCGCGGGCGCGCGGCCAACTCCGACGCCACGTCGTAGAGTTCGGCGCGCAGCACGGCCTCTTCCGCGTGCTTGAGCGTCTCTTGGCGCATGCTCTTGAAGTAGTGCTCGAAGAAGAAGTCCAGCTCCCAGGAGAGCTTCGCCTCGTCGAACGCGAGGCGGCTGGCGATGGAGTCGCGCTCGTAGGCGAGCGGCGTGGCCGCCTGTATGTCCGCGATCAGGCTGATGGCCTGCTCGACGTAGGCTTCGCGCTCGTCGGCGGACGCACTCTCGAAGACGCGGCGCAACTGCCGGTCGCCCAAGTCCTCCTGCACGATGATGCCCTGGCGGCCGTCCACGTCAAAGATTTCGGGCACGGGCAGACGGGCCGCCGCGAACAGGCGCGTCACGTCAAGATAAGGATGTATGTCCGGGTCGAACGGCTCAGGATAGACGGCGGCGATGGCCGTCGCGCCGTCCCAGGGGAGGCGGAAGTATTCGCGCGTGGAGGCGTCGGGCGTGAGGGCGACGATCTGTGCGTCGGGCTGCCCCTTGCGCGCGAGATAGTGCTGCAACCGCTGCTCGGCGGGTGCGGCGAACGCGTGGGCCGTGATCCCCGAAGGATGGCTCATCGGACAGAAACGGTGCGGGCCTGCAAGCTGTTGGGGCGGAACGTCGGCGATTGTATCACCGCGCCAGTGGGGCGACAAAATTCTCGCCCTGCACCGCGCCCGCAAGACCCTTCGCGGGGCGTTCCGCGCCGCGCACCAACTCGGCGCGCACGACCGCCGCGTCTTCAATCGTCGCGCCGCGCGGCACGCGCACGCCCGCGCCCAACACCGCCCGACGTACCCGCGCGCCCGCCTCGACGCGGACGTTCTCCCACAAGACCGCCTCGCGCACGTCCGCGCCCGGCTCTACCTGCGAGCCTGCGCCGAGTTCCACATCGCGCCCTGCGCGCTTCATCAATTCGACTGACGTGTCGAGGTAGCGTCGGACAGTGGAAAGCTCGTGCCAGAGGCCGCGGCTGACGTGGACGGCGATGCGCTCACCGGCCGCCATCGCCTGTGGGTACACGTCCGTGATCGAGTCGGAGAAGACGCCGCGCGGGATGAAGTCGAAGATGCGCGGCTCAAGGATATGAATCCCGGTGAACATCAACGGCGCTTCGCTTGCGGATTGCGGATTGCGGATCGCGGAGTCACTTTCACTTTCACTCGTTGGAGGGACGCGGGGCGCGTCCCTGGCGTTATCGGACGGAGGGAAGCCGCCGAGACCGGCGTAGTAGCCGGCGCGCGTGTTGATGACGGTGTAGCGTTCGTGCGCTTGATTTGGTCGCAGGACGAGCGTGGCGATTGCGCCGCCGCGTCTGTGCGTGGCGAGGGCTTCGGCCAGATTGATGTCGGTGGCGATCTTGCCGTTGACGACGATGAAGGTGTCTTGGGCAAGGAAGGCGCGTGCGTTATCGAGCGCGCCGCTCGTGCCGAGGATGGTCGGCTCAAGGAAATATTCGAGGCGCACGCCGAACTGCCGGCCGTCGCCGAGCGCGGCGCGCACAGATTCGGGCCGGTGGTGCAGGTTGACGCCGATCTCGTCGCAGCCGAAGCGCGCCAGGTATTCGGCGACGTAGCCGACCAGCGGTCGCCCCATGAACGGCAGCGCCGGCTTCGCGCGGTCAATCGTCAGCGGCCACAGGCGCGTACCGTAGCCCGCGGCCAAGATCATCGCTCGCATTCAGTTGCTCCTCGCCGGATAAATAACCACAAAGACACGAAGAACACAAAGAAGACCTTTCTTCCCTTTGTGTCCTTCGTGTCTTTGTGGTGAAAAATTTTTACGAAGCCTGCGCCGCGTCGCGGATGACCAGATCGAACGTGCCGGGCGCGACTTTGCGGAAGCGGCGGTTGCGGTTGAGGGAGACGGCGATGCTGATGGTCGGGTGTTGGCCCGTGAATTGGAAGCTGCCTTCGACCAGCCGGTTGTAAATCTCGTTGACGTGGAGCGGGCCGCCCGCCTCGCGCAGGATCATGGCGGTGGCCTGCGGGATGGTGCGGTCGTAGAAGCGGTCGTCCTTCGCCTCTATGTCGGCGCGCACCGGCGGGATGCTGTGCGGCACGCTGGGCGTCGGGCGCGGCGCTTGGTTGTAGCCGGCGTCGGGCGCATACCTCGTCGGCTGTGCCGCCGCGCCTTTCAACTCGTCGCGGCGGAGCGCGCTCTCGATCTCGGCGTCGGAGGGCGGCGCGGGCGTGGGGTTGATGAAGGTGGAGAGGATGCGCAGCATCGCCGCCTCGGTCTGGTTGGCGATGGCGTCCATCTCGGCCATCTCGGTGCGCAGCTTCTCGGCCTCGATTTCGAGATCGGCCAGGCGGGCCGCCAGGCGGTTGCGTGTGGCGCGCGTCTGGCGCAGGCTCTGTTCCAGCGTCGCAAGCAGATTTTCGTCAGGCATAATTTTTAGGGATGAGGGATGAGGGATGAGGGATGAAGGCGCGGCGGATTAGCTTGTCGCTCTTATCTCTCATCTTATCTCTCATCTTGAGTTGTTGCGTTTAACTGTCGCGTTCCAGAATGTAAGTCGGGATCGAGCGCAGGGCGGCGCGGTACGGCGAGTCGGGCAGCGGGTCGAGCGCGGCGCGCGCGGCTTCGGCGTATTCGACGGCGCGGGCGCGGGCGCGTGCCAGTGCGCCGGTGCGTTCGGCGGCGGCGATGAGCGCAGCGCGCGGGGTCGCTTCGTAACTTCCGTCGCGCATGACGGACTGCACGGCGGCGCGCTGTTTGGGTGCGGCTTGGAGCAGGTAGATGAGCGGCAGCGTCAACTTCCCTTCCAGCAGATCGACGCCGGCCGGCTTGCCGAGCGCGTCGTGCGTGGCGGTGAAATCCAACAGGTCGTCCACGAGTTGGAAGGCCGCGCCGAGGTTCAGGCCGTAAGCGCGGAGGGCGCGTTGCAGTGTCTCGTCCGCGCGGCCCAAGAGCGCGCCGATCTCGCAGCACGCGCTGAACAGGTAGGCGGTCTTGCGCATGAGGATGTCGAAATACTGCTCCTCGCCGAGATCGACGCGGCCGAGCGTGGTCAGTTGCAGCAATTCGCCCTCGGTCATCTTGCGCGTGACGGCGGTCAGGATGTCGAGCACGGGCAGCGACCGCTCGGCCAAACTCGTCTCGAACGCAGACATGTAGAGCCAGTCGCCCATGAGCACGGCGGTCTGGTTGCCGAAGCGGCTGTTGATCGAGGGGCGGTTGCGGCGCGTCTCGGCGTTGTCAATGATGTCGTCGTGCACGAGCGTCGCGGTGTGCAGAAACTCCATCACGGTCGCCATGCGGATGACGTTCGGGCGCGCGGCATCGCCGCCGACCCCGTTGGTCGAGAGCAGGGTCAGGGCGGGCCGGACGCGCTTGCCGCCCGACGCGCGCAGGTAGTCGCCGATGTAGGCGATGACCTGTATGTTGGAACGCGCCTGCCGCTCGAACTCGTCTTCGACCAGCCGCAGTTCCGCCGCGACCAGGTTGAAGATGCGCGCCGCCGTCAGTTGCGGTTCTTCGAGCGTGGCTGAATGCCCGGTGTTCATAAGGGTGACAGTTGACGAACGGCGGACTACGCTTACAGCTAAGATTCTGCCGCGCCTTTTATAGCATTAACCGGCGGGTGGCGAAAGCGTTGCGTGCGGTTTACCTGTCGGCCATTCTTAGCAAAGGCCAGACAGTGCCCACGAAAGCACACGAAACAACACGAAGCAAGTTCGCGATCTTTGTGCCGCCTGTTCGTGTTGTTTCGTGTGCTTTCGTGGTTACTCTTTCTCTATCGACTGAATCTCCCTGGTCTTGACCGCACAACTCAAGAGAGTTGTAATCCGAAGAGGCGAGCGAAATTTGCGCTTGTTATGCGCCCGAACTCAACCGCGTCGAGGCTGTGCAGTACGGCAACCACGCGTGCGGTTTCGACGACGCGCGCCGGCTCGTTGCGCCGCCCGCGAAAGGGCACGGGCGTGAGGAACGGGCAGTCCGTCTCGACCAGCAGGCGCTCAAGCGGAACGCGGCGGGCGATGTCGCGCAGCGGCTCGGCGTTTTTGAACGTGACGTTGCCCGCGAAGGAGATCAGGAAACCAAGATCAAGCGCCGCTTCGGCCAGCGCCCAGCCGCCGCCGAAGCAGTGCATGATGCCGCCCTCGGCCGCGCCGGCCCACTCCGCGCGCAGGATCGCGCCCGTGTCCTCGTCCGCCGCGCGCGTGTGAATGATGACGGGCACATGCGCCGCGCGCGCCAGCCGCAACTGCTGCGCAAAGACCTCGCGCTGCACCTCGCGCGGCGAGTGGTCGTAATGATAATCAAGCCCGATCTCGCCCCACGCCAACACGCGGGGGCTGCCGCGCACGAGCCTGTTCAGTCGCTCCGCCGCCCGCTCGTCAAACAGCCGCGCATCGTGCGGGTGCACGCCGGCCGCCGCGTACACGCCTTCGTAACGCTCCGCCACTTCGACCGCGCGCTCCAGCGCCCCGCTGTGCGGATCGCCCGTGCCCACGTTCAAAATGGCCACCACGCCCGCCTCGCGCGCCCGCGCGATCACCTCGTCACGATCCGCCTCGTACTCCGGGCCGTCAATGTGTGCGTGTGAATCAACGAACATGAGAAGCTGTTAGCGATTAGCGATTAGCTGTTAGCTGAAACCTTTTATCAATCAATCAGGCTGCGAAATAACAGAGCGATTCAGCAACCTCGAATAAGCTGAAAGCTAACAGCTAATCGCTAACAGCTATTTCAGCCGCGCCCCGTTCGGCACGTCTTCGGTGAACGTGGCGAGGACGGGTTTGCCTTCCTCGCCGACGGAGGCGGCGAGCACCATGCCCTGTGATTCGAGGCCGCGGAGTTTGCGCGGCTTAAGATTCGCCACGAAGATGAGCTTGCGCCCGACGAGCGTGGCGGGGTCGTAGTGCTCGGCAATGCCGGCCAGAATCTGGCGCGGCTGCGGTTCGCCGAGATCGACCGTGAAGCGGAGCAGTTTGTCGGACTTCGGGATGCGCTCGGCGGTCAGCACTTCGCCGACGCGCAACTCGATCTTGGCAAAGTCGCCGATCTCGATCTGATTGACGACGCCTGCGGGCGCGGCCGGCGGTGCACCCGGCACGGCGTCCGCTTCGGTCGCGCCGCGCATGGGCGGCGCAGGCTTCGTCTCGTTGCCGGCCGCGCCGGGCACGGCGTCGGCTTCGGTGGCGTGCGCGCCGCCGGCCGGCGCGGCCGGCGAAGTTTCCTGCTCGGCTTTCTTCGCGTCGGCCGCCTGGGCGATTTCCTGTTCAATCTCTGCCATCTTCTTTGTCTTGTCGAGACGCGGGAAGAGCGGCGCGACCGCGCCGATTGACTGCCCTGCGCTCAAGCCTCCCCATGTTAGTCTGGTCGGATCGTTGGCGGCGAGGTCGTCCCGTTGGCCGAGTTGCTGCCAGACGGCGCGCGTCGCGTCGGGCATAAACGGGTGGAGCATGACGGCGAGCCAGCGCAACGATTCGGCCGCGCGATAGAGCACCGCGCCGAGCACGGGCCGCTGCGCCTCGTCCTTCGCCAACTCCCACGGCTTCGCATCGGAGATCATCTTGTCCGCGCGCGCGATGATCGCCCAAGCGGCTTCGAGCGCGCGGCTGAAGGCGTGCTCGTCGAACAGGCGCGTGAACTCGTCGCGCGCGTGTTCGAGCACGCTCGCCAGCCCTTGCGCGTCCGGGTCTATGCCGGCGCGCTTGGCGGCGAGGCGTTGCTCTTCCGCGATGTCGTCGGCGGGCACGCGCCCGTCGCAGTAGCGCCCGATCATCGTCAGCGTGCGGCTGACGAGGTTGCCCAAGCCACTCGCCAGATCGCTGTTCGTGCGCGTGATGAACGAGTCGAAGCTGAAGTTGGAGTCCTGCCCGAAGACCATGTCGCGCAGGACGTAGTAGCGCACGGCGTCCACCGTGAAGTGGCGGCGCAGCAGGTTGATGTCCACCGAGTTGCCGAGCGTCTTGGACATCTTGCGCCCCGCCTGATCGAGCCACGTGCCGTGCGCGACGACGGCGCTCGGCAGTTGCAGGCCCGCCGCCAGCAGGAACGCGGGCCAGTAGATCGCGTGCTGGCGCAAGATGTCTTTGCCGATGAAGTGGAGCGCGGTGTGCCCGTCGCCCGCCTCCTGCGGCCAGAATTTTGCAAACAGCCCGGCGCGCTCCGCGTCGTCCGTGCCCCAGCCGAGCGCGGTGATGTAGTTGGTCAGCGCGTCGAGCCAGATGTAAATCGTGTGCGTCGGATCGTCGGGCACGGGGATCGCCCAACTGACCGAAGACTTCAAACGGCTGATCGACAAATCCTGCAACCCGCGCCGGACGAAGCTGATGACTTCGTTGCGCCGCACGTCGGGCTGGACGAACTGCGGCTGCGCTTCGTAGAGCGCGAGCAGCGCCTCGTCGTAATCCGAGAGGCGGAAGAAATAGCTCTCTTCGGCGACGCGGTCGAGCGGCGTGCCCTCGTGGACGAGGCACGTGGGCGGGTCGCCTTCGCGCGCGGGGCGGGCGTACTCGTCTTCGGTCTTGAACGTGGCGCACGGCGCGCAGAACCAGCCCTCGTAAAAACCTTTGTAGATCGGCTCGCGCCCCTTCGGCGTCCGCCCCGCCGCCACGAGTCGCCAGAACGCCGCGACCGCGCGGTAATGAAACTCCTCGGTCGTCCGCATGAACACGTCGTAGCCGCCGTGCGCTCCATCAAGCTCGAAGGCGGCGAACATCTTCTTCAACTCGCCGACGATGTAATCAACGTGCTCTCTGGGCGTCTTGCCCGCGCGAGCGGCGGCGCGCTGCACGTTCGTGCCGTGCTCGTCCGTGCCGGTCAGAAAGTACGTCTCATATCCGCGCTGTCGCCGCGCGCGCACGACGCAGTCCACGACCAGCGTCGTGTACAGATGCCCCAGGTGCGGCAGACTGTTCGCGTAATAGATCGGCGTGGTGGCGTAGAAAGTTTTCATCGTGCGTGACAGGTGACGGATGACAGGTGACAAGATTTTCCTTCCTGTCACCTGTCACCTGTTACGGTTTACGGCTTTTAGCAAACTCGTCGTCCGGATTGAAGCGTGGCATCTCCGGCAGGTCGGCGATGTGGCGACCGATGGCGAGACCGATCTCGGCCTCCTGCAACAGACCTTTGAAGTCCCAGGAGTCGCGGTACTCGTCCGACGGCTGATGGTAGTGCGCGGTGTTGTAGGCGGCGAACTGCTCAGCGCCCCAGCCTTTCGGCCGCCCGACGAAATCGTCACCCTCCTTCAGACTGATCGAAGGCACGCCGACCTTGGCGAACGGGAAATGATCCGAGCGGTAGAAAGAGCCTTGTTCGGGGCGCGGGTCGGGCTTGACCGTCATGCCGCGCTCGCGCGCGACCGTCTCCACCACCGCCTTGAGCGTCGAACGCTCCGCGCCGAGCGGCACGAAGTCACGCGTCACACCCAACACGTTCATCGAGTCGAGGTTCACGTCTGCGGCCGTCTTCGCGAGCGGCACGAGCGGGTGGCGTGCGTACCACTCCGCACCGAGCAGGCCCTGCTCCTCGGCGGTCGTAAAGAGGAACAGCACCGAGCGGCGCGGGCGTTCGGCCGCGGGCAAGTGCGCCAGCGCCTCAGCGATGCCGAGCACCGCCCCGACGCCCGAAGCGTTGTCCTGCGCGCCGTTGTAAATCTTGTCGCCTGTCTTGTCCGGCGCGCCGACGCCGAAGTGATCCCAGTGCGTGCTGTAAACAACGTACTCGGCGCGCGCCTGAGGGTCGCGCCCCAGCAGTATCCCGGCGACGTTCGGCGCTTCCACCCGCTTCAATTCGCTGTGCAGGTCAATCGTGCCTTCGAGGTTCAGCTTCACGGGCTGGAACTCGCGCGTGGCGGCGGCACGCCTGAGCGCGTCGAGGTCTTGCCCGGCGAGCTTCATCATGCGCCGCGCCGCCGCGTCGGTCATCCACGCGCGCAGCTTCAGGAACGGCGTCTTGCTGTCCGCGTCGTGCGCGATGTCGAAGCGCCAAGAGCCGTTCGACGTGCGCACCACGCTCCACGGGTAGCCCGCCGACTCGTCCGTGTGCAACAGGATCACGCCCGCCGCGCCGCGCCGCGCACCCTCTTCGTACTTGTACGTCCAGCGCCCGTAATAGGTGAGCGCGCGCCCGCCGAACAGGTTCGGCTCCCCGGCGGTCGCGGGCGGATCGTTGACGAGCATGACCAAAATCTTGCCGCGGTAATCCTCCGCCGCGCCCTTGTAGTCGTTCCAACGCTGCCCCGGCGCATCTATGCCGTAGCCGACAAAGACGAGCGGCGCTTTCACCTGTACGTCCGGAACTTGCGCGCCCGTGAACGCGACGAAGTCGTCCGCGAACTTGAAAGACTCTGTGCCGCTGCTGCCGCTCACGCTCAGCACCGTGTTCGGCTCGGCCTTGACGCCGACGAGCGAGACCGGCTGGAAGAAACTCCCATCCTTGCCCGCGCCCTTCAAGCCATACGCCTCAAGCTGCGTGGCGATGTACTTCGCCGCCAACTCGCCGCCCGTCGCGCCCGTCCCCCGCCCTTCTAATAGATCGTCCGCCAGAAACTTGATGTGCGCGCGCACCGCGCTCTCGCTGATCAAGCCGGCCGGCCCGCGCTGTGCCTGCGAGGCGACAACCGAAGCAGACGCAACTATCAGAGATAAGATGAGGGAAGCACGAAGTTTATATTTAGGCTTATATTGTTTCATGGCAAATCCATTTCCCCTTACAGTCCGCCGCGTCAGCGGCGCATGGCTTTAGCCCGGCGTTTCAACGCCGGGTCAAGAACGATACGTGACGCCCGCGTCGCGTGTGCGACGCCTGAATCGCTCAACGGTCGCTGACGCGACCGCGGTTAAACTTTAATGCACTCACCCGGCGTTGAAACGCCGGGCTAAATTCAGTTGCTGCTACGCAGCACGCGCTTCAACCACTAATCCTTCCCCCGAATCAACGCCATCGCTTCGGCGCGCGTGCGCGAGTCCTTGCGGAACGCGCCCCGTATGGCGGACGTGATCGTGACCGCGCCCGGCTTCTTCACGCCGCGCAGGGTCATGCACGTGTGCTCCGCCTCGATGACCACCATCACGCCGAGCGGGCGCAAGCCGTCCTGCAACGTGTCCGCGATGTCCGAAGTCAGACGCTCCTGCACTTGCAGGCGGCGCGCGAAGTTCTCTGCCATCCGCGCGAGCTTCGACAGGCCGAGGATGCGCCCGCCCTTCGGGATGTAGGCGATATGGCAGCGCCCGACGAACGGCGCGAGGTGGTGCTCGCAGAGCGACGCGATGTGTATGTCTTTGACGATCACCATCTCGTCGTGCTTGTCGCCCGGCAGCGGCACGACGTGCTCGTGCGGGTCTTCGCGCATGCCCGCGGTCAGTTCCGCGTACATCTCCGCCACGCGCACCGGCGTCCGCCTGAGGCCCGGCCGCTCCGGGTCTTCCCCGATGCCCTCAAGGATCAGCCGCACGCCCCGCGCGATCTTCGCCAGCGCCTCCGCCGGCAGAGTGGACGCCCCCCCCGCCGCCAACTCTTCCTCATCCGGCTCAGTCGTCGAATAGCCTGTACTCATGAATCAACTCCAGTGACGAGTGACGAGTGACGAGTTAAAAACTCGTTCTTGCTCGTCACTCGTCACTTGTCACTCGTCACTGCTTTTAAGTACGCCGTGCGCGCCGCCGCCTCTACGTCGCGGAGCGGCGCGTCGTGGCGTTCGGCCGCGGCGCGGCAGTCTTCGTATTCGGGCGTGGCGTTCGTGATGCGCCCGTCGAGGCGCGCGACCTTGATGCGGACGGGGCCGTAACGCGTCTCAACCGAGACGATCTCGCGCGCGAGGGCGCGGCGTTCGACTTCGTAGCTGCGCACGCCGAGCGTCGTCGTCTCGGCGAAAAGCAATTGCGTTAACGCCTCGCGCTCGGCGGGGCGGCAGAGGATCGAGACGAGCACGCCGGGCCGGTTCTTCTTCATCTGCACGGGCGTGAAGTAGCAGTCGAGCGCGCCGCGCTGGAAGGCGCGTTCCATCAGGTGCCCGACGACCTGCGGCGACACGTCGTCCAGGTTCGTTTCAAGCATCAACAGACGTTCATTCTGCGCGTCCGTCTCGATCTCGCCCACGAGCACGCGCAGCACGTTTGGAAACTTCTCGTAGCTGCGCCCGCCCGCCCCGTAGCCGGTTGCGCGCAGGCGCATCGCGGGCGTGGGGCCGTGGCTGTCGCAGAGCGTGCTGACGATGGCCGCGCCGGTCGGCGTGACCAGCTCGCCCTTGATGTCCGTCGCGTAGATGGGCCGGTCGCGCAGCAACTCGGCCACCGCAGGCGGCGGCACGGGGAAACGCCCGTGCGCCATCTCGACCGTGCCGCTGCCGACGTGCAACGGCGACGCGGCGAACCATTCGACGCCGAGCAACTCGAAGCCGATGCACGCGCCGACGACATCAACAATCGCGTCGAGCGCGCCGACCTCGTGAAAATGCACCTGCTCGACCGGCACGTTATGGACGCGCGCCTCCGCAGCCGCCAGCCGCGTGAAGATACGCGCCGCGCGCTCCTTTACAACGTCGCTCAGCCGCGAGCGTTCGATGATCCTGAGAATCTGGCTCAAGCCCCGATGATGGTGCTGCTCGTCCGTCCGCACGTCCGCGCGCACGGCGCTGATCCCGGCGCGCTCGGCCTGCTCGAACCTGACCTCGAAGTTCCCGAAATCCAACTGCTCCAACTGCTCCACCAGCGCGCGCCCGTCCGCCCCCGCGCTCACCAACGCGCCGAGCGTCATGTCGCCGCTCACCCCGGCAAAGCAATCGAAGTAGAGTAAACGCATAAGAACAGTGACGAGTGACGAGTGACGAGTGACGAGTAAGAAGTTTTAACTTGTCACTCGTCACTCGTCACTCGCCACTGCTTTCAATACTTCCCCCGCGCGCCCCTGAAGCGCGGCGTGGCAGTAGGCCGAGAAGGGCGTGCGCTCCGGGTTGATCTCGACCGTGTACGCGCCGGCTTGCAGGGCGATTTCGGGCAGGTGCATCGCCGGGTAGACGAGCGCGGACGTGCCGATGACGAAACAGAGATCGCAACGCGCCGCCGCTTCTGCCGCGCGCTCGAAGACGCCGGGCGGGAGCATCTCGCCGAACAGCACAACGTCGGGCCGCATCGGCGAGCCGCACTCGCGGCAGGCGGGCGGGCGTTCGTCTTCGTTGCTGCACTCGCGCAGGTCTGTGCGCGCGTGACAGAGCGTGCAGCGTGCGCGCCAGATGTTGCCGTGCAGTTCCAGCACGGCGCGCGAGCCAGCGCGCGCGTGCAGGTCGTCTATGTTCTGTGTGACGAGCGTGAACGCGTCAAACTTGTCCTGCCACGCCGCGAGGACTTGGTGCGCGGGGTTGGGCCGCAAGTCCTGCAAGACCCCGCGCCGGTAGTCGAACCATTCCCAGACGGCCGGCAGATCGCGTTCCAACATCTCGGCGGAAGAGATCAGGCTAAAGGGCATGCCCTTCCAGACTGCCGCCTGCCCACCGCCGCGAAACGTGGGCACGCCGCTCTCCGCCGAGACGCCAGCGCCCGTCAGCACGAACGCGCGCCGCGCCGCGCGCAGACGCGCCCTCACCTCTTCCAGCGCATCGGTTGACGTGTGCGGCGGCATCGTAAGTTCGCCGCGATGGTAGCAGAGCGCGCCACTAAAGTGTCAAGCAAGGCGCTCGCGCGCGTTCGGCCGCAAGCCGGCGCACACGCCATTAGTCTCTGCGAAAGGCTGTGCGTTATACTTCTGGCTTTTCCGCGGGCCGGTGGCGCGAACCGTCTGCCCGCGCGGACGAAGGAACGGATAAATTTTGAAGCTGGCAGAACTACAACAGACTTTGCGCGAGCGCGTGCGCGCGACCGCCGCGGAGAAGTTTGGCGTCGCGCTTGAGGCAGTCGCGGGCGAGATTCCGCCGCGCACGGAGTTGGGCGACCTTGCCTTCCCCGTCGCCTTTGAACTCGCCAAGCGCATCAAGCAACAGACGGGGCAGAAGGCCAACCCGCGCGCCATCGCCGAAGAGTTGAAGGCCGCGCTCGACGCGGAAGCTGGCGTGGCGCGCGTCGAAGTCGCGGGCGCGGGCTACCTGAACGTCTTCTTCGACCGCGCCGACGTGCTCGCACACCTCGCGGCGGAAGCTGCGGGCGAAGCGCCCGCGCCCGCGCCGAGCGCCGCGCAGAAGATCATCGTCGAGCACACGAACATCAACCCGAACAAGGCGGCGCACATCGGCCACCTGCGCAACGCCGTCCTCGGCGACGCCTTCGTGCGCGTGCTGCGCGCGACCGGCGCGGAGGTCGAGATTGATAACTACATAGACAACACCGGCGTGCAGGTCGCCGACGTGGTTGTCGGGTTCATGCACGTCGAGCACATGACGCTCGCCGACGTGCGCGCGCTCGACGAGTCGCTGCCGCCGGAGCGGCCGTTCGATTACTACTGTTGGGATTTGTACGCGCGGGTCGGTCTCTTCTACCGCAACGGCGACGCGGACGCGAAGGAAGACCCGGAGCGTTTGAAGCTGCGCGTTGAGACCTTGCACGCGCTCGAAGCCGGCGACAACCCGACGGCGGCGCTGGCGGACTACGTCGCCACGCGCATCGTCGAGTGCCACCTGCGGACGATGGAGCGGCTCGGCATTCGCTACGATCTGCTGCCGCGCGAGTCAGACATCCTGCACCTCGGCTTCTGGCAGCGCGCCTTCGAGCGGCTGAAAGCGACGGGCACGATTCGCTTCGAGACCGAGGGCAAGCACGCCGGCTGCTGGGTCATGCCGACCGACCTGCACACGGGCACGGACGAGCACGAGGCCGACAAGATCATCGTCCGCTCAAACGGCACGGTCACATACGCGGGCAAAGACATCGCCTATCAACTCTGGAAGCTGGGCCGGCTCGGCAAAGATTTTTACTACAAGCCGTTTCGCACTTACGAAGACGGCCACGTCGTCTGGGTCACGACCAGCGAGCCGCCGGCCGAGGCGCAAGCGTCGCCGCACTTCGGCGGCGGGCGCGCAGTCTATAACGTGATTGACTCGCGGCAGTCGTACACGCAGGACGTGGTGCGGCGCGGGGCGGCGGCCGTCGCGCCCGACGTGGGCGAGGCGGCGAGCGTGCATCTCGCCTACGAGATGGTCGCGCTCTCGCCCGCCGCGTGCGAGGAGCTTGGGTTCGAGTTGAGCGCGGAAGATCGCACGCGCCCTTTCATCGAGATGAGCGGGCGCAAAGGCTTAGGCGTGAAGGTTGACGATCTGATCAACCGGCTTGAGTCGGACGCACTCGCCGAGGTCGAAGCGCGCCACGCGGACTTGCCGCAGGCGGACAAGGCGCAGACCGCGCACGTCATCGCCATCGGCGCGCTGCGCTATTTCCTGTTGAAGTGGACGCGCAATTCGCTCATCGCGTTTGATTTCAAAGAGGCGCTGTCGTTCGAGGGCGAGACCGGCCCCTACTGCCAGTACGCCGCCGTGCGCGCCAACTCGATCTTCCGCAAGCTTGAGCCGGGGCAGTTCGAGGCGGCGCGAGAGATGATGAGCGCCATCGGTACGGACGAGCAACAGGCCGAGGCGGTGCGACAGTTCTTGGCCGGCGCGGGCGGCGACGAGTTGTGGTCGCTCGTCACTTTGGCCGGGCGGCTTGATGAAGTGGTCGCGCAGGCGGCGGCGCAGGAAGAGCCGGCGCACCTCGCCAAGTACGCCTTCCAGCTGGCGCGCGCCTTCAACCTGTTCTACCACCGTCACCACATACGCGGCGAGGAGGACGCCGCGCGCCGCGCCGTGCTCATCCAGATCGCCGAGATCGTCCGGCGACAACTGACCGCCGCGCTCGCCACGCTCGGCATCGGCGTGCCTGAGAGGATGTGATAGACAGCAGTCGTCAGCATACTTTCGCCGATGCCTGAGCGTATATTAGTATGCGCGTGGCGGCTGAAGGGTTTGAGTTATCGGCGCAGACCACTCTTGACTCAGGCTCACGTATTTGTACGCCGCTACGCGGCGTGGTGACTTTAGCCCGGCGTTTCAACGCCGGGAGCTAGATGACGGCACGAACAGGCGTCGCGTCAGCGACGGGTGAATCCGCCGGCATTCATGCGTCGCTGACGCGACGGAATGATCTGTTACACGCCTGTTCCCGGCGTTGAAACGCCGGGCTAAAATCAACTGCCGCTTTGCGGCAGTCCCAAGCGCGGGATGAATTTTTAATTTGCAACCGCCGACCGAAAACCGAAACCGATAACTGCCATGCTCATCGTAATGAAAACCGACGCGACCGAACGCGAGATCGCGGACGTGCTGCGCGTCATCGAAGAACTGGGTCTGCGCGGCCACCCTTTACCCGGTGCGACACGCACGGCCATCGGCATCACCGGCAACCAGGGCGCGGTTGACGCGTCGCACTTCGAGAACCTGCCCGGCGTGGCCGAGGCGATCCGCGTCAGTAAGCCCTACAAGCTGATCACGCTCGATCTGAAGCCGGAAAAGACGGTCGTGCGCGTGGGCGACGCGGCGATTGGCGGCGAGGAGTTGGCGCTCATCGCCGGCCCGTGCGCCATCGAGAGCCACGCGCAGGCGTTCGCCGTCGCCGAGGCGGTGCGCCGCAGCGGCGCGCGCTTCTTCCGCGGCGGCGCGTTCAAGCCGCGCACCTCACCTTACGCCTTCCAGGGTCTCGGCGAAGAGGGTTTGAAGATTTTGGCGGAGGTGCGTGAGGCTTACGGGCTGAAGATCGTGACGGAGGCGCTGGACGAGCACGGCGTCGATCTCATCGAACGCTACGGCGACGTGCTCCAGATCGGCGCGCGCAACATGCAGAACTTCACGCTGCTCAGGCGTGCCGGCCGCTCATCGCTGCCCGTGCTCTTAAAGCGGGGCTTGGCCGCCACGCTCGACGAATGGCTGCTCGCCGCCGAGTACGTGATGGGCGAGGGTAACTACAACGTGATCCTGTGCGAGCGCGGCGTCCGCACCTTCGCGCAGCACACGCGTAACACCTTAGACCTGGCGGCCGTGCCCGCCGTCCGCCGCGTCTCGCATCTGCCGATTGTCATTGATCCGTCGCACGGCACGGGGCACAACTACATGGTCGCGCCGCTCGCGCGCGCGGGTGTCGCCACGGGCGCGGACGGACTCATCATCGAAGTCCACGACCAGCCGGAGAAGGCGCTATCGGACGGCGCGCAGTCGCTCACGCTCGAACAGTACGGGCAGTTGGTCGCGGAGGTGCGCGCCATCCACGAGGTCATCGCGCCCGCGCCGGTGGGATAAGACCAGCCGGAAGGGATTTAACCGCAAAGGGCGCGAAGAGGGCCGCGAAGAGACGCAAAGCAAAATCTCTGCGTTCCTTCGCGGCCCTCTTTGCGCCCTTCGCAGTTAAATCTCCCGCAACAACTCCGCCAACTCCCTGGTAAAAACTGAACGCGCCAGCACGCGATCAAAACCCGCTTCACGCGCGCGCCGTTGTAGTTCAGTCTCGACGTGCGAGAAGAAGCCGACAACCGGCACGCCCCGCAGTTGCTCGTCCGCCTTCAACCGCGCCGTCAGCGCGAACGGATCGAGGCGCTGCGCCTGCAAGTCGGCGATGACGAGCGCGGGCGGCTCGTGCTGCGCGGACGAAAACAGCGCGTCCGCGTCGCGCAGGAATTCGACCGCGACGCCCAACTGCTCGGCGGTCGCGCGAATCTTCGCGGCGAAAAACAGATCGTCCACGGCGGCAACGACGCGCCTCTTCATCTATAATCACCCCGCATTAGTAAACCCGGCCGGGCGCACGTGAACGGCTCGCTAGCCGGGCATCAATTCTCTTCAGGTCACGACGCTTTGGCTACGACCGAAACATTCGACGCGCCGCCGGCCGCGCAAGTCGAGCCGGCGGTGGAACTCGGCAGCTTCTCTCCGCCCGCCGCGCCCGAACATGACACAGGGCGGTTGGTCATTGCAACCTTCAACATCCGCTACGCGGTCGGGCGCTTTCTGATCTCCGGCGGGCTGCTGCGCAAGGCCGGTCTCCCCTACAACCGCCCGCGCCCGCCCGTCGTCGCGCGCCACATCGCCACGACCGCCGCCCTCTTCACGCGCGGACGGCTCATGCCCCGCGCCGACATCATCGCCTTGCAGGAGGCGGATCGCGCGACGGCGCGGGCCGGCGGCCACCACGTCGCGCGCGAGTTGGCGCGCGCGCTGGCCATGAACTACGCGCACGCCGCCATGAACATCCCGCGCGGCGAGGAGCCGAAGGATCGGCAGTGGTATCTCGACTTTGAGGAGCGCATCGGCCTCAACGACGCAGGCGACACGGGCATGGCCGTGCTGAGCCGGCTGCCGCTCGCAGCGGCGCGGCGTGTCGATCTGCCGTGGACTGAGTGCGCGTGGCGGCCGCGTCTCGCGCTCGCTTGCAGCGTCCGTGCCGGCGCTCGCGCGCTCCACGTCTTTAACACGCACATTGACCCGCACGCGAACGTCGCGGAACAACTCGCGCAGCACGAGGCCGTCCTCGCCGAGTGCAACGCGCGGCGGGGCGAGCCGACCGTGCTGCTCGGCGACTTCAACACACTCTTCCCCAAATCGCGCGCCGCGACCAGGGCTTTACTCGAAGCGCACGGCTTCACCACGCCGATGCCGACGGGCACGGCCACCTGGCGCGCGGGGCTGCTGCGGCTGCACGCCGACTGGCTGTTCGTCCGCGACGCGCGCGTGCTGCGCTGGGGCGTCGCACGTCCCTTGAAGGTGTCGGATCACTGGCCCGTCTGGGCGGAGCTTGAGTTGCCGCGAGGGGCGGACGCCGCATGAAGCCGCACGCGGACGAGTGCCCGAAGAAGATCACGAGCCGGCACAACCCGCTCGTGCGCCAGGCCCGCGCCGTGCGCGACGGCAAAGAGCCTGTGCTGATCTTCGTCGAAGGCGTGCGCCTGTGCGCGGAAGCCGTCGCCGCCGGCTTGCAGGTCGAGACGGCGCTCTACACCGAACGAGTCGCGCTCGCCGAGCGCGGCGTGCAGCTACTCGCAGAGCTACAGCGCGCGGGCACACCCGCCTACGAGTTGAGCGAGGACGTGCTGGCGTCCGTCGCGGACACGGACAGCCCGCAAGGGCTGTTGCTGTTGGCGCGACGCCCGCGCGCCGACCGCAGCGCGCTCGAAGCCGCGCACACCGGAACGCCGCTCGTCGTCGTCATGCACGGCGTCAACAACCCGGCCAACGCGGGCGCGATGCTGCGCGTGGCGGAGGCGGCGGGCGCGACCGGCGTGATTGCGACCGCCGGTACGGTCAACCTGTTTGCGCCCAAGTCGCTGCGCGGCGCGATGGGTTCGGCCTTCCGCGTGCCGCTCTGGACGGGCGCGCAGTTCGCGGAGGCGCTCGCCTGGTGCGCGGCGCGCGGCATCGTCACCGTCGCCACCGACCTGCGCGCCGCCGCAACGCACACCGATCTCGATTGGACGAAGCCGCGCGCGCTCATCTTAGGCGCTGAGGCGCGCGGTCTCAGCGCGCAGGAAGCCGCCGTCGCCGCCGCGCGCATACGCATCCCGATGCGCCCGCCCGTCGAAAGTCTCAACGTGGCGACCGCACTTGCCGTCGTCCTCTACGAAGCGGCGCGGCAGCGGGAAGCAGTAGGCAGTAGGCGGTAGGCAGTAGGCAGAAAAACGCAGGCAGTCTTATCTTTGGCAAAGCCTCTCATAACCTTCCTGGCAGTCTTGCTCAAACTGCCTACAGCCTACTGCCTACTGCCTACCGCTTTCTGCTAGAATAGCGCCAGCGTAAAGCAAGCGACAGACTTTCCCCTCCCCCACGTGTCGGCCGGACGTGCAGTTGCCGCCGCGCACAAGTTTGCTGTCGAACCCGGACAGGCCGGAGACGTATAGATTCACGATGGACGAGAAGGCGGAGCAGAAGGCAGCGGGCGCGAAACGCGACGAGGCGCTGGTCGAGCGCCTGTTCCGGCGCATGCTGGATCGCGTCGGCGCGGTCGTGGATCGCAAGCTGGGGCGCGAGCTTGAGACGCAGAGCGGCTTCACCACCTCCCGCCTCATCGAACGCATGAACCGGCTGATAGACGAGCGCGTGCGCGCCGACGAGCGGCGGGGCCGCATCGCGCCGCACCATCTGAAACTTAAGATCGAATGGGGCACGCACTCTGAAGCGCCGCCCGAAACGATCAAGGAGATCGAGAACGAGGTGCTCGCGGCGGCGATTGATCACATCAACGATCAGCGCCTGCGCACGCTCGCGCCGGTCGAGATCGAGACCGTCGTGGACATCTTCACCACCGGCATCACGGTCGATCCGACCTTCGGCGAGTTCGAGGAGCAGTTGAAAGAAGAGGACGAGGCGCGGCGGCGCGCGGCCGAGGGGCTGACGCCGGACGTGCCCAAGGCGGACAGCAAGGCGCAGCCGGACGTGACGCTCCACATCCGCGTGACGACGCCCGACGGCACGCAGGAGTCGCAGTTGCGCCTACAGCCGGGCGGGCGGCGCTTGAGCGTCGGGCGCGCGCACGACAGCGACCTGCCGCTCGACCACGCCAGCGTCTCGAAGATTCACGCCGCGCTCCTGCTAAACCGCGAGGGGACGCTCTTGGTCTCCGACACCGGCTCGACCAACGGCACATACATCAACGGCCGCCGCATCGCCTACGGCGAAGCGCGCCAGATCGAGGAGGGCGATGTCGTCGGCTTCGGCGATGTCGAGGTCAGATTTAGAAAGGCCGTGACGAGTGACAAGTGACGCGTGACAAGTTAAAAAAACTTTGTCTCGCTCGTCACTTGTCACTCGTCACTCGTCACTGTTCTTATGTCTCTGCCTGAAAAACAACCGGCGCTGTTGAGTCTCGTCTATACGGCGGGGCTGGGGTTGATGGTGTTGTGGCTGGCGGTGTCGCTGCTGCGGGGGATGCGGCGCAGGCGCTCGGCCCTGGCGGCGGTTGCGCCGCGCGATCTGCCGACGGAAGTGCGCGAGCGCCTGGGCGTGACGGCGACGAACCGCGGCCTCTACTGGCTGCGCTGGGTGTTCGTGCTGCTGGTCGCCACGGTCTTCGGCTTCCACGTCTACTGGGCGCACTACGCGGAGGAGCGCAACGAGCGCTTTCAGGAGTTGAGCTACAAAGACCTGCGCAACCGGCGGCTCGCCGAGTCAACGCTGCGCGGCTGGATTCTTGATCGCAGCGGGAAGCTTGAGAACGCGCTCGCGCTCTACACGCGCGGCGCGGACGGGCAGATCACGCGCACCTACCCGCTCGACCGCGAGATGGCGCAACTGTTCGGCTCGGATCGCGGCGACCCAGGTCTTGAGCGCGCCCTGTTCGGCGTGCAGAGCGAGGCCGTGCCGGAGGCGTTAGACGTGGCCTTTAACCGCGAGGTCAAGCAGCCCGCCAACCTGGACGTGCGCCTGACGATTGACCGCGACATGCAGAAGACGGCCGTCGAACAGTTGCGCGACCGGCACGGCGCGGTCGTCGTCCTGAACCCGCAGACGGGCGAGGTGCTGGCGATGTACAGCAACCCGTCCTACAGCCTGGCGGAGGTGCAGGACGAGGCCAACTGGATCAAGCTCGACGCCAACGAGCGCGACCGCCCGCTCGTCAACCGCGCCCTGCGCGCCTACTACATCCCCGGCTCGACCTTTAAGACCGTCGTCAGCATCGCCGCCTTCCTCGCAGGCATGGAGGGGCAGCAGTTCACTTGCAGCGCCGCCGGCTACTACGCCGCGCCCGGCTCGCCGCCCATCTTCGACAGCGGCGGCACGGGCGAGGTGCACGGGCACATCGGCATAGACACGGCCTACGAAGTCTCTTGCAACCAGTTCTTCGCACAGATGGCAGTCAAGCTCGGCCCTGAGCGCCTGAAGACGGCCGCGCAACTCATCGGCATCGGGACTTACGACGACCCGGCCGACACGACCAGAGGTCGCCGCCGCCCCGACATCTGGAACACGAGCAGCCCGGCCGTCGCGCGCGCGCTCGCGCCCGCCGAGGCGGCCATCGTGACCAACCCGAAGATCAGGACTTACGATCTGGCGCTCGAAGGCTTCGGGCAGGGGTACGCGGGGCAGATGACGACTTTGCAGATGGCGATGGTCGCGGCGACCGTGGCCAACCTCGAAGGCAAGCTGATGAAACCGAAGATCGAGTTCAACCAGCCGCCCGCCCCGTTCAACCAGGTGCTCCGTCCCGATCAGGCCGCGCAGATGCGGCGCATCATGGGGCTGGTGACACAGGGGCCTTCGGGCACGGCCACCTCTGTCTTCGCGCCCATCACGGCGCAGGGGATATTGACCGGCGGCAAGACCGGCACGGCCGAGAAGGAAGTGCCCGTCTATGACCCGAAGACCGGCGAGCCGAAGAAGGTGAAGCGCTACGAGCGCGACCGGCGCGGCAACATCATCCGCGAGTACGAAGAGATCGTGATTGATCGCGAGCATAAGCGCGTTGACAGTTGGTTCCTCTGCATCGCGCCGCTCGACTACCCGCAACTCGCCATCGCCGTCATCATCGAAGGCGGCGGCTACGGCGCAAGGGCCGCCGCGCCCGTCGCCGCCGCCCTCGTCCTGAAGGCGCGCGACCTCGGACTGCTCAACCCGCCGGGTCAGCCGGCGGCGCAGCAGCAGCGCCCCGTCGCGGCACAACAGCGACAGCCGACCGCGCCGCAAGCTCAGCCGCAGCCGGGTCAGACGCAAGGACAACCGGCGGCACAACTGCGTGCGACGCAGCCGCCCGCGCAGCCTCGTGCGACACAGACGCCAGCCCAACCGCGCGCAACGCAGCCGCGTCCGAACGCGACGCCGCGCGCCGCGCCGACGCGCACTCCGTAGCCGTTTTGTTCACCGGGGATTCGTTGATGGCGATGGATGCAAGATTATTGCGGGCGGAGGAACTCGGCATCAGGCTGGAGATTGTGCAAGGTCTGCCGATCTGGGAGCCGTACCCCGTCTATAAACATCAGAAGGCGGTTGACCGCATTCGCGCGACGATCACGCAGGCGGACACGGGCACTGCCTCAGAGCCGGCGTGCCTGTGCGTGCACACGGCCGACGTTTACATCAGCTTCCCCGACGGCTCGCTGAAGCGACCGGACATCTCCATCTTCTGCCGCGAGCCGGCGGAGGAAGATGAGGCGATCAAGCTCATGCCCGAAGCGGTGATCGAGGTGATCAGCAAGGGCTATGAGGCGAAAGACCTTGAACTGGGGCCGCAGTTTTATCTCGCGCAGGGCGTAAAAGATGTCGTGGTCTTTAACCCCTACACGCTGGTCGTCCTGCACGTGCGGCAGGGCGAGGCGGCGCGGCACGTCTCGCCCGTCGAGCTTCAATTGTTGTGCGGCTGTCGTTGTACTGTGTGATACCTGAGCTGTTTGGTGACGCTGTTATGAAGAATCGCGCCTCGTCGCATCTGTTGGCCATCTTAATCATCGTCGGCTTCGAGATCGCCGGCTACGTGGCGGTGACGCGCGCGGCGCTGCTGCGCGGCTATCAGCCGCCGCTGGCGAGCGCGGTGCGCGACATACTGTTGTATGTGCCGATAATCGCCATCCTGTTCTGGCTGTCGCGCGCGAAGCGGTTCGCCGGCAACTGGACGATCTACACGGTCGCCGTCCTGCTCTTCTCCGTCGGGCTGCTCGTGCAGTACCGACTCTACAGCGATCCGGAGTACAACTCGCGCAACAAGGCGGAGGCGCGCGCGGCGAAGACGCAGGTCTTGCGGCTGCGCTACATCAACCAGTTCTACGACGCCGAGAAGAAGAAGCTGCTGGGGCTGCCAACCGATCAGCGGCAGGCCGAGGCGCTCTTAGAACAGCAGGCGGAGGCGCGCGAGTCAACGGTGACGGCGCGCAGCGTGCTCACGTCGGGGCGGACGTGGATACCGCTCCTGGCGTTCGCGGCGCTCGTCGTCGCCTACTCGTTCTGCGTGCGCGACGAGTTTCTGAACTGGGTGCAGCGCCACAGTTTCATCATCGTGCTCGCCACGCTCGTGCCGCTCGTCGCGGCGGTCGTCACGTCGAGCGCGGGTAAGGCCCTCGGCAACATGACGCCGTGGGAGCCGTCGAAGATTCCGTTCCTGCTCGGCTTCGCGGGCGTGTTGACAGCCTACTACCGCGATCTCGCCAAGACATACTGGGGCCTGCCGCGCGCGCAGGCGATCATCCCGCTCTTGGTGATGGCGGCGATCCCGTTCATTCCCTTCTTCGCGCTGAAGGACTTCGGGCAGATGCTCGTCTTCAGCGGCGCTTACGCGGTGCTCTACCTGGTCGCGGTGCGGCGCTGGCCGCAACTGCTCGTCTTCGTCGGCTCGGTCGCGCTCGTCATCAGCATCCTCGTCGTCGGCGCGCTGCCGGCGGACGTACAGGCGAAAGTGCCGCTGCTGCCGACGCTCGCGCGGCCAGTCTCGGCGGCGATGCCGGCGCGCATACAGCAACGCTTCCACCTGTGGCTCGACGGCTTCGACCCGCCGCCGCCCGCCGTCTGGTGGTGGAAGAAGGATTATGACGAGGCGCTGGCGCGCGACCCGCAGATGAAGGAACTGGCCGAGGAGAGCGAGGCGATGCAGCACACGGTGAACGTGGATGTGTGGTTCGACCGCATCGCGTTCCAGCCGGCGCAGGCGACGTTCGGCATCGCGTCGGGCGGCGCGACGGGGCGCGGGCTTGGGTTAGGCTTCGCCGAAGTGATCCCGGTCTCGGACTCGGACTACATCTACGCCGCCATCGCGGAAGAACTCGGACTCGCGGGCGGCGCGGTCGTCATGCTCGCGCTGCTCGTCTTCGTCGCGGCCGGCGTGCGGACGGCCTTGGACGCGCGCGACATGTTCACCAAGCTGTGCGCCGCGGGGCTGACCGCCTTCATCGGCTTCCAGGCGCTCGTCAACGTCGGCGGCATCACGCGCGCGCTGCCCATGACCGGCATCACGCTCCCCTTCGTCAGCCACGGCGGCTTCAGCCTGATCACCAGCTTCGCCATGCTCGGCATGCTGCTGGCCTTCTCGCACCGCAACGCCGTGGACGCGGCCGGCGTGCCCGCGCGCAGAAGCACGAGTCCCCTGCGCGCCGAGAGCGAGCACGTCGCGCTGGAGGCGGTGCAGTAGGGACGACAGAGAACGGTTTGAGGACAGAGAGCAAAGATGAGTGAGCAACCAGCCGAAGTGTTGATTGAGACGGCCGCCGTGACGGATCGCGGTCTGAACGAGAAGCGTCCGCTCAACGAGGACTCTTATCTGCTCGACGCCGAGCGGCGCATCTTCGCGGTCGCCGACGGCGTGGGCGGCGCGGAGGCGGGCGAGGTCGCCTCGCAGACGGCCGTCGAGGTGTTGGACGAGGCATTTCGCCATCACAGGGCCGGCGACGACGTAGAGGACTTGATGGAACTGGCGATCCAGCGCGCCAACGCTTCCATCTATCAACTCGCACACGAGGAGCGGCGCTTCGCCATGATGGCGACGACGATTGTCGCGCTGCACCTCGACGGCCGGCGCGCGACCATCGGGCACGTCGGCGACTCGCGGCTCTACCGCCTCGCGCCCGACGGCACGCTGCACCGCGAGACCGACGATCACTCGGTCGTCGAAGAGGAGGTGCGCGCCGGGCGCATGACCGCGGAGCAGGCGGCGCACCATCCAAGCCGCAATGTCATCAGCCGCGCGCTCGGCGCTGAGGCTGCGGTCGAGGTTGATCTCAAAACCTTTGAGGTCGAGGACGGCACGATCTTCCTGCTCTGCTCCGACGGCATCACGCGTCACATCCCCGACAGTGAGTTGACCGCGCTGCTCGGCGAGGCGGGCGCGCTCGAAGCCGCCTGCGCCGAGATGAAGCGCCGCTGCCACGAGCGCGGCGCGGAGGACAACCTGACGGCCGTCGTCGTGCGCGTCGGCGCGCGCGCGGGGCGGACGGCGGCGGTCGCCGCCGCGGCCGACGACGAAGACGAGCCGACGATTCTGACCGAGCGTTCGCGCGGCGTGCCGGAGGCGACGGCGGCGGAGGCGGCCGTCGCGGCCTCGCCGGCCCTGTTGCAGCGCCCGTTCGCCAACGCGGGCGGCAGCAGTTCGCGCGTCGTCGTGCCCGCGCCGCAGGCGGCGGAGACGCGCGCCGCGCCGGACGCGGACAATCACGGTCACGTGCGGGAGGTAAGCACGCCCGTCAGTCGTGCCGGCACTTGGTTCGGCGTGCTGCTGCTCGTCCTGGGTGCGGCGGCGCTCGCCTTCTACGGCGGGATGCGCTACCAGCGCGCGCGCGCCGTCTTCGGCGGCGAGCAGAGCGCGAGCGCCGTGCCCAGCCCGACGCAGACGCCGGAGAGCGCGGAGGCGCGTTTCGAGCGCCTGCGCCGCGAGGTGGACGAAGCGCCGGGCGCGACCGCGGCGCGCTACAAGACCGAGTTGGACGGGCAAGCGCCGGAGGCGCGCGACCCGCAGACGCTCTACCTGTACGGACGTGCGCTGCTGCTGTCCGGCAGACAGAAGGAGGCGATGGACGTTTTTGATCAGGTCATCCAGTGGGAGAGAGACCACGGCGCGCAGGTCGGGCGCGCGCCGCTGCGGATTGAAACAAGACTAGCAACGGCCGCCGCCGCTTTGAAGTCTAAAGACCCGGCCGCTACGGATAAGGCGGCGCGCGAACTCGACGAAGTGATCGAGCAGCAGACTGGCGCGGGCACGCCCGTCAGCGTCGCGTCGCCGTCGCCGCAGTGAGGGCAACAGTGAAGCGCAAGCAGCTGCACACGATCATGGTGTTGACTTCGGCGGCAGAGCCACGAGTAGGTTTGACGGGCATGTGTTCTTCGTGTCGCGCGAAACGATGAGTGAACTGAAGCTCCAACAGACGAGGCTGGACGGGCGTTACGACGTGGTCGAATGTCTGGGGCGCGGCAGCTATGCCGAAATCTACGTCGCGCGCGACGAGGCGGCCGCGCCCGGCGCGCCGCAGATGGTCGTCATCAAGGCGCTCAACGTCTTCCTGCAAGGCTCGGTCGATCCCGACCTGGAGCAGACGCTCATAGACAACTTCCGCAACGAGGCCGTCGCGCTCGACCGCGTGCGCCACCCGAACGTCATCAACCGCCTGGGGCACGGCACGGCGATAGACCTGGCGGGCCAGACGTTCCATTATCTCGTGCTCGAATACCTGCCCGGCGGCGACATGGCGACGATGTGTCGCAAAAAACCTCTGCCGCTCGAACGCGCGCTCTTCTATCTGGAACAGGTCTGCGCCGGGCTGGCGCACGCGCACGAGCACGACGTGATCCACCGCGACATCAAGCCGCAGAACCTGCTGCTCACGGCCGACTGCGAGACGGTCAAGATCGCGGACTTCGGCATCGCCAAGATCGAGGCGCTCGAAGGCGCGATCACGCGCGTCGGCACGGACATTTACGCCGCGCCCGAACACCACCCGCTGCGGCAGACGGGGCCGCTCGACACGGCCGCGCTCAGCCTCGCGCCGAGGCAGTTGACCCCGGCCGCGGACATCTACTCGCTCGCCAAGACCGCCTACATGATCCTCACGGGCGAAGCGCCGCGCCAGTTCTCGCAGCAGCCGATCACGGAACTGCCGGCGCACGTCGCGGGCGAGCCGTGGGCCGCGTTCGTCCTGCGCGTGCTCAGGCGCGCGACCGAGACGAACCCGTTGAAGCGTTATCAACTTGTCCCGGAGTTCTGGGCCGAGTTGCGCGACGCGGCCATGCCGCAGACGCGCCTGCTTGTTATGCCGACGGGCGAAGAGACGCGCCCGCTGACGCCTATACGCACGGCGCAGCGCGAGGAAGATTTGCCGCCGCGCCCGCAACCCGCGCAGTTTGCCCAAAGGGCGCAGACGGGACTGCCGCGCGCGGACGCGCCCGTACGCCCGCGCATCGTCGTGCCCGTCGCTGTCGCGCCCGAAGTTGCGCCGAAGGCCGCGGCCGTCGTGCAGCGACCGGCGGAAAAACCCGCGCTCCCTGCGCGCGCAGAGACGCCGCGCAAAGCGCCCGCACCGCAGGCCGAACCGCAGCGTGAGCCGCTGGCGCGGCGGCTCATCCCCGACAGCCGCATACACCGCTGGCTCGTCGTCCTGCTGCTGCTCGCCGGCTTCGCGCTGCTCCTGCTCGGCACGCACGCCTACGTCCGCAGTCGCACAAGCACCGCGACCACGCCCGCGCAGACTTCGACCACACAGCCCGCCAACGCGAACTTGCAAACGGGGCGCGAAATGGCGACGATTACCAATGTCAACCTGCGCACGGGGCCAAGCAAGACCTACCCGAAGATCGGCGAGGCAGAGCGCGGCTCGCGCGTGCGCGTCTTGCAGTGCAGCGGCACTTGGTGCGAGGTGCAGGTGCTTGAGCACGGGTTGCCGCGCGCGGACGAGGGCGGCGCTGATCAGGGCTGGCTTGACGCGACGAAGCTGCGGTGATTAGTCTCTAGCCGAACGGCACGAGGTGATACAAGACGGTGAGCATACTGGATTCGATGCGCAAGTGGATTGACGGCGAGGTGGACGAAGACCCGCTCGCCACCGCAGACGAGCAGGCACGCCCGCGCCGCGTCTGGGAAGAGTTTCTGGTCAAGATCGCGCGCGAGATCGAACAGGTCATGCAGCGCGAGATGTTCACGCCGCCCGGCGGGCCGACCTACATCCCACCCGAATACGTTGTCTACCTGAGCGCCGACGACGATAAGGACTGGCAGGGCGAGAAGCGGCGCGGCCTCGAACAAGGTCTCTTCTACGTCCTCTCGGAGCGCGCGCGGGAACTCTCCGGGCACACGCAGCTTGCCACCAAATCTTTCGCCGTCGAGTTGCGCGTTGATGGCACGCTCAACAAGGGCGAGTTCCGCGTGCAGCCCGTTTGGGACGCGACCGAGAGCGGGCACACGATGGTCACACCGCGCCCCGCGGAAGTCGGCGCGGCGACCGTGCCCGACGCGGCGGAGGAAGAGGCCGAGCCGACCGAGGGCGAAGTCACGCGCGTGCGCGCGCGGCCCGTCGAGCTTTATTCGGTCGAGGTCTGGCGCGGCGGCGTGCGCCAGTCGGTCGTGCCCATCGGGAAGCCGGAGATCACCATCGGGCGCGGCTCGAAATCAACGACGGTTGACCTGCCGATCAAGGGTGACCCGGAAGTGAGTCGCATCCACGCCGT
>Ga0081539_10000732_pt1 | contig 65756 bp, 56 predicted proteins | sample TabmetS4T2R2_FD_71023 | JGI IMG/M metagenome (GOLD analysis project Ga0081539, IMG submission 71023) | Tabebuia heterophylla rhizosphere microbial communities from the University of Puerto Rico - S4T2R2 | ecosystem: Host-associated > Plants > Roots > Rhizosphere ...
CGCCAGTCGAACGCCCATTTCATGCGACCGCTGCCGCACGGCATTGGCTAGAACACCATAGACGCCAACGCCAGCTAGCAACAGTGCGACCAGAGCGAACAGCCCCAGGAGAATCAGATTGAAGCGCGGTTGCGCGATCGTCTGGCCAAGCACCTGTTCAGCGGTGCTCACGGCAGATACTGGCACGGCATTATCCAGCGTGCGCACCTCGCGGCGCACGGTCTCCGCCAGTGCCAGCGGGTCGGCGGCAGTGCGCACGACCAAACTCATTCCCCTGGCAGGAGTGTTGGTCACTCCTTGCATCAGCGAGAAGTAGCCTTCCGGCTGAGCCTCTTCGTTCAACTGCCGGATTGGCACATCGCGAACGACACCGACGATCTCGGCCAAAGGCTTGCGCTGTGACGTGAAAATCCGAATGCGTTTTCCCAGTGGGCTTTCATTCGGCCAGAATTTGCGTGCCATGGTCTCGTTGATGACAACAACTGGCGGCGCGTTCGCATCATCGAATGCCTGCAAGACGCGCCCCTGCCGCAACGCGGTACCCATCGTTTTGAAGTAATCCGGTGTCACCTGCCAGAAGTAAAAATGCCCGAAGGCGCTGCGGTCGGACGGCATTGTCCGATCCACGACGCCGGTACTGAGCCGCCATTCGATTTGAAAGACTGTGTCGCCGCTTGCATCGGTCAGGGGCAACCCGCTCGCCGCTGCGGCTGCGACGACGCCAGGCAAAGAGCGCACCCGTTCGAGGAGCTGATTATAAAATGTAGTCACACGAGGGTTGTCCTGATACCGCGATGCGGGCAAGTTAATGCTGACCATCAGTAAATTCTTCACGCTGACTACCCGGCGATTCGTCTTCCAGTTTAAAACCCCTGCCGAGGGAAGGGCGAACACCAAGAGATTCAAAGACACCCGTCGTTACTAATGCGACTGCAATCCGCTGCGTCTCGTTCCGATCGGTAAGGTTTGCGCTCCTGCGCGTGTAACCGCCGAGTTCCTGAAAAGACTGATTCCCAGCCCGCAACCGCACGAGTTGCGCCTCTGAAAACCCGAGTCGAGCGAACCCGGACGCAGGAGCCGCCTGCCAGGCCCTGACAATGAGGTTCGGTTCAGGATAAGGTAGTGGTTTGAGCAGCACGCCGTAGAGCACACTGAAGATCGCAGTGTTCGCGCCGATGCCCAGGCTGAGCGTGACAATGGCAATCAAGGTGAAGCCGGGGTTCTTGAGCAACGTTCGCGCGCCATATCGCAGGTCTTGCCAGCATGATTCTAACCATCCCCCGCCGCGGATGTCATATCCGAGTTCAGTGTTCCGGCTTGGGTTGCCGAAACTTTTCAGCGCGGCGGAGCGCGCCTGCTCCAGCGGCATTCCGCGCTCGATGTTGGTCTCCGTCTCCATCTCGACGTGAATGCGCAGCTCTTCGTCAATGTCCCGCAAAACGTTTTCGCGCTTGAAGAGGGCGCGTAGCCGCGCCCTGAGGATGTTGAACCATTCCATCATCAGCCTCCTTCGGACTGCTTTTCTGACCTTCGCAAAGGCCGAGGCGAGTCGAACACCAGCTCTCTTCCTCGGCTGTAAGTTGTTTACTCCCTGCTCTAGGCAGCGTGTAGAGCTTAGCCCGGCGGTCGGGCCATGTGTACTTCCGAGTAGAGAAAACCTCGCTCGACCTCAAGCGGCTCGTCAGACAACTCTCCGATGCGCCGGATGACGCCGTAGCCGTGGAGCGGTCCTAAGCTCCAGGGACTTGAGGATGGGCATCTCGAGCGTGTCTTGCAGGAGATCTGCCTTCAGTCGAGTCAAACTTCACTTCCAAATCGGGATTGCCCATCTGTCACACTTAGAGATTCTAGGTGTAGGGTAAAAAGCGAAACCTAGAATATCAAGGCGTAATGCGCGAGATCATCTACAAGTGGTATTAACCACGTACACTCACGACCACTGCGCTATGGCCAATACAGGGTTGAGACCATCGGCCAGGGTCTCGGCCCACGCGTCAACCTCGCTTATGTTCCACCGGGCGCGAGCACCTCGTTGAACTTCACCGATAACCGGTTCTTCTCGCCTTCGTCAATTTAGAACCAGCTACTCTCTCCCCTGTTTGGCTTCGAGGGTCATCCCGTCGATTATGCGCAGTTACCACTATGAAGCTGGGGTACTCCGCGCCATCGGGGACAAACCGGTTCTAGGCTTGACCGGTTCTTCACGCCTGGAGAAAATCTAAATCACGGATGGGTAGGACCGTAATGCTCCCAGTACCTTCCATTGCCAAATTCAATCCGAATCGTATAACTATTGACTATAGTCAGTCGACACTGTTAGACTCCTTCTGCGGACGTTATAGGTAAAGGCTATGACGATATCCAAGATCACAATGCGTGGCTTTCACCCGGCCGGACGTAATATCAAGCAGGTGTTGGAAAAGATAGAGACCGCAGTGATGCAGGCGCTCCGGCAAAAGTCGGGGGAGGATCGTTTCGGAGGTTGAACTCGCCGCCCGCCTGGTGCGGCTCAAGCGGATGGCTATCGAACCAACTCCGTCCGTACAGCTTTTTGGCCGGCCGCGCGGCTCTGGTTTCTTTGGCAATGATTCAGACGATTTTGATCGCCGCGCCACCGGCCTTCTCTCAATCGATCTATCGGATACCGGATTTGAACACCGTCTGCCGCCACACTCCTTCACGTGAGCGGTGACCCTAACTGGGATGGCATTCGTGCTATTGCTCGGCGCGCTCTTCGCCCTTTCCCCGCTGGCGACTCACAGGGCCAATGGGGCCATTCTTCTTTTTGCTTGAATCCTGCTTCGACCGTTCCTGATCGTTGCGGGCGTTTTTTCGAAGGGAATGACTATGGATAGTAGTCACAGTGGCATAAGATGTAACGGAGAGGCAATGATGAGTCAGTATTAAACGGTCCCGGAGCCGAGCTCTGTTGTCTACTGGCCTTCACTTGGCTTCACCGACTGTGAGAGCTAAAAGCAGGCCACGCCAGAGACCGAAGACGAAACCCCGGCCTGCATCGAATTTACGACCAGAATTGAGAACTTCACTGAGTACGAACCACTAAAGGCAGGTAATCCGAGCCAATTCCTTATCACTCTGACTGATCTCGCGGACAGTTCGCCGATCAAGAAGGTCGGGGGGTATCTGACCGTCCGCCCGAAAGGTCGAAGTGTAGCGACTGGTCAGACTAGGCAAAGTGACCGGCATTTACGTTGCCTAGTTGAACATGGCTGAGGCTGGAGATTCAGTGGAATTTACGGCGAAAGCTGTCAAGTGGCCGCGGTGCAGCGCACGTGGCGGCCGCATCCTCCGCCACGTCAAAGTTGTTATCCATGATGTCGAGCTCGCCACGCGAGTTCAGACAGGGGAGCGGGAGAAGGCGACGCTCCGAAGAATCGCTGGCCGCATGAGAGAAGTAGGAGGCATTGTGAACCGGATCGAAGCCATGCAATCCAGACCTTCGTTTCGCGCGCTAATCACTCGTGAGCGCTGGATCGAGATAGAGCTCATCTTCCTCGTCGGCATGAGCACTTTACTCTACTGGCAGAGGATCTCACCGCTCCCCGCCCTCCTGATTGCCATGGTGGTCGGCCTCTACCCGCTCGTGATAACCGGAGTGCTGAAGCTGATCCATGAGCGCAAAATCGGGACTGAGATTTTTGTGACGGTGGCGACCGTCATCGCCTTGATCGGCGGCGAATATGTGGCGGCGGCGGTGCTGCTGGACATCATTCTCGTCGCCGAGCTCATCGCCAATTTGAATACCGACCGGGCCCGCGCCTCGATCAAAGCGTTGATCGGCTCTGTACCACAGGTCGCGCTGGTGCGTGCTAGCGGCACCGAGCGCAGCGTACCCATCGATGAGTTGAAGTCCGGAGATATCGTGCTGGTGCGCGGTGGCGAGAAGATTCCCGTGGATGGCACGGTGATCGGTGGGCAAGGCGCAGTCAATGAATCATCCATCTCGGGCGAGAGCCTGCCGGTGGAAAAGGAGATTGGCGCATCGGTATTAGCGGGGACGGTGGTCGAGTCGGGGGCGCTGGACATCAGCACAGACAAACTCGGACAGGACACGATGTTCGCGCGCATCATCGCGCTGGTCGAACAGGCTGAGGACGAGCAAGCGCCGGTGCAGAAGCTTGCCGACCGAGTCTCCGCATGGCTCATCCCCGTCGTCTTCATTTTTCTGATTATCGTCTATCTGACTACACACGATTTGCGGAAGATCGTCACGCTGCTCATCTTCACCTCTCCGGCTGAACTAGGGCTGGCGACGCCGCTCGTTATGATCGCCGCCGTCGCGCGCGCTGCCCGGAGCGGCATCCTGGTGAAAGGCGGCATCTACTTGGAATCGCTCGCCAAAGCCGATGTCATTGTCTTCGATAAAACCGGCACCCTGACTTCCGGACAACCGCAGGTAGTGGGAATTCATCTGCTCAACTCAGAGTTGAAGGAAGAGGAGCTGCTGACGCTAGCTGCGGCAGCCGACCACCGATCCGGCCATCCGCTCGCCAAAGCCGTTGTCGATCGCGCCCGGCAATTCGAACTCAAGGTGCCCGAGCCGGGCGACTTTGAAATGATTCGCGGGCGCGGCGTGAGAGCGACTATCAACGGTCAGATAGTGCTTGTCGGGAATGAAGCGTTGCTGAAGGAGAATAACGTACAAACTCCCCAATCCGATGGTGCGCCGGACAGGATGACAGTTTATGTGTCGGTGGACGGACGTGCGGTTGGGATATTATTTCTCGCTGATCAGCTCCGCCCCGGCGCTAAAGAAGCCATCGCTCGCCTCAAGGCGACCGGCGTCGGACAGGTTGTGATGCTGACTGGCGACAACGAACGGATCGCGCAACAGGTCGCGGCGGAATTGGGGATCGATGAAGTTCGAGCCGACTTGCTGCCTGAAGACAAGGTCAGAGCCATCACTGCCCTTCAGAGTCAGGGGCATCGAGTGGCGATGGTCGGAGACGGAGTGAACGATGCGCCCGCACTGGCCGTGGCACAGGTCGGAATCGCAATGGGTGCGCGCGGTACACAGGCAGCCATCGAGGCAGCCGACATCGCTTTGATGACCGATGACCTGTCCAAGATCGTGCTGGCGCGGGCACTGGCACGGCGCGCCTACCGGACCATTCAAGAGAACATTTTCTTGGGAATAGGCGTGGTTCACGTGCTTGGCATCGCGGCGGCGCTCTCAGGATGGATCGGCCCGATTCAAGCGGCGATGATTCATCTGGGGCCCGACCTTCTCGTTTTCATGAACTCCATTAAATTGCTGCGCGTTCGTCTTCAAGACTGAGGCAGAAGCGCGCAATTCGCGCGGACGCTGAAGAGCCGGTTCAAGTAGAATGCTCAAATTTTCTGGTTTTGAAGAAAGCCGATGCCGAATATATATTCAGAGTGATCAATGATTTAAACAATCCTATAGGACTCTTCGATCGGCTATTGGGAAATCTGTGGTGCGCGTTCTCCCCGTACCTATCTGCAAAATCGGCGAACCAGCGGTGGGAAAGTTTTTGACAACTGGCCGAATGGAAAAGTAAAGTGCAATTAAATAAGACAGTGATAGCAAAATTATTCTCCAAGTTGAATCAGGATTCGAATGAGACCGGCGAGCCCCCGCGGTCGCACCAGGAAAATAGCCTGGCGGAAGCCGTCCATGGGATCTGGCAGCAAGTCCATTCGCTGGTTGGTCCTCAAGATGCGTGCCACAGATTACTCGAACTGGGGTTCACCCCTGGCACCGAGGTCCAGGTGGTACAAAGTTCTCCTTGGGGCGGACCACTGATCGTCCTGTTGCGCGGGACGCGGCTCGCACTTCGGAAAGATGAAGCGGCATGGATCATTGTCAATACTCAATGAAAGATTCTGAGGCAAGGCTGAAGGTGTCGCCAAACGGGACGCAGGAGTTGATGGTTTGTCTGGCAGGTATGCCCAATTCCGGCAAGACGACACTGATGAACGCTCTGACAGGAGGGAGTTTCCACACCGGCAATTACCCGGGGATCACCGTCAGTCTCCTCAAAGGGCGGAGTCAGGACCGGTTTGGTGAAGCTGTGACGGTGGTTGATCTGCCGGGAGTCCACAGCACGGTTGCCTGCTCTCCCGAAGAGGAGCTCTCCACCGCAGTAATCCTGGGGAAACATCATTCGGTGCAAAGCGACGTCTTTGTGGTGGTCGTGGACGCTACCCAGATCGAACGCCACCTCTGGTTCGCTTCCTTTGTGGCGCGGCAGCAGCAGCCCATGGTGATTGCGTTGACGATGGTGGATATCTTACCTCGCTTGAAGCAGTCGATCGATGTCGCGAAGCTGGAGTCGTCGCTGGGGATTAGAATCATCGCGGTTAATGGGCGCACAGGTCAGGGATCGGTGGAATTACTGAAGGCCGTGAGGGCGGCCTCGCAGGAAGAGAGGGCTCCGCACCGACTGGCACAATTGCCGAGCGATCCGACTGCGGCCTACCGGGAGATTCAACAGCTCCTGAGGGAGAGCCTCTCGACGGCCCAGGTCGAATCGCGTTCGCGAGCGAATGACCCGTTCACCGGTCGCGTCGATCGCGTGGTCTTACACCGCGTTTACGGGTTCCCGATCTTCTTTATCATCCTGGTGGGACTCTTCGCGGCAATCTTTTGGGCTGCGCAACCATTGATGTCTGCAGTCGACTCGGGGTTCTCCGCGGCCGGAGATCTGGTGCGGCGCCTGCCCGGAGGAATCGTGACGCGCTTCCTCGCCGATGGGGTAGTTCATGGAGTGGGCGTTGTCGCCGTCTTTTTTCCACAGGTATTGATCCTCTTCTTCTTGATGACGCTGCTCGAGGATTCCGGCTACCTCGCCCGTGGTGCGGCCCTGATCGATCGCCCTTTACGGTGGCTCGGGCTCCATGGGAGGTCATTCGTGCCGATGCTCTCCGGCTTCGCCTGCGCGATTCCAGCCACGCTCGCGGCGAGGGCTGTTCCAGCAAAACGCGAACGGTGGCTGACCATTTGGATATTGCCGCTCATGAGCTGTAGTGCCAGGTTGCCTGTCTATGCGCTCCTTCTAGCCGCGCTCATGCCGCGGGATGCGCCCTGGCAGAGCGGCTTCGGCCTGGCAGCCATCTATGTCGGCAGCCTGCTGACCGGCTCGATAGTGGCAGGCGTCATCGGGCGATTCTTTCTTCCGCCGCCGCAGAGCGTGTCCCTGCTAGCGATGGAATTGCCGCTCTATCGCCGCCCTCAACTCAAACTGATTCTGAAAATGACCTGGGCACGTGCGTCGGCATATCTGAAACGTGCGGGTAGGCCGATCGTGATCATCGCCTCGTGTCTCTGGTTTCTCTCCAACTTCGGACCGGGGAATACCCTGCTGCGTGTCTCATCGACTCCCCTGGACCGTTCCTATGCCGCACAATTGGGACATCTGCTGGAACCCGCGCTCAGGCCGATGGGCGCTGACTGGCGCGTCGGCATCGGGCTGATCTCTGCCTTCGCCGCCCGCGAAGTGTTCGTCAGTTCGCTAGCCATCGTCTTTCACGTCGCGGGTGAAAAGGAAGCTCAAACAGACGGATTGCTCAAAGCGATGTCGACCGCGAAGATCGCCAGCTCCGATCATCTGGTCTTCACCACGGCAAGCATCATCGGGCTGATTGTCTTCTTCTTCTTCTCACTCCAATGTTTCTCGACAGTGGCAGTAGTTCGGAAGGAGACGAACTCCCCCCGGTTCGTCATCGCACAACTCCTGTTCTATACGATACTGGGTTACACCTGCGCAGTGCTGACCGTACAAGGTTTAAGGCTGGTGGGAGTGGAGTAACGACCTTGACACTATTGGCGGGCGGCCTCTTCCGCCCCAAATCTGGTCGGCTTTCCTGGACGACGCCCGCCGCGCCAGGCGAAATTCTACGCGGCGCGGCGGAAGTGCAAGTCGATTCCCAGTTTGACCAATTACACGTGGAGACGAGGAGATCTCCACCACTATGCGGTATTCGCGAAGGATATACTGATTGGGGCCAATCTCTTGAATTACTTCATCTTGATTGCCTACCACTCGCGTCAACCGCGATTGAGCGAAGATCAACGCCGGCGGAATCTCGCGAATCCAAAACGTCGGCTACTTGATGTTAACCGTCATTCTGTTTGCGGCGCCGCCATCAACGGTCAGGTCGATAAAGACATCGCCGCGATTGACCAGGCCTTGGTCCAACCGAACGTTGACCTGATCGAGCCCAGTGAATGTGCCTTGCTCGCCGGCATAGGTCACCTGATATGGATTTCCGCCAATATTGACTGAAACGTTCGACAAGGCTGATCGATTGCGAATTCCTGTGCCGTAAAGAATCAGGAAGACATCCTCGGACGAGTTGCTCAGATCGATGGGTCGCGCGATAAGCTTGTTCTGCAAAGGATCTAGCTGAAAGACCGGCTCATAAACAGGATCGCTGTTCGGTTTGGTTCGCAAAATCAGAGCAGCGGGTAAACCGGTGCCGCTGGAATCGGCCGAAAATAGCCCCGCTGACGTTCTACCGATCTGGAGCGCTCCGCTCGCAGCCACGTTGCCGCCATTGAGGAATTTCACGTCTGCAACTCCCTGCGCTACATTCGCGGGAATTTGATAGTTGATCTGAGTAGGAGAGACATAAAAGAGCGGACAAGTGAAGATCACGCCGGTTCTGTCGGTAATCTTGATTGATACTCCTCCAAGCACCGTTGGTAACGGGGTCGTGGCTGCAGGGAGCGTCGTGCCAGCTAAATCCATTCCAAATGATACCACGATCGATTCAGCGGCCAGGACCTGCCCGAAGTAGCTAGCAGCAGAGACTGATGAGACACTTGCGAACCCGCTCAACGCCGCATTGATCGCATCGAGATCACAACCGAGATCTTTGCCATCCGTACCGGCGTTCTTGTACGGACTTTCCGCTGCCAATCGATAGTTGCCCAGCAGCTGATCAACAAAATGAACGTCACTAACGAGTGATGGGAAGAAATTGTCTCCCGGATAATCTGATTTTGAGCCGCTGATAATCGCATTTCTGACAAAGATTGCGCCCGGAAAATAGGTTTCAAGCGCAACAGTTCCCGTCCCAACTCCGCTGCCGAAAAATCCATATGCATTGTGCGGCGCGATATTGTTGGTAAAGACAAAGAACTGACCCGGCGGCATTCCGTCAGCAATCGCGATATGACCGGTTTGGAAGGATGTATTGTGATCGACAGTCAAATTGTTTGGACCGCCAACGATCTGCAGCCATCGACCATCGCCACCCCAGCGTGCGCTATCTAAATCCTCGAAGAGGTTATTTCTGATCAGGATTCGCGTCGTTGGTTGACTTGGAAAGGCGTCGTCGTAGCCAGCTACATTAACACCAGACCCACTATGACGCACAATGTTGTTAGTGAAGGTAATGTCCTGAACGACGGACTGTGGCGCACTGCCCCCCTGATTTCGGGGGGTGAAGAGAATCCCGAAGCCGGATTGAGCCTGTGCCCAGTTATATTCAAAAACGTTGCCGTTGATCAGTACTCTTTGCGCATTCTTGAGCTCAAGGAGATTCTTGACCTGCCATTTAATGCCGCCGTAGTTTGGCTCATCTTCCTTCCACGAGAGCTGCTTGGTGCAAAGATTCAGGCGAAATTCAATGTCCGATGCAACGAGGCCAGGGACGCTCGGGTCAGCGCCTCCGATCAAGAGATTTTCAGCCGCCCCTTCCAGATAATTGTTGACGATCTTGAGTGGCCCCGGCGTGCTCCAAGCAGCGATCGCCTGGGAGTCAGCGCCGACTTCGTGGCAATCGGAGATGTATGAATCGATGACGGCTGACGAGGCGGCATTGAGCATCAGGGCTCGACGCAGATTGACGGTTTGATTGCCGTGAATATAAACGCGATCGAAGATGAAATCATGCGGGAGATCTGCCAGGTTAGTCTCATCATTACCTAATTGAATGAGGTTGAAGTTATCGGTGACGGCGCTACCAACGGTGAATTCCACTCCGATAAAACGGTAATGGTGAGCGCCTGGAACTGCCCTAATCGCCGGCAGATCATTGTTCGCAACGATCTTCGGCATGACGTTGGAATAGGACGGAGAAATGCGGACCTCAGCTGCCGGCAGGCTGGTATCAGGAGCAGAAGAGCGAATGATAATCCAGTCCGAGCCTGACTTTGCAGGGAGCGTGAAGTTACCATTGAATGTCGCCCCAGCCTGAAGCGTCAGCACGTCCCCCGGCTGCGCGCTGTTAATAGCCGCCTGTAGATCACTGCCGGCGGCAACGAACTTTGGCGCACGCACCGGCGCCACATATTTCGTGTTGAGATATGATCGCGGAAGTTCCGGTTGGCCGTCTACGGCCGGAGCGGTCACCTGCACCGGCCTGGAACCCCCACCGCTCAAAGAAGCCGCTGATGAAAATAACAATGGAAAGTTAGCGGCGATGAGTATCAATATAGTAAATAGAAATGACTTCCTCATAGCAAATAGAAATGACTTCCTCACAGCCAAATCTTTACTCCTCAAAAATCTCACAACATACCTCCACCAGAATCTATAACAATCAGTCCAGCTCACAATCGCTGAACTTACCCTTGACTCATCGGGGCAGGATTACCTTCTCTGTAGCGTTTGTCGATTGAGTCACTCTGCATAATTGATAATCCGATCATCGGCTAGAACGTTCAGTAAACGTGTCATCAAATATTTACGGAGATTCAAGCGGTCAGCGTCGAACATCGATTCGCTGCCATGAATCATCCCTGCCTTTGTCGAGCTATTTGGCCTGTAAATGACTGATCTCTTCAATAGTTGGGGTCATCTGAAATCTACAATTTCGACGGGGCGAACTGATCTGTCGGCTTTAGATGAGGGTCGTAGGTAGTCAGTTTGAGCACTGACTACCAGATGTAGTCTATCACACCAACGATCATTAACCTACATGTTTTTCAACATTAATTGAATCAATTTTCTGGAGCGAAGAAGCGCGTCAATCCAGCGAATCCTGGTATAGATGTCTTGATAGAGTATGCCTGAGCCATTGAGAGCGATGCAGAGCCAATCGCTCGAATTGAAAGACCCCTTGTTGAAGAATTGCAGGTAGCTGTCTCGTTGTGCGTCTACTTCAACCATGTTGGGTATCGATTTCAAAAATCTCAAGAAGAAAGATTTCGAATTAATCTGGAACCTCTCGCCGCTTTGGTTATCACTACATATAGGGACAGTAGAAAAGTCCCCAACGAAATTCATTCTCCGAGGATCTGGCAATTTCACTGATCTGAATCCAGACAAACTCCCGGCAGTATCGCTGAATTGAATCATCAATCGGCATCGACTGAAGGGCGGGGAGAAAATTTTTCAATCGTCATAACACCTGCACCTCATCCCCGTTGGGTGTTCTTCATTTTTTTGCGTTGATCATGCGAGGAATTTCGCAACCCCATCGGGTTAGCGTGGAATCCCGCGACCGGAGAATTGTGGTCGGCAGTCAATGAACGAGACAATCTCGGCGATGAACTCGTCCCGGATTATTTGACTTCCATCAAGGAAGGAGGGTTTTACGGCTGGCCATATTCCTATCTTGGCTCGCACCCCGATCCGCGCATGGCCGGCAAGCGCCCGGACCTCGTGGCGAAAGCCATCACGCCCAACGTGCTCTTCGAAGCTCATAGCGCAGCGGTCGGATTGGCCTTTAACCAAGGCAAGATATACCCCGGCAGCGCGTTGGGCTTCGCTTCTCGCGCCGCCATCGTCAAAATACAGCATTGTCTCCCAACGGTTTCACCATTAACCCACACTCGAGCCATCACGCACATGGGTATGGGCTGTCGTTACGCCCCGACCAAAAGATTTAGCGGCGCCTGTAATCACAAGGCACACGACTCCTGCCGCCGTAAAAGTCATGGGAGCGCCCCATTTCGCCGCGGCGTGTCCGACCGCTGGATAGGTGATGAGCCAACAGGCATGCGTCAACGCGAAGTGTGCGGCATAGGCACGCCCTCGCTCCTCCGCAACAGTGTGTTCTGCAAGCAACGTCGAGGATGGGATCGCGATCAGTGCCTGACCAGCGCCATTCAAGACCCACAACAAACAAAAGACGAGCAAAGGCGGCGCCAAGACACCCGGCAGCAGCAACAGTCCCAACACCAAACCGCCGAGCATCAAAGCCTTCGCCGCCCAATCATGGCGGCGACCGTGCAAAGTCTCCTGCGTATTTGCGCCCCGCTCATAACGTCCTGTTGCTTTCCCTAGTAGAATCGCGGCCATGGTCGAACCGAGCCCGAGTCCAGCCATCACTATCGCGAAGGCTGTTTCGCCGCGTCCCAGCACGTCTCGCACGTAGGCCACGGTCGCGACAATCGCCGCTGCGCCCGCCGTCGCCTCAGCAAGACTGAGCGTGAGCGCTTGCCGCAGCGCCGGTTCTCGCAGGAGAACTCGCGTACCGTGTGTGATCTCATTGAGAAACGTCCGCCAGGAAAGCGGCATAATCTCTTTCGCAGCCAGCGGAATGGCGGCCGGTGCGACGAGCAACGCAGATGCAAGATAGGTAAAGGAATCGAACCAGAAGACCCAGCGGACGCCAAGCAGCGCGACCAGCAATCCGGCGATCGCCGGCGCGGCGACCGCCTCGATATCCACCGCAACGCGTGAATACGAGAGCGCCTGAACGTATCGCTCATCTCCGACGACCTCGGGGATGCTGGCCTCGAAGGTCGGGGTAAAGAACGCCGTCACCGCGTTGATTGCAAAGATCAGCGCGTAGATCTGCCAGATGGCGGTGACGAACGGAAAGAGCGCGAGGAGGCCGAAGCGCAACAGGTCGGCGGCGATCAGAATCTTTTTGCGGCTGACGCGGTCGGCAATCACGCCCGCGGGCTGCGAGAAGAGCAGAAAGGCGAGGATGCGCAGCATCAGGGCGTTGCCGATGACTGCCGTTGCCGACGCCCCGCCAGCGAGTTGATAGGCAAAGAGCGCAAGACCGACAGTCGTCACGCCGCTGCCAAGCAGAGACACGATCTGCGCGCTAAACAGCAGCGCAAATGAGCGGTTGCGCCAGAGTGGTAATGACGTGGGCGTCGGCGATGGTATTTCGTTCATTGCTCGGGGCGCGGATTAGTTTTCGGCCGGCTTAGCGGCAGGAGGAGCAGGGCGACGCTTTGAGCTCGTATGTTCGTGAACGATGAGCCAGTTGGCGCCGCGTTTTTCCAGGACCATCGTGGCCGCGCCGGAGTTATCGAATTGGCGGCCTTTATATTCACCGCTCATCCGATAACTATATGTCACCCAGGCCAAGTTTCCCTTAATATGAATTCGGATATCTTCGATCGGAAGCTTGACGTTCTTCATTCCCTCGAGTTCGGGACGCAAATGATGATCGCGGAAATCCGTCCAGCCATAATTGAACGAACCGCTCTCCGCCACGGTCGCGGTTTCGTCATTCACCCAAAGTTTCTCGATCGTCGCTAGATCACCGGTCTCGTGCGCGGCAGCATGTTTTGTTACCACCTCCCGAATCGCGGCCTCGTCGTCAGCGGCAGCCAGAATCGAGCCAGTGGGCGCAATGGCGTGGACTAAGACAAGCGTGAGTGCGACAACGGAAATTAAAATCATTGACAGCCGTTTGCGGCTGCTGGACGGTAGAATTTGCATGGGGTCTCCCTTAATTTGAGTGTGGAGTTTCAAAAAAGCGCGCAAACCTTTGAATGCGGCGCAAGCGGCCCGCATCAAAGCTCTACGTGCGGTGAGTTGAGCAAGAATATAACGGCGTTTTCCAACTCGGATCTCTTGACAGCCCGGGTCATGACGAAAGACTCGAAGCCCCCAGGCTCGATGCCGTCAACCAAATCTCACCATGCAAGGCTGTCGAGTCGAGACAAAAATAGAGAGTTTCTTTCCCTTTGTTCGTTCAAAATCATTAATCCCCTGCCGGGGCAAATTCGCCTTCATCGCCAAGGCCTCGCTCCGAAGTCCGCGATCTGGCCTCGCCATACTTCAGATAGAGCGCTGGGATCACGATCATATTGAGTAACGTCGAGGTGAAAATGCCGCCGAGAATCACGACCGCCATCGGTTGTTGAATCTCGCGGCCCGGCTCGCCCGCGCCTAACGCCAAGGGGATCAGACCAACGCCGGTGACAAGCGCCGTCATCAGGATCGGGCTGAGGCGTTCCATCGAGCCTTGCACGATCGCTTCACGGAATGGAACTCCTTCTTCCTCCATCAAATGACGGTAATGGCTAATCAGCATGATGCCGTTGCGGGTGGCGATGCCGAAGAGAGTGATAAAGCCGATGAGTGATGCGACCGAAAGCGTCCCGCCGGAGAGAAAGACCATGACCACGCCGCCAATCAACGCCAGCGGCAGATTCGCCATGACCAGCAGTGAGGCCCGAATGGATTTCAACGCAATATAGAGTAGCAGGAAGATTCCGCCGATCGCCAGGATCGAAAGCAGCGTAATCTGACGCGAGGCCTTCTCCTGCGATTCGAACTGGCCGCCGTACTGAACGAAATACCCCTGAGGCAAGGCGACCTTCTGACCGATTGCGGCGCGAACATCGTTGATGACGCCGCCCAGATCACGCCCTGCAACGTTGGCCTGGATAATGATGCGGCGCTGCACGTTTTCGCGATTGATCGTATTTGGTCCCTGGTCGGCGCGCACTTCGGCGATCTGGGCGATTGGGACTTTGGCTCCCAGTGGCGTATCAATAAGTGTCCGGCCGATCGATTCGATGGAATTGCGCGCCGCATCATTGAATCGAACCAGCACATCATAGGTTCGCTGATCCTCCAGCACCTGCGAGACAACTTCACCGTTGAAAGCGACCTCGGCCGTCTGGGCCAGATCCTCGGCTGTCAATCCGACCGCCGCGGCCGCCGGCCGATTAAGATTGAGCTGCACCTGCGGCACACCGACCTGAGGTTCGACCATCAAATCGACGATGCCGGGCACGGTTCCCATTGCATCCCGAATCTCATTCGCCTTCGTGCGCAATGTGGCGAGGTCCGGGCCAAAGAGCTTGATTGCGATTTGCGCGCGTGTTCCCGATAACAGATGGTCAATTCGATGCGAAATCGGCTGGCCGACCTCAACCGCCACGCCTGGCAGTAGCGCGAGCTTTTGCCGCACTTCTTCCATGACCTCTGTGTGTTTTCTGTCTCCTTCTTTGACGACGACTTCAATTTCGCTGGTGTTGACGCCTGCCGCGTGTTCATCGAGTTCGGCGCGTCCGGTGCGGCGCGTCGTCGAGACGATCTCCGGAACATCGTGCAGGGCTTGCTCGATCATGTTCCCGACTCGATTCGACTCCTTCAGCGATGTACCGGGCGGCAGATTGGCGTTGATATTGAGCGTCCCTTCATTGAATGGCGGAAGAAACTCGCGCCCCATCAGTGGAAAAAGCAGGAGGGCCGCAACCAGCATAATTGCCGACAGGCTAATGATCTCCATCGGATGGCGTAGCGTCCAATCGAGCGTCCCTGCGTAACGACGTTTGAGCCATGCCACCAGCCGCGAATCTTTTTCGTCGTGAATCAACTGGGATTTGCCGAGCAGGAAGTAGCAAAGGACAGGCGTAACAGTCAGGGCGACAATCAACGACGCCATAATCGAGATGATGTAGGCAAAGGCTAGCGGCGCAAACATTCGTCCTTCAAAGCCGCTCAGCGCAAAGAGCGGCATAAAGACCAGCACAATGATCAGCGTCGCAAAGACGATCGAGTTCCGGATCTCGCTCGACGCTTTGAAGATCACCTTCACGAGAGGCTCCGGTTTCGCCAGCTGCGCATTCTGCTTCAAGCGCCGGAAGACATTCTCGACGTCCACAATCGCGTCATCCACGAGTTCGCCGATCGCGATTGCGAGCCCGCCCAGCGTCATCGTATTGATCGTAATGCCAAACCAGCTCATGGCCAGAATCGCCGCGAGAAGCGAGAGCGGAATCGCCGTCAAGCTGATGAAGGTCGTGCGGAAATTCCACAGAAACAGAAAGAGGATGATGACGACGAGGATTCCTCCCTCGACCAGCGCGCTCTGGACGTTGCCGATTGCACGTCTAATGAAATCCGCCTGTTGAAAGGCTTTCGTATTGATGACCACATCCGGCGGAAGCGTCGCTTTCAAACTCGCCAGGGTGGTCTCTATTTGTTGGGTAACTTCCAGGGTATTGGCGTTCGGCTGTTTCTGGATCGTCGCGACGACCGAGGGCTTCTGATTGAAGCTTCCCTCGCCGCGTTTGAGCGTCGGGCCGGCCTGTACGGTCGCAATGTTCTTGATCAAAATCGGTGCGCCGTTGCGAACGGCGATGACGGCGTCGCCGAGATCTTCGGCTGTGTAGGCGCGGCCGCGGGCGCGAATCATGGACTCTTCGTTAGCGCGTTCGAGAAAGCCGCCCGAGGCGTTGACATTGGCATCCTTGGTGGCTTCGGTGACCTGTTTGAGGGTCAACCCATAATCGGCTAGTTTCGCCGGATCGACCAGAACCTGATATTGCTTTCGCTCGCCGCCAATGATCGTGACCTGCGAAACGCCCGGCACGCCGAGCAGGCGCGGGCGCACGACCCAATCCGCGATGCTGCGTAAATCCATCGCCGATGTCTCCCGGCTGGTCAACGAGATCAGCATGATCTCGCCCATCGTCGAGGAGATCGGCCCCAGCACCGGCGGCGCGATTCCGACCGGCAGGCGCACCTGTTGCAACTTCTCAGTCACGAGCTGGCGCGCCCGGTAAATATCAGTACCAAAACTGAACTCGACGAAAACGATCGAGATCCCGACGGCGGAGTTTGAGCGCACTCGGAAGACGCCGGCCGTCCCGTTCATCGCCGACTCGATCGGCAACGTGACGAGCGATTCGACCTCTTCCGGCGCGAGGCCATGCGACTCGGTCAGAATCGTCACGGTCGGGGCGGTCAGGTCGGGAAAGACGTCGATCGGTGAATGAAACGCAACATAACCTCCATAGACCAGCAGCGCGACTGCGCCGACCATGACAAGCAGCCGGTTATGGAGCGACCATTGAATGATTTTATTGAGCATATCGAGTCGAAGATCGATTAGGTTTCGTGCGTGTGCGCGCCAGCCTGCGCAGGATTTAGTTCTTGCAACTTAAGCTGCAGAGCCCCTTGGGTGACAACGCGCTCGCCTGCCTTGAGTCCTTCGAGGACAGCGATTTTCCCGCCGTACTCGTCGCCGACTGTGACCTCACGCCGTTCAAACTCTTCGCCTGAGAGCAGGACATAGACGATCTTTTTCCCTTCGTGCTCTAGGACAGCGGCGGCGGGAATAAGAACGGCGTCGATGCTCTCGCCCGTATCTAGTCTGACATCGGCTTGCATGCCGATCCGCAGCGGCCGGCCGCCGTTCGGAACGGCAAAGATCACATTGGCGGTGCGCTTCTGCGGATCGATCACCGGGCTAATATCGACGACCGAGCCGCTGAACTCCGTCCCCGGATAGGCCGGCGTCGTGAACAGAGCCCGTGTCCTGCCCCGCAGCTGGTCCAGGTCGCGCTCAAAGATCGGCGCTTCGACCCAGACGGTGTCAAGATTAACGATCTCAACGATCGCCTCACCTGCAGCCACCTGTTCTCCCATCGCTTTGTGAACCTTGACTATCGTGCCGGAGATGGGAGCGGTCACAGGGTAGTTCCTGGCTTCTGCAATCGGCGTCAGCGGTCGGTTTTGTTCCGACGCATTCAGCACCTCGAGCTGTTTAACCGCCGAGTTATAACCGGCCTCGGCGACTTTGAACTTCATCTCATCCTGTTCCACTTTTTGCTGCGAAGTCGCCTGGCGGGCATAGAGACGCTGGCTTCGCTCATAATCATGTTTGGCTTCGTCCAACTCCGCTTTGGCGGCATTGAGCTTCTCCGTCACGCTCCGACGTTCGGCTTCAAAGCGTGTACTTTCGATGCGGAGCTGCGCGTTGGCGGCGGCGATCTGCGAAGCCTCGGCGGCGGTCGGCGTCTGGCGCAACAAGGCGATGTTTTGGCCGCGAGCCACTCGTTGGCCAATGCGCGGCAATCCACTGCCTGCGATCAATCCCCCCACCGGAGGCGCAACGATCGCCTGATGCTGCGCGGCGGGAATCACACGGCCTGTCGCGGAAATTCGGCGAGCGACCTGCCGGCTCTCGGCCTTCGCCAGCATCATATGGATGCGCCATTGTTGCTCCATCAGAAACGTTATTGTACCCGTCGCTTCCGCCGGAGCGGGCGCTGTGGCCTCTGGCGCTTTCGCGCCTCGCCGCCAGTAAGCGAGACCGAGCAAAGCCGCGACAACAATTCCTGCCAGAACAATAGGCGCCCATCGTGGCCGCCTGATGCTTGTAGCAGATTCGCTGATCGATTTCTCCTCTTGTTTATTCTCTAAACGCAAGCTCACGGTTTGATCTCCCCTCCAATGGCTGCTTCAAGCAGCAGGATACTATTTTGATAGTCGAACAGCGTGCGCAAGTATTGGTGATGAATGTCGGCGCGCGTCCTCTGAGCTTCAAGTAGCGGCAACATGTCGGTCGCGCCCTCGCGATAAGCGAATTGCACCATCTCGCGCGATTCATCGGCTTGTGTCAGCAACTCGCGCTGAAATATTTCGACCTGCACTCGCGCGGCCTGGTAACCACGGTAGGCCGATTCGACCTCGGCCAGCACGCGATTGCGCGCCATCGCGACCTCCGTCTCGGCGACTTTTTGATCGGCGACCGCGCGGGCAATCTCCGCCTGATTTCTGTTGCTGATCCGCAGCGGGATCGTCAGACCAAAGAGCATTGTGTTGTCTACGCCGACGCGTTTGTATCCGGCAAAAGGCGTGATGTCGGGCACGCCGCGGGCTTTTTCTAGGGCAATGCGCCGTTCGGCCAGAGTGGCGTTGCGCTCGGACGCCTGCACATCAGGGCGATTGCTGAGCGCCTTCTGTTTGAGCGAAGCCAGATCGACGACGATTGGCTCGGACCTGAGCACGCCAGAGACTCTAACCGGCGTTTCCAGGTCTGTTTCGCCCAATAGTTCAAGCAACTTGATGCCGGCTTGTCGCTCATTGAGTTGCGCCTGAGTCACGGCCGTCACGAACTTGACGCGCTCCAACTTCGCCTTGAGCAATTCGCTGCCGGATGTCGCCCCTTCTTCAAATCGGACCTGATTGAACTGCACCAGATCATCGAAATAGCGGCGCTGTTCCAAGACCAAATCCAGTGACTGTCGCGCCAGCACCGCTTCATAGTATGCGCGCTTGATTTCGGCCAATCGTTGTCGCAGCACATCAGCTAATTGCGCTTCAGCTCTCGACACGCTCAGGTCTGCAACTTCCATGCGCAAGCGGCGCTTACCACCCAATTCAATCGGCTGCGAATAGGTCGGGCCGACTTCGTAAAGACGGTTGAATGGAACGGTGAAGGGCGAACTACCGGCTACTTTAAGGTTCTCTGCCGTAACCGTGACGCTCGGAATGGGCCGCAGTCGCGCAGCGATCTGATCGGCCCGTGCGCTTTCAACGCGGTAACGCGCAGCCTCGACTGCAAGATTGCGTTCGAGAAAACGTGCCAGCACCCGCTCGAGAGTTAATGGTGACGACAAATCCAGTTGCGGATGCTGCGCCGTTTGCAAATGCTCGAACATGGCTCGTGGCAATGGCGTCTGACATGCCGCGCGGTGCCAACTACCGAATGTGACCACTAGAATGAATGTAAGATAGTAAAGAAACCTGTTCACTTGATTGCGCCTATTCAACTTTGAAATCGGCGAGCGGTAAACGCTCGTCGAGCTTATTATTCATGATATGGAACTCGATCTCGTAATTCCCTGGGTTAGCAATATTCAGTTCAGCAACATAGATTCCCGTAACTTTGCCAACCTTTGCCTTTATTTGTCCCGCGGCCTCGCCCGCCCTTCCGCGAACGGTCAAAGTGACATCGGCCTGCTCAACCGGTGACCCATCAGACAGGTCCGTCAGATGAATGCGGAACTGGCTCGGCTTGCCCTTCTTGAGCGGTTCGTACTCGAAGAAGTTCTCGATTCGCTCAGTGAACTCGGTGCGCGCAATGGCCGCTTCTTCGACCTGTGTCTTGGCCGTTGTCTGGGGGTTTCCCGAACAGCCAAACACGCCCGAGAGGAGCACAGAGAGGAGCACAGTTAAACTCAATCGCTTCATTCGTCTTCCCCTTCTATGATCGGTGTGCCTACCAGCGGTAGTCACAATAAACCAAAAAAAGCCGCCCTGTCCATTGGAACAGAGCGGTCAACTGAACATCTCAAAAGACGTGGAGAATCGATTCGAAGACTCTATGGATGGCTAACGGCGATACGGTAAACAAAGCCCCCAACGAGACCGCGAACGTCACACTCGTCATGATACCAATCCTGACACAGGAGTTTGAAAGTCTACCGGTGGCGGCGGCAGGATCTTCTTGATCTGCCAGCGACAATATATGCTCGACACGCTGCTCGAAGTCCGCTTTGCCATCGCCAATTAGTTCCGATGCTGCGGGCCGCATCATTGGTCTAGAGGTGAGCGTCAGTCGCTTGAGCCGGACGAGTGCTCCAGCCAATTCTACCGGCGCCTGCGTCCGGTGTGCGGCAATCTCGTCGCAGATCATCTCAACTTGTTCGCTCCACCACCGATAGAGCAAGCCGGTCAGTGGAAAAACCGGCGACAGGTAACGGCTGACCAATAAAGCCAGCTTAGCCAGATTGTCGCGTCGCTCGTGGTGCGCTGTTTCGTGTTCCAAAACCCCAATCAACTCATCTATTGAGAGCTGGTTGAGCAAGCCTGTCGAGACCACCAACTTTGAGTCCAGATAGCCCCAGACAAAGGTAAAAGGATAATCGCTGACAACGAGTCCGGCGGCGATCCCATGTTTCCGGCAGGTCTCCGCGACTATTTGGATCTGCTCCTCATCAGCCGGTTGAGCGCCGATCTCCAACCGGCTGATGACGCGGCCGATGCGGAAATAAGCGCTAATTGCCACGTAAGTCGCGAGTCCCGCGGCGAAGGTTGCAAAGCACAAGCTCGCATATCCAAGGGCTGGATCAAATCGTATGGTAAAGGCATTAAGCAGATGGAGGGTATGAAGTTGCTCATGTTCCTGTTGCCAGCGACCTTCACCGAGCCAAACTGCGGGAAGAAGCGAAGCGCAAATCAGCCAGGCAGACGCCAGAGGTGGGATGATCAGTGTCCCAGCATATAAACGCGCACGTGTTTGAGGATGTGATAGGGTAAAACCGCTGAAAGCGCGAAAAATTACGGCGATGACAAACCCAAGTACTGAAAGAACCGTATTAATCAGAATAAAATTCTCGACGCCAGCCAGCACGAGCGACCAAGAGTGTGAGGTCATCGCTTCTTCCCCTCCCGCCGTTCTTTAATCATCGCTTCGAGGCGGTCGAGTTTGCCATCATCTTCGCCGATCAGTTCAATGAAGGTAGAAAGCACCGGCTCGCCAATGCCACCAATCAACGCTCCTAAAACCTCTTGCGCCAATTCCCGCTCGAAATCCTCACGAGTATATTTAGGCGAATAAACGAACGCCTTGCCCTGTTTTTTACGTGTCAGATAACCCTTGTGATACATCCGATCGAGCGTCGTCAGGACTGTTGTGCGCGCGATCTCGCGCTTGCGACGCAATTGCTCTTCGACGTCCGAGACGGTCTGGCCTGATCGCTGCCAGAGGGCTTGCATCACCTCGGCCTCCAGCTTACCCAGGACTTGTTTGATCCCTTGGCCGGTCGGGCGGAATCCACGCATTGCGATCTTCGATATCTTCATAATAATAATGATGATTTCTCAGTGGGATGCAAAAGAGCCTAGCACTTCTCATTAAGTATCGTCAACAGTCTGTCAATCAGGAGAGCGGTAGATTCCCGGGGGTCAGCAGGGCTATCGCATTATAAAAATAATTGACAATTAGGGGATAAGTAGGATCGGTAATTTGTCAGAAATCCCGGTCCTGTTCAGTGCGATCATCTTCCTGCACTGTCAATAGTCAATCAATCGTGATCATACAATGGGAACTTGAGGGACGACCGATTCGCAACTAACATATATACTATTGAGCAAAAATTTGCTTGCTCCCTGCAGCGGAGGCCTGTACTCTATTATTTCGCGCCTTCGATCCTTATTTTTAATCCATGAAAAAGCCGAGGTTTCTTAACCAGACTGCCGGACTGCTAGCGATTGCACTGATTCTTGCACTGTGGCCGCTAGCTGTCTCAGTATCAGGAAGGCCAATCTATCGGCTTGGTCCCAGTTCTCACCGTATTACGCTTCTCGAAAATCTCCCCGTCTTCTCTGATTTCGATGGGGATCAGAGGACAGACATCGCTGAGTTGATCTCAACAGGCCGATACAAAAATATTCGGCTCGATCTCAGCAATTCACCGAGCCAATCGCTCTCGTTTGACTCCGGAGTTCCTGATCGAGGGAAAGTGCTTGCCGGAGACATTGATAACGATAACGATGAGGATCTAGTCTGGTATTCGCGGATCCAGCCGAAAAAACTCTTCTTCTGGTTCGGCGATGGACATGGAAATTTCACCTTTGCCAAAGAGCCTCCGCTCGATGCGCAAAAAGTAAACGCCCTCTTCTGCAAGGACTCCGAACCAAAGTTAGATAGAAAAGCCGGTCTCCGAAGACTGCCCAGTGTATCTCGGTCGTCTGACTCAACGGAGTTCGGCCTATCCAAACAACCTACAATCCCTATTCCGCCAAAGATCTTGTTTGAAAGGGATGAGGAAAACATTCCATCCGCGTTCTTTCTGTCAATCCTTCCGAAACGCGGTCCTCCAGCCGGACTTTGCTGATCATTCCACTTCATCACTGAGCATTTCGTTATTAACGAATAAGAGTTCGTTCTGATTACAGGCAGTTCAAAGCCTAATTTTGCCTGCCAAGATTGAGGCGGAAAGTGTCATGGCGCGATTGTTAGAGCACCAGAGCTATACGGCTTCGGCAAAATGGTAGTGAGATGAGATAAAAACACACCTGAAAGGGTTAATCATCTTGGGTCGATTGAAGGAATGGATCGAAATTTATTTGATCATCCCTGTCGTCTTCTGGGTAATTGGATTTGTTCTGTCTCTGTTCGGACTGATCGTTATCTTTTTATTGAGACGCGGATTGGAGCTTTTGAGAGGTAAGAATATTGCTTTCGACAATCACCAAGGCATTGAGGGATCTGGAGTGGAAAAAAAGGATTCAATCGGAATCAAGAAGCGAGACTGTTAGAGCAGTCAGAATAACATCATTAAGTCCACCGCGAATTGCTTTTCTGGATTTGCTACGCGCGGTGGCAACAATATTGATGGTGCTATCGCATACCATTGATGTGCTATTGGCCGATCCATACCGCAGTTATGATTATACAGGATTCAAGGTGTGGCAATTCGTGCGTGGACTGACTGCGCCGACCTTTCTACTAACGACCGGAATGGTATTTGTCCATCTGCTGCGATCGACTACCGCACCGCTCCGTCATAATCCCCGCCTCGTCAAAGGAATTAGACGATCGCTACTGTTGCTCGCAATTGGTTACTTATTGCATTTTCCGGCCTCTTCCATCTCCGGCATCTTTACAGTTCCGCCTGAATCCTGGCGCACATTCTGGGCCGTCGATGTCCTGCAGTTGATTGGGATCGGGCTATTGCTTCTTCTGTTTGGCGCCTGGATGTCCGAAAAATCGGGAGGCAAGGACTACGCCGTCTTTGGAGCGGGCAGTCTCGTTTTCTTCGTTTGTACGCCCGCCATCGAGCGAGTTAATTGGAATGCATTGCTGCCAGCGCCGATTGCGGCCTATTGCTATACCGGGAGCGGCTCCCTCTTTCCTCTATTCCCTTGGATAGGTTACCTGATGTATGGAGGAATGCTAGGAACGGATATTGCGCCTGGCAATCATGCGACGGATCAACTCAATCTTTATCGCAAAATGATCTTTGTAGCGATATTGCTGCTAACATTTTATTATGGCGGCTTGCAGCTCAAAGTAATGTTAGACATGGATTATTTTTTGAGCTGGAATCTTGAATTGGTAATACAACGATTGGGGACAGCCCTGCTGCTGGCGGCGCTCATTATAAGAGTCTCAATCAAAGTGCGCAGTGTTCCTCCTTTATTGCTCTCGATAGGCCGTCGTTCGTTACTGATCTATGTGACGCATCTCGTAATCCTATATGGCAGCCCTTGGAATTACGGGATCAATCGGTTCTGCGACAAATGCCTCTCAGTCTGGCCAACATTATCTGCCGCCTTATCGATGGGGATGATCATGATTGGATTGGCTGCTGCTTTAGGCAAAATGACTGATGGCAACAGATAATCACAGCGTGCGTTGTCCTGGGGGAGTGAGCGGCGATTTGAAGCGTGGATATAGATCGAGATCGCGTAGACAAAGTACGCTAGCCAATCCAAAGAAAAGTCCATCCGGCGTAAATTGAGTGGGGATTTCTTTGCTGCTCCGTCTACAGAATTGAATGAGACCATGATGTTGCCATCTACAAAGGAACAATTCTTTCTGGAGATTGAATACTACAATATTGCTATCTGGCCATTGCAATGGATGCTTTATGCGTTAGGTGTCTGGGCCATGATTCTGGGACTGCGAAGATCCGCGCAATCGGATCGCATCATCAGTTCAATTCTTGCGATCTTGTGGCTTTGGATGGGGATTTTTTATCACTTCGCGCTCATCTCAGCCATCAACAAAACGGCTTTTCTATTCTGCGTCATGTTCGTTTTGCAGGCACTGCTGTTCTTACATCGTGGCGTATTAAGCGACCAACTCTCCTTCAGAGCACATCCGAACGTACGAGGTATCGCCGGAGCAATCTTGCTGGTCTTTGCATTGACCATATATCCTTGGCTAGCTTATCTCCAGGGACGGCGTTATCCATCTCTACCAACTTTCGGGATACCCTGTCCGACGACAATCTTCACTTTCGGTCTGCTGTTATGGTCTAACCGGCGCTTACCACTAATTTTGCTTGTCATCCCTCTTTTCTGGTCAACCGTGGGCGCGGCTTCGGCGTTACAACTAGGAATTCACGAAGATATCGCATTATTAATTTCAGGACTGCTCGCAACTGGGCTATTGCTTAAGAAATAGACAATCGCGGCAATGACACGGAAGAGTAGCAGTATGCGGATCGCGGAAATCACCCGGAATGTAGCCATAGCGTAAATTGCAACAGGAGCGAGTCGCGCTCAGCGGGATGGCGCGCCGAATACCTGATGAGAGATAAACCCCTTGAGCGATGCGAGCGCTGCAGCGGAGAACTTGAACTCGATGCTCCCCCATTTGCCCTCAAGACTCTTGGCGCTGAGCAACTTCTGTAAATCTTCCGGATTAATCTCGGCTCTGGCCGACTCTTCCAATGAGCGTATTAACTCGAAGAATGTCTTACGGTAATCTTTGACCGGGATCTCCAACCGCGCCGAATCTGTTGAGAGGTAGAGTGTCGTCGCTTCCTGGAATAACGGCCGAGTCTGGCGCGTCGCGACGCCCCTATTAGAGGAAAGGGCGAGCCAAAATTTCGTTGATTCGCTCAATTCTATTCCGCGGATAGACTCCTTCCCAGGAAAGGAGGTATTCGCCTTGACGGTTAGTCCGGCCGGAGCTTCGCCCCATCTAATCAGATTATCGCACTGTACAGTCGTGATATCAGCTTGGCGATCATATCTGGTTTCGTGGCGACAGACGCCGACGGGCCGGATGTCTTGCAAATTGACGGGGAGAATCATTAATAAAAGCGGGACCACTTTGTAGATTCGTATCATGATCTATCTCCTACTCGACTTCAGCCCAAGCTTTTGCGCTTGTCCTTTTTACTAATCTCAATCTTCTTGTCCTCCTCGCCCTCTACTGCACCCGCAGGCGCAGCTGCAGATAGCAGGGCTCTCAAGCAAATAGCGCTCTGGAGAAAGAGGGTACAGCCTGTTGTTAAGTAGTGCTCCGCGCGACAACCGGTCAAACGAGTCTTTCCGACCGAAAGGCACCGGGCAATTAAATCGAGGAAAGAAAGAGAGGAGGACCGCGTTTTGGATAATGCGATACGCAGGAAGAAAGCCGAACCGCGCAACGACGGAGGGAATCAAGTACGAAGATGAAGGATGCGATCTCCGGAAGCTGGTCCTTAGGCCGTGCCAGCACAGTGCTCGGGCTAGTACTGATGACACTCAGCCAGCTACCGGCAAGGGAAGTTAAGAGGTTAGTATTTCTTTCCCGGACAACCAAACGCTGGATCTCGGCAGTATAAGCGGCAGGATTATTGATAAAAGTGAACTCTCCGATTCCATTATTAAGCCAGAGAGCGGTATACGTCATTTGCTGATCCGAGACCCAAACCAGATCATTATCACTGTCCTGGTCGATGTCTCCCGCCAGAAGACGTCCCGCTTGCTGAGTTTCGGCGGAAAAATCCAGACTCTTCATCTGTGGGGAGCTGAGCGAGAGAAGAATATCTTTATGGAAGCCGTGAGAGATCAGTTCCGCCTGATCGGGCAGACGGTCACCATCAAAGTCCGCGATGGTTTGCAACATCGACAGAAACATCTTAGAGGGCGTCTGCTGAGCCGGCCCGACACGCTCCGGCTCGGGATTTAATGAAAAACCCAGCCCAATCCTTGCCGCCGACACCGCCAACACAAGGAGAAGTGCCAGCTTACCTCTGAGACTGCTGCTTGATCGCATCTCCTCTACCTGATTGCTTGAATGGCGTAATCGCCACTGTATCGAAGTATAAATCGACCGTGGGATTGAATCGATAAACTCGTGAAAACCTGGTCACGGATCTTAACTATGAGAACCCAGCATAGTATCTTTAGTGTAATATGGTCAACATCCGTATCGTGCAAAGATAGAGATGGTCCCATCTTATAGCCAAACCACTCAGAAGAAGAAAGGCGGTGGCCAGTCAGGCACACCGATCATCTGGGCTGCCCCCGGCAAGGTCGAGAAGCTCGATTTCGCCAGTGGTCCCGGCGGGAGAGCGGGCACGCCGAAACCTCCTTTCGCTTTTATCGAAGAAAGTTTGTCGGGTACGACCCCGAAGGTCCGCATCGGCGACGCCAATGGCGTCAGATAGATAGTCAAATTCGGTCTTGAAATCGTTGCTCCAATATCTCGGGCGCATCACCGATGAACAGTTACGCGTGGGACTGCGGGCGAGCGGCGCATCATCCGATCAGGTCGAATGCTTCATGCAATCTATCCGCGAACGCATCAACCAGATGAAGAAAATCGCCGGTGGCGGGAATTGAGCGCACGAGATTCCACGAACAGGATTCCATAGCCTGATTGCAAAGAATGGGAAGGGACACTCGATGAAACCGGCATGTTCAGCAGAGCTGACATTATTCTCAATCGAGTGGGCTGGAGATTGAAATGGAGGGAATATGCATTTACTGTTTCTTATGACAAAATGTCTTACGATAGAAAAGCTGCAGAAGTCTCCTAGAATCCCGTTCGCTAAAGAGAGCTAATTTGTCAGATATTTTGGGAGGGTTAGAAGAAGGAAATGTTCGCCCAGACAAATTTGTTCCGAATCTCGTTGTTATTTATTTTAATCGCTCTGGCAATTCCTGCTCTCTCACAGGAGGATGACGATATCATCCGTGCACAGCGGCATTATAATCTCGGGCGAAAGTTTTACCGTGCCGGCCAAACCGAACAAGCGATCGAAGAGCTTTACACTGCACTGAGCATGCGGGAGATTTTCTTTGAGGCTCAACTTCTCCTCGGAAAATCGCTGGTAGAAACCAAACGCTATCGTGAGGCGGCAGCAACGTTAAAAGAGATCGAACCGCGCGAACAAACCACCGCGGAAGTTCAAAAACTGTTGGGGAAGGTTCACTATGAGATGAATAGGCTGAGCGAGGCAGCGCAAAATCTCAATGATGCAATCATCCTTTCTAAGCGCCCCGATTATGAACTTCACTACCTGTTGAGTTCGGTACGGCTTCGCCAGGGAGAAGTCGAGAGTGCCATCGATGAGGCTAAAAGAGCGGCCTCCTTGAACTCCCGCTTCAAACCCACTTATAAAATCCTGAGTGAGGCGTACCTCATGAAAGGCGATTGTAAACAGGCTGAAAAAGCGCTCAAGCGCTATCTCTCCGGAATACGCGATTCATTGGAAGCAGAAGAAATCAGAGAGCAGATCGTGGCCATGAAGAGCCTCGGGCGAGCCAGACCAGAAAAATCAGTTCAAAAGCCGATTTCACTGCCACGGATTTATCGAATTCCCAGACCTGAATACACCGCAGAAGCGCTCCGCAACAAAGTCGAGGGGATCATAAAAGTGGAGGTCCTCTTCGGAAGCGACGGCACCATCCGGCAGGCGATAGTAGTGCGAGGACTTGGGTTCGGTTTAGATGAAGAGGCATTGAAAGCGGCTAAGGAAATAAAATTTAAGCCCGGAGAGGTTGATGGGCAACCGGTATCGATGTGGATCGGAGTCCAACTGACATTCTCGCTCCCAAGTAATAACAGACCGCCGCGAGAGGGCGAAAGAATTGCGCTCACAATGGAAAATTTGAAGCCCGCGACCGGCGTGCTCTCTACACGCCCTCGCATTCCCTCTCAATAATAAAATCCGTCAATAGAATAGGATAAAAAAGGCAGAGGCCGGCCTTGAGATCGTCACTTCAGAGTCAGGGTTGCGTATCGCATCAAATCTTATCGTCCAACCTGAGCTGCAATCGATCGGGCAAGATCCACAGTCGCTTCATCAGCAGTGTGAAAAGACTCGATGCGAAGTTCTTGCAAGGTAATGTCATGCGGGCTGGCGAGGGTCGTGATCGTGCTGAAGAGGCGCAGAATTTGATCGCCGAATCGCATCTCGATTGGAATAATAACATCTTGCGGCGCCTCAAAGTCCGGCTCGCTCCACCGCTTCGGAACGCCGGGGTAAGCGAGAATGGCATTGAGCAGTTCACGGGTTGCCGGATCTTTTTCCAAAACGATTTCCCGAGTGGTCTCGCTATAGAACGGAGCATACCCTGCGGCATGTAGCAGCAGGTTGCGCTCGCGCAGCGGGACATCAAGGACTTTTGCCAGGATGATGACCATCTCGCGGCTCGGTTTCGCCCGTCCCGTCTCGATGAAACTGATGTGCCGCGACGACACACCGGCCTCCATCCCGAGCTCAAGCTGGCTCAAGCGACGCGCCATCCGCCAACGGCGCAATAGTTCTCCGAATGTGCAAGCCTTTGCAACAGCCATCCATTCCCTTTCCGAGCAAGCAGCATAGCACGATGCCCAACATGCGGCCATTACGTTGCAGCAGAACACCCCGAACGCAATTGCCGGATTCCCGATCAAGGCTGCCGTTTTAGCCGGAGGTCTTTTTACCGCTTGGGCCATGCTCAATCACTCAAATCTCAAACTGAACTTGCGGTTTCTTGAACCGGTCTTGATCACTCCACGGCTTCACCGGTTGCACCACGTTCCCGAAACGGAAAACAGGAATTTCGGGACGCTCTTCACATTTTGGGATCGAATGCGAGGGACTTTCGTTCAGGCCGACCTTGAGGAGACCTGCACATTTGGGGTTGCCGGTGAAATTGATTCTTATCCTCAAGGCTGGCGGCCTCAGTTTATTGAGCCCATGCGACGAATATTGAGACTGCGCTCGATGCCAACCGCCAGTTCTCAGAGAGCATCTCAGAAATTTCCCTGTCTAAAGCGAGGCGATGGATACGATCGAGCTGGAGCGGCCTCATTCCGCAAAATTCAATGTCAGATGAGACCCCGCCTTCTCCGCCTTCTCATATACGAGCGCCGCGGCCGCCACGTCCTGCAACGCCGTTCCCGTGCTATCGAAGACGATTATCTCTTCTCTGGTCTCACGCCCTTGTCTCCTGCCGGCGATCATTTCCCCGAGTTCAGCATGGACATCGGCCTTCGTCATTACCCCTTGTTTCAAGGCGAGTTTCAGATCGCCGATCGAGGCGCATTGATCCAGACTATCAACCGTGACCTTGCTGTTAGCTAGCAGGTGCGGGTCCAGTTCCTGTTTCTCTTCATTGTCCGCGCCAACCGCTGCGATGAAGGTTCCCGGGGCTACATCCTCCCGCTTTAGAAAGAACTGTTTTGACGGCGTGCAGGTCACACAGATGTCACTATCACCAAGAGCTTCCGACAAATTTTGAGCGGCGGTTATAGCAATCTGTAATTCGCTGGAGAGTTCATCGGCGTATCGCGCCGCCCGTTCGTGATCTATGTCAAAGGCATACGCATTTTTAAGCTTTCGGACAGCGGCGAGGGCTCGAAGTGAAATCCGGCCCTGGTTCCCACAACCAACGATCGTCGCGACAGTTGCGTCGGGTCGAGCGAGATACTTTGCCGCCACGCCCGTAGCCGCGCCGGTACGAATGATCGTGATTTCGATGGAATCCATTACTGCCAACGGAGATCCGTTCTCCGCGTCGCAAAGCACGATGACTCCCTGGATATTCGGCAGTCCAAATCGCTGTTCGTTTCGAAAGAAATTCCCGTTCACCTTTGCGGCAAAGTATGGACGGGTGAGTTCAAGCCCTGCGGCCTTGAGATGAAACCCACCATTGCGCGCGTGGATGCCCAGAACTCCTGGCGGTAATGCTCTGCCCTCCGCATGCAATTTGAAGGCCTGCTCGACCGCGACCATACACTCATCGAGATTGAGCAACGCAGCCACTTCACGTCGGCTGAGCAACAAAGTTCCTTTAGTGTTCATTGATCTCCTCCTCAACAATGGGCGAAAGCAGGTCAACGAGGTTTAATTCAGCCTGGACTTCAACCGGCGCATGCCCTCGTCGAAAGACTCGCGCCGCCGTGATTCCCTTCAGTAAGATGGTGATCCCTTCGACGCGGAGCATTGTGCCTTCTCGCAATCCGATCACCGGAACATGATTCTCTTCGAGGAATTGATTGATCCGCTCCTCCTGTGTCTCGCCCATGTGGGTTGAATTGGGATCCGGGTCCAGATAATGCGGGCTGATTTGAAAGCTGACGAGCGCCAGAGCGTCAAACGACGGAGGTTGCACAATCGGCATATCCTTCGTTGTTTTGAGCGTTGGGCATGCGACGATCGAGCCGGCGCTCGATCCGATGTAGGGCAGTCCCGTGGCAACCTTCCGGCGAATCGGCAGCAGCAGTCCAGAGTCATAAAGCCCTTTCAGAAGACGAAAGGTATTGCCCCCTCCAATAAAAACGGCTTCTGCCGTCTCTATTGCTTGCTCCGGGTCGGATACTTCGTGAACAGAGGTAAGTTCATATCCCATCGCCTTGAAGCGCCGGCGCGCCAATGCGGCATACGCGTCGCGGTCGTATTGCGCGAAGGGTACGAACGTGACGCTACCAATCACGCCCAGAAAATCTCTGATCTCCTTTTCAGCGTGATCAAGATAGCCGCTCCCATAAAGCGTCGAATTACTGATCAGCAGGAGTTTTCGGTCTCGACTTTTAACTTCGTTCATATCTCTACCTCAGTTTCACCATAAGGCCATCAGACGAATACCTAACCTGATGAATAAGCCTCCCGGCCTGGTTTTGATCAGGACCTGTGTCCTTCACTTCAAAAGCTGAGCAAATTCCATCCAAGCCCGATCAGTCCTCCCATAATTACAATCCACAGCACATCGATCTTGAATCTGTAGAGCGCTAAGAATGCGGTAACACTCATCAACGCTGCGAACCAATCTGTTCCATGCGCCAGACCTTTCGGCCAGATGACCGCCGCGCCGAAGACGAGCGCGAGATTTAGAATGACGCCGACAACCGCGCCCGTAATGCCGCCCAGCGCGCCTTTCAGGTTCTGATTTCCCCGTAATGATTCGATGTAAGGCGCGCCGAGAAAAATAAAGAAGAAGCTGGGAAGGAATGTCGTGTAAGTCGTGACCAGCGCGCCGGTGATGGAGCTGAGCGTCGGCGTCATTCCTTGCGGCACGTTCCACCCTGCTATGAAACCGATGAACTGCAACACCATAATCAAAGGTCCCGGCGTCGTCTCTGCCAGCGCCAGGCCATCAACCGCTTGCGACTGCGTAAGCCACCCATAGCCTGTGACCGCAGCCTGCGTCACATAAGCCAATACTGCATAGGCTCCCCCGAACGTGACCAGCGCCGCCTGTGTGAAGAAGCGATACTCCTGCGCGTGTAGGCTCGACCATCCTCGCCATGCGACCAGTGCCGCGAATGGCAAGGTCCAAAGCACAATTCCGATAGTCAGCGTCCGCAAAAAACGTCCACGCGACGGATGCGTATGCGGTGGAGGCGGCGCATGATCATCCAGGATAATCTCGGCCTTCTGCCTTTCCACCTGTTTTCCGGGCAATGTGCTGCCGGGCCAGTATCGCGTGACAGCAAGCCCGATGAGGCCAGCCGACAACACAATGAGTGGAAATGGGACATGCAGAAAATAGATACTGATGAAGGCTCCAGCCGCAATGAAGTAATGGACATTCCGCGCAAGCGCTCGCTTGCCGATCTTAATCACAGCTTCAACAACAATAGCCACGACTACCGGTTTGAATCCGGAAAGTATGCCCGCGACGGCCGCCACATTGCCATATGCCGCATAGATGTAAGAGAGCATGAGTAGGATAAATATGGAAGGGATGACAAAGAATGCTCCGGCGACGAGACCGCCAGGCGTGCGATGCAGTAACCAACCGATATAAGTCGCAAGCTGTTGCGCCTCCGGACCGGGCAGTAACATACAATAGTTGAGCGCGTGCAGAAACCGCTCTTCACTCACCCAGCGTCGCCGCTCCACCAATTCGCGATGCATGATTGCAATCTGTCCCGCCGGGCCGCCGAACGAGATGAATCCCAGTTTGACCCAGAACCGCAACGCCTCGGCAAAAGTGACTCGCGCTGCAACATCGAGCCGGTCATTTTTGAGTGGAGCGTTTGCGTCGCGTTCCTCGACTGTGATGGTCTTGTTTTCCTCCATCTTTCTCCCTGTCAGTTGTTTTCTTCCCTCGTGAGAACAACTCGTATAAACCATCGAAGATCGGCCCGGCTTGCTGCGCCAGCTTGCGATCGTCCTTGATGGATTCGGCGAGTCCGCGAATTACGGCGCCGAGTCCGGCCGCTTCTGACCGGTTGAACTTGTTGTCCTTGAGGTCGATGTCGTGAACGATCTCGGCGAGCTCTCGTAAGCCGAGATCTTCGTTCAGATCGATGGGCATACTCCTCATCACGAGTATGACGAAACAAGGCGATAATCTCTTTATCGGTCGCGCCTTCCACCGCGCCGGCGCGAAAGACCCTCGCATCACCACTTTCCCCGTTGATCTCCTGTTTGAGCCACTGAAAATCCTCATGCGTCTTCTCGGTGAACGGCAGCACATAAACCGAGTTTTTAACCGCCACCGCACCGAGCTTCTGCAGCTTGCGCCAGATGCGCACGCGTAGATTGGTCGGTTGCGGCGGCAGCTGATGAATCAGCAGAATCCATTCCTGTCCTTCGTTTCTTGGTTTCATCCTTACTCGCTTATGTTTTCCAAGCAGTAACAACCTCGGAGCTGAGATCTAATAATGTAACAATATTATTGATGTAACGAGTGTTATATTACGACCAAATAGACGATGAGTCAAATTTGTGGGCTCGCGTGTTCGGTAAATCGGAAGTGGCGTTGTAGCGACAGGTTGGTCGTGAAGCGGAATCGATATTCCTGATGAAGCTGTGGGTGAGGGTAGCGACGATCAAAAAGTGAAGCGAAACGAAAACTGTAGCCGGCGCGCCGGGCGTGACGCCACTGCTCTGCCGAAAAATGGCGAGCTAAGGTTACCGACAAAACCCGCATAGTTCACACGATTGGAAATATTGAAGGCATCCGCAGCGAAAGTGACTACCGGTCTTTTCTCCTTCTTCGTTTTAGATAGATAGAAGTTGCGTGACCAGCGCAGGTCGAGTTGCGCGAAGCCCGGACCTTCAAGCGTGTTCCGGCCGATCCCGGCGGGGCGATCGAGCGTCTGGCTGTCCTTGTTGTCATCTCGCCCCGTCGTCAGCGTGTAGGGCGTACCAGTAGTCATTGTCAACGCCATGCCGAGATTGAAAAACTTCCCTGCCCTGATCGTACCCAGCAAATTGAATCGATGGCGCACGTCGAAATCAGCTCGTCCCCACTCGCCTCTGAGATCGTAACTATTTGCAGGAAAAGCCGTGATGCCGCTCGTATCATTCCAGGCGCGACCAAAGGCGTATTGAATCATCCCATTGAAATATGATGTAAGCTGCCCGCGGAGACCAACCTCCAGCGAGTGGCTGGTCAGGCGTCCGGTGGATTCGATCTGCCGCACAACCGTGAATTTCGGATCCGGCCGCGCATCGAAGAGGGGCGGTAGCGGCGCGTTCACATCACGCGAGCGGAAGAGATCGAAACCGCGCGCGCCGAGATAGTTAACCGTCAAAGTCAACGACTTTTGTAACTGCCGCTCGACGCCGATGCCGAACTGCGCGGTGTCAGGAATGATTGTGTCAGAGGCGAGCCGCACAATACTAACAGGCTGAGCTGTGAGTGATTGTCCCCCATTGCAAAGCGGGTCGGGAAAACAGGGGTTGGTGATGACATAGCGGCGCAGGCGCTCGCCGTCAAATCGGATCACATCCGAAATCGGTCCCGGCCCGGTGCGATCGTAGAATGCGCCGAATCCCCCGCGAATGATCGTCTTCCGATCCTGGCCCAGCGCATAAGCGAACGAGAGGCGCGGCGCAACGTTGTTGTTGTCGTCATTGAAACGGTTCTGCCAGTCGTAACGAAGCCCGACCGCGATAGACAGATTGGGCCGCACGCGAATCTCGTCCTGCACGAACACGCCTAACACAACTTCCCAGAACCTGACGCTCGTGCGCCCCTGCTGCCGGATGAATGTAAACGGGTGTTGCTGTTCGTAATCTGCCAATGATGAGAAGTAGAACGTGCCGAGATTGTTCGTTTTATCATCAACGCCGCGATGACTGAAATCAGGGACCTGAATCCCGGCTTTGATCAATTGCTTGCCTTGTGTATAAGTAACTGTTTCATAAGCCGCCCAGTGCTCTTCCGTCCGTCTGAAATCGCCCTGCGCGCCGCCGCCTGTGAAAGCGTCCTGCACGACGATGCGCTGCACGTTATTCACGCTCACAGTCGGCGCATCATAACGCCCGAGCAAGAGGTTGAACTGGCTGACGAGATTCGGTGAGACGATCCAATTGTGCGCGAGGCGCACGATGTCTTCGCGGAATTCAAAATTCGTCGCCACTTCGGGCAGATTGAATCCACCGACGCCCTGATTTTTGATAATCCGATCCTGATACGAGTAAAGAACCGAGAGGGTGCTCTTCTCGCTCATCTGTCTCTGCAGGCGCGCGGAGAATTCCGTATTACGCCCAGGGTTGGCAAAGTTTTCCCGAATACTCCCTTGCGGTCCGGTAGCAAAGACGACCGATTGCAGATTTTCTTCCTCGCGATTGGCCGTAATCAGGAATGAGATCGGATGAGCTTTGCTCTTGCTGAAAGGGCCGGTGATGTTTCCTTCGTAGATGCGGCGCTGTTCGGGCGGTCGCGTCAGCGCGAATGAATCGCGGGCATTGAGATGTTGATCACGAAAGAGGAAATTGAATGTGCCGTGATATTGCGGCGCGCCGGGCTTAGTGAGGATCTCAATACGACCTCGCCCCGGACGCGCATATTCTGCAGAGTAGGGGTTATTGTTGATCTTCACTTCCTGAATGGCCGAGGCCGAGACCCCGGCCTTGCTCATCTCAACGCCGTCTACGACCAGTGTGACTCCGCTTGTGCCGATCGCGCCGTCACTCAGGAATCGCGACATAGTGCCGATGTAATCGTTGCTCAGGCTTGGCAAGGTATCGAGCGCCTGCCGGTCAACTGTACTAACATCCATGTTCCCGCCCGGATCGGTATTGGTCTGCAGGTTCGTTTCGCTGACCGCAATCTCTTGTTGCAGTTCGGCCACCGATAGAACAACACGCAATGGCTCAGGCTGGCGGACGCCGATGGAGAAACGAACCGTCTCCGGTTTGAAGCCCTCTCGCGTCACATCGATTTCGTAGTCTCCGGCGGTGAGTCGGTCAAAGCGGAACGATCCTACCGTATCGGTCTTTACCGAGCGAGACTGTGAACGAAGATCTCCGCGCAACGTCACGCGCGCGGCGGGTAGCGCAGCTTCATTTTGATCCACCACGACACCGGTGATGGATAGTGAACCTGACGGAGTCTGGGCGTGAACAGCAACCACGCCGATCAATAATACCAGGACCAAACGAATCATCATCAATCTTTCTCAATCGTTGTCTTGTTCGCACATCACTACCCGTGCGGGTAGTTCTTTATCCGAAACGGTTTGAGGAATGCAGCCATTCCGCATTGTCACAACGCGACGAGCGATGACCTGCGCCTCGGCCCTGTCGTGTGTAATGTAGATCGTCGTCACCCCCAGTGATTGTTGCAGTGCGCCAAGCTCCCTGAGGAGGTCCATTTTCAAGTCAGCGTCAAGGCTCGACATCGGCTCATCAAGTAGAAGCAGGCGCGGGCGAGCGACCAACGCTCTGGCGAGCGCGGCTCGCTGCTGTTCTCCGCCGGAAAGCTGGTGTGGATACTTCGACGCAAACTGCGCGATGTGAACTAGCCGCAAGATCTCGTCTCTGCCTTCGGCGCGCTCACCTTTTGAGACGCCCGCCGAAGCCAGCACAAAATCCAGATTGCCTGCGACGGTCAGATGCGGCCACAGTGCCAGATCCTGAAAGACGAACCCAATACCACGCGCATTCGGCGGGACAAGATTGCGACCGTTAGCAGCGACGCATTCATCCGCAATCAGGATCTCGCCTTCATCGGGTGTTTCCAACCCTGCAATTAATCTCAGCGTTGTAGTCTTTCCGCATCCGCTTGCGCCAAGCAGCGCCACAATCTCACCTTCAGTAACGTCAAGGGAAAGGCGATCAAGCACGACGCGCTCACCGTATCGTTTGGTCAGCGCGCGCAATTGTATAAATGTGCCTTTCTGATTGCCCATCTCCCCACCTCGCCTTGCCTTCGTGCAACGCGCTTTATGATTGAGCTCTTTTGCCTCGAATGAAAATACCGAACAACGTGAGCGGCGCGAGAATGATTCCGGTCTGCACCAATGCCAGCGACGCGACAGTACTCGACGGGGCATTGGCGATGATCGTATAGATTCGCAGTGGCAACGTCGATTCTCCCGGCGGAGCAACGAGCGCCGTGGCGCCGAGTTCACCGAAGGCAAAAATAAAACTCATCACCCAGGCCGCTCCTACACCAGTGCTGATATTCGGCAGGACGATCCGAGTGAAGATGCGCGGCCATCCCGCTCCGGCGACTTCAGCCGCTTCTTCAAATGAAGCGGGGACCTGCCGCACGTTGGCGGCAAGAACCAGCGCGGCGATGGGAATAAAGCGCGCCAGACAAGCGATGACGATAATGGCCGGACTGGAGTAAACAGTTCCCGGCGCTCCTGCACGATTCCACAACCCGATGATCCCAACCCCTGTCACAGTGCTGGGCACTGCAAAAATTAGAATGAACACCAGATCAACAATACGGCGCATTCGTGTTCCGGCTCGCCCCTGCCAGTATCCAAGCAGAATCGCCACCAAGACAATCAACGTTGCTGAAACGGTCGATAAGACCAGGCTGTTAGTGATTGCCTGACGTGATTTGCCCGCGGCCGAAACTATTCGCTCCGCTCGGCCTGCTTCAGCCGCAAGAATCGTCAGCGGCAGCGCAACAAAGGCGGCGATGATGAGCAGGACGAAGATCAGCGCAGGGACACGCCATTTGCCCAGCGGCAGCGGCAATCCTGAAGCGGAACTGCGTCTCGGAGCCAGCAGCCGATCTCCCGAGTCACGGATGATCGCGTTCGCCGCCCAACCGGCGAGCAGCGCAACGATCAGCAAGGGAGAGGCGAGCGCGGTCGCCGCGCCGAAATCGTAGAGTGCGGAAAACGCGGTAAAGACTTCGGTGGTGAAGATGCGCACGCGCAACAGTCCGGGCACGCCGAACTCTGACACTGCCAACACGAAGATGATGAGCGCGGCCGCCGCAGTCGCCGGAGCAATAAGTGGCAGTGTGATCCGCCAGAGCACGCGGCGCGGATGTGCGACCAGCATCGCTGCTTCTTCCAGCCGCCGGTCAACGCGCTGCGCCGCTGCCTCCGTCGCCAACATCGATAGTGGATAAAAGCTGATGCCAAGCACAATGATTGCTCCCGCAAGGCTGTAGGTCCAGTCAGAAAATAGATCGTGACCCGTAATCCAAGCGATGAGCCCAGCCGATCCGCCGATGTAGATCCACGCGAGCGCCAGAATATAAGGCGGCATTACCAGGGGGATGATCAATACCAGTCGGAGCAGCCGCTTCACCGGTAAATCAGCGCGCGCCAACAGCAATCCGAGAGGAGCGCCGACGAGCGTCGCCAGAACCGCCGTCCCAGCGCCAAGCATCGAACTGGTCAGTAAGAGAGATCGCCGGCGCGACTCAGTAAGCAAGCCGCGATAATTCACCAGGCTGAAAATCCCGTCCGTGCTGATGAACGAGATGCCTAACATGTAAATCACCGGCAGCGCACACAACAGAATGAAAAGCGAGATAGCGACTCCCATTGCGATCCCACGCGTCGAAGGCCGAAGCCAGGCGCGACGAGTCGTGGTTCTGCTCGGTGCGGCCGTTGTTATATTCATATCATCTCAGCGCGCCTACTTGCCTCTCATCCTTTCATCATCAAAGTCCAAGGATCGGTTGCAGCCGCTTTACCACGTCTTCCACACGCCCGGCAGCTTTGCCGTAATCGAGCGTCATTGGTTTGAAGGAGTTGATCGCTGGAATATTCTTCGGCGGCCCGACTCCGGCGTGCAGTGGAATTTGTACTGCTTCCGACTTGGCAAGCTCGCCTTCAACCTCCGGTGAAAGTAGGTAATCGATCAGTTTCTTTCCGGCTTCCGGGTGCGGCGCGCTCGCAATCAGCGAGACCATGTTCGGCATCAGCGGCGCGCCCATTCCGTCTCGATCCGGCAAGACCATCGCAACCGGTTGTTTGTCTTCAATCGCGACGTTGACATCATCTGTATCGGTCAATCCCATCTTCACCTCGCCGCGCACGACCAGATCGCGCACGACCGAGTTGCCATCTACAATCTTAACGTCGTTGGCTTTGAGTTTGCGGAAGAACTCTTCGGCCTTCCCATCTCCGAGTTCAGCGTAAAGTGCTGCAACATGAAACGAGGTCGAGCCAAAGCGGGGGTCGGCAATCGCAACCTGCCCCTTCCATCTCGGATCGACTAGATCATAGATCGATTTCGGCGCGTCCTCAGGTGCGACGAGTTTCGTGTTATAGACGATCACTCGGATTCGCGCCGAAAAGCCCGTCCAGTAGCCATCCCGGTCTCTGAAGGATACCGGAATCCCTTCCGCATTCGGCGACTTATAGGGAGCCAGGACGCCGCGCTGCTTCAGCACTAGCGTCCGAACAGGTTCGTTTGACCAGAAGGCGTCGGCCTGTGGGTTGTTCTTTTCGGCAAGCAGCCGATTCGCGAGGCCCGTACTCTTGGTTTCTTCCGTATCGTAAACCGCATTGACCTTCACGCCGGTCTTCTCTTCGTAAGCGCGCAGAATCGGTTCGGAGAAGACGCGATCCGTCGACACATAAACCGTGACTTCATCTCTTCTCTTATTTTCAGGACTGCTCTGTCGCTGGCAGGCGACAAACAGCACCATGAGGCCGATCAGGAAAAACAAGACAACTCGTGTGAACGTTTTGTAAATCACGGTTTCTCCTTTCGTCAATGTGACAGGTAATAGGCGGCAGCTTAAACGGTCTCGCTAGTTGCATTCATTGTTTTGACTTCAGCTCTGCCAGCAATCGATTGATCCGCTCAAGAACTCGGTCGCGCGATCTGTTGTAATCTCCGCTCTCCCAGAGGAGATCATCCCAGTGTTCAACCTGTGCCTTGTCCGCATAGTCATCAGGTAGGGAGCAGTAAGTAATGACGCGCCTGGCGCCGGCCAGATCCGCTTTGGAGATTTTCTTCGGCGCCGGCTCGCTCGAGACCAGTCCGTCCTTCTGTAACCCTTCTCGAACTTTTGGCGAGATCTCCGGGTCGGGATTGGTTCCGCGCGCAATCGCTCGAAAGTTCAGGCCTCGCTCTTTGGCCAGCTTGTTGAAGTAGGCCGCCGAGACAATGCTCTTGGCGGCCCCATGCTCGCACACGAAAATAATGACAGGAGCTTGTTCAATCTCCTGAGCAGTGTCTGGTGTCTGTCCGGTCGCGGAAATATTGAACATTATTACTGCGATCAATAAAGTTCTGCATGTAACTATTTTTCTCATGGCATCTCTCCTGGCTTATCGTGTCGTTACCTGCAAATCGTCGAAGTGAATCACCGAATCGGCCTTTGTCCACAAACCGATCTTGCCGGCGTCTTTGAAAGTGTTGTCTTCGGCCTGGTACAGCTGTTCGCCGTTGAAATAGACCGTAAATAGATTGCCCTCAGCCGTCACACGCAGCGTGTTCCACTGCCCCGAAGGGACTTTAACCTTCTTGCCGTAAGTGCGGCCTGTCCCCTTGAGCGGCAAATCTTCACGCTTGCCGTTCAGCACCCGGTAAATCACGACATTGTTTTCAAGTGCATTGGCGCGGACGATATAGTAGTTATCTTTGTCCTTGTATCGCCAAACGATGCCGCCGCCCTGGTCTTCCCTTCCGGAAATGGCCTTGAGCTTCACGCTAATGTCGGCATCCTTCACATTCAAATCGTCATAGACACAAACCGGGAAACGGTACCCCGTGGGATCGGCATCCATCTGCGCAAGGGCGTTGCTTTTACTCGGCGCAGTGTCGTCCTTTATCACCACCCATACGCCGGGTTTGCCCCTGCCCGTCAGCGCAGTCGTGAATCCTTTAGGAGATTCACCCGCCCTGTCGCTCTCAAAGTTGATTGACTTGGTTTGAGCTAGTAGGCTCGTAGATACAACTAGAAGTATCATTACCAAAAAATAAACTTGCGGTCTCATTCAGTCGGCTCCTTTCCGGTTAATCGTCGGTTCATTTCTGCAGGTAGTAGGTCAACTTGAACTGCAACTGATGTGACTGACGTTCCAGGCCCCGCCCGGTCGTCTGGTTATAGATTACGAACAGATCACTATACGGGCGAAAGATATAACGCAGCCGACAGTTTAAGCTTGATAGTTGCGCTGCCGAGTTCAGTTGCGCGAATACCGATGTGAGCAGCCTGCGTGAAAAGTTGTAACTAACGCGCCCTCCAAAGAGGTTGGTCGAGAAGTCTCCTTGGGGGAGCCGCACTCGGTTGTAAGTGTTGGTCAGGTCGATCAGGAGATGCGGATTCGGCCTTATCGTGAGTCCAGCTTGAGTCTCGGAGCGCGTGCCGGAGTAGAAATCGCCCCACTTCTCGCTCGCTATAAACACAATCCGGCGCGACTGATTGCTGGTGTAAGAGACTCGTGGGCGGTTGAACCGGTATGCGCCCTTCGGAATAATGATGCCGGGTCTGATTTCAAAAGGCTCAGTCAGCACATCGGTAACGTCTTCCACCGGGCGAAAGAAGAGAAAGCTTGAATCCCTAAACTCAGTCGTCCAGGAAAGCTCAGTCTGCCGCGTTGAGAGCTTACCCGGTCGCGTGTTGTGATCTTCGTAATATTCAAGCTGCGTCTCAAACTCCATCTGCTGCACGAATGGCAGGAACCTCGGACGCGGTTTATAGGCAGCCTGCCCGAAATACTGCTTGATCCCGCCGCGCTCGATGAAGCCGAGTTCCGGGTTGTAGTTTTTCCCAATGCTTTCGTAGACGAGGATCGATCGAAAGAGTTTATCTTCGTAGTAAGAAGTGGCGCGGCCAGAGAGAAAACTGGATTGGACGCCGGGCGTCGCACTACTCATTAGAAAGCCGCTCACACGCCAATAGTCGGTCAGGTTTAGATCAACATCAACCCCAGCGCCACGGTTGTATTTTGTTGCTATCCCACCCTCGCGATTAACGAACATCGCGCCAATTGACGAACGCTTGAAGAGGTCACGTTTAACACGGGCAACGGTGTATTGCTGCCGGGGAATAAATGACTGTTGGTCACAACCCGCAATAAAGAAGTCCAGCCGCCGGCACTCGGAGTTCAGTTTGCGCGTCTGCACCTGAAGAAAACCGACATTGTAGTGACCAATCTTTCCCGTAATCTTTGCGCCGTAATCAATCGGCAGCGGCGCGCCTTCTGCGGTCAGACCGATGCGCCGCGTAAAGAAGAGCTGGTTGATCTCCTCGCGCCCGAATTGGAAGATTCCAGCGTTCTCAAGAAAGAAGTCGCGACGCTCGGGGAAAAAGACAGAGAAGCGTGACAGGTTAATGATTTGCTGATCCACTTCTGCTTGTCCGAAATCCGGGTTAATCGTGACCTCAGCTGTCAGCGAGGGAGTCAGACCGATGCGCGCGACTTCCAGCCCCGCCGTCCCACGTACTCCAGCGTCATAACCGGGCCGTCCGATGAGCGGAGCGCCTTGTCGCCATTCACCGCTGATGTAAGGTTTGAACTCCAGCAGTCGAGGGCGGTGCAATTCCGCCAGTCCTGAAAGTTCTCCGGCTTGCGAGACGCGCTCCAGCCCGAAGGCCAGTTGCCAGCTCGTCCATAGATTCTCCTCGTTCTTACGTCTAATAATCCTCGCCACGTTAAATCCCCAGGAGTCCAACCCATCTTTGTAACGCAGGGTAGTCAGCGGGATCGCGATCTCGACTGTGTACCCGTCGGCATCGATCCTACCCGTTGACAGCCACGCCGCATCCCAAGTCAGATTGATGAAGCGCCCCTCGTCCGTGATGAGTGCGTCCTGTTGCGTCCCAAGCGGATTAACGGCAAAGCGATAAGCGTTACGCCGATCGCGACTGGTATCGAGTAGGATTTCGATCTTGTCATCGTTAGCGAAGTTCGCATCGCGCGTCAGCTCACGCGCGTTAATTTTGTCAGGCTCCGAATCGAAGGCGTGAATCCCGAAATAGATGTTTCTATCATCAAACAGGACGCGAACCTCGGTTCGTTCAGAAGCGGGCGCGCCTTCCTTCGGCTTCTCCATCCGAAAGTTGGTTGCCGGCTCCGCCTTCAACCAAAGCGGCTCATCGAGCCGCCCGTCGACTTTGATCGGCTCGCTCGTGCGCATCGCCCGAATGTGCGGAACTTCAGTAACTGACGGCGTCTGCCCAAGAACAACCGAAGCCAGGGCGACAAAGTTTGCCAGAGCGAACGGGATTCTTATCCATTGAGCTAGCAATCTCATCATTGAGTCTCATACACGCGCACTTCCGCCCCTTGCTTGCCCCGGTGAGGCACAGCCAGGTAAAGCCGTCCAAGCGCTGGAACGAACAGCGCAGTCCGTGCTCCCACCGCCGTTGGGATTTTGGCGGTCGGCTGATATTTGTCCGCGTCGAGTTGTAAAAATACGCTGATGAAACCCTCGCCGCCTGACACGTAGATCCTTTTGTTCTTCGCATCATAAAAGACATCGTCCGTGTCTCCGGCGCACTCCAACTCGGTAATCGTTTTGCCCGAGACGGTGTCGAGCACAAGGATGCGCGCAGGTTGACGGCAACCTATAAATAAACGGTGGTGGGATTCATCAAGCGCCATCGGGTAATTCGCGGCGGCTTGTGTGATCGGCCATTGAGCAACGACCGCTCTCTTCGTGCGGTCAATCACGGCGATTCGTTTCGACCTCGGTAAATTGACGAAAATGAGCGGACCGGACTGCTCAAGCGCGAAAGCCTCAGGATGTGCGGGCAACTTGATATCGCCGATGATCTTACCGGTCAAAGCCTCAAAGACTCCGATAGCGCCGTCGCCGTATCCCACATAAATCAACCTGGTGCCGGGATCGTAACGCAGGTTGTCGGAGTCGCCCGAAAATTTGGCGCTGCGCAGAGGCTCAAGCGTGTCGGCGGCGAACGCCTCGCAATTGCCATCCCCTCCGTTGGCGACATAGACTGCCTTGGCTTCAGGAATGAAAGCGACGCCTTGAGGTTCACGGAGCCCTTTAACCGAATGAATCACTTTGCCTGCTTTGAGGTCAATCACTTCGAGCGTGTTGTTACCAAGCGCTGCCAGAAAAAGGCGTTGATTCCGGACGTCTGCGGCCAGATGATCGATACGTCCTTCCACTGCGGGTAGCGCGATCGTCTGGGCCAGTCGCAGTGGCTTCTCCTCTCGCACCGATGCGCGCAAGAGGGTTACACCTGCAAGAATGAGCAGACATAGAATGAACAGGGTTGCTTTCATTACAGCTCCTTAGCGCAATGCCGAGATGGACTTCTGCGCGCTCGTGAAACGCCGATTGACCTCTTCCCAATTGACGTTCTGCATAAATGCATCGACGTATTTCGCCGCCGCCGCGCCGTAATCCATGTGATAGGCATGCTCATACATATCGAGTGCGAGTAGTGGTCGGCTGAACGGCGCGTTGTGCATGTGATCCCACGACCAGTAGTTATGAAGCTCGCCGGTATGGAAGTTAAGCGCAAAGATCACCCAGCCTGAACCGCCGCCCAGCGCGTTACCGGTCTTCTTGAATTCCGCTTCCCACTGCTCGTAGCTCCCCCAGTGTTGTTTGACCGCGTCAAGCACTTCACCGCCCGCCTTGCCGTCGCCACCGAGATTGGCGAAGTAATGTTCGTGCAGCACGACCGAGCCGGTGCGGACCAACTCTTCGCGTTTGAGATCGCCGAAAACATACGGAGGTAGATCTTTATCATTGAGCAGGGCGGCGAGCCGCTGCTCGACGGCATTGAGCGCCTTGACCGCGCCGCCGTAGTTATTCTCCCAGTGCGATTTGATGAGTTTCTCTGAAATCCCCTTGAGCTTCGCTGCATCGAAGGGCAGCGCTTTTGGCTGGTGTTGCCCGGCAAAAGCGCGTGCAACGGCCGGCGCTGCAGTTTGAGCCTGCGCCGTCGGCAGAGTTGAAAGCGTCAACCCCGCGCTTCCAGCGATGATGGTCCCCATGGCTTCACGTCTCGAAACGTTCTTCATTTGTCTACTCCTTGTTGAATGGTCATTTTGCGATCACATGTAGATCGTCGAAGGACGTGACCGAATCGGCTTTTGTCCACAGACCTACCTTGCCTGCATCCTTGAAGGTCCCGTCCTCGACTTCATACAACAGTTGGTCATTGAAAAAGACTGTAAATAGCTTGCCCTGCGCACTCACTCGTAGCGTGCTCCACTCGCCCCCTGGGACTTTCACTTTCTTCCCATAAGTGCGGCCTTCGCCCTTGAGTGGCAGGTCAGTACGCTCGCCGTTCACAACCTTGTACAGCACAACGTTATCTTCCAGCGCATTTGCGCGCACCATATAATAGTTATTGGCATCTCTGAGCCGCCAGACCAATCCGGCCGCCTGATCTCCACTACCCGAGACGGGTTTAAATTTGACGCTGATCTCTAAGTCCCGAAACGTCCCTTCATCAGCAATGGCGAGCGGAAAGCGGTAGTTAGTATGGTCATCCGATATCTGTGCCATCACATTCGGCTGCGATGGCGCTGTGGGGTCAGCTTTCACGACCCATTCGCCGTTTGTACCGCTGCCGGTCAATGCACTGTGGAATTTCGCCGCGATCTTCCCGGCCGCGTCGGTATCAAAGTTGAAGCGAAGCTCGCGCCCCGCCGGCAGCAACGGCGCGGGCGTTTCAGGTGGAGCAGGATTGATTTTGTGACAGGCGCCCCCATAGAACACCACGAATACCAGCGCACCTGTTCTCAGAGTGGAAAAGGATCTGTTCATCAGGTATTACCTCGCGGCTTCTTCACAGCCGTTACATTGTCACTTGTTCGCAGCAGCCGGTTTCGCCGTCACCTTTGTTCCCGCGCGCAACTCATCCGTGCCACGCACGGCAATTTGATCGCCCGAACTCAGATCGCCGAAGATTTCAACCAGATCCTTTCCGTTGTCGCTCATTGACGCGCCTCGTTTGACATCGACCCATTCCGCTACGCCCTCACGGATGCGAATCACGAAGCTCCGCTCGGTAGTCGTGGCGATCGACGATGGCGTAACAAACATCGATGGACGCGGCCTGCTGACCGGCCAGATGACCTCGGGAAACATTCCCGGCGCGAGCCGCCTGTTCGAGTTACCCACATCCAGTTCTACCGGCATCGTTCGCGTTTTTGAATCGAGCGCACTGCTGATCCGCTGCACGACGCCCGTGAAGATTTCACCCGGAAATGACGGAACTGTGAAGTTGATCTTCGCCCCAGGCGAGATGCCGGAGACGTTCGCTTCGGGAACCGGCACGACGAGGCGGAGGCGCGAGACCTGCTGTAACCTGAACATCGGCACATTCGTCGCGCTGCTCGATGGGCTGGCCAGGCTGCCTTTGTGGACGTTGCGTTCGGTAATGACGCCGTCGAAGGGCGCGGTGATGCGTAAATAGTCCTCGATACTCTGAGAAGAGCGTGCCGCTTCACGCATGGCTCGTTCGTTCTCTTCAATCGCTTTAACTTGCGCCTCGGCAGCCTTCTCGTTCTCAATCCAGAGCTGAACGCGAGCGCGCCCGGCTTCCGCCGCTCGCTGTGCGATTTCCAGTTCATTGCCCGCGACGGCGCCCGGCGTGGCCGACGCGGCTTTCATTCTCTGGTACGTTGCTTCGTCCGCCGCGAGCTTCGCTTCGGCTTCAAGGCGTTGCGCCCGGATCCCACTGACTTTAGACTGGGCTTCGACTCTCTGCGACTGTGTGGCGCGCACTTTGGCATCGGCTTCACGCGCTCCAGTTTCGAGTTCCGGCGCTCGCAGTCTGGCAAGCAACTGTCCCTGCTTCACAACCGAGCCTCGATCGACATTGATAACTTCGACAAAGCCCGGCACTTTGGCGTAAAGCGCGGTGTCCTGATAAGCCTGTAACTCGCCTGGCAACCTAACCTGCCGGTTCAGCTCGCGGGACTCGACCGTGGTGACCATGACAGTCGGTATCTGCGCGGGAGGGGAAGTCTGTGTGCCCGGTGTCTGCTGTTTCTGTGCTGCTCCGCTGCCGGAACAACCAGATAGATTTATGGCAGCAATCATCAGGGCGAAACTACCGATCATCAGTTTGCGAGACATTTGCTTCGTCATTCGTTCTCCGTCGTTTGATTGTTCGCAGCAGATTCATGCTGGTCATGTTTTGGGTGCAGTGACGCCGAAGCGCGGCTGGCCTTGCGCTGAATCATGCCAAAGACTAGTGGCAGCACCGTCAGGACAGTCAGGGTGGATGCCATCAACCCGCCAATCACGGCGCGACCGAGCGGTGCCGTCTGCTCGCCGCCTTCGCCGATGGCGAGCGCCATTGGGAGCATGCCCGCGATCATTGCCACGCTCGTCATCAGGATTGGGCGCAGACGGCTGCCGGCGCCTTCCAGCACCGCAGATTCAGCCTCCATCCCGTCGCGCCTCTTCTGTTCGGCAAAGGTGACCAGCAGGATCGCGTTCGCGACCGACACGCCAATCGCCATAACCGCGCCCATAAACGACTGCACGTTAAGTGTAGTGCGGGTGATCCACAGCGCGACGGCGACGCCGGTGACGACCGCCGGAATCGTCGAGAGAACCACCAGCGCCACGCGAACGGACTGAAAGTTCGCCACGAGCAGCAGAAAGATGGCGACGACGGCGAGCAGTAATCCGAGTTGCAAACCCGACAGCGTCTGGTTCATCGGCGGGACCTGCCCGCGCACGTTAACCGTCACACCGCGCGGGACTTCGCCGGCGCGTTGCAACGCGGCGTTGACTTCGTTCGCCACACTGCCGAGGTCCTGGCCGACGATGTTGGCGGTGATCGTCACCATCCGCTGCTGGTTGTAGCGGTCGTATTCGCCGGCCATCGCGCCGTAGTTGATTTCGGCGACATCGCCGACCAGGGTCGTCGCCGCGCCGCCCGAATTCGCTTGAGGATTCGCGGGGACGCTCTGCAGATCTTCGATCGAGGCCATCCGCGACTGCGGTATTTCGACCTGCACCTGATAAGCCGTGCCGCTCGCCGGATCGCGCCAGTAAACGGGCTGGGTATAACGACTCGACGAAGTCGCCGCCACTACCGAGCGCGAGACCTGCTCGACTGTCAGGTTGAGTTGCCCAACGCGTTTGCGATTGATCCTGACCTCGGCGGTCGGGTAATCGAGCGGCAGGCCGAATTGCAGGTCGCGAAGCGCGGGAATCTTCTTCATCTCAGCCAGCACCTTCTCGCCGAAGCCGCGGCTGGCCGCGAGATTCGGGCCGCTCATCGCCACTTCGATCGGCGTCGGCGCACCGAAGTTCATGATCTGGCTGACGACGTCCCCGGCTTCAAACGACAGATTGACGCCGGGAATGACTTCGGGCAGCTTTCTCCGCAACCGCTCCTTGAATTCATTCAGCCGAATCCCCGAACCTTTTCGCAGCGCCACCAGCAGGACGGCTTCATGCGACCCACTCGTCCAGAGGTAAATCGTGTTGATGGGATAGTTCGGAGGTTGTGTGCCGACAAAGCCGAGCGTGATATCGACATTATCACTACCCGCCTCGGCTTTGATCGCGTCCAGGGCTTTGAGCGCAATGACCTCCGTGCGTTCGACACGCGTTCCGGTCGGGGCGCGCAGGCGCAATTGGAACTGCCCTGTATCTACGCTCGGGAAAATGTCCGTACCGAGATTGCGCCCGATCAGGAAGATCCCGGCTAAGACGATCACCAGGTAACCGGCCAGCGCGACCCACCGCAATCGCCATACACCTCGCATCAGGTTCTGGTATTTGCCGCGCACCCTGTCAAAGAAAGACGGCTCTTCGATAGTCCTGTGGGCGCTACGCAAGAACCAAACTGACAGCACCGGGACGAGCGTGTTCGAGAGGAAATAGGACGCGAGCATCGCGAAACCGACCGCGAGCGAGAGTGGGATGAACAACGACCGCGACACGCCGACCATAAAGAACGACGGCACGAAGACCGCCAGTACCGAGAGCATCGCCAGCAGTCGTGGCGTGATCGTTTCATGAGTCGCTTCGAACACGGCGGATTTAAGCGGCTCGCCGCGCGCCAGGTGTGTGTGAATGTTCTCGATCGCCACCGTCGCCTCGTCAACCAGGATGCCAATGGCCAGCGCCAGTCCGCCGAGCGTCATGATGTTGACCGTCTGCCCGGTCAGCCACAGCCCGACCAGCGCCACGAGCAGCGCAAAGGGAATAGTAATGACGACAATCAGCGCGCTCCGCAGGTCGCGCAGAAAGAGCAGTACCATCAAGCCCGTCAGAATCGCGCCGAGCGCGCCCTCCACGGCCAGCCCGCGAATCGCGTTCTTGACATACGTTGACTGGTCGAACTCAAAACTGACTTTAATGTCTTCGGGAACGACCGCCTGAAACGACGGCAGCGCCGTTTTGACGCTATTGACGACGTCGAGCGTCGAGGCGTCAGCGCGTTTCGTCACGGGGATGTAGACCGTGCGTCGGCCGTTGACTAGGGCGTAGCCGGTCAGGATGTCACTGCCGTTCTCGACCGCACCGATGTCGCGCACATACACATTGGCGCCGGCCCCAGCGCGAATCGCCACGTCGTTCAGTTCCTGAATGTTTTGCACGACTGAATTGATCGGCGCGAGGCGGTTGAGATCGCCCGTCCGCAGGTTGCCCGCGGGCATGATCGTGTTGCCGGAGGCGATCGCTTTGACGACTTCTTCGGGCGACATTCCGTACTCTCGCAGCCGTCCGGGATCTGCCCGAATGATCACCGTCCGCTGACTGCCTCCGAAAGGCGGCGGCGCGGACACTCCTCGTAACGAGGCAAACATCGGGCGCACTCGGAAGAGCGCCAGGTCCTGAATTTCCCCGACGGCGCGCGTGTCGCTTGAGAAGACGAGCTGCCCCACCGGCACGCTGCCCGCGTCAAAGCGCATAACGAACGGCGCAACCGTGCCGGGCGGCATGAAGGCGCGCGAGCGTTCGACGTAGGAGATGGTCTGCGCCAGCGCCTGGCTCATGTCCGTGCCCGGATGAAAGAAGAGTTTGACGAGCCCGACATTCTGAATGGATTTCGATTCGACGTGCTCGATGCCCGCGATGTACAGGAAGTGATACTCGTAGTACGAGACCAGATAGCTCTCCATCTGCGCCGGGTCCATCCCGCCGTAGGGCTGCGCGACGTAGACCACCGGCAGATTGAGATTCGGAAAAATGTCCACCGGCATCCGCGTCAGCGCGAGACCCGAGCAGAGCGCGATCGCGATGACCACGACGAGAATCGTGAATGGGCGAATAAGTGCGGTATTGATCAGCCACATGTTTATTGCTTCCCTTTGATCGGTGTTCTCGCCACCTGTTCCAGAAACGGTTTGAGGTCACCCTGTAGCTTTGCCGCAACCAGCAGGGCACGCCAGACAGCCAGGCGCGCGACGGCATCGTCAATCTCGGATTGGGCAAGTAGTCGCTGCGCTTCGGCGACCTCGACCACATTCGTCAAGCCGAAATCGTAGCGCGCCTTCGCGCGCTGGAGCGTCTCTTGCGCCGCTTTAAGCTGAACGGGTGTGTTTTGGGCGATGCGCCGCGCAGAGTCAATCAATGTCCGCGCACGCGCGTCTTGCGTCTTGAGTGTCTGAATCACCTGATCGTAACGTGCCTGTTCTGCTTGTAGATTGTAGGCTTCGGCCTTGCGCCGAGTACGAAGTCCAAAGATGTCGGCGACCGAAAACGTGATCGTCATTCCGACTCCCCAATTGAAAGTGTTGGGATAAAAGCCGCTGCCGTTATCGAAACCGCCATCGAGTTTTGCCCCGGTACCGCGACCGTACACGGCGGTTTGCCAGTTGAATCGTGGAAACCATGAGCGATCCAGAACCTTTTCCCTTGCCCGCACCGTGTCGATGACGGCAGTTTGCTCGAGAGCGAACGGATGCAGGGAGAAATTGGTCGTTGGCGGTGGAGGCGCTGGAGGAAGTTCAAGGAGAGGGCCAGGATCAATCGCGATGCTTGCGCCCGCTTGGCCCACCGCCTCAGCCAGATTCGCGCGCGCCAGTTCCGCGTTCTGCTGCGCCTGAATCAATTGATTATTGGCGGCAGCGAGTTCCGCTTCAGCGCGCGAGCTATCTACGCCGGGGCGCAATTGGTTGTCCACTAGCGTGCGAACCGCTTTGGTAAAAGTCTCTGCGCGTTCGACATTCGCTTGTGCGGCTTGGACCGTTTGCTCGTTTGCCAGCAAAGTCAGAAAAGCATCAGCTGCCGCCGTGCTCACATCTAGCTGCGTCACCGTCTCACTCGCCCGGGCCTGATTGGTCAGCGCGCGCGCCAGGTCGACATTCGCCTTTCGCAGACCGAAATCGAATGGTTCCCAGGAAAGCATGAGACCGCCGGCGCTCCCCCAGGCGCTCTCGTTGGTCGTTTCGCCGAGTACGGGGCCGGAAATCGGCGGGATGACAGATTGTGGCAGCAAAAGACCGAAGACGTTGTTTCGGGTTGCGCGATTCTCCTGCCAGAGCAGATCGGCGCGAGGCAAATAAGCCGTGCGGGCAAAATCAATCCCCGTTTCCGCTGCCCGCCTATGTGCCTGTGCCGCACGGATGGTGGGATAATTGCGAGCAGCTTGATCTACAGCCTGATCGATTTTGATTGCCTGTGACGCCACTTCCTGCGCGAAAGACACAGAAAGGGCAAAAGAAAGCGAGCGATAGAGCAAAAACAAAGAAGATAAAGCCAGGATCCAAATGATCTTTTTATTCATCTGCATCTTTCAAGTTTTAATTCCAGCAATAGCTGGCAATAAATGATTGTTGTCCAGTGCGATTGAGAAATTCCTTTTTCGTCTTAGAAGAGTCATTCGTCCTCACTGGTCTTTTTGCCATTGAGCGGCAATTCGACGCGAAAGCGACTCCCCAGGCCTTCCGTGCTGTCCAATGTAATCTGCCCGCCATGCGCCGTGACGATCGATTTGACAATCGCCAGTCCCAGGCCTGTGCCGCCCATCTGACGCGATCGTGCTTTATCCACGCGATAGAACCGCTCAAAAAGGTGCGGCATTGCCTCAGCCGGAATGCCAACGCCGTTGTCCTCGACGATCAGGACGGCGCTACTTTTCGTGGCGCCGGCATTCAAACGGACGGTGCCACCTTCGGACGTGTACTTGATCGCGTTATCCACCAGATTGACGACGACTTGTTTGAGACGGGCGCGGTCGCCCTCGATGTAAATTTGCCCATTGGCTTCGCAATTGAGCGTGATATTTTTATCTTCGGCCAACAGGCGCATCTGCTCAGTCGTTCCGATGACCAGTTCCGTCAGATCGAGTTTCGCCCGCTCCATCTGGGCTTCGCCGGCATCGAGCCGGGAGATTGCCAAAAGGCTTTCCACGATCCGGCTCAGGCGTTCCGTCTCTTCAAGGGCGCTGCCAATCGTCTCCCTGGCTTCGGCCTTGAGATCGGATTGTTGTACCGTCGCCTCCAGTTCTCCCCGGAGCACCGTCAGCGGCGTCCGCAGTTCATGGGAGGCGTCAGCCGTGAATCGTCGAATGAATTGGAATGATTCATCCAGTCTCGAGATCATGCGGTTGAGCGCAACCGAGAGTCTTTCCAGTTCATCGCCGGTCTGTGCGACCGGTAGGCGATCACTGAGGTTGCTGGAGGTGATCTGCTCCGCGCTCCGAGTGATTTCAGCCATCGGATCGAGCGCACGTCGCATCAGCAGGTAGCCGCCGCTGATCGCCACGACCACCGTCAGCGGCAGGCCTAGCCCCAGCGCCAGCAACAAACCGTGCAGAACATTCTCGACCTGCTCGTAAGGCGCGCCGACTTCGACCAGGAAACGCTTCCCTTCCCGTTCAGTGAAAGGCATTGTGTAGATCAATAACTCGCCGCTAGGCTGATGCTCTTCACGAATAGACGCCTGACTGGCTGACGGGTTAAGGACTGGGACGACCGAAGGGTCGAAGCCACCCTCCTTTGGCTTGCCTGAGACATAGAGCACGCTGCCATCAGCCCTGGTCAGTCTCACGAAGCGATTGTTCAGCTCCGGCGCATAGTGCTCGTTAATCTCGCTGATCACATAGCCTTCACCGCCCGTGGTAATATCGATCAGGAAGCCCTCGCCAATCTGGCGGGCTTGCCGGCGGAGTGATTCGTTGAGTGACTGATCTAGATAATGGCGGAGTCCCAGATAGATCGAGGCTCCGAAAAGGAGCAGCAAGATGGCCAGCAGTCCCGTGTACCAAACCGTTAAACGAAATCGGATCGAGCGAGCGTTCATGCCGCCTCCTCATCGCTGATTGCGTAACCGACTCCGCGCACAGTGCGGATCAACCTCCGCCCATGCGGATCATCCACTTTATTCCGCAGGTGCCGCACATAGACATCAACGATGTTGGTCGCGCCGTCAAAGCTCTGATCCCAGACGTGCTCGATAATCATCGTTCGTGAGATGACGCGCCCGGCATTGAGCATCAAGTATTCGAGTAGCGCATACTCCTTGGATGTCAGCTCGATCTTTATTCCTCCCCGCCTCACTTGTTGGGAAAGGCGATCCAATTCCAGGTCGGCCACGCGGACCACATTCGACCGGTTGACCGCGCCACGACGCAGCAGCGCCCGAACACGTACCAGTAGCTCCGCGAATGCAAACGGCTTGGTCAGATAATCGTCCGCGCCCGCTTCAAAGTGAGTGACCTTGTCCGCAAGCGCATCCCTGGCGGTCAGCACCAGCACCGGCACTTGTTCATTCACTGTCCGCAAACGGCCGAGCACTTCTGAGCCGTCGAGTACAGGCAACATGAGGTCGAGTATGATCAGGTCGTAGCTCCACGTCGTAGCCATCTCCAGACCCCTTGCGCCATCGCCTGCAGCATCAATGGCGAAGCGTTCCGCTTGCAACCCTTTCATAATGAAGCGGGCGATTTTCTCATCGTCTTCGATCAGTAGAATCCGCATAGCCCCCCGATTTCCCAGATAGGTTATCCCAGAAAAATGAATGCCACATTAAATCAAGATGAATTTCTATTCAGAATTGCCCTTTAATATGAAATTAGGCGGAAAAAAGGCGATTTAAGGCTGCAGGTATGGCTGTTTACTTTCAGATGGCCCGGACCTCAGTATTTTGTCTGGGATCTAACGAGACCACGATGCCTGCGATGGTGCGGAATGACCCGGAAACAAGCTCTTCCGCCATGTATCGAGAGCGGTCTTCATTGCTTGTCCCCAGAGCCTTGATCTGATCGCCAATCTGTAACTCCTCGAAGCCGCTGGGCCGGGCGTCACTGAATTTGATTGAATTCGGCGCGTAACGACGCAACACGGCTCTGGGCGCGAAGGCAATCACTATTGCCCTCGCGCCGGTCTGGCCCGGCAGATTGATCGTGACCCCTCCAGCAGCAGGATTCAGAGCCGTGATCACACCACCGATCCCGCGCTTCTCCCACTCCGCGCGCTCAACCGCATGCTTCTTGGCGAGGTCGGTATGGCTCATGACTTTGCACCGTAGTTGAAATCGTCGAACAGCGTTACGCTGTCGGCTTTGGTCCAGACGCCGACTTTGCCGGCTTCCTTGAAAGTGTCGTCGTCCCATTCAATGGCTTTCTTCCCGTCAAGCGTTACAGTGAAGTGAGAGCCTTGAAAATCCACTCGCAAGTTATGCCACTCGTTGGAAGCCACCTTCATGTTGGTTCTCTTCTTTTCTGTCCGCCGGCCATTGATTGTGTGATAGATGGTGACGTTGGCCTCAAGCGCATTTGCGCGTGCGATGTAGTAGTTGTTGGAGTCTTTGGCCCGCCAGATGAGGCCACCCGCCTGATCTTCCTTGCCGGAGAGGGGTTTGAACTTCACTTCCACGAATCCATCTTTGAGGCTCGTGTCGTCCTTGATACAGATAGGATATGTGGCTTTACCGGATTGCTTCAAGACATTCGGCTTGCTGGGGGCAGTCTCATCTTGCTCAATTGTCCACTTCGCTTCGCCAGTGCCGGTTTTGGTGGCAGTCCAACCTGCTGGTGGCTCACCGGTTTTAAGATTGTCGAAGCTGACGGTTTGGGCCAGCGCTACACTTGCCGGCATCAGAATGGTAAAGAATACTGTTGTCAGTATTTTCATTTGAGTCCCCCTCGTTTGTCATTGGCCGTATACCTATAGCCTTGAGACATTCAGGATACTCTGCATTTCTGAAAATTAGATGAATGCCAGATGAATTTATAGAGAATTTTGCGAGCGAGTTGCCTCGGGTGCACACAAAGCCATACGGCCAGCGGTAATGCTGGTTGACTCGGCATAACCCAGCACAGCCAAAGAGTAACAGTTATACAATTAGTGATCTTAGCTCTCTCAATTGCTGTAGTTTTTATCCGATGGAATCGCGATCCTCAGCACTGGCTTTCCCCCTACTGACTGCAACGGCAAATAGACGCGATGTGTGCGCTGGTCAACTGCTATCGTATGAGCGTTATTAGCAAAAAATCCCTCGCCAATTTTTTCCAGGTTGCGGTCACGCTGATCAAATACCGAGATCACGCCGGTCTCAGCCGAAACATACAACCGCCCAAGACTCTGATCGTAAGCCAGCACGTCTGGGTCACTGCCGACTGGGTGCACGGCAGTAACCTTCCGACTGTTCAGATCGAACATAGCCAACTTCGCGTTCCCCTCACAGGCTACAAAAGCTAGACGGCGTTCTGTGTCGATCAATAAGCCGTGACTATCTCGGCATCCCGGCAGCGAGTAGCGATTGGAAATCCGATCGCTCTGGGGATCAATCTCAGCAAGCTGGTTGAGCTTGTGGACGGTGACGAAGACGTGGTTCGAGACGGAGTCGTACTGCGTATTACCTGCCCCTCCGCCGAGCGGGATGGTTGCGACACGCTGGTTGGTTTTCGAATCGATAACGGTGTCGGTCCCGCCGTGCAGGTCAGAGACGTAGATCTTCATCACCTTGCTCGCGTAAGCGATGCCATCCGGATAATCTCCGGCCGGCACCCGTGCCTCGATGCTCAACTTCTGGTCATCAATCACTGCCAACTCATTCGAGCCAGTGGCCGTGGCATAAACGCGATGAAGCTCAGGCACGGCGAGCACGCCATGCACGTGCGACAATCCTTGAACATCACCAATGACGCTTTGCTTGTTAGTGTCAAAGACCGTCATCAGATCATCGCCCAGATGGGCGATATAGAGTCTGCCATTACCGCTATCCAGGCTTTGATAATCAAGCCGGGAAGAGCTGCCGCTGAGTGGCACATCACGCAGGACGCGAAGCGGCAGCTTTCCTGATTGAATCGTCGAGACGGCGGTAAGCGCTGCCACGAGAGTTATACTCATCACACTGAGAGATTTCATCGTCACTCCTCACCGGCCTGCATCATAGAGACACACAATTTGGAGTCTCTACGGTTTGTCATTTGCCATTTGCCTATTGCCATGAGACGTTCAGGATACTCGGCATTTCTGAAAATCAGATTAACGCCAGATGAAATTCTGAATAAATTTTCATCTTGGATTCATCTGTTATTAATCTAACTCTGCTAACCTCTTCGGGAAAGATGTGAAAACAATAGCAAATCGGGGAAGGCTCGTCTTCGTTCGGGGATATCTTCCCCTTCCGTCGAAGGAGTCCATTGAATTCGGTGGAGAGCGAAAGGGCGCGGTTGCGCCGTCACGCGGTCCTGCAGGGGGCGGAGGCGACGGCCGTCCTGCAGGTGGTGTCTTCAATCAAGGGGGCGGGCCACCGGGTGGTACTTCCGCTCTATCGGGAAGTCGCCGTTACAATTTGAGCATATCAATGTCGATACGCAGCCTATTCAATCACACCAACCCCGGCCCGATCATTGGCAACATCACGTCTCCACTGTTCGGTCAGGCCAACCAGCCGGCCGGCGGCGGCGGCTTCATTTTCTCAGAGGCGGCGAACAATCGGCGGTTGGAATTGCAGATGCGGCTTACGTTCTAGAGATTGTGCCGTCGGGGATGGTTGCGAGGCCATCTTGTCGGCTGAGGAACAACCTGTTTTATGACGTCAGCGCCTCGATGGCCCGAAAAACTCAATGATTGACTTAAAAATTCCGATATGATATTTACGGTCCGTGTAAGAATGTATGCGGTTAGTCATCTACGTTACACTATAGCCAAAACCCAATAAGGGGGATTTTTCGAAAAGCCGTGCGACTCACAGCTTGCTTCGGAACCCACGCTGAAGTTAGTTTTCAATGTATAGCCATCAATTTATAGCCAGAGATAAATAATAATTTCATAAGCTGCCCTCCCCCATGAAGGTCGGGTTGCGTCAGAGTCCAGTCCAGAACTCACTGCTTTGCTATTGCGCATGATGTGCACTACGGAGGCTGATGGAGCGCATCCGTGGGGCGAAGCGTTCGAGCGACTGCTAGTGCGCGAAGGCAGTGCGGAAACTTCAATCTCAATTGTGAGAGACGCGGATAGCCAGCTCGCATTTTTACATCGAGGAATTACCTGAAGTATACCCGAAACTTGAGGACCCCCATATGCCTGAACAACCAGTCAGAAAATATCCAGCCAGACGGGCGATTGCCCTACTGATTGTTGTGGCCTTTCTCGGCCTTTTCCCTGCCTTGAGGGAGCCTGCCGGGCCCCCAGCCCAGGCGCAAACCACTGGACAAGCTGTTCAGCCAACCGTAATTGGAGCGAAGTGCCAGCAGTGCCATAAACCAGTCGTGCAATCCTTCGCTCTGGACGGTCATGGCAAAAGTGCCAAATTCCTGAAAGATTCGCGCGCGACTCCGTGCGAAAGTTGTCATGGCGACGGCACAAAGCACATCGAGACGTTGGAACCCAAGGACATCGTCAATCCACCCAGGCTGACGACAGCCGAGGCCAACGAATCATGTCTTCAATGCCACTCCCGGGATCGCACGCATCAGTCCTGGCGCGGCGGGCCGCACGACAGAAAGGACATCAGTTGCTTGTCGTGCCACAGCGCCCACCATGCCAAGTCTCCCGAACGGATGCTGACCAAACCGAACGTAGAGGAGACCTGTTTAAGCTGCCACAAAGATAAGCAAAAAGCTCTGTTCCAGCGATCCACTCATTTGTTCCGCACCGAGAATCGGGTCATGAAAGTGAATTGCGTCTCTTGCCATGACCCGCACGGAGGAGAAGGCCGCAACATGCTCCAGGCCCACACAACCAATGGCCTTTGCTATCAGTGCCACGCGGACAAGCGAGGTCCGCTGCTCTGGGAGCATGCTCCGGTGCAAGAAAACTGCCTCACATGCCATACGCCGCACGGTTCCAACAACGTCAAGTTATTGACCACACGTAGCCATCAGTTGTGCCAGCAGTGTCACATCAATCTTTTGTCACGCCATCAGACCGTGTCCGGATTCGACGTCTTCACTTTCAACAGGGGCTGTGTGAACTGCCATACCCAAATCCACGGTTCCAATCATCCTTCGGGGAGAGCTTTTACGCGCTAAGGAGGCGAACAATGAGACCTGATCTATCCAAAAGGAATGGCCGACTCCGATCGCTTGTTAACTCTTCGGTCAGCGCGTTGGCGATCATTGTGGCAGCACTCTTTGCTTCGCTGCCTGCTCTCGGTCAGCAGCAAACCCAACAAACGGCGGATGAGAAGAACAAACCGCAAGAGCCAATAAAGTCTGAGGCTCAGTCAAAGGCTGAACCGACCAAACTTCCCAGTTTTTGGGATCACATCAAATCTACTGTGGACCTCGGCGGGCATATCCGCCAGGTCAATGGCGATCGCCCGGGCAGGTTCCAGGAGACACGGGATTTTCCGAAGGGCTTTTTCATGCGGAACCTCTCGTTGAATTTTGAATCCGCTGAATCCCCCTTCATCCTCTCGCTCAAAGCGACGGATATCCGCGAAAGAGACCAGAGTTACAGTGCCGAAACGGGGAAGATAGGAAAATTCCGAACCCGATTCTTTTGGGATCAGGTTCCACACTACTATTCCGACGGCCGTTCATTTTATGTGAGCACGACGCCGGGGGTTCTCTCGGTCAGCCCCGCCCTTCGCGCGAGTTTGGAGGCGGCGCCCAACGCGGGTGCTGCCACACTCCAACTGGGCACGCAATTACCTGCGCTGCTACTCCAGCAAACCCAGACGGAATCGATAGTAGATCTGCGGGTTCGCTGGGACCAACTTCTGGTGACGCATTCCTTTTATCCCACTGAAAACTGGGAACTCTATTTCCGTGCGCAACGCCTGCACTTGAATGGCTCGCGTCCCAAGCCCACTGGTACTTTCGCGCGGCAGAATTTCCCTCCGATCAACGACGCCCTCTGGGAAGCGCTGGGGTCGGAACTACTCGAACCGGTAGATTACCGCACCACCAATATCACGGCTGGCATTCGATACTCCCGTCCCAAATGGAGAGTGGGACTGGATTACGATCTCTCGCTGTTCAGAAATTCCATCCAGACCCTGAGATGGGAAAATCCGTTTCGCGTGACGGACGCCCTCGCGGTTTCGCCGCAATTCGCCGTGGGACGCAATCGATTTGCCCAGGCCCAACTCGCCTTGCCGCCCGATAACGATTACCAGAGCGTCCGGATGTATGCCGGAGTGGATCTGCCTCGTGAGACCCAATTGCGCGGAGCATTCACATGGGGCAGAGGGACTCAGAACGAGCCGTTTCTGCCGTACACGTTGAATTCAGCGATGACGACCGCCAATCTCCTCTCGGGTCAGCCGGCTCTTTTCAATCTGGCCCCACCGCAGTCCTCACTGAATGGCATCGTTCGCACGATGAACCACGACTATGCCCTGGCCAGCAGGCCCTGGAAAAGGATGCGCTTCCTGCTTCAGTACCGAGCCAATGACGTCGACAACCAGAGCCCTCAGTTATTGTTTCCAGGGCTTCCAGCCTTTGGCGACTCGACTGTACGTACTGCGATAGATTTCTATAATCTGCCCATCGAGAATTTCCCGACTTCATACACTCGTCAGAACTCCACGGCTACCTGGGAGTGGGATCCACATCCGAATATTAGCTGGAAGATGGACTATGACTGGGAGATTTGGAATCGCAGAGTCCTGCGTGTGCCGAGAACAAACGAGCATAGCATTCGCGGCCGGTTAGATTCCAAGCTCACGAGAGGCGTATTGTTCAAGGCAGATTATCGCTACTCGCATCGCCAACCTCGCTTTTACCCAACGCAGCCGCTGATATTCAATCCGAACCTGAACGTCGGTACTGCGGCCGCACCGACCAGTGGCGGTCCAGGTTGGGAAGTCACGCCGACGATCGCGAGACAATTTATTCGCGGGGTCTCTCCGGAGTTCAGCCAACTCCGCCAGTTTGACGTGGCCGACAGAGTTCGCAATGAGGCCGGGGCGTCGCTGGACGTGATCCGGTGGGATAAGACCAACTTCTCGGTTTCTTATCGCTATGTTCAAGATGCTTACGATAAAGATTTCTACGGGCTGCATTTCAACAGGCAGGCTACTGTGGATGCTCAGCTTACCCACTTTCTAAAAGTCGCGCAGGGAGATGATGAAGCGGCGACGCCTGACAAAAGCTGGGTGAAGAACGCATTCATGTACGTCAACTATTCCCGTCAATTGGACCGAATCGAATATAGCGGCCTGGGCCATCTGATCATCGGCGCGGCGATTAACGGGACGGCCTGTTGCGCACAATTCCCCATCGCCAACACCTGGGATCGCGACTCGAAAGTCAAACTAGACATGTTCCAGTTCGGTATCAACACCGCGAGCGAAGGGGAACGCACTGTCCTGAATCTCACCTACGTGCTGGCTTTCACCAGGGACAGAACGTTCACAGGAAACCCTTTTCCCATCCTGGCGATTTCTCCGCGGACCGCGAGCGCCTATAACTATCCGGACGTGATCAATTGGTATCAGGAAGTCAATTTCTCTCTCACCCATCAATTGCGACCGGGTCTTGCGCTGGGAATTAGCTACCTGTTCGAACCCTACCGGCTCGACGATTACTATACGAACAGCCTGCAGCCTTATCAGCCGCAGCTGCCGTCGCCGGGCGGGCCGCTGGCCGCTGCTCCACCCGTCCCGCGATACCTGTTTTTGAACAGCCGGTTCACAAGCTATCACGCCAATGTGGCAACGATTTTTCTGCGTTATTCGTTCGGAGGGGCCAAGTAGCGGACTACTGAAGATTGCGATGGAACCTCAATGACGCCCGATCCCACGCTGCGGTTCTCGGGTGTTAATCACACTAACGGTTTTACTTTAGAATGGAGATTGTAACAAATGAGACGCTATGGATTTGCGATCATGATTGCGCTGATGATTCTCGTCCCACCCGCTTTGTCAAAGCGGGGATATTCTCAAGCCCAGGAAAAACCCAAGGGGGACGTAGAGGCAGGCAAAGAGTTATATGTGAAAAACTGCCAGAAGTGCCACGCCCCCGATGGGGCAGGTGTTCCTAAGATGTATAAGCTGGTGAAAGCGCCTGTTGTGCACCTTGGCTCTAAAGAAGCTCAGGACAAGAGCGATGATTTTATCCGCGAGAGCATGACCAAAGGCTTCAAAAAGATGGAACCGATCCGGGATCCTCGACCACTCAACGCTGAAGAGATCGAGAACATCCTGGCATTCACCAGGACGCTCAAGCAGCAACCAGTGAAGTAATCATCAGGACAGCGCGTTTAATCACCGACCAATGCGATGTGATTGCCTGAAGAGAGTCATCTTTGTTCTATTTTTTATGCTCATGGTCGCTTTGCGATATGTCGATGGGCTGTGGGCAAGTGTGCAGTTTAGCGCCCAGGCCCAAGCAAGACCACTCACGCGCCCCACGCGAATTGACTACTCCAAATTCAAGCACTCGTCGCATGCAGGCGAACTCAAGGCTTCAAGAAAAGGAACTGTCCAGCAACTCGATTGCGCCTATTGTCATGGAAAACTGACGAAGGAAAATCCCGATGTATTGAGGAGCTATCCGTATAGAAAATACGGGCTGAAAAGTGAGCTGACACACTCGGCATGTTCTGATTGCCACGCCATCACCGGGCGCGATGCGATCGCTACTGAAGGCACTTTCCCTGCGATGTGTCTGATCTGTCATCAAAGCGCTAACTTTGCCGCGATGGGCAAGAACCTGCGGGCATTTCCGAATCCGGCAGTCGCGGAGTCACAGTTTTTCGACCGCTACTCACACGCGAAACATACCGGCTATTTCGAAGCGTCTGATATTTTCAAAGAGAGGTTTAAGGATAAGGAAAAGTTCAAGGAAGAGGATCATTTTGAATGCGTTGCGTGTCATACGATGAACCAGGGAAATATCGTCGTTGGAAAGATACGTTATGCTCCCGGCGTCATCGAGAGTCGGCCCAGCCATCCGGAGTGTTTTGTCTGCCACTTCAATGAGAACGAGGTGCCAAAGGAGGAACCAACCTTGTTTGCAACCAACTGTGTCGGCTGCCACGCGGTTATCAAAGAGCAAACCGGAAAAGGCTCCGAAGCTGCGGTCCACTGGTTCGTGCGGCAGATCGTTAACCGGGACAAGAAACTGATCAGGCCTGGGGAGGAGCCGATCGGACCCTTTAGTCATAAGAGCCATGAGGACGAGGATGATAAGTCGTCGCAGAAATGCTTAGAGTGCCATGTTACCGGAAAAAGGGCTGAGAAGCGTTCGGATTTCTTTCTTGAGGATAGTGAAACCAAGGAGAAGCAGCCGCGGGCCGCAGGCTGTATCCAATGTCATAAGGAGAACATGGAGCAGAAGATCGAGGGAGAGAGAAAGCTTGAAGCTGCGGGGTGTTCCTATTGCCACTCACTCCCGACGATCAAAGCCAGGGCAGCCAGTGGAGCACAATTGCCGCCGCCGAATCACTTCGGAAAGAAGGAGGCTACCACGCCGAAATCGACGCTGAAGCCTGAACCAAAACCCGAGTCAAAACCCGAAGTGAAATTGAAACCTCCAAGGTCAAAATTAAAGCTCACAACTAAACAGGCAATCCTATGGCCAAGAGAGTGGCAACGCTCTTTGCTCTTCAAGCATCAATCGCCATAAAACCGAGATATGTGGACACAGAAAATCAAAATTACGATGTTAATTTCGGTGGCCCTCTCAGCGGCTGTAGTTTTGCCTTTGTCCGCTCGTGGTAGCTATCAGAAGAACATTGATTACAGTCACTTTACACATAAGACTCATGCAGGGGCCGTCAGGATTCCGGGCTCTCAGGAGACGCAAGAATTGAAATGCGACTCATGCCACGAGCGGAAGGCTTTTCGCGCACCTGCGGCCAAGGCTGTTGCTACGACCGAGCACAATGATCGTTTACGGGTGAATTTTCCGGAGCACAAGGCCTGCGTTGAATGCCATATCTCGCAGTTCACTTTGCGTCAGACCTGCGCCATCTGCCACAGCAAGGATCAAGGGCTCCCTGCACTGCCTCCACAACGTGACTTCCCCGCGCGGCGCGATTACGACGCCTACTTCGATGGCAAGCAGCACGCGGACCATCTGAATAAGTACGCCTTGCCTGATGGCGGGAAAATGGATTGCGGTTACTGTCACAAACCAACAACCAAGCAAGCGGCGCTCATCATTGCCTCGCATCCGGAGTGCTACGTCTGCCACACCCCAGGGAGCGGCAACGCTAAGGCAAGCCTCAAAGCAGACTGTGGCGTTTGCCATAGACTATCGACAAAGCCTGAGGAGATCGCGCCATTCTTAACGAAGTACAAGAGCAGGGCCTACGGAGCATCTTTTTCTCATTCGACACACATATCATACGCTGGCAATAAGTGTGACACTTGCCACACGATTGAAGGGAGGTACAATCAGCCGCTCCCTACGCCGAGCAAAATCCGTGTTAAAGAACATCTTTCTCTCGGCGAGCGGAGTGGACGTGGCTGTTTCAGTTGCCATGACGGCAGAATGCACTACGGACGAGCGATCTTCAGCGGCGAAGACGCCACCCGCTGTGTAAAGTGCCATAAGACTCAAGACAAGAAGGGCCGTCCCTTGGTTCTTGCGACGGAGGGCTAGAGGGAAAATCATGCCTCAAGAAACAACGAACCATACGGCAGTGCTCGATGCCTTGAAGGGCATCGAAGCCATTGCAGATCTCGCCACCATACATGAAGGTCGCTACACTTACGAGGTTGACCTCGAAGTCGTTGTCTACGGCCGAAATTACAACGGTAAGAAGGTGGGCCCCTACGTGCGGCTGCTGACTTATAGTCCTGGCGAGGAGATTATTCATGAGGGCGAGTGGGGTGGCAACGCCTTCTATTTTGTCGTGAACGGGCGCGCTGAGGTTTATATTCATAAGTCGGACGGTGAGACTAAAGTGGCCTATCTCCCCGCCGGCGCTCAGTTCGGTGAGATGTCAGTGATAGCGGGCGGCACACATGCCGCGACGGTGCGCGCCCCGCAGAACGAGCCGGTGCAAGTCCTTGAAGTCCGGCGGCCGGCGCTTCGTTTATTACGTAAGCTTCCCAAGTTCGGCGAGGCGCTCGATATTGCATACCGCCGCTACGGTCGCGCCATCACGCTGCAAGATCTGGGCGAAGCCACCCATCTCAGCAGTGAGCTTATCAAGGCGCTCGAAGCGGTGTCGCAGTTCCGAATCTACTCCAAGCGTCATGTCCTTTTCCGCGCGGGCGAATCCATCAATCGAATTTACGTGCTCAAGTCCGGCTGGGTGCGTCTGTCTGAAGGCACTCAGCTCCTGAATAGAGGTGCCGAAGAAGCCCGTAACTGGGATAAAACAGCTGGGGAAAGTTATTTCGGTCCATCTCATTGTTTCGGGATTGAAGCCGTCACGAGGGACAGCAGATGGACGCAAACAGGAATATTGCTCGGCCGCACTGAGGTTTTGGAAATCTCCATCTCAAAGTTGCGCCAGGATCCGGAGCTGCGCGAGTCGTTGATGGAGGCGCTTACTCCGCTTACAGTGACGCCCGACAACGCGAAACAACGGACGCCTTTGCCGATCGCCACGGCGCAGCGACAGTTGATCGACACGGGTTTGGTTGATGCCGCCAATTTGTTGGTCATGGATATGGACCTTTGCGTGCGGTGCGGCAATTGTTCGATGGCTTGCCATAAAATTCACGGTCAATCGCGCTTGTTGCGCCGCGGCATTCATATCATGCGGCCCACCTTACCCCAGAAAGAAGCCGGATTTCAGAGTCTGCTCCATCCTTCGGTCTGCATGCACTGCAAGGATCCGGAGTGCTTGACGGGCTGTCCCACAGGAGCCATTGGCCGCTTTGCTGGTGGGCAGATAGACATTGATCCGCGGACCTGCATCGGCTGCGGCGACTGCGCAACACAGTGCCCTTACAATGCGATCTCCATGACGCCACGCAAACCGAAGGATCAAGAGGCCAATGGCGGTGCCCTAGCCGGCAGGCTTCTCAATTTGTTCCGGTTCACTCCTGGTTCCCTACCCGCGCCGGTCGAGGCATCGACTGGAGTTCCGGATGATTTGCTCGCGGTCAAATGCAACTTATGCGCCGGTACAGGCCTTAATCCTCCTGACACCAAGGAGGGCACGACGCTACCTGCTTATAGTTGCGAGGAAAATTGTCCGACGGGCGCCCTCCTGCGTGTGGATCCATACACATACTTCGCTGAGATCAAACAGATTGAGGGCCTCGTATTTAAGGATGCGACACATGCTGTCGCCCGCCACGTCTCCCACAGGGATCGTGGAAAGCGCCTGCTGCACGCCATCGGCCTAAGCACCACGGTTGTGCTCACGCTGCTCACCGTGCTGGGGATGATGCGCTACCAGCTTAAACTGCCGCTATTTGGTAGTTGGTTCAACATGCGTTGGCTGACCGGCCTAGTGGGGCTCGCGGGAATTGCAGCTGTCATGGCCTATCCGGTGCGACGTCAAATTTACCGGCGGCG